>Ga0208919_1000359_pt1 | contig 32532 bp, 41 predicted proteins | sample 4_EtaG_FD_184076 | JGI IMG/M metagenome (GOLD analysis project Ga0208919, IMG submission 184076) | Marine viral communities from the Subarctic Pacific Ocean - 4_ETSP_OMZ_AT15127 metaG (SPAdes) (version 3) | ecosystem: Environmental > Aquatic > Marine > Oceanic | place: Pacific Ocean | collected...
ATCGAGATATAGGTCGTCGCCAATCGTCACATCGCCGGTTGCGCTGACATCGCCAGCACTCACTGTGCCAGTTGTCGTGATCGCCGACGCCCCAACGTCGATAGAGCCAAATCCTGACGTGATCGAGCCAGCGTTCAGCGCGCCCGTGGTGACGATGTTGCTGCTACCAGCCGCTGGCGCAGCGCCGAGATTGGTTAGAGCAGTTCCGGCGTTTGCGACGTCCGATAAATTATTCGCGGCCAGCAAATCTCCAGAACCTGCTCCGTCCGCACCTTTATTCCCAGTCCGCGAAAATGAAAAATACAAGTCGTCGCTCGCGCTTAACGAGACGCCGGCTGAACTGGTGTGCGTCACCGGCACGATTAAGTGCGTCGTGTTGTCGGTCACGCTGCCGCTCACAGAGAAAACTATACTTGAGCCTGGCGCACCCGACTCACGAATAACAAGGTGCCCTTTGACCGGCGACGTGCTGTCGTCCCAGGTCACGATGTAGTCAGACACGTCTGGATTGCCGGTCGAGGCTGAGGTCGCTGAAAAACAAATCTGCGTAACCGACCCAACGCTCGCGTGGTTAAATCTCACGCCTCCCGACGACGGATTCGCCATCGTCGTCGAAGTTTCAAATTCAAAGAAAATGGCGGCAGCCGCAGCTTCGGCTGCATTTGCCGAAGCGGCTGCGTTTGTTGCTGATGTACTCGCGGAGGAACTGCTAGACGCCGCAGCGGCTTGTGCGGTTTCGGCTGCAGCCTGGGCAGTTTCGGCAGCGGTTTTTGCTGTCGTACTACTAGCAGATGATGCCGCCGCAGCGGTCGCCGACGCCGCAGCCTCTCCCGCCTTTGTGGTGGATATAGTTGCCTGCGCGGTTGAGGTTGCAGCCGAAGTGCTGGCACTCGAACTAGAACTTGAGGCAGCAGCTTGAGCAGTTTCGGCAGCGGCTTGAGCGGTTTCGGAAGCTGTCTTCGCGGTTTCGGCGGCGGTCTTCGCGGTCGTCGCTGCGGTCGAAGACGCGGCACTTTTCGAGGAATAGTGTTTAGCCGAAAATTCACCGCCGGAGACCGCACTGTCTTCCGCCTGTTGCGCCCAATCCTTCGCACTACCCGTCGCAACGGTCGTGCCAATTGCGTATTCTTTAGCCGAATATTCGGCAGTATCTACAGCCGCGCCGGTGCTGGTTGCCCATTCCTTTGCAGCGCCCCGGCCAGACGTTGTGGTAACACCCGTGCCGCCAAGCGCGTAAGCCTTTGCGGAGTACTCGCTGCTTTCAACAACTCCGCTGGTTTTGACAGCCCAGTCATCTGCCAGTTGAGCCGATGTCGTCGCACTGGCCGCGTCTACGATCAGCGACCATTTGGCTGCATCTGTGTTCGTCGATATTGGCTGTGAGCCAGAGGACGTATGGGCAGTGACGCAAATATAAATATTGTTGTTTGACGTATCTTTGACAACGTCTCGCACGACGTATGCCGTACTCGCACCTGACCAATTTCCCCGAAAGGTGCCGATTTCCTGCGTTATATCAAGCTCGCCATCCGCATCAAACGCCAGCAATTTGTTGGCGCGCGCGGCGGCTGTAGTCGTAATTTCGGCGCTGCTAATTGTGTTTGTTTTGCTCAGCTTTATTGCGCGATCCAGTTCCTCCTGAACCTCTTGTGCTTGGTGCGTTAATTTATCTAGGCTATCCTCAAAAGTTTCCGCGGGGAATGGATCGTTCTCCACCAGATCCATCGTCTGCGTTTTATTTGTGAGCCTGCGAATTACGACGGTTTCACCAGACGCCGGCGCAGTTACAAACGTGACCGTGCCGCCGCCGGCATTGCCTACACCCGTGACCGAATAATTGGTGCTGCCGGTGCCCTCAGTGCGCAGCGTCTCAACACCTGTCGAGTCAACACGCACATAGACCTTAATCTCTGAAGCCGCGAAAGCTTTGAAGGTATAGGCAAACGCCGTCAAGCTACCGTTGGCAGAATAGCTGTTTTTGATGGTTGTCGTGCTAACCGTCATTCTTCCAATCCTTCAATCACTTTTTGTCGCCTTTCCGAGAGTATTGAGTTCATGTGCGTGATCACCTCGCCGTATACCGGGTCCGCCACGAACTCACCGACCGCCGCCTCTTTCGCCGCGTTGTAAACGCTGCGCAGATGCTCACCGAGACGCTCGCGCAACTCCTTAGCGCCCTTGCTGGGGCCTTCACTCATTTTTGCTAGTTGACGGTATTCTTCGGTCGCAATAAACGCTTCAAGCGCGGCCTTACCTTTCTTGCCGGCCGCCCTCTGGAGTTCGTACCGCATGTCATCGGGCAGCGTGATCGGATCCGGCGGCAGCAATTTGCCGTCGCCATCCATCGCCGGTATCGACAGTTCGTCGCCTTGCTTTGTGAATTTAACGCCGCCGAGCCGCAGCAACTCTTTCGTGAGCGGAGTCGATTTATCTTTCGCGATAAAAAACGGCGATGCCCAGTCAGGCCCAAGTGCCAAGTTGTAACTATTCTCGCCGTGCTTGATGCCTGGGTACACGTCATCACCAAACACCGAGACCATCGGCTTCAAGGTATCTGACAGGCCGGGAATCTGTGCCTTGAAGTTGTCAATGACGCCCTTGGCCTCGCGGATCACCGGATCAATCTGGCGCTCCACGCCAGCGACCGACCGCGGCACCATCGATTTGAGAAAGGTTTCAACGACCTTGCCAGAGTAGCGATCTGGATCCGCCATCGTGCGGCCCAGGTTCGCGAACTGTTGCAGGAAGGATTTGTTGCTGACGTTATATAAGGTAGCGCCTACAACCGCGCCGGCGATGTCGTCTAATTCGGCTTTTTCCCAATCGTCCTTGCTGGCAAGCAGTTCATACGCGTCAACGTACAGCCCTACGATGCTGCCCAACGGCTCAATGTTGTAGTTGATGCTCTCACCACCGCCGATCTTGGCGTGGTACGGGTTCCAGCCCGCGAGACGAAGGTTCTGTTTCTTCCCGCGATCGACAGGACCGCCGCCACTCATCAGGCCGCTGTGCGCAGCCATTACGCCAAGAATGCCTAGAGACGTGCCAAGCGTGATGCGTGCATACGCCTCGTCGCGCTGCTTGCCGCCGGCGCGGATCATTGCGTTGGTGCTACCCCAGAACTGACCAAGTATTGAGCGATCGATGAAGCTGTATTTGGTGCCATTGTATGGCGTTTTAATGAAGGGAAACATGTACCGCAAAATTGGCACACGCGAGATTGTCTGGAACGATCGGCCAACCTGATCAAGATCTGTCTGCAGCGTGTTGTATTTGGCGGTCGCCTCTGCGCGCGTCATAGATCGCGCCGGCGGCGTCGTAATGAACTCCGCGATGTAATCGGCCAATTCATCGCCGTCTAAGCCGCGGGCGCGCGCCGACAACAGCGCCTCTTTGTAGATCTCGCCGCGCATTGACATGACTTTGAAAAACGTGTCGCCAGATTCAAGGCTGCGGAAGGCCCAGCGTCCTTGCGTTAGCAGATTGCCGAAAACATCGATCGTATTTGCCCAAAGCGGCGATTGCGCTTCTGGGAAGGCGCTGCTGCTAAACGCGCCTCTTTGCAGACTCTCCTTGAAATTTTGAGCCGGTTCGACGCCGCCAAATGTGCTTTGCCGCACCTGATCGACCTTGGATCCTGGCACGCCTTTTGGTGTGCCGGTCTTAAACGCCTGCCACGCCAAGCTGGTCGCCTCATGCATGGTCATAATTTGCGCGAACAGTTGTGCTTGCACTTCCTCCAGTTGGACTACGTCGAGATCGTCGGCGCCGAACCCCTTGCGCACGCGGCCGATACCGGCGGCGATGGCTAGTTCCGCATTCGGCAAGATGAGGGTCGTCACCACATTGCCGACCAAGTTCTTGGTGTGTGTGACAGGGTTGGTGAGAAGAGCGTGTTGCCAGACCTCAAATGCAGCATCGGTGATGCGCTTGCGCAGACTGACGCCACGCGCAAACGCCGCACGCTTGTCGGCTGTGCCTAGTTGCTGATACCGCTTAGCCGCCTTCGCGATGTTGTCAACGCCGCCAAAATCATCAAGCAACACCGATAGGTCGCGGTTGTGCATTGCTGCAGCCTCGCCGGGATCCATCGTGTCGCCGACGCCGCGCACTGGGATGCGGAAGGCTGAGAGCGCGCGTGCTATTTCCGTTTGCGCCCCTTTGAATTGCATCTGCAGATTTGCGACCAATTCCAACTGCGCGCGGAACTGCAGCATTTCATTTGGGCCGCCAATTTCCAGGCCGCTATCTTCGTCGTAAACTTTTGCCGCCAAGCCATCAAGCTTGCGCATCTCTGCAATCATTAATTCGCGCTGGGCCAGCATTGTTTCGGCCAGGCCCATACCTTTTACTTGTGCTACTTGCCCCGCTTCGCGTGACAACAAGCTTTCGGCGACCGCGCGAACCTTTTCCGGTGAGCCGCCAATGAGGTCAGCCATCTGACGCGTTGCGGCCAACTCTATCTCGCCGCGTTTGGCTTCGTTTATTTGACCCTCAAACGCCTTGCTGTTGTGACCGATACGCGCGATCACATCATTCTCATCAGGCAGGCGGTTCTCGTTAAAATCTGCCAGCGTTTCATTCAGCGCGACCGGCGACTCCATGTCTTCCTGGCGCTGCGCTGGCGCACGCAATGACGCCTGCACGTCTTCGTCTGTCGGACGAATCCGCACCTTGCCCAAAAGCCCTTTTGGCTTAACGTCTATGCGGTATCGGTCGTACGGGTCATTTTCGGTCAGACTCGCCGGAATCTCAGGATCCGCGACCTGTGGCATTGCAGTTTCGTTAACGACCGGCGGCACCTCTTCGCCAATAGCCGGCGTTACTTCTGGCGCGGCCTCGGTTGGCACCGCTTCTGTAGGTGCCGCTTCTTCGGGCGCGTCTGCAGTATTTGGAAATTTTGTTGTTCTCGCCGCGTCAAGCGCATCGCGCATTTTGCGAGCCGCCTCTGCTTCCGCTGCGCGACGACGCGCGGCCCCCATCGCCTTGCCGCCTTTACCCGTCACGTTCTCCATGATGGTTTGGCCCAACCGGGCGGCAGTTGGTCCCGCGCCTGCGACCTGAACACCTTCTTCAGGCACAAGAGTGCTGCCCGCCTGCGATGCCGCGGCGGCTCGTTGGTCAATAAGTGCCATGAGTTATTGCTCTAATGAAAAACCCGCCTCTGTGGGCGGGTTTTGTTTGCGGGTTAGTTTAGCGGCTCGCCGCTCCCATTTGGGTATGGCTTTACCCATTTTACCGTCGAGGTCTTTACCAATTACCTGCCAGGATTTGAGGGTGTCATCGTGATCACTAAGTCGTCGCTGTAGAGTTTTGCGAATTGTCGCTGCTCTTCCTCGGACGCTCGACAACGAGGCACCCTCTTTGAGGTCTTTGCCGCTGACTTCAAGTTTGGCATCGGTTGATCGGAGGAACTTGATAGCGGCTCGCTTGCTGATTCCGCCGCCGGCGAGGTCAACGATTTCGGTGGCTGCGCCATCTTCCCAACCCTTCAATGTTTCTCGAATAATCCGGCGATACTCTTTGCCATCGCCAGCATCTTCCACATAGTTTTTCCCGTATTCGCTTTTATACGCGCTTGGGAATTCTTTAATATTTTTGACTCCGTATCCTATCAGAAAATCTTCAACCGCGTCTATAGCGTCGGCGTCTGGCCCTTCCGGTCCAGCATCGCCGAATCGTGGGTTAACATCGACAACCAAACCGTCTGGATAGCGCGCTACCGAAACCTCAAACCCTTCGCCAAGCGATCGCGATATTCCAATAACTAGTTCTTCGGGTACAACACCTTCCCAATCAAATCGAATGGACGATGTCGCGACTTCACCCTCAGCGAGCGTGTCATCTGGCTTGATCCTGCGGATTTGAGCCGCTGCCATTGCTTTCTGCCTCAGACCCTGTCCAGCCATTGCGTTAAAATATGCAATTTGGTCAGGCGACATATTCTTGAGCGGCACGCGGATATTGGGCGCGGCGGCGCCTTCAAACGTACCGCTTATGGCGAACGGGTCTTCGGCTTTTGGGCTGTAAATGCGGGTAACCTTATCGCTGCCGCCCGTCGCAACGCGCACAGTGTTTTCCCACAACGTCGGCTTGCCGCGCCCTGACGCATACATGCTTGATGTAAGCAGTTTAAGGTATTCGTTTTGCGTTAGCTGGTCGCCAGCCGCTTTCGCGGCTGTAAATATCTCTGCGCCACGCCTGCCGTGTGGTGTTAGTAATGTGCCAAACTCGACTGTCGCTTTTGGCGCCTGCCGAAATGCTGGTGTCGTTTTGCGCAGCGCGTCAGCCAAACGCGGGTCCGTTAAAATATCACGCGTGATAATCCCGTCAGGGACATCTATGCCTGCAGCTTCTAACTTGTTAACGATGCCGCCCCACTCACCGGCATAGTCCGACCCTTCAATGTCTGTGCCTTTTGACGTGTCGATGCCATCGTCGGCAGCGCGCAACTCGACCCATTGACGCGCTTGCAAATGCCACGATTGGTGCGGCACCGCATTTTCACCGCTGCCGCTATTCACTTCATCGCGCAGCTTGTTCATATATTTACCAAACACTTCATGCAGCGATTGGTTCGCGCTCATCTCAGCGTCTGTGATTCCAAACGCGCGACCGACCCAAACGTCATTAACGCTGATTGGATAGCGCACCGGGATACCCGCAGTCAGCGCTAACGTATCGCTGAACATGCCGGTCTTGTTTGCTAGGTCAGAACTAACCTCTGTGCCGCCGCGCTTCAGCGCATCTGAAACCGTCGAAGGAATAGTCACGTCAACGTCAACCGGGACGCCCCGCAGGCGCTGCGACAGAACTGCAAGCGCGCGTTCTAAATTTTCCCCAGGCTTCGCGCGCGCTGACGTGGCGCCGATTAAATCCAAGAACATCATATGCTCTTGATGACTTAAACCCGGCAAATTTCTAAGAAATTTTTCGCCGCTCAACTCGTACCATAGTTGTGAGCGCAACGGCAGGCGCAGCGCCTTATCCCAATCTTGTGCCTTAAATGCCGCCCAATTAGCGCCCGTCCTACTAACTGCATTTTTCGCTGCTTCGCTTACTTCAGAAATCGTTTCATCCCATAGACGCTGCAAATCCTCATCAGTGCCTTTGAACCCTGGGCCGCGCGCTGCCAGTTCATTTGGGGTAAGCGTTGACCAATCTCTACCATCAGGACGACCTGGGGTGTAAACACCTCCAGCAACACGTTCCGATTCTGGGACGATGACATTCAAGCGTTTGCCGACAATGTCAGCACCTAATCGCGTGTCTGATTTCGCTGCGGCTATATCTTCTGCTGTAGCTGGCGGGTTCGATGGCGCAATTTGTTTTCCCTTCCCAGGTATAGGCCCAACGCCCATACCAAAGGCGCCATCCATAGCGGCATCAACTGTGCTTCTAAAAGCATCGCCGGCCTTACTTATCGCAGCCGGGGCTGCCCCGCCAATAGCCGTTCCTAGCGCTGTGCCAACGCCGGCCATAGCGAGGTTCTGACCGAGATTGAACTCGTCTTGTAATTCTAAACTCTCCGCTGCTGACGGGTTCGCCTCGGCTGCCGCAATTTCGACAAATTGTTTTGCGGCATCGTCAAGCGATGTATACGCGCCGGCCTCGATCCCAACCGCAAGCGCCGTAGGATAGTACGCCTTGATGTAATTCTTGATGCCCTGCTTGCCGGCCTGCTTCCAGGCTTGCGCTGCCGCGCTCCCAATCCCTAGCGTCGTCAGGCCGAGCCAGCTTGACGGGCTAAGCGCCAGATTGCCGCCGGCGCGAAAGATGCCATCCCAAGTGGGCTTTTTCTTATCATACATCTCCTGCAAAATATGGAAGGCCAGTTTTTGCTTTGGCGTTACCGTTTCATCGGTTGCGATGCGATGCGCCATTTTGACCAACGACGTGTCGCGGAAATTAAATTCCGTAATAAGCTCCAGGCCCCACTGAGCCATCTCTAGATCGCTCAGCGGTTGCGCGTGTTCTTCCGCTTGAGCGTCTCTGAATTCCTTAGTCGCCTCACCTAAGACACTGCCCGCCTCACTGGTGCCGGTTTGACTGCTAACAAACGGCCGCGGCGGCTCGCGGAAAAGAGAGGTCAGTTCTCTTGCTGAATCAGTAAATAGCTTTTGCTCATTTTTGGTCAGGCCGCGCAATAATTTTTCGGCTGCCACAGGCCGATCTTCGATCGGCGTAGCCAGATCGATTTCAGCGTCGTTCGCGATGACATACTCAGGATCGTAGCCTGCGTCGGCAATCGCTTGGCGTGCGCTCTCAGGAAACGGCGCTGGGCTGAATCCTGGCGTGATATCCAATTCGTCGCTCATCTCGGCTTGTTAACCTCTTTGGCTTCTTCTATGAGCTTCTTAATGCGCGCGTCCTGCGCCTTACGTTCTTCCGGCGTCATGGCGTTGACGTAGGTTTCGAGTGTTTTTAGGTAGACCCACTCAATCGCAAAGGTCGAAGTCTTGCCTTTCAACCGCCTTTTGGTCTCAGCAATCGTCGCGGCAACGTCGTCGGGCGTGTAATCTTTTAAGTCTCTCCCTTCGATACCGAACATTGGTTTAGGCAAGCTCGACAGCGTTGCTTTACGGCCATCCGAGAGAGCATCGACGGCGGTTTGGAACGCTTCCAACGGGGGGTCGCCGTCAGCGACTGCCGCGTTATATCGCTGCACGACGGCGGCGGCTTTGGCACCCGATCCCGGCATCAATTTGTCGAGAATTGAATTCGGCTTTGCCAGCGCTTCCAGGGTGTCGCGGAACAAAATTTCCCGACGCGCGTCAGGGGTCTTACTCAACCGACCTTGCGCAAAATTATAGATTTGCATCTTTGTTTCGATCGTGAGGTCGTCCCGCGCGAAGGCTGCATCTACGAGCGTCTGCACGTCATCGCGCGTCTGTGCCTTACGCACATCGTCAAGTGCTTTAGAGCCTTCAGCCTTGTTTTCAATTAAGGGGCTGTCTTTGTCTTCTATCGCCTTACGCAATGCCTCGCGCTGCTTTGTATCGATATTGTCGTTACCGAAATTTTTCTCGACTTCTGAAAAACTCAGCGGGCTGTCTTCGTCGTTAACACGCATAAACAACTCGCGAAAAGTAGTTCTATGCCTTTTGGTGCGCTCACTTTTTAACAACCGCGCCGTGCGATCGACTTCTGCGTTTGACTTCCTGCGCAAACTGTCCTGCAGACGCTGGGCGCGTTCACTCAAATCCTGGGCCGCGGTTGCTGACAGGTCTGGGTATTTGCCGCTGTTAATGTCGTTAAAGACTTGTCGCGCCTGTTCTGGTTTCTCCGCGCCGACCAAAAATTTCTCCACTTGCAACCGCGCCAAGCGTTGCGTCACGCGGCGAGATTCCTTGAGGTGCTGCTCCGCGTCTAAGTGACCAACATCCAACAACTGACGCAGCGGCTTGTTCACACGAAACTCAATATCCACATCGCGTCGAATCCCTTCCGGCATCCGCGCGATTTCTTTCACAGCCTCATCAATGCCGGCATATGTTTTAGCGATGGCGCTAGATACCATGCGCTGGCGCGATACCTGACGCACCGTGGCTCCAGCGTCGGCCATCAATGTGGCGGCCGTCTGGTTAAAGGCCCGACGTGACGTACCCGTCGAGAACGACAGCACCGATCCATCAGCCGTGCGATACCCGTTGCTTTGCATCCGCTTTAACTGCGGTTGCACTTGCCGGTTGAACTCGGCCATCGCCGCCACCGGGTCATCAATATGCTGAACAGAAATGCGTGCTTTTTCTATTTCAGATTTAAGCGCACCTTGCGCTGCGGCGTTTTCCTTATTCGCTGAAATCTTGGTGTAGATCGCGCCCCAGCTTTGTGCCTCACCCTGTATCGTCTTACCCAGCGCTGCAGTTGCCTGACCAGGCGCCATGAAAGCGCCGGCGTTCGCTTGGGCGCTTAACGGGCGCGCGCCTGTATCACGGCTGCGCTGATTAACAGCCGGCTTTTGGATTACAGGAATCTGCATCAGACAAACATTTTCGCTGTTGAAGATGCGCCGCCAAGGATGGTGCCAAATGCTTGGATCCTTGAAGCGCGTTTTTGCTCAGCGCCCTCTGCGCGCTTAATGTTGGCTGCCAGCCGATAATTTACGGCTTCCTCGCGCAGCCCTTGTGCATCGATCTCGCTGTTATAAGCGGTGTTGCGAATCACCTCGTCAGCGCGCTGCGCGCTTTCCAGCGCTACGGTCAATGCTGTGTCCTGGCCGCTCACAACACCAGACGCGTTGTATGCAGCTTGTTGGTCAGCGATAAACTCAACCGCATCTTCGCGCAGGCGGCCCTCTTCCACGGCCGACATAAAAAGCCGTTGCTCAGCTTTTTGCTCCGCAACCCTTGCGTTCCTGTTAAGGATCTCGGCGTTGTATTGCGCAATGCGGTTTGCCGCGTTGCCCGACTTCATATTGCCTGCAGCGCCCACCATTGCGCCGGCCATATTAAATGCAGCGGCTGCTCCGACACTCATGTCAACACCTTCGCGAAGCGCACATAATCAGCGCCGTCGGGTCCAAAGCTGGGCATTAATCCCTCTTCCTTCATACCGACAAATTTGGCGAAACGACGCGCCGTATCCCAATCGGCACGCACGTTCGATTGAATCCGCCGGTATCCGCCATATTCAAAATATTCCGCCAGGAGTTCGCGCATCCCGCGCGCGATCGACACTGGTCGTTGCGCAATTTCGTTGCTCACAACAATCCATACCTCGCCTAATCCATCCCAGATATCGATAATGCCAATGCACAAGGCCGGCCGCTCATCAATGAAGATTGTCAGCGCCTTCCCGCTATCTTCGATAATGCGCGCTTGCTCTTCCCAGCGATCTGGGTCGTCATGTCCGGCCAAAATTTCGATCGCGTGTTCCGCGCGGAATTCATCAACGATCAAAGACTTCCATCCGCGCGTATATGCCAATCACAGTCATTGGCAGAGGTTGCTCTTGTGACACAAAAACGTGTGCGTCTGTGTCATACCCATTGGGAAATTCGATCGTCTTGTCGCCGGTAAACAGGTCGAGCGCTTGGCTCATCTCATCCGCCGACGATCGGAAGTGAATTAGATCGGTGTTCGATTCCGACGAACCTAGCTTGGCGCCGACAGTGCGATACAAGCGTACAGTCACGTCATGTATGCGCTTGATGGCGCCCTGGCTTATGCCTTGCGCGGATCCGCCTTCGACGCGCATGGTCTTTAGCTGCGACGTATAGCCTATGCCGATATGCACCTTGGTTGCCGATCGATCCAAAGTCACGGCACCACTGGAGACTGTCTTGTTGGGATGCGCGGAGCCATCCGCCAAGATGGTTACCGTCTCGCCCTCTAGATGTGTGAGGCCGCTGACACTGGTCGTCGCACCGCCCGAATACGTCAAGCCGCTGTCTACATAGAAAGCATCAGTTGCCGACGTGCCAAAATCAATGTCGGTCAGATGTTCAACGTATCGCTTTGTCGCGCCGCCAATCGTTCGTCGCACAACTAGCCATACCTGATCTTCATCAAGATCACCCGGCAGGACCGCCACGCTTTCCACGACACCGCCAAGTTGATGCCGGTGCCACGCCACGACATTCTCTTCGCGACGGTACGTCAGGCCGCACAATTCGCCGTCAGCGCGCACTGCCCAGATGATGTTGTCTGGTTCCTGTTGCACCGCCATCTCGACAAAACCGCCGGCGCTGACGTGTTCCGCCAGGATCGTCATATCTGGCGCGACATAGCCGTCAACGTCAAAATTGTATTGGAGTTCGCGAATCTTGCGCTTAGCACGTTGCAGAAACAAAACAGCGGTGCCTGACGTGACAGGCTGCACGTCCGCGGTGCCGTATGTCGTTTGCCGTTTGATTTGAATGTTCGTTGGTGAAATCGGATCAGCGGTCGTGCCGCTTGATGCGGCGAACTCCGCGCCTGTCGTCAAGATGATAAGCGTCCGAGACGGCGCCAACGCTCTGATGACATTTACTTGGCTCGACGCCAGCGTGTAGGTCATCGCGTCGGCGTCGTCTGCCCCGGCATTGAACTGGTCGAAGCCGCCAGATTCGGAGAAAAATACGGTTTGCGGTTGGTTGGTCGTGCCTGCGTATACGAGGCGTTCCTCAAAGAAGCAGACGGCGCCAGGGTAGCCGGTCGTGTCGCTAAAAGCTCCGAGCGACCATTCGTCAGTCGCCTCAAGTTTACCGACGATCGTGAAGGAACTGCCGGCCGCTTGGTCAGCAAGGTCGTCGCTGGGCGCCGTCAAGATTGTATCGTCGGTAACCTCGGCGATTAGCTTGTCACCATTGTTGGTGACACTGGCACCGCTCACCGTGATCATTTGCCCGACTTTGAAGCCTTGATCGTTAAAATCTTTGGCGCTGTCAACGATGCGGTCGTTGTGTTCACTTCCAGTACTGCTGGGGTCACCCTCCTTGAAGCTGATGGTCGTTGCCGTGTATTCCGGCAGCAACTCCGATCGCCCTTTAAGATTAGGCTGCACCACAGCCGATACCGTCGTGGCGTTGGTGTACGCCGATATCTTCGCAAAGCCGTCGTGGATTTTAACTAAGCGACCAACGTCGGTGCTGGCGAACAGATTGGCGCTGGCCGTCAGTGTCACTGTGCCGGTGCGCGCTGAAGCGGTGATCGTTGTGTCGGTCGTGTTTTCGTCAAGGAACGGCCCAAACTCAGAATCGACCTCGGCTAACGTCCAGGCTGTGTGATCTGTGCGTGTCAGCTTCCGCGGTTTGTACGATGGATGCACGATGTACATCACGTCAGCCGACTGCGCGAATTTAAGCTGGAACAGGTCAGCCGTCAGATACGGCGTTGCGATTTCGTAAGCCGATCCGCTGGACAGGATCTGTCCGTTGTTGCGGTAAAATCGAGCGTATTGGTTCCCTAGTTCAATTAGGTAGGTTTGCGTGCTGGAAAACTCGAAAGCGATGATTCTGGTCGAGGCCGCGCTGCTTTTAACCTCCGCGACAAATTTAGTGCCGGGACGGCGCGTCACGCCACCGTGCGGATGCACGATGAAGTTCTGCAGATTCGTGACGCCGTTTTGGTATTTCGCAAGATCGATACGGCCGTCCAGGCGAGGTGATAACTCGCCGGCCGTAAAGTTCGTGAAGGCGTGCGCCAGACGTGGCACTTACAGCCTCGCCTCAATGTGAGTCGTCGCGGTGATATCGTCGGGTGTACCCTCCGTAGCGTCGGTGAACCGCGCTTCGCGGAGCCGCGTTTCGTAAAGCGCGTGCATTTGCTGCTGTAGCCCAAGGCTGTTAGCGAGCGAGTATGCGATGTCCGCGGCCATAGCTGCGGACAGCGTCTCCATCAACAGCCTGTCGTATTCGTTAGGGTCAACAATGCGGGCGACATATTTAATCTTGATCGCGTCTTCGTCGGTTAAAATCTTGCGACCTTCGACAACGTACGTCACGCCGTTTTCTTCGCCTTCCAGTTCCAAGACACGCAGACAATATGGGTCTGCCGGCAATTGGAATTGGTTCGCGTATTCCCAAGCTGGACTCTCGCTATCCTTCGCCAAAGCGGCGCGTCGTATGAGGGCATTCCACGGGTGCGAGCGGAATACGGAGTCTCGAATAAAGGGGTAGCGTTGATTGCATAATCGGGCGGCACGGGAATCTTCGGTCAGACTTATGATGTTGCTCGCGCCGACCATATTTAAGGCCGAGTTGCAAATATCAACGTCGGAAGCCATGCGAAATCCTTTAACGAAAAAGAACGGGGGGCTTTCGCCCCCCTGTTCAGTCAGTCAACGACGTACAACATCGTCAACTCATGGTGCCAGTGCCGGCGGCACCGCCCATCGTTACTGTGACGAGGTAGCCGTCTCCATCGGCGTCAACCTCAATACCGCTGCCCAAGGCAAGCGTGTTCGCCACGTCTACCTTTTGGGCAGAGGTGCTTGCGGCCGCGGCGTAGAACTCGTCTACGTCCTTGGTCACCGCAGTACCCGACGAATCGTTGTACGCACCATGCCCGACCGACAAGGTCGTGCTGGATCCCATTGCATCATGCGCGAGATAACCGTGCAGGATGCGGGCGCCATTCGGCAGCGCGAACATTTCGATATCGTCGCCAGAGGCGAGCGAAGATGCTTCGTAGGTCGCATGAGCCACGCGGACGCGACCGGCAAGCTCGTTAGCCTGCACGACCTCGGAAGGATCATTCTGCGTCAGCTTGGTGCGCTGAGCGCTATAGACAATAGCCATATCTCATGCCCTCCTAAGCCGATTCGTCGCAATCGATGGACACGACCTTTTCTTCTTCCATGCGCGTGCTGCCAAAACTGGCGCAGTAAAACACTTGCGTGGAATAAGATTTATCGGCGCGTTCTTCGATGCGAGCCATCACGTCTTTGGCGACGCCCAGCACAATGCCGTCCTGTGCCCATGCGAAGCACTTGCGGATGTTGCCGGTCTTCGACAAACGGTTCGACGTGATAAATTGAAAGCCGCAAAAGCTGTTGAGCTGGCCCGCAGCTAACGCTTTGACGGTATTGAAGTCGCTCGATTTTACCTCGGTGGTGTTGAGCAAAGCCGTCACCTGATCCGGCGAAACCGCGATGTATCGCGGGATCGACGGGTCAACGTCGGACTCGTCCATCAACTCCTTGGCTTCAAGCAGTTTTGCGACCGTGAGATCTGCAGACCCGTTGGCAATGGTCTTGGTCAGCGCTTGGCTGCCACTACCAGATTTACCGGTCTTCGCGGTGCCAGTGGCTGCCGCAATAATTTCAGAATCGATCGCCCGCCCGATCGCTGCGGATGCAGCCTGGGCATACGTCGATGTCGGGTCAGCGAGCATTTTGACCTTGTCAGAATCGTCTATAAGGTCTGCCCATTCGTAGGTCTCAAGGGTCACCATTCTTCGGGAATGGGGTGTTTCAACAAGTGGAGTATCCAGAATCTTCAATAAGCCACGCGACTGACTTACCGGCTGAATAAACAGCTCCCGACAATTTCTTGCCGGCTGAGACTATATCACCATCCCATAGGGATGCCCTGCGCTTCGGGCCGCTTGGCCCTACTCCTTGCGGATAGTCGTTGCACGTTCCCCTACTTGGGGCTTCGCTCAGTATTGCCCTCGGCGTGACCGTTAGGGGTTCCACTGAATTCACAGGGTTATCAATTGACCGTTGCCGATCAATGCGCCAATTATTTAGCGTGGCGGCTCGTCCTTTTAATCGCAGCCGCTTGCCCCACTTGGTCGAAGAACCCCTTTTCACCTGTGACACTCTCTTCCCGTACCGCACTGCGGAGACGGGAACCGCGCTGTTGGCTCAGCAACGTAATGTTGTTGCTGAACTGGTTCACAAACGCGGTAGTGATCTGTGTACTCATTACACAACACTCCGGTTAAGGTTTAAGGGTTTGTCGGTCAGCTACCCGCGGCGCGGACTATCCTTCGTTTAACGCCCGATCGGCGGCTTGTCTTACAAGCGTACGGCAGGACCGGTGCGGCTACCCTGCTACGGCGTCATTGCCGTATATCGCTTCGTAGAGCCTGTTGCGCTCCGTTACGAAATTCTGGTGTTGGGGGTGGTGACGGTCCCACAGCGGGCCGTTTTGCGCTTCAATTTCGACAAGCTGCGCTTCCGCCTCTGCAGGCGTCATGGAGTTGTCGGAGCGGTCCCCAATAAAATCGTCTTCGCTGACTTTTTCGCGAATGAACATGCCGACGTTGACCATTGCGCGGATGAAATCAGGGTGATCACCAAGCGCGCGGCCGTCAGCCAATAGGATGTTAGACATGTCGTTGTCTGAAAACTCATCGACAATGCTTTTGCCAATAACCAGGCGGTCATCGAAAGCGTTGCCATACTCTTGCCGCAATTCCGCGGTGACCTCTTCCTGTATCGCCTCAAGGTTGGGACCGGCGGCCTCGGCTTGATGGCCGAGCATATCGTTATACGCGCCAATCAACCGCTGCGCCTGATCGTTGTTGAGGCCAATGTCATGGGCTGTGTTTTTGAACCAACCCACCAAATCTTCGTCGGAGCCTTCGCCGGCATCGATCTCGTAATGCTCGCCACTTTCTGGCCGGCCCAGTTGATCGTACACCTCTGACCAATCGTCAGCGCTCGCGTGTTTGCCGGGCAACGCGATCTTATCGCGGCCAATCATGCTGCTGGCGTTGACGTACGCTTTCGCCAAATTCTCGACACTCTGGATCGGCTCCAGCGTGCTGTGGTCTTTCAATTCGTCGGACAGTTGGCTACGCCAATTTTCGTCAGACGATGCTACCGGCTCGTCTTCGGCCGACACCGCTACCTGATCTTCTTCTTCAGCCATCAAAATCCTCTCGTTGTGGTTCGTCGCGCAAAAGCGACATCAAAAAAAGCACGACAGAGCGCTGCCCTTCGCGGTAAGCGCTCTCGTATGGGTCAGCCGAAAACGTCGGCGTGTAAAAGCCGTACCGCGCCTGCAGATCCTCCAAGACGCGTTGGCCTTCAGATGTATTAAGCAGCATCCGCGCGTCATCGCGCAGACCCTTCATATGCTCTGGCGTCACTCTTGGATGCCGCCAATTGCTTTAATAGCCGGTGCGACGGCGCCCAGGCTTTCCGCAGTCTGCTGCGCCTCTGCCATTGCAGCCGCAGCCTGTTCCTGCTGGGCGCGCTCGTCGCGCGTCAGTGCGACCTCGCCCTCACCCTTGGTTACCGACGCCGGGATGCTGAGCGTCTTGATCATGTGGCGCACTAGGCCGTCTATGTCGAGATGATCGAAGACGCCGGCATCGACCGACGCCAGCGGCGACATCAGTTCAAACAAGCGCATGATCGATTGTATGTCGGATTGTCGCTGCGCTTTCGCGAGGGGGCTAACATACTCGACGCGGAAATCGCTGCCCTGGATGATCTCAGGCGGCTCTGGGAATTGACGCTGTCGCTGTAAGAGAGCAAAAACGCGTTCAATCATTGGTTGTAGTAACTCGGCTTGGAGCCTGCCGAGAACTGGGCCTAACAGCCGCATCTTTTCTTCATTCCGCAAAACAGCTTCTGTCGCCGTCATCTGCGGGCCGTTACCCATCAACAACTGATCGACGTAGAAGGCTGCGCGGATCGCCTGCCGACGCTGTTCTTCAAGATTCAAGCCAAGCGGATTGTTCGCGCCGATATTGAGCGGCTCAATCCGGTCACGCGATCCGCTGCGGTAATAATTCAATCCCCCAGGCTTGGTTCTGACAGGCAGAACGAACCCATCATCCGGCACCATGAGCGGCGGATCCGTTTGCTTCTGCGCCGCGGTGATCGTCGTCAACGACATGGCGTTGACCATCGCGGTATCCGGCAACGCCGTCATCGCAGGGCTGCGGCCGTAACCCTGTTCCTGGCTCCCCTTCAAAAACCTGGGGCATACATACGCAAATTCGTTGAACCCGCTTTCGGACAACACGATCTTTTGCTTGGGTTCGATGTAGATGCTGGCGAACGGCTTGTTCAATGCGTCGATCTTGCGTGCATCGCGATCATCGCGCGGCATCACAATGTGGACGATCTTCACTTCTTCGTACGGATCCTTTTCCAACTTCTTCTGCATCTCGGCGCCGATCGCGTCTTCGCCGAACTGCCGCGCCATTGCGCGGATATCCATCTTAAACTCGCGAAACACCGTATCGACGCGGCCGAATTCATCTTCCGCCACAAAACATTCGCTGATATGGCGCGTGGCGAACCGCACACCGTTGTCGTCAGGCGCGTCAGTGATGAACATAACACCGGTGCCGAACGTGATTAGGTCGTGATACAGCTCATGGACTTGTTCCGCGAAATTGGACCGCTGGAATTCGCGGTTCATAATTTCGGTAACGCTCTCCAGATACTCCTTCGCCTCTTCGTCAAGATTGTAGTCGCGATTCATATAGGCAAGTTCAAACCAATTTGTGCTGGGATTGGTCAACATGCCGTGCAGGCTGGCCGACAACATCTCCGCGGCGTGAATCGCCGTGCCGTCGTAGACCGACTCCATGCGCTTGTCGCCTGCCGTGCGCTGGCGCGTCACGTCGGCCTTGCGCGGCACAACGTAGTCGCCAATTTCTTGCCAGTGCTTCTCCCAGCCCCGGCGGCGCACGCGCAGCTTGTCCAGGCGCTTGAGCAACATTACTGCGCGGTCGTCGGAAGCCATAATTAGCCTAAGTATTTCTTCGCATCGTTTTCAAGAAATTGGCGCGGTCGAAACATCGCGTTGATCAGGTCAGGTCTGCTTAAGACCGACGGGCTGCGCGCTTGCGTGCCCATGCCCGTGCGGACGCGCCTGACCGTAGCGCGCTTCTCACCTTCGCGCTGGCCGGCGGCGACAGGCTTAGATGGGTGCACGACCGGCTTTGGCTGCACCGGCGCCGGCGTTGGTGCCGCAGACGGTTTTGAAAATACAGCGGACATTACTTCTTCCCTGCAGTTGATAATAAACTGGGCACGCGCGTTTCCGGCTCAGTCGTCAAACCAACGCCGCTGGTCGCGATCGTGCTTGTGCGGCCGCTGCGGCGCCTAATGTCGGCGCGCACTTCATCGCGCACGTCTGTATCAGGCGGTTTGACGGCCGGCGGCGGTGGAACGGGCGGCGGCGGCGGCAACTGTGGCGTCTTTTGTTTACCGAACAAGAAACTCATGCGACTGCACCAAATGGGTTGTACTGGTTGTCGGCGACCGGCGGTAAGCGCCGATCGGGATCTGCGCGGCTGTTCAGCCCTACCGCCATCGTGCGGAAAGCGTCGGCGCTATGCGATGACCAATCGTGGACAGGCGAATTCGCGAAGTCGCGCGTACGGTCCCGCCATGCGCGGTGATAATGGCGCAGGGCTTCCAAGCCCTCGCGGCAAGCATCGCGGTCGAAGTAACAGCGCGGGATCAACATGCGCGCCGCGTGGATCCCATCCTCCAAAGGAATGCGAGCTACGGTTCTGAAGGCGATCCCCAGTTCATAAGCCATTTCTCGACGGGATTTGCCTGTACCGAGTTCGCGGACCTCCAGATCGTGGGGGCCGTAATGATTGCCGTAGAGATATCCCTTGTCATCTAGTATGCGCGCATAGTGTGGCAAACCCTCGCCACGGTTTTCGTAATAATCAATAACGTGGATCTCGCCGCGGCCAACCTCCTGGGCAAAGAAGATCGACGTGTAATCGTGCACCCCTAAATCCCAAAAAGTATCTACCCGGTAGCGCGGGTCGTACGGCACGCTGGTTATGCGGCCCTTGTCGTCGGCGGTCTGCAGTTCCTTGCCGTAAACGCTGCCTGGGACGTTCGCGACCCACGAACACTCGAATTCTTGGTTGTATTGATCCTCGGTCATAGTGGCCTTGGCGGCCGCCAGTTCGTCGTCGTCCACAATGCCGGTTTCCGACGCCTTGTACATCCGGCGCGCCCAGCCCTTCGTGTCGGCGGCGGTTTGCCAGAGGTCGTGGAAATAATTGTGGCCCTGGGGTGTTCCCACAAAGGCGCAGCCGCCTTTGCGGTCTGATAGGGCCGGCCGGATGATCTCAGGGAATATGCTTTCCGGCATGTTGGCAACCTCGTCCATGACCACGAAATCGCTGTAAATGCCGCGAAGGCTGTTTGGGTTTTCGGCGCCTAGCAATGTGATGCGCGCGTTGTTGGGTAAATCGCAGCGCAGTTCCGTTTCGTGATATCGCGTGCCGGGTATGCCGGCCGTAAACGCCTTGAGGTAGTCCCAGGCTACTAGCTTGGATTGGCGATATGTGGGGCTAACGTAGTGCAGGCGCTGGTCCGCGGTGCCGGGGGCTTGCCGCTCTTGCTCTTCGATCGCGCGCTTGATCATGTGGCAGATCAGGGCGACCGTTTTGCCGAAACGGCGATGCGCGACGATGACGTTGAAGCGGTTGGCGTCGAGAAGCGCGTGTAACTCCTTCTGTAGCGGCCGCGGCGTGTACGCGATCGTGATTTCCTTGGCCGTCAATGTATCGTGTCGCTTTCTGGGTAAGGCGGCTCGTATGGCGCCATGAGCAAGCGTAGGAACATCTGCGCGTCGTCGGTGTCGATGAAGCCCTCGAAAAACATTGCCAAGCGCACGCCGCCGGAAGCGTCGTGCAGGCAATAGGCGCTGTACTCCATTATTTGCGCTTTTTGGCTAAGTTCGCGGCGCGGGACAGGACGTTTAAATTTTTCTTGCTGTTGTCCAAGGCGTTGCCGTTGCGGTGATCGACGTGGCGGCCGTCGCCCTTGCGGGCGCGGCCCTGCTTTATGAGTGCATAGCGGGCGCGGTTGCGTGAGGCGCGCTTGTCCTTGCGCGTGCGGGACTCGCGCGAATATTCGGCCTTGTAATTTCTCATTTTAGCGTGGCGCGGTTGGTGCGCGGGTTATACTTGTACGCGCTGGGGGAGCGGCCGGAATCTTTGGCGGCGCGATCTTTTGCGCGGCCAGCGGCGCCCAGGATCGATCGACGCTTGCCTTTGGCCGTCAGCTTGCGCGTACCCTTCTTCATGTTGCCTGACTTCTGTAGCGCGGCCGTCGCGGCCGCGTGGGGGTTCTTCGCACCCTTCGCCGCCATCTGGCTGACGAGGCGCTTGTATATATCTGGCATCGGACCTCAGAGCGTGTGAGCCTCAGTTGTGCACCCCTTAATGCTAAAAGCAACCGGCGGGCGCTTCTGGGGGGGGAGGGGGTCGCTAAATGCGAATGAATATCATTTGCATAGTGACCGACACAGCGCGCCAACGCCGTACGCGTGCGGGGAAAATGCGGGGGACTTCCTCTAACCCCTTGAAATCATTGAGATGACCTTCAGGCTTGGACCCTGACGCCCCAATGTATGTGCAGTATTGCATGCATCAGTGCAGCTTCTCGCGCGCGGAGTGCTGAGGGTCTGAGGCAGAAGACAACCCGTTGTCTGGCACGTCTGCCGTCACCTCAGTCGAGCCGTCGTCACCCCACTTGATGGTCAGCGACGTAGGCTGTTCCGGCTTGTCCTCGACCTTGTCTCGCAGTCCTCGGTTCTGCGCCGAGCCGATCATGCGGTTGATCACGTCAGCTTCCAGCTTCCGACGCTGCACCTCGGCATTGGCAAATTGCTTGTCTGTCGGTAATGGGCGTTGCGTCAACTCTAGAAGATAGTCACGCAACGTCTCGGTCTGATCGATCCGTGCCTTGCGATATTGCTCGTAAGCATCTTCGTTATCGCGACAATACTGCAAAAACGTGCGCCATGCCGGGAACCGCTCATTTCGGTCACATAGGCTGCGCAACGGATTGCCTTCCGCGATCAACTGCAGAATCTCCGCGAAAACGGCTTTGGTTAGCTTCTTTTTGGACATAAAAATACCGGCTCGCCGGCCGGTCCATTAAGTGCGCTGTCGTCACTCCGCAACGTAACGAATTATTACCACATTTAGCGTGCATTGCAACCCCTAACCGCGACATGTTGTAGCCTGTACCATAAATCCAGCACAGCGCGCTCAAAGCGCCGCTTAACGGTCTGAGCATGCAGCCCCTGCATTCGCCCTATGAGCGCCCATCGCGGCCCCCTGGCGCGCCCTACAGCGCTGTGCGCGACCGCCCACACCAGCCTCGCGTCTTCCGCGTCCATCGCCGGCGTAATTTCTAGTGCCCAATCGTAACGCTCGACCTCACTGGCGTTCGCTGGCGACGGCCGCACCTCGACCTCATTGTATCCGTAAGCCAAGCCAGGATCCGGCGGCGCGTCGGGCCATCCTGTCTTCACCCGCAAATCGATTGCCCGCGGCAGACGCCGCTCGACATCCGCGGCCTCGAAAAACAAACCGGCCAATCCATCAACACCATGACAATGGTCTAGCACCGCGATCGCTTTTTGCTCTTCCATCAATCAATCCCATGTTGCAAATATGTCACACTCGGTCACACCCCAAGCCTATCCCAAATTTCATACCGGCAAGTTTCGCTGTGCGGCCGGTCCCATATCGACACGGCGAGCATCCGATCGGGCGATCCGCCACGACCAAGGTAGTCTTCTCGAAACGACATATTAACAAAGCGCGATGGCCGGTGCCGTTGCCATTGTTCTGAACCGCGGCCGCACGCCCACACCCTCTCAGGACACACAAGCAGCATTCGCTCCACGCCAATCTCAAACGACCTATCTATAAATTTACGGATAGGACGGAACGGCGGGTTCGTCACCAGCGTCGGACATGGTGCCGCCACTGCATCAAAGAAGTCCTGTCCCGTCACAATGTCGCCGCAAATCACAGTCATGCCGCGCCGTTCCATCGCCTCGACCAGCCGCCCATCGCCAGCGCACGGCTCCCATACCTCGGGTACATCGTCCCAGATTTCGCGCATAATTAACGCCACAACCGACTCTGGCGTAGGATAGAAGTCGTTTTTATTTCGCACGGCCTGCCCCTGCCTTCCGCCGCACCTCACTCAATTTCTCAGCACTCCGGTACACGCCGTAAAAATGCAGTTGTTGACGTATCGCGTTTTCGCTACGCCCGAAACGGTCACAAAGCACGCCTATGTCCTCACCATTGCGCCACGCCTCACAAAGCGCCGCCACATCATCTCTTCGCCATCTAACCATTACCATCCCCACAAAACGGCCAGGATGCGTTACCGCAACACCGCATTCCTTAGAGAAATGCGGTTTTTGCGGTGTAACACCGCATTATCCGCAAACACCGCATTTTCGTTTTTGCGGTTTTTGCGGTGTCACTCCAGAACCCACGCAACACCATCGCGATACCCCGCATATTCATCACCAATTAGGTTTTCCACCGCGCGCCGAAACGCAGTACTTTTATGCTTGCTCTCGCCGCTCAGCATCTTGAAAGCCTCACGCTTCCACTGATCCTCCGAAACAATTCGCTGCCGGGAATCGGCTACCGACACGCCGGCATCAATCAATGCATTGGAGAGCGCCTTCAAGACAGTCCTCTGCACCTTGCCGCTAGGCCGGCGCTTGCGCTTCTTGGACCCTGCCTCTGCCTCAATCACGACACACGATGTTACCGGCTTGCCCCTGGTATTGACGCCCAGTTCGACCACCCGTAGCGAAAAACCGAACTCGCCAAAAATCTCCAACTCACGCTGCTTCGTAACCTTGGCGAGGCTAACGCCACTGCCACCAGAAACCTCGATCTCGGTGTCGGTCGCCGCACGCAGTGAGCTATGCCCCCTAGCTCCGCGCGCCTCATCCTTCCCGGTATGATGCACAAGCATCACATGCGCGCCTGCCTCTGCCCTGATTCGGTCACAATTGGCGATCAGCGCGCCCATATCCTCTGACGCATTCTCGTTGCCGCCGGCAATCACCCGCGCCAGCGTGTCCAGCACAACCATGCCGGCCCGCTTAACGCGCACCGTATTAATGAGCCGCTCCACCGCCTCGTCATCCGACAGCAAGTTCACGGCGACCGGAATAACGTGAAACGGCAGCGTCTCGCTCATCTCATAGTGCCGACGAAACGCCGCCACGCGATTGCGAATACCGAACGCACCTTCGGCCGCGACATACAGCACCGGCATCTGCGTAACCTCGCAGCCGCGCCACTCCCAACCAGCCGCCACATGCATGGCGAGATCCGCCGCCCAAAACGTCTTACCCACATTTGACGGCCCATACACGACGCTCATCGCACCAGCGACCAGCACGCCCTCGACATAATCATCAGCCGACAGCACCGGCGTTATGTCGTCGGCATCCAGCGTGTCGAAGACAAAATCCTCGTCCAACGCATCGACATCGAACTCAGGGAACGCAGCGCACGCGCCGACTAAATCCTCATTACCCGCATTCAGCCAATCGCTTGCATCGGATCCTGGCGCCATGTCTGCGCACAGCGGCGCATAGCGCACCGATCGCGCTATATCGACCAGCGCCTCGCAAGTGTCACGCGCGCCGCGCACGCCCGCCACGTCATTGTCAGGCACGACATAAACGTCACGCCCCTCAAAATACTGCAGCGCATCTGCATCCCATTTGGCGTTCGCGCCGCCGCTCTTCGACGTGGCGCATATGCCGGCCGCAACCAGGCGATCCACGTCCTTCTCACCTTCGACCACGACCACATGGTCCGACGCCAGCATTTCGGTCAGCCGATACGGCAACCTCTCAACGCCATCCATGCAGCCGCGGCCTTCGCGCCAACGCCCATCGATCCAGGCGCGCGGCATGAATTCCTTGGGCATAAAACGCCGCACCTGATAACGCAGTTCGCCATGCTCATCGAAATAGTCGTACTTTTTAACGACCATCCGCACTGTCGGCACTGTCGGCACCTCGACCTTGGCGCCGTTGAGCAACCCATCACGCTTGAACGCGTCTTTAACGGCCTTCCAATCGCAGCCGGCAAAGCAGTGTACGACCAGCTCGCCCGCGGCATCCTTGATGCTCAACGACGCCTGCTTGTCGTCATGCGCAGGGCAGCGCACCATCCAGCCATCGCCGTTGGGCTTGCCGCCCAACGCCTTGGCAATGTGTGCTGCGTCACTCATCACGCAGGCGGCAGGCCGAACGGATCCATGTCCAGATACTCGGCTTCCATTTTTCGGTCATAATGGGGCCGCACTTCATGCAGCATGCCTACGACGCACTGCAGAAACTGGAGCCATTCATCCTTCGACAGTGTCGCCAGATCAGTGTTGCTAATGCTACTCAGGTACTCGCCGCCGGCCTTGCCGCATTCCAGCAGCATCTCGTTTTCAATCGGTGTCCAATCAGTCATGCCATTCTCCCGCCAAAATTTGAGGCAACGCCGCGAACAGAACCAAACGTCGTCGCCAAGTTCCCCGATCAACCTCGGACTGAACCCAAATCCGCGCGTGCGCCTAAAACACACGCGGCAGATTCGACGGTTACTCGGCGTCGATTTCACGCAATTTGACCGACACGACGTTTGTCTCGCGGTAGAACTGATCCAGCGCATCGCCGTATTCATTCTTTACGGCCTCGGTATCCAGCGATCGCCGCGTCGTCTCCGACAAATAGGCTTCGACAAACGCGCCTTTAACGCCGCCCAGGTCGCGGATTTCGGCGACAAGATCCTTCTCGGTAGCCTTCAGCTTTTTAAGCTGCGACCGCACCTCGGCAAGCTGATCAGGCAGCGGTATATTGGTCTGCGTCGTCTTCTCAAACATGATCACGCCTCGCCAGATCGCGGGCTAACTTCTTCTTGAAGGTTTCCCAGCCATTGTCCGGTTCAATAATTGGTTCGCCGATAGCGTGCAGGCATTGCGTCAACATTTCCCTAATAACTTGTGTCCGCTTGACGCCGTATTTGTCTGCAACCCTGTCTAGTGCGTCGAATGTTCCATGAGTCATACGAACTAAAGCCTGCGCATCATTATTCACTTGCCTTCTGGTCATCGCTCTCTCCCGTGTCAGTCCATTCGCGACCATCGGCCGCGCGATAGGTAATGGTGTTCGCGGCGTCATCGACCGCCACGACTTCGCCAGCGACCAGCGCCGGCCGGTAACGCTGATCAGCGCAACCCGTAATCTGTTTATCGAAATCGAGATCCGTATCGTGGCGCTGGCATCGCCAGCCGCCGTGCGCGACAGGCTCGACATAAGCGCACGTCCGACAGTTTCGCGTCGGCGGCTTCCCCTCATGGCATACCTCGGAGAACTCGCACCAGCGGCACTGATACCAATTGGCGTTTTCGCTGATCCGATCGGGCAGCCGATCGCGCTCAAATATTATTTGCCGCGCGCGCTCGACATATAACTCGGCGGCCTCGCGGTTAAATTCGGTGCGGCAGCTTGTCCAACGTCTCCCGCCGGCAGACGCCACGACCAGATAGCCACGCGTGCGACCGCGATACAGCATGTAGCATTGATGCTGCGCATAATAAGTTTCGCTCCACTCACGCAACGTATTCTTCTCGCCAACCTTCGCCTTCAGCTTTTCAAACTCAGCGAAGCGCTTGTCGGACACACACTTGATTTCGAGAACGTGCGGCGTCTTCGGCGCTTGATGCAGCCCGAATATCTCGCCATCTAAATGTCCCAGGAAATGCCCATCGTGATCCTCGACCGCGATCTGCCGGCCGGTATCTGGATCGCGATCAATTACGGTCACACCTTCGGCCATGCGCAGGCGCCCGATATCCAGTTCCTCAGTGCGATGCCCGTCTGCAAAATTGTATAGCGTTGAGGCTTTAAATGGCTCCGACTCGATAAGGCCGTGCCGGTACGCGACCTTGCGCGCGCAATCGCCAATACTACTGACGCCGACGTAGCCGCGAGGCCGCTGCGCGTTCTCACGCTCTTCTATCGCGCGATCCGCCGATTCCAACGTAGGGTCTTGAACTATTAAGCTAACCATTCATCTCTCCCTTAAAAAAAAGGGGGGGACGCCGGCTGGCACGACGCCCCCCCCAACCGTCACTGCTGTTCCCAGACGGGTACAGCAGCAACGGGCGCCGGCGAGGGAGAGGTCGCCGGCGTTGGCGCCGCGGGAGGCACGGACGGCGCTTGTGGCGTAGGGGCGGCAGGCGCCTGGGCGGCCTGCCAAGCGGCTTGCAGCGTAGCCGGTGCGGCTTGTGGCGTAGGCGCTACGGCTGCACCGATCGGCATGTATCTGCCGATAACATTCTTGTCAGGATACTTGCTGCCGTCAGGCTTGAGGCTGCCGACCTCTATCTCCACCTGTACCATCAGCGGCCGCATCAACATGTCATCGCTGTCGGGGATCGTACGCATGCCAAGCGCATTCGCGATCTCGGCCAGGGTTTTGTTCGCCATCTCCTTGGCCGTGTCGCTCTCGTTCCATATGTTCAGCCGATCGACGATCGTGTCATTTTTGCCGTCAATCTTGATCTGGCACTGCAGATAGCTGTTTGCCGGATTATTTTGGCTTTGCACTGGCTCAGCCGAAATGATCTGCGCCTGATATTGCCCAGGCTCAAGCAAGACGCCGCTTACCGCGGTCGCGTCAAAGTTTAAAGCAACCATCAGGCAGCCTCCTTTTTGAAAATTTCGTTGGTGAGCGACGACCAATCCAAATCCAGCTCATCGGGAATCTGGTAGCGGCTTTTCGCCACATAGGCAGGCCGCTCCGATGTACGCAGGACGCGCTGCCCCGTTCCGATCGCACGCGTGACCTTTCGGCCAAACCCGCTGTCGATCTGTTTTGTCGAAGTCCGGTACGTTGCGAAGCCGATCAGATCGGCCGCTTCCATGCACACGTCCGCGGCTTTGCGATGCAGCTTGATCTCGTAACGGTCATAAGCCTCGGCCGCCGGATCCTCGAACCGCTTGATGTGCGAATGCGCCAACATGATGACGGCCATGTTCTTGGCCTTGCGCAGATGGTTCAGCCCATCAAGGAACGACCGCCAGATATCGATCGCGTGGACATAGCCTTTGCCGTAGCCCAAATCTTCGATCGAAGAAATCTTGTGCGCTTGGCACACCCGCCGCCAGATCAGTTGCTCCAGCCAATCCAGGCTATCTACCACAACCGTGTTGTATTGATGGTCTGCCTGGATCAATTCGCCGACCGCCGACTCAACATCCTCGTATGCCTCGGCCAGCGGAAACCGTGCGGCACCGACAACGTCGGCGCCATCCTCGGTTTGGATGAATATTGGATTGGGCGCTGATGCGCCGAATGTCGTCTTACCGACGCCGGCAGGCCCATATATAAGGCACCGCGGCGGCGCTGCGGCCGTCCCGGTGATAATCGATGACAATCCTTTAGCCATCACGTTCTCCCTTTAAAAGTTGTGCAAAGAGTTCATCCTTAACGACCCAGAGCCGCTCCTTGCGATCGGCCCTGACGCACACAACGTCTGCGTCGTCTTGATCAAACGCGTCGTAGATGATCTTGAAGCCAGCTTTGCGGCGTTTCATCTCGACCCGCAGCCCTTCGACAACGACATCGCCGGCAAAGTCTTCGCCGAGTTGCGTCTTGTAAGCGCCGCTTCCAAAGATCCGCCGCGCGTCCAGCCCCTGGCTGACCAGATAATCGACGGCACCCTTCTCATGCTCGTAGCCGCGCTGTTTGTTCCGCGCGCTCATCCGCGCGCCTCTTGGAACGCGCGATGCAAATCGGCTACCGTTACGCGGCCGCCGCTCGCGTCATATATACGCGCGGTCATCTCGGCGTTAGGCCGGTGCTTGCCGTGATACCAAAGCGATACGCTTTGCGGTGACGTGCCTAGCACCTCGGCGGCCTGGGCGCGGGTGAGGCCGCGCATATCGATCCATTCGCTTAGAAGCATCATTACTTTTGGTATGTAAAATTTACTGTGGATAACTAAACAAGATTTTCTTGTCAAACATAGTAATGATGGATAGGGTCAAAAAATGACCTTAGGGAGACACGCAATGAGTATTGATCAGGTAAAATTAACAGCCGAAGCCGAAGCACTCAGGAAACGCGCAACACGCTCAAAAGCAGCCTATGACAAGATTGGAGAAGAGCGCGAGATATCGAGTCACCGATATCTGTGGCGTAATCGTTTTTACGCGCAGGCGTTGCTGACCGACGCGATGGTCGTTCTCGTCGAAGATGGCGTAAACGGACCGACAGTCGCCAAATGGCGCGGGTCAAGCCCAAAGCAGGGCCTAATCGCGCGCTATATAATTCGCGATTGCTACAAAAAGCGCGGCGCGACGACCGTAAATATTATCTATAACGCGCTAGAATGCGAGATTTCGAAGACATCGATTAAAACGTGCTTTAAATCTGGCATGGAGCTTGGCTTGCTTCAGCGAATAGCTGGCGGCTACATTCCCACAGACCTTTTAATCAATGAAATGCAGTTCCGCTTCGTCGAAAAAACATTGCACCCAGATGTGCAGGCATATTGCCGCTTTGCGGCTATGTGGGCTGACCAGCGCCAAATGGCGTTAGACGCGATGGACACCAGCAACGACATTAATTTTGATGGGGAAACGACGAAAACGCTCGTAGAAAAAATCATTGCTGGAGACTTAGATATCACTGAAAAGTGACACAGGATGTGTCAGCACATACACACTTTGTGTTAGCAAAAGGTCAAAAAAAACCGTTCAAAACTCCGCAAAACAGCGGATAGCATTGGGAGACTACAGTGAGAAACCGCATAAAAAAATTGTGCGCAGATCACGATATTAGCGTTGCTGAGTTGGCGCGGCGGATCGGAAAGAATCCGCACGCATTGCGACGCTACACGCGGACACGGGCTGACGGCACGCAAGAGGCACAGCCTAGCAACGCACTGGCACAAGCAATTGCCGACGTGCTTGGCGTCACACTATCCGACGTGATCGGCGTTGACCTGGGGCAGGGGTTAGCCCCGCAACAGACGAGGGAGACGCAGACGATGCCTTTGTATGGAGCCGCCCAAGCTGGGATCGGCTTTGATATAACAGACGTGACTGAACCAATCGACGCAATCGAAACGCCGTCATGGCTAAAATCTGTCCCTGATGCCTACGCAGTATTCGTCAGCGGCACGTCGATGCAGCCGCGCTTTAATCCTCGCGAAATTGTTTATGTACATCCTGGGCGCCCCTATCGCGACGGCGACTATGTCGTCGTGCAGCTAAAAGCAAACGGCGTGGCGCACGCTATCGTGAAGCAGTTTGTTGAAATCACCGACACGCACGTCACGCTGCGCCAGCACAACCCTGACCGACAAGTACAGCATAATCTAGACGAGGTGAGCGCGATCCACGCGATTGTTGGTAGTTACTATCCGTAACTATTGACATACGTTTCGTAAGTCCTCTAGAGTCCTCTCTCGTACCTACGGGAGAGGACAATGCGACACATTTTTGAGGGTCTAATCTTTTTCGCCGCCATGCTGACCATTTGCATGGCGCTCGTATTCTTTGCGGCGCTTAGCGATCCAATGTGGTCGAGTTTTGTGCGATGAATACGCCAGCGTTGATCAGCGTGCAGGACGCCGCCGAGATCCTTTTCGGCAATAAATCGCGCAGCGCATACAAGCGCGTGCTGAAGCTCATACATGACAACGAACTGCGCAGCATGAAAAATGGCTCGCGATACTACGTTGTGCGATCTGCCGTCGAGGATCTGCTATGACGTGTAAGGTTTGCCACGGAAACGGCTACACCAGCGACGGCAAGACCACAACCACATGCACCGTGTGCTGTTCGCCTGACGAAATCAACCCGCCGCACTACAAGCTGAGCGGCGGCCGGGAGAGCATCGATTTTATCGTGGATATCTGCCGCGACCTACCCGGCGACGAAGCGGTGTTCGTCCGCCCCATCATCGAATATGTGACGCGCTACCGTAAGAAGCACGACCAGCCGCTGACCGATTTGCGAAAGGCCAAGTGGAATCTGAATCGGTTGATTAATTTGATGATCGCTAAAGATGCGCAGCACCAGTAGCATTCAAGTCGAGGCCGACAGTAACGGCAACGCGCGCCTGCGCATCAGGCACCGCCTGCAGCGCGGAGCGGACCCGTGGGAAGATGCCGGCGACTACAGCCTCATCTTAACGCCCGCAGATCGCGAAGCGCTCATAGACGCGCTGCAGCGCGCTAAATGAGTAAGCCCCGGCGCGAGGCCGGGGCTTTTTGTGTTTCGCTTTGCGCGTATACGCCTTTTTGCTTTTAACTATTTTGTGACCGAGCGCCTGTCGCCAGCGCCATGCGGGATCGCGGCGTTTCATTGCCGCGCCCGCGCGAGCCGCTCTGAGATATCGGTGTCGCGGCGCGCGTCTTCCATCCAATGCCCGTATTGCTTCCTCGTAAAATCGATCGACGCATGTCCCAACAAGGTGGTCACAACGGCGTCGGCTTCTTGTAAATCGAACAGCAAGATGCTGGCGTAGAAGTGGCGCAGCGCGTGCCAGGATATTTTCTCGACGCCTGCGCGCTTGCACGCCGGCTGCAATCCGCGGTTCCGCCAATTGTCCACGCCGTCTATCGCGCCCGTCTGCGTCGGGAATACCAGATTGTTGACGCGCTGTTCGATCGGCTGCGACAACTTCCACTCGCGCAGCTTGGCGAGAAGGCCGGCGTCAATCGGCACTGAGCGATGTCCTGCTTTGGTCTTGGCGGCACCGATCGAACCGTCCTTTTTGCGAGCGCGGCGCACATGCACCAAGCCGCGATCGAAGTCGATGTCGTCCCAGGTCAAGACAACTTGCTCGCCGGCGCGCAAGCCGGTCCACGCCGCGAATTCGATTTTCAAGCTATGCCGGCCGGCGTGCTGAATGATGACGTTGATGATGTCTTTCGACAGGCGCGCGACCAGCGTGTCGGCGGTTTCGGGTTTTGCCGGCAGCTTGATCTGCTTGCCGGCGATCGGGTTCACCTTGATCGCCTCAAGCAAAGCTGCGTGTTTCAAAACCTGACCGAATGTTGCGAAGATGTTCGCGGCCGTCTTGTGCGCGCGGCCCTCGAAAAGGGCAGGGACGACGGCAAGCTGGATCGGGCCGGTGCGCAGATCCGCCACTTTCGCCTCGCCAAGCGTCGTATTGCCAAACGGCAAAGCGATCAAGTGGTCTACGTTGACTGTTTTGTTGGCTAGTTCGCCGGCGCCCAACTCATTGCGGCGCACGCGATCCGTTTCATGTGCGATGAAACTATCGGCAATCTTGGCGAACACCGGAGACGTGTGCCGCGGTATAAATCCGCCGCTTTGGTGTTCAGAGATCGCCAATTCGAGCAACGCGATCGCGTCTTCAACCGTTTTGCGGACAGGCTCGCCGCCGCCGTATTTGCGAAGATTCACGATGTATCCGTTGTCGCGTTTGCTGTGCCGGATGCCCTTGGGTAATTTGCGTGCCATCTGTCTCTCTCCCTAGTTCCTACCCTTTAAGCCCCGACCGCTTTCGCGGTACGGGGCTGGAGGGAGGTATGCGCCGCGCCTATGCGTCGGCGATTTCCAATGTGTGGACGATATTTTTAAGTCGAGAAAAGCAGACTCTGCGCTGTAAGCGTCGGCTGCGCTGTACTTTGAATTCGTAATCGTCTGGGTTGTCATCTTGCGCGGCTGTGTATTCCCGGCCCTGCTCTACGGTGCGCGCATAAATGGTTCTGGGGTTTGTCGGGCAATAGGGTTTGCAAACTTCAATCCATAGCGCGCCGCATTTACCAGCCTGCGCCAAACCACTATTGGGCTGAAAATGAATTAATTTGTCGTCGCGATCGGTCGTGACTGTGATGTACTTATATTTGTCGCCACTATTTTTGGTTTTGCGAACGACGATAATGTCGCTGCCGGTGTCGAGTTCGATCGTTCCTTCGTTGGTGCGATATGCTTGCATCTGTTCTCTCCCGTTGTTGATAATTACTTTTAGCAAGTTTTTTTTACCAAAGCAACAAAAAAATGACCTTCAGGTTATTTTGCGGGGATTTTATTTGCGGGGAAACTGCGGGGAACGCATAAAAAAAGGCCTAGCCGGTTAGGGCTAAGCCTTTGATATTGTTTGGTTGCGGGGGCAGGATTTGAACCTGCGACCTTCAGGTTATGAGCCTGACATATACCCTTTGCGGGGACCAACAAATTCAACGGCTTAGCGAAGAAGGCTAGTATATCCGCCGTTTTCAGAGGGTCAAGCCGGGACTACAGAGGACGGCAAAGGAATCTGAGGGACAGCTTCATTGCGGGGAAAA
>Ga0208919_1000360_pt1 | contig 32457 bp, 60 predicted proteins | sample 4_EtaG_FD_184076 | JGI IMG/M metagenome (GOLD analysis project Ga0208919, IMG submission 184076) | Marine viral communities from the Subarctic Pacific Ocean - 4_ETSP_OMZ_AT15127 metaG (SPAdes) (version 3) | ecosystem: Environmental > Aquatic > Marine > Oceanic | place: Pacific Ocean | collected...
ATAGAAAAAAGAATTGAAGATATGATGCATAACAAAGTCAACATACAATTCTTACAAAAACAAATGGAAAAAGCATTATCAGATGTTGAAGTATTAAAAGATAAGGTAAGAGCAAATGGAAAGAATCACTAAAAAAATTTTAGATTACATCTCTGATCAAGAGAAAAAAGCAAAACAAATGAGCTATGTAAAAGATCTTAAACAAGAAGTAGAGATCAATGGCACAGGTACACATAAATATAGAATTAAATATGGACCAAACAAAGGTAAGGTAACAAGATGATCGAGCACATTGTAGCCCTTCTAATGTTTGTAGGACCTGATATCAAAGAGCATCGTATTCAGGAGTCGATGTCTGTTTGTTTGAAGCACCGTAGAGAAGCTACTCGAGTCCCTGCACCTAATGTGCAATATAAATGCATTAAATCTAAAGCAGAGTTAGAAAAAAATATAGATGGATCTTACTCTATAAAATCTTTAATACTACAGTAATGGAACCAATCTGTTATATATTTATAGTGTTGTGGTTGATGGGGATATCTCAGTAATGGAGCCATTTTTTCCTATAAATACTTTAATAGCTTTTGTGTTGCTTTGTGTTGTAATATATGTAGGGTTAAACGATAATAATAAATTATGAAATTAACAGCTAACATAACCTTGGACGAGCTTACCAAAAGCCAGATAGCAGAGCGTAAGGGGATTAATAATAATCCTAATCCTGCGCAAATAGAGAATCTTAAAGCATTGGCTACAAATGTATTACAGCCAATTAGATCACACTTTGACAAACCATTAATTATATCGTCAGGATTCCGTTGTGCCCAGCTTTGTGTAGAGATTGGTAGCAGTGTAAACAGCCAACACGTGGCAGATGACAGTGCAGCTGCAGCTGACTTTGAAATACCAGGTGTAGACAACAAAGAATTAGCAAAGTACATTAGATCAGAACTTGATTATGACCAGCTCATATTAGAATTTTACCGTGACGGCGAACCGACTTCGGGCTGGATTCATTGTAGTTATTCAACAAATCAAAATAGAAACCAGTCCTTACGTGCACAAAGAGTGGACGGGAAAGTCACATACACACCGTGGCTAGAATAGGTGAGCTCACATCACAGATTGTGACAGGAAAATGTCCAGAGTGTGAAACAGATACAATACTTGTAAGTTTTGAACCACATTATTTTAGATGTGTAAACTGTGGTGCAGATCTAGAACAGAAAGTAAATGGTGTTATAAAATACGTCATTGCAGATAAAGAAACAAATTTAAAAATTAGAAATTTAGACGAAAACCAAGATGGCTAAGAAAGGTAATTTTTTAAACAAAGCCGTACACGAACCCATACATCATAAAACTTCGATTGGACGTAGACCCAGTCTACAAAAAATGAACAAATATAAAAGACGCACGTTTAAGTTGTACAAAGGTCAAGGTCGTTAATTTATTCACAAAATTTTTATTTTAAGTATTGACATCTATCTTATAATATCCTATATATTCCTTACGCTATTCTGTGGCTGAAAAACTCTCGGGCCACCGAGGGGTAAGGCACAAACTTGGTGAATTATGGGTTAATACCCGAGGACACCAAGAGCGGTTCATTCTAGTATCCTTTTCAACTGGATAGTTGGATCGGTGGCAGAACCTAGGGTGATCCAGAGCAGTCTCTGCGTTTGCAAGCGTAGAGCACCTGTTGAGAAATCGACAGGCCAAAAAAATCTCTGGCAGAATAGTTTTGAGAAAGATATAAAACTAAAATGTTTGAAAAAATAACAATGATAACTCTGTTATATCTAACGCCGATGGGCGATATTAAACAACACAGTTTTGAAATACCCTCAAAAGTAAGTTGTGAGTCTTGGTATACACACAATGTAAAAGTGCACGAAAGAAAAAAGAGAAAAATGTTTAGTAGTCTTTATTATCACGAGTATGATGGTAAACAAGTTATCGGATATGTGTGCTCTGATAACGTCCCACAATAATTAAATATCTGATTGTGGGTAGCATTTAAAATTAACTACAAGTTTATTATCGTTTACAGAATCAATATCTAATTCTTGTAACACACCAAGCGCATTAAGATAACCTGCGGTTGCACAATCATAATGGCTATCGTAGACTGGTCGCACATCACTAGGAGGCAAACAAGTCTGAAATGTGGCAGAACATATGGTCATAACTAACATAAACTTCACTTGACATCTCCTTTGACTATCCTATATAATGAGTCAAGAACAAAAGGAAAGAAATGACTGATATAACAAAATATAGAAACGTGTCTTTACCACATTCTGTTTATAACAATTTGATTAAGATATCAAAAGTTAAAGTGGATGGAGCGACATTATCTATTAGTAAAACAATTGAGGTTCTTACCAACCTTGAGTTAAAAAAATTAAATGGTAAGATTAAGAAGGAGAAAGACTAATGTTAGAACTAACACCAGAACAAAGAAAAGATCTTATCGATTATATGGCAAGAAGACCGTATGCAGAAGTATACGCTTTGATGGCTATGTTGATGAATCTAAAACCTGTAAATAAAGATGATGTCAAAAGCAAAAAAGATCTGTCCTAGATGTATGGGTAATGGATACTTCAAGGTTACGGAGAGTCCAGAGTTTAAGAGAGATGTTATTGTTCAGTGTCCAATGTGTAACTCGGAAGGAGAAATAGATGAAAACCCTAGCTATGATTATAGCGGTGTTGATCTTAACAAGCTGCAGTAAAACTATGGACCCAGGAGATTTGTTAGATCCTACATCTACAATCGTTAAACAACTTCTTACAGGAGGAAAGAAAAAATGAAGATAATAAATACGATATTAATCGCTTTGCTACTTACAAGCTGCACATACCGAGTGCAATTTGGTAAAGCGTGCACGCCTGGTAACAGTGAATGGAGCTATGTGTGGTTAAAAGAAAAAGGTGAAGTAAACATATCAAGAGAGAACTGTACAAAAAAGTAGAAAGGAAATATGAAACGTAAAAAAATGAAACCGTCAAGAGTCTTAGAAATAGGTAATATATTTCAAAGATTTATGGATAAGCATAAGACTTTAAATCATACTGGATCAGGATTTTTTATAAATGCTCTAAACGAACCTGAAAGAGATTTAGAGATTAATTATAAAAATAAAGATTACCTTATAACAATAAGTGAGGTGTCTAAAATATGAAACGTAAAACACTAACAATAACATTTAAAAATTGTCGTGATGATATTGCTAAAACTTTTATGATTGATACCAAACAAAATATCAAGAAGTATATAAGCTGTAACAGAACAGACTTTAAGAAAAGAAAATCTGATATAACAATAAGGGGGGCCATTGAAACACAAGACTATGTCACAAATGAATAAGGAAAGAGATATGAAACCTATGACTAAAGAAGAAGAGTATAGGAACGCTGATGTCCCGATGCCCAAAAAACCTGAGCCAACTCTTGCAGATTTAAAAGCTCTACAAGATGCTGGTGTAGATTATGCTGACTTTTTAAAAATATTTTTTAAAGGTAAAGACAATGATGAGCGATAAAGATTGTAAAGATCTAGAAAAAACTTTGGATAATTTACGTGGTCCTAATGATCTAGAAGAAAAAATACGTGTATCAGAGTTTAGAAACGCGAAGCTACATCAACATAACGAAAAGATAGAACGTGAGATACTAGAGCTTAGACAAGAAATAAAAAGGCTAGAGAAAGAAGTTGCGTTTTATGCTAAAGATCAGTTTAGAAATCAAGGAGATATGTGACTACCATACCAGATGCAATTACCAAACTTAGAATGATTCTAAAGAGGATGATTGATAAACCTTTGTCTTGGATGGAAACCATCGGTAGTAAGATGAGTGTTTATGCCTGGCAGAAGCGTTGGGGCAACAGGCAAAAAGGGACAGGATACAGGGAGCCAAACGACGACTGTTAATAATGCCATCCAAACTTCCTCTAGATCGTAAACATTTGAATGTATTGTGGAATCACTTTGCAAAGCCCTCGTATCGAAAGAGACGCCCCCACACCTATAGACAGTGTATCGTTGATAAGCAACAGTATTTTCAACTGTATATGAACCAGATTATTTTTATGAAAGAGAAATATCCTGACACAGACGGCAAACTTTGTATGTATTGTGAGCAGCCAATGACTTTTATTTCTGCCAGAGAAAAAACTCGTGCACAAAAAAGAATGAAGCTTCCTAAAAAAATTCAACGTGTGCATATCAATACGAATATGTCTATTGACCGACTAAACCCTTTGCGTCCATATGAGAAAGGTAATATTGTATTTTGCTGTGCAGGTTGCAATAAAAGAAAAAATGCTGTAACTCCAGCAGACGTGTTAAATATAATGAAAGTTTATGAAGAAATGGAAAGACTAACCGATAGAAGTATATGAGTTGGAGAAAGATAATTGTAAGACTTAGAATGTGGTACGCGGATATAAGAGGTCATCACGGTAAACGATGGGACTATGAACCAGGCGACTGGTATATGGGCCGACACCGAAAGCGTAAATGAAGTGGAATAAACTTTATCACTACCCGCCTTCGAGTCGTAGTACAACAGATGGTATCCGAACCTATGATGTAGGTAAAGAAAAGTTACCAAGTGTTACAACCATTTTACAAGCCACCCAGTCCGAAGAAAAGAAACGAAAGTTAGCTGAATGGCGAGCAAAAAAAGGCAAGATTGAGGCAGATAGAATCAAGGAACAATCAGCGTCCAGAGGTTCTAATATGCATTTACATTTAGAGAAGTTCATTTTGGGTCAAGGACATTTGGACCTAACACCAGAGGGTAAGACCGCTAAAAGTATGGCTCAGACCGTCATAGACAAAGGTTTAGGCGATTTACAAGAGGTATGGGGCTCCGAGGTTACGTTATGGTATCCAGGCCTTTATGCGGGCGCTACAGATCTCGTTGGTGTGTATGATTATGAAGAGAGTATTGTGGACTTTAAACAATCGAACAAGCCAAAGCGTAAAGAATGGATCGAAGATTATTTCTTACAGTTGGCAGCGTACGCGATGGCACATAACCAGATCTATGATACAGGGATCAGGCAAGGTGTTATTTTAATGTGTACACCCGATAACTACTTTCAAAAGTTTCAAATAAAAGGTAAAGATTTTAAAAACTGTATGTATAAATTTTTAGAACGATTAGATAGATATTACAATGAGATACACGTACGAGATAACTAAACCCGACGGACAATCTGACAAGATTGAGGCGATGAGCTACAAGAAGATGTTAAGTTCTTTGCAGACGAAACTGGCCCCAGGCGTCACGGTACAGATAAAATACCGAAACAAAAAAGGGCGAGAACTTGTCAAGAATGAGACAATTAAGGCAAAAAAAGACTAGATTGCCTTATTTCTGCCACAGTGTCGAGGGACAGGAGACAGGGCTCAGGTGACCGGGGACCCGCAAAAAGCTAGGTTTTACGCCAAAGTCACCCCGTCTATATGTTTTTAAAAAGTTAAAATTTGTAAAAGTGTACTTTTAATTTAGAGGTGACCAGGTGACGAGGTGACCTTTTGATAGGGGCCGCGCGGAAGGTTAGGATTGGATTTTTGATAAAAAATATTTTAAAAACATATATGCCCAGAACCAGGAAGAAATCTAAATATAAATATGCAACCATAGGTAATAAAAAATATTACTTCTATAAGATTGTTTGGGTCGATCCGTGCGGGGACAGCGGGCACGCAGAAGTGGACGAGATGAGAAAGTTACTACCAGCTACAATGGTATCTCAAGCCTACATCTTTGATAAGAATAGTAAGTATGTCTGGACATTCTCAAGTTATGATACTGAAGCTGCTGTGTTCTCTGATAGAAATTGTTTTCCTAGATCTATTATTAAGAAGATGGAAAAGATAACTCTATGATGAATCTTTTGGAGATTCTGGTTTTGACAGCACTCGTTCTTTTAATTCTTTTTCATCAACACCCTCAAGAATCGGAGAATACTCGTCAATTATTGTCTTCATTCGACTCTCTAGTTCTTCAGACGTTAGATCTTCGAGCTTACCTGTACGAATAATTTTTTGCTCAATATATAATCCAGCAGCCTTACCTCTAGCTACTTCTGCATTTACAGCAGCAGACCAAGCACCTTTGGCTAACGCTTGCTGTCGTATCTTGCCAAGTTCTGTTATGTGTTTCCCGTAGTCTACGTCGTACTTCTTTTGATATTCTTCTCTGATCTCACCAATATATTTAACAACCAATGGATACTTCTTTGGGTTACGTAGTTCAGATGCTCTAACGTATGCTGTGTCCTTGTCATAGCCAGCCTCTATTGCACATTCTGTAGGTGTCTTTCTACCTTCGTTTGTCACCAATAATTGGGCAAACTTTTGCTGCATTTCTGTCAATCTTTTTGGTACTCCCATATTTGACATTTAGAGTAAGATTAAGTAAAAGTCAATATGATCAGCGGAAAGATAATGGCAGAGCAGTTAGAGAAGTTCTTAAAAAGTCCAACCTGTCAGAATGCTAGAGTACAAGTTAAGTTACCACAAGGCGAGTTCCATTCACCCGATGGATATTTTGATATTATATCGATGAGTCTGATGGAAAATAATATACTTGGTTCTCGTGAGACGCATAGAATTGTGCTAGAGTTATCGACGACAGAGAGTTGGAGAATGGGTAAAGTTAAGAAGAAGTTGTAGTCCCATCTTACTCTGAATATCTTATGGGACCAGAGGCAAAATTTTACAATTATTTTAAGAAAAACACACCAGAAATAATCTATACAAGAATAGAAAATACTAGCAGTTTAGGTACGCCAGATGCTTTGTGTTACAACAAAAACCAGTTTTATTTTACACTTGAGTTTAAAGTAAGTAGAAGTAAAAAATTGTCCTTCTCAGCACACCAAATAGCCTGGCATATTAGACATCCAAAGAATAGTTTCATCTTAGCCAAGTCCCTTGCTTCCGGTGACATAAAACTTTATGAGGGTAAAAGAATCTTGGAGCTTGCTGCTCGTGGCTTGGAGCTTGATGCTTGTTGCTTGGGGCTTGAAGCTTGTCGCTTGAGGCTCTTGTCGCTCGGGGCTTGACGCTTGCGGCTTGTGGCTTGCTGCTTGAGTCCAGAAACATCGACAGAAAAATTATCGGCCACAAATTTTTTAGTGTTGGCCATAGGCTACATTCTTAACGGCAGGATCCCAGCAGGCCCTACAATCTCCGCATTCGTTTCCCTGTTGAGGGGCTGGACAAGATGGACCAGTTTTTACAACAGTTGAAGTATGCGGCCAGCTCGCAGGGGCCGGCTGATCAATCATCGGAGCTGAAAATCTTATTACAAGATTATCAGGCTTCATCACGAGGAAGGCTTTCACCCACGCCTCGCGCGTCGGCATCCAATGCTTCACAGAAGGTGTGAGTTTACACACGGCGAAGATCTTCATCAGGTGAGCTTCGTCCTGCACATCGCCGGAATCGTGCCACCTGAAAAATTTTGATTTCTTAGAATTAATTATAATAGCCATAGCCCCTGTCCATAATGGGTTTTGGATGGCTTCTAAACGTTTGTATTGTGCTTGCTGCACAACTTTAAAAACATAGCAGCCCTTCAGGGCATAACAATCGTAACAGACAGAGCCTGGAACTTTTTGTAACTTGCCGCCTGTTTTGCATTCTTTAGCTGGTAGACCGTAGGCCCATCCTGGCATCTTGGAAGGTTTACTCAAGCTTCCTGTAATCTGTAGTGCATCTCTAACTTTCATATCTCCTTTATAATCCTATTCACTCAATTGTCAAGCTTGTTGCTTGAAGCTTGTTGCTTGAAGCTTGGCCAAGAAGCCAGCCGCGTTATTTAACGGAGCCTGCTCCAGCTTACTTGACCCCAGATCCCGCGTTTTACCTTATCAGCTGACGGGATCAGGGCTCAAGTTTGGCCAAGTGAGGCTGTCCGGAATTAGTACACCCTCTCACTTGACCCGAAAGGACTACAGGATTTCTATCCCTGTAGTCCTAATTTAATATATATACACTTGACAATCATTTGTCAATAGGATAATCCTATTATTAACAGAAAGGTATATATGGCAAAAACAATGACAAAATATCAACTAGACCACTTCAAGTCTAAGGTGCGAAGAAACTTCAACCCTTTAATTGAAGAACAGGAACTGTTGGTAAAACAATATAGAGCTGAAGCAACCGAGAAGATAGTCGGTAAGTTAGCCAAGAAAATGGGCGCTGACAAAATACTCAACGAGTTCAGAAAGGCGGAAGCTCATTTAGAAAAAGTAAGGGACAAAGCCCGAACCTTCTTCAAGAAGAAGTCGCAACAAAACGAGAATACGAAAAGAGAATTTAATTCTTATCGTTTTGATACACACGCGGAAAGACTATCACTTTCAGATTGCGAAGAGCAACTGAAGGACTGGGCGCGAGAACTTGTTGATCGTGAAATAAGAAGAAGACCTGAAGGCTTGAAGCTTAAACAACTTGAAGACCTGAAGACAAGAGCAATAGATCAAGTTATGGAAAGCGGAACGCCTGAAGAGTTAATCAAGTCTCTTGATGCTACAACCAAGAAGATTGGTATTGCGTGGGTTGTGGATACTTCCAAAATAAAACAAATACAAAGTAATTAATACTTGACTTGGTATCCTACTATAAATAGGATACCAAGTAACAGAAAGGCAGAAATGATTAAACTAGGGACAAGAGGTATAATTAGTTATTATGCAAAAAAGTATGCGAAGTTTATAACGCGAGACTTTAAATGGGATAACAAGTGTAAGTTTGAAGATAGTTATATAATTTACTATGATGTATCACAGCAAGGATACAGACGAGCAAACAGACCGATTAAAATGTCGGAATATACAGTGCAATGAGTGTAGAGATGTTTGATTATATATTAATGGGCACAGTCGCAATAGTATTTGCGTGGTATTATTTATGGCCTTGACATATAATCTATAATGGGATAATATAGGACTATGAATACATTAATGATAATAGGACTGGTGATATGTGGAGCAGGTGCATTGTTATGGATAGTAAGCACAGCAATGGTAGCACACTACGACCAGAAGTTAGAAGCGTTAAACAGGAAACTACGAAAGGACGAAAGATGGCGGAACGAAAAATAAAAAGAGTTAACCCATTTTCTGGACAATCAGAAATGTTAACAGATGAAGAAGCAGTATTACACGACAGTGTAAAACAGGCAGAGCAAACAGGCGACTGGAATAAAATGCAAAAAGATTTAGATAAATTTAGTAGGTTAAATCCTAAAGCATATATGACTTTATTAGACTAACGCTAAACCCTAGGCCCCCTGCGGGGGCCTAGGGGTCCCAATACATTTCTAAAATAGTTTTTTATTTATAATATTAATTTGTATATAGACAAAAGGGGTCCCAAAACACACACTATATTGCTTGATTTAGAGATACATAGCCTGTAAATTCATTATGGGTTCCAAAATTAACCTGTAAAAATTTTGCAGAAAATTTTTTTGAAATGAAAATAGATCTAGAAAAGATAAAGAAATTACCACCAGACGTTCGTAAGGAGTTTATGAAAACCTTCTTACAGTTACAAGAGAAGAAAAAGATAGACAAAATTAAATCAGACTTTTTATCGTTTGTAAAACATATGTGGCCAGATTTTATTGAAGGCTACCACCATAAAATTATTGCAGAAAAATTTAACCAAATGGCAAACGGTGAGATCAAAAGACTAATTGTAAATATGCCACCAAGACATACTAAGTCAGAGTTCGCCAGTTCCCTGCTGCCAGCTTGGATGATCGGGAATAATCCAAAACTAAAAATTATACAAACCACCCACACCGGAGAACTAGCTATTCGGTTCGGGCGTAAAGCTAAAACTTTAATCGACTCACAAGAGTATCAAGAGGTATTTCAAACAAGGCTCAGGGAAGATTCGCAAGCTGCAGGTAAATGGGAAACAGCACAAGGCGGCGAGTATTTCGCATCAGGGGTCGGGGGTGCTATTACAGGTCGAGGCGCAGACTTATTAATCATCGACGATCCACACTCGGAGCAAGACGCAATGAACAGGCAAGCATTAGAGCGAGCCTACGAATGGTATACATCAGGACCACGACAACGTTTGCAACCGGGTGGACGAATCGTTTGTGTGATGACAAGATGGAATACAAAAGATCTAACCGGTATGTTAATGCAATCACAAAAAACATCTAAAGCAGATCAATGGCACGTAGTTGAGTTTCCTGCCATTATGCCATCAGGTAAACCGGTTTGGCCAGAGTATTGGAAGTTACCTGAGTTAGAAGGTGTGAAAGCATCACTATCTGTTGGTAAATGGAATGCACAGTGGATGCAAAACCCAACATCAGAAGAAGGTGCGATTATCAAAAGAGAATGGTGGCAGCCTTGGGAGAAAGATTATCTACCACCACTAAAGCACGTCATACAATCTTATGATACTGCGTTTATGAAAAAACAAACGGCAGACTTTTCTGCCATCACGACCTGGGGTGTGTTTCAGGATAACGAAGATACACCACATCAATTAATATTATTAGATGCGTATAAAGATAGATTAGAGTTTCCAGAACTTAGAAGACTTGCAAAAGAGCAATATGATTACTGGCAACCAGAAACTGTGTTGGTTGAAGCCAAAGCATCTGGTTTGCCTTTGACTCACGAATTAAGATCAATGGGTATACCCGTTGTCAATTACACGCCGTCTAAAGGTAATGATAAGCATACTCGTGTAAATTCTATTGCACCTTTATTTGAAAGTGGTATGATATGGGCTCCTACACACGAAAAGTTTGCACAAGAGGTGATTGAGGAGTGTGCAGCGTTTCCGTATGGAGATCACGACGACTTGGTTGACTCAATGACACAAGCCGTTATGCGCTTTAGACAGGGAGGTTTTATAGCTCACCCTGAAGATTACGAGGATGAAAAGCTACCTCCTAAAAAATACAGTTACTATTGGTAAATTATGTTACAATTATTAATTAGATTATTTGGAAAAGATTACGTTAACAGAGCCATTGGCACAAGAACGAACGTAAGTAAACCTATTCAATTAGATCAAAACAGTCCTTTCAAACTTTATTCAGATGACGCTTACGATAATCCAAAAGCAAGACAACTGATTGAAGATAAGATTGCAGAGTATGGTCCTTTCGCATTATCAAATAAAAATGCATCTGAAGTTGCTAACTTTGAGATGAACGCTAGAAGATTACTAGAAGCTAAAAATAAAGAGTTTGGTGTTACAGATAGATTAAAAGAAATTAAAACAGCAAAACCAAAACCTGAAGCTGATGTCATTGATATTGGCACAAAGAAAAAAGTTGATGAACAAGGACTTGGATCTTTGAGAGATGACTTTGGTTTACCAGAAGGCGTTGATCCAAAAAGTGAAAGAGGAAAACTTATGCAAGAATTACAACGTACAACAGCAGGTTCAAAAAAAGCTGAGTCGTTAGCAAAACAAGCTGTAGAAACTATGTTTGGTCCTTTAGGAAGAGGCGCACAGAAAGATGTAATGCAGGAAGGTAGAAGAAGAGCTGTTGTTAGACAGATTATGATTAAAGATAAAAGAATAGGTTTAACTGATAAAGAATTAGAAGATCTACAGTTCTCCAACGATTTACAACCAGGCACAGACGCTAAAGACCCACTAGAGCTTTTTGATAAATACTATACAAGAAACAATAATAAATTTGATGCACTTGATAATATTATAGATGGATCAAGATCTCCTGACGAAGCTGCAGAAGAGTTTATGAAAGAGTTTGATGGTTTTGATATTGTAGCTCCAGCTAAACCTAAACCTGCATCTTTAGACGATGAGGTTGATGAACTCGACGAGTTTTTAGATGACACTCCAAGAGATGACAAAGCTAAAGGTGGCCTAGCAGATATATTAGGAGTCTAATGAAAATCCACGAATACAATGAGATGATGGCTCACTTAACTAGACGTCGTTCGATGTCTAATGGTGGTTTTATTAAAAGAGAAAAGTTTGCAAATGGATCTAAATTAGATAACGAAACATTTATTGAGCTTTATAAAAATTTTACAGGGACCGATCAAGAGTTTGCAAATTTTTTAGATGAACAGGGATATGTTTTAAGAGGTGGTAAAAAACCTACAGCTGATTCTGTTGAAATGAGAAGAGCTAGATTAGGGATAAAATCAAAAAGTCCTATTAAATTTTATTTGTCAGATAAGGAAATTTTAAAAGAAGCAAAAAGATTAAAGGTAGACACTAAAAATTTATCAAAAGAAGAAATAAGAAGATTAACACTACAACGAAGAGGAGATGAGGTAAGAAAAAAAAGATTACAAACAGATCCTGAATTTGTAGAATATAGACGAAACATTGCCAGAAAAGTTGCAGAGGATATTAAAAAAGATCCCGTAAGATTAGCCAGAAAAAAAGAAATGACTGCTGCTAGACAAAGCAAAAGAATATTTGGTTTGGTTCCTACAGAAAAAACTCCAAAAGGTTTGTTATATAGAGATTTAATAGAGAATGCTCTTCGTTATCAAGATAATAAATTACCAACGTCACACATACAATTTTTAAATCCAAAAAATACTAGACCAAAAAGCATTCCCGAAACCTTAAAAACAAAATTAATTGATACGAATGTTTTAGATAAAAAAGGTAAACCAAAAGTTATTACCTACGATAATGTACTAAAACATATTGACGATAATAAAAAATTATATGGCACAGATTCTAAATCAACTTTAAAAGAATATGAGAAAAAACGTTTCATTCAAGAAAACCCTGATTTAAGAGATAAATTTAATAAAAAATTAAATAAAACATACGATCCTACAAGTGCCACTAAAAGAAATGTATTTTCACCTTTTCACATTCATCACACTGCAGGCAGAGGACAGAATGCGTTTAATGTGCAATTTGCAACTGCTAGTGATAATATGAAAGAAAATGCTTTAAGAAGAGTATTTGATACAGATTTTAAAGTTGCAAAAAATTTATCTGATAAGAAAAAAGTTATTAAAAAATATTTAGACGCTGTTCCAGAAACATTAGAAGTAAGATTAAAAAATACGCCTTATGGCACTAGAGAGACATTAGTAGATATGACTAAAAGAGTTGCTCCAGATGTTTTTGAAGAACAGCCTAGAGCAATGAAGGAACTTATGAAGAGAGCTGGAGCTAATTTAGATCCAGCGCTTGCGGTTAAAGCTGCAGGTGAGGAAATTACAAGATCTCCTGCCGCTAGAAACTTGTTTAGTAGTGCAGGTAAAATAGCTCTTGGTGAATTAGGTTTTGCAGGACCATCTGTTGTTCTTGATACGTATGCAGGATTAACACCATCAGAGATGGCACTTAACGTTGCAACGTTTGGTTTTGGAACACCAATAAAAGACTCAGTGCAAAAAAGAAAATACATAGCTGATGCAGGTTTCGGCTCTGATTACTCTTCTGCCTTGCAAAAAAGAAAAAACTTAAAAACAGCTCCTGAAGATGCTGTGGGTCAATTAACAGAAAAAGAAAAACAAGCAATATTTTTAGCTAACGCATTTGATGCAGGTCTAGATTTACAAAGAGCAGAACGAGCTGCAGATTATCAACAAAGACAACAAAATCAGTTAAAAAGAGGAGAGCTTGAAATACCAGATTACACAGATGTGCCAGAGGCAACTACAAGTATTCAACCTGAGTTTCAAGAAGAAACAACGGAAACTAGATCTTTACCTTTTGGCCTAGACAGACTATTACCTTTTGATGACGAAGATGAAATTATATGATAAAACAAACTAAACTAACAACAGGCGCACCACCTAAAAGAGGACCTAATCCGCAAGGGTTGAATCTTCCACCTAAAAAGGTTACAGTGGTCCGATTGGAGAAAACAAATGGCAGACGTAGACAAAGCTCTTCCAAACGTTGAGCAAACTATTACGATACCCAATGAAGAGGGTCTAAAAGTAGAATTAGAACAAACAGAAAAAAAACCACAAGCACCCGTTGAAGTACAAGAGAATCAAGATGGCAGTGTTGATATAAATTTTGATCCATCAAAAGTTAATATGGAACAAGGTAAAGATCATTTTGCAAATTTAGCAGAATTATTACCTGATGATGTTCTTGACCCTATTGGTCAAGAGTTAGCTGCAAACTATGAAGATTATAAATCTTCTAGAAAAGATTGGGAGAGATCTTATACACAAGGTTTAGATTTATTGGGATTTAAATACGAAAGTAAAACAGAACCCTTTAAAGGTGCATCAGGTGCAACACACCCCGTATTAGCAGAAGCCGTTACACAATTTCAATCTTTAGCTTACAAAGAATTATTACCATCAGGTGGTCCAGTTAGAACACAGATTATTGGAATGCCAACACCAGATAAAGAACAACAAGCATTACGTGTAAAAGATTTTATGAATTATACGATTATGTCAGAGATGAAAGAATACGAAGCTGAGTTTGATCAAATGTTATTTTATTTACCATTATCAGGATCTGCATTTAAAAAAGTTTATTATGATTCTGTTATGGGTAGAGCTGTTTCTAAATTTGTACCGGCAGATGATTTAGTAGTGCCTTACACAGCAACATCATTAGAAGATGCAGATGCAATCATACACACAATAAAAATTTCTGAAAACGAATTAAGAAAACAACAAGTGGGTGGTTTTTATCGAGATATAGAATTAAATCCTGCTTATATGAATGAGTCTGAAACAGATAAAAAAGAAAGAGAACTTGACGGCACAAGAAAAGGTAAAGATCAAAAGATGTATACTTTATTAGAGTGTCACGTTAATTTAGACATTGATGGTTTTAACGATGCCAATGCTGATGGGACACCGACAGGAATTAAACTTCCATACATTGTAACCATAGAAGAATCATCAAAAGAAGTATTATCAATAAGAAGAAACTACGAAATCGGTGACATAACTAAAAGTAAAATTAGTTACTTTGTTCACTTTAAATTTTTACCCGGTCTTGGTTTTTATGGTTTTGGTTTAATCCATATGATAGGTGGATTATCTAGAACTGCAACATCAGCACTAAGATCACTACTAGACGCAGGGACATTATCTAATTTACCTGCAGGATTTAAAATGCGTGGTATCAAAATGAGAGATGAGTCACAGTCAATTCAACCTGGAGAATTTAGAGATGTAGATGCTCCTGGTGGAAATTTAAGAGATGCATTTATGACTTTACCTTTTAAAGAACCATCGCAAACTTTATTAGCACTTATGGGCGTCGTAGTACAAGCAGGTCAAAGATTCGCTTCAATAGCAGACTTGCAGGTAGGTGAGGGTAATCAATCAGCAGCTGTGGGTACGACAGTAGCTATGCTGGAAAGAGGAAGCAGAACAATGTCTGCCATACATAAAAGATTGTATGCTTCAATGAAAAAAGAATTTAGTTTATTATCAAGAGTTTTCAAATTATATCTACCTCCAATCTACCCCTATGATGTTGTCGGAGGCCAGAGGCAGGTAAAACAATTAGACTTCGATGACAGAGTAGATATATTGCCAGTTGCAGATCCTAATATCTTTTCTCAGACACAAAGGATCTCCCTCGCACAGACAGAAATGCAACTGGCTGCCTCTAATCCAGCCATTCATAATCAATACGAAGTGTATAGAAATATGTATGAAGCGTTAGGTGTGAAAGATATTGATTTAATTTTAAAAAAACCATTACCACCAACACCAAAAGATCCAGCATTAGAACATATTGATGCGCTAGGTGGTAAACCGTTTCAAGCCTTTCCTGGTCAAGACCATCAAGCACACATCACAGCGCATTTAAATTTTTTACAAACCAATATGGTAAGAAATGCACCTATGGTTGGTGCTGCAATACAAAAAAATATACTTGAACATATAAGTTTAATGGCACAAGAACAGATAGAATTAGAATTTAGAGAAGAATTACCTAGATTAGCAATGATGATGCAACAATCTATGACAAATCCACAGATGCAAGCAGAAGTAATGGCACTTCAACAACGAATTGAAAGTAGAAAAGCAGTGTTAATATCGGAGATGACAGAAGAATATATGAAAGAAGAAACAAGAATTACTTCTAAATTTGGAAATGACCCGATTGCAATGCTTAGAGCAAGAGAATTAGACCTACAAGCACAAGAAAATACTAGAAAAAGACAAGAAGGTGAAGAAAGAATCAATCTTGACCGTATGAGAGCTATGTTAAACAAAGATACACAAGAAGAAAAGCTTGAACAAAACGAAAAACTAGCAAATTTACGTGCTGATACGTCTATTGAGAAAACAATCTTACAAAACGAGTTAAAAAAGGAGTAATTTATGGCGTGGTTTAGTTTAGCAAAGATAGCAATGCAAGCAGGAGCTAAAATATATTCAAATAGACAAAAAACTAAGATGGCTATGTCTGATGCACAGTTAATGCACGCAGAAAAGATGGCCCGAGGAGAAGAATCTTACCAGGGCAAACTCTTAGAGGCCCGTCAAAACGATTATAAAGATGAATTTGTCCTCGTTATAATTTCGGCCCCTATCGTGGTGTTAATGTGGGCAGTTATGTCGGACGATCCGACTGCTATGGAGAAGGTAAAGTTGTTCTTCGAATACTTTCACGAGCTTCCAAAATGGTTTACCAATTTATGGGTGCTTGTAGTTGCCAGTATTTTTGGTATAAAGGGTACACAAATATTTAGAAACGGAGGAAAAAAATAATGAGAAACGATTACGGTAAAAGAAATATGAAAATGGGCGGCGGTATGATGAAAAAAAGAACTATGCTCAAAAAAGGCACTAAATTAAAAATGGTGACTAATAAAAAAGGTGAGAAAGTTCCTTTTTATGCTGCTGACGGTGTTGGTAAAATGAAGATGGGTGGCAGAGTTAAAAAAATGGGTGGCGGCTCTATGATGATGATGAAAAAAAGAGAAGCTATGAAAAAAGGTTCTATACCACCACAACTTAAAAAATTCGTAATGGCTAAAAAGAAAAAAGCCAAAATGAAGAAGAAAAAATAATGGCTGGTAAAGGTCTGTATGCAAACATTCACGCTAAAAGAAAGCGTGGAGGTAAAATGAGAAAAAAAGGTGCAAAAGGTGCACCTACAGCAGCTAATTTTAAACGAGCTAAACAAACAGCAAAGGCTTAATTATGACTAAACTTTGTCCTAGAGGTAAAGCAGCAGCGAAAAGAAAATTCGCCGTGTACCCAAGCGCATATGCAAATGCCTACGCATCTAAAATATGTGCAGGAAAAATTAAAGATCCTTCTGGTGTAAAAAGAAAAGACTTCAGAGGTAAAAAAGCAGAGGGTGGTCTTATGGAAGCTACTGCAAGATTAAAAAGACAAGGTCTTAAAGACGGTGGCTGTATACAAGTAAAAGGATTTGGCAAGGCACGAAGACCAAATAAATAAAATGGCAAAGAACGGTTTAGACAAATGGTTCAAACAAAAATGGGTAGATATTGGGAGCAAGCGAAAAGATGGTTCTTTCTCAAAGTGTGGCCGTTCAAAACAGAAAGCGGACGCGAAACGGAAGTATCCAAAATGCGTGCCTCTAGCGAAAGCGAGAAGAATGTCAGAGGGTCAGAGAAGATCTGCCGTTGCCAGGAAACGGGCAGCTGCCAATGTGGGACCTAAACCAACTAACGTAAAAACATTTACATCAAGAAAGAAAGCAGAGGATGGCGGTATGGCTATGGTTAGAGAAGCTCAAAGAAATTATACGGGCACACATATCAAAGGTGATTTAGGTGGTGTAAAAGTTGGCAATAAAAGCTATCAAAAATATTATAAAGGTATGGTGTAGTGAGAAGCTATTACTCAAAAGGTACTATGCCAGCGAGAAACAAAAAGAACTTTAGACCTACAAAGTCTGGAGCAGGTATGACTCAAGCCGGTGTCAAAGCCTATAGAAGATTAAATCCCGGTTCTAAACTAAAAACAGCCGTGACAGGAAAAGTGAAGCCTGGATCAAAAGCTGCTAATCGCAGAAAGTCATACTGCGCTAGATCACTAGGACAAATGAAAAAATTCCCTAAAGCAGCGAAAGATCCAAACTCACGTCTACGTCAGGCAAGAAGGAGATGGAAATGTTAAAGAAAAAAAGAACAATTAAAAAAGTAATTAAAGGTTTGAACAAAGCCTCTAAACTACACGCTGGTCAAGCTAAAATGTTAAAGGGAGTTATCAATGGTAAAAAAACTAAAAAAAGTAGCTAAGGCTTTAAATAAGGCTTCTAAGCTACACAAGAAACAATCTAAAATTATTAAAAAGCATATTAAGGAGATGAAACGTGGCAGATCCTAAAGTAGGCACTGGTAAAAAACCAAAAGGTTCAGATAGAAGATTGTATACAGATGAGAATCCTAGAGATACAGTTAAAATAAAATTTGCAACGCCTGCAGATGCCAGAGCAACTGTTGCAAAAGTTAAAAAAATAAACAAACCTTTTGCAAGAAAAATACAGATCTTAACTGTAATGGAGCAAAGAGCAAAAGTTATGGGTAAGAATAAAGTTGTACAAATAGCAAAGAAAGGAAAAGATGCAATCAGACAAACTAAACGCGCTTAAAAAAAGATATGAAGCGCAAATTGCAGAATCCGTTGCTACGTTAAATATCTATGTTAGAAACTCCGTGGGCATAGGTGAACATCCACAACACTTGGATGAAATGGATAAACTTCTACAAGTTATTGTAGATGCGGAAGAAAAAATAAAGGTGATAGAAAGATGGACGGATTAGTAATTGTATCAAAAATACAAAAAATATTAAAAGATAGACTTCAAGCTGTTGGGGATACTATGATTACAGGTGGGGTTGACAATATGGAAAAATATCAATATATGTTAGGACAGGCACGTACATATCAGTACTTGTTACAGGAAATCTCTAACCTGCTAGAAAATAAGGAGCAAAAAGATGAGCAAGGAAATGTTATCGACATCGGAAAAGGAAATACCAAAGCATAAAAACGCTTTGGAGGAAAAATACAAATCACAAGAAGAAAAAGAACCTTTAAATCCAGATAGTATAAAAGCTGTTACAGACCAGTTGCCTGAGCCAAGTGGCTGGAGACTTTTAGTTTTACCTTTTACACCAAAAGAAAAAACTAAAGGTGGAATAATTATTGCGCAAGAATCACTAGAAAAATTACGAATAGCTACAAATTGTGGTTATGTAATAAAGATGGGACCGTTGGCCTATCACGATAAAGAAAAATTTCCAACAGGACCGTGGTGCAAAAAAGGACAATGGGTTATTTTTGCAAGATACGCAGGATCAAGATTACCCATTGAAGGTGGAGAAGTCCGTTTATTAAACGATGATGAAGTTTTAGGAACCATAGAAAATCCTGAATCTGTTCTTCACCACATATAATCAATAAGGAGAAACTATGCCAGAAACTAGAAAATACGAAACAAACGAAATGGTAGACATAGATAATTCAGGACCTGAAGTAGATGTGACTTTACCAGAAGAGAAAAAACAAGAGGAGGTTCAAAATGAAGAGCCTTCAGATTCGAATAAAGTTATTGTTGAGGAAGTTAAAGAAGATATTAAAGAGCCTGAGCAACAACCAGAACAAAAAACAGAAGAGCCTGTTAAAGAAGACAAAGTTCAAGAAGATAAAAGTGTTGAGGATAAGAAAGAATTAGAAGATTACAGCGAAGGCGTTAAAAGAAGAATTGCTAAACTAACTAAAAAAATGCGTGAAGCAGAAAGACAAAAAGAAGCTGCTTTAGAGTACGCAAAAGGAGTTAAAGCAGAAGCTGATAAAACTAAAACTAAATTAACGACTATGGAACCAAGCTATATGTCTGCTATGGAAAATAGAGTTACTTCTGGTTTAGAGGCAGCGGCGGCTAAACTTGCAAAAGCAAGAGAAGCTGGAGATTTAACAGCTGAAATCCAAGCACAAAAAGAAATAGCAAGATTGGGTTTAGAAGAAGCTAGAGTTGAAATGATGAAGAAAAAAGTTGAAGCTGAAAGCAAACAAAAACCAGTTAAGCAGCCGACTCTTGAAGACGCTATAAAACCTCAAACTGCACCATCAGATCCAAGAGCTAATGAATGGGCAGAAAAGAATCTTTGGTTTGGTACAGACAGCGCTATGACTTATACAGCGTTTGATTTGCACGACAAACTAACTAAAGAAGAGGGTATGGACCCCTCCACTGATGAATATTATGCGGAGATTGATAGAAGAATGCGTATTGACTTTCCACATAAATTTGCTAAAAGTGAAGATAAGGTGACGACCAAGCCGACACAAACAGTAGCTTCAGCGAAGCGAAGTGTAAACCCGGGTCGCAAAACAGTGAGACTCACACCCTCACAAGTTACAATCGCTAAAAAATTAGGTGTGCCACTAGAAGAATATGCGAAACAATTAAATATCACGAAGGAGGTATAAGCATATGAGTAATGAAAACGAAAAAAGAACTTCCCGTGCGAGCCAAACAAGAGTTAAAGAAGAACGAAAAAAAGTTTGGACTCCACCATCATCTTTAGATGCACCCCCTGCACCGGATGGGTATAAACACAGATGGTTAAGAGCTGAAAGTATGGGATTTGATGATACATCAAATATGTCAGCTAAACTGAGATCTGGATATGAATTAGTGAGAGCTGATCAATACCCAGATGCAAATTATCCAACTGTCCAAGACGGTAAATACAAGGGAGTGATCGGAGTTGGCGGCCTTTTGCTGGCAAGGATACCAGAAGAGATTGTTGAATCGCGAAAAGAGTATTTTGCAAGACAAACTAAAGACAAAAGCGACGCGATAGAAAACGATCTAATGAAGGAACAGCATCCAAGTATGCCTATCAACAATGATAGACAGACTCGTGTAACCTTCGGTGGTACAAAGAAAAGTTAATTTTTTAACGATTCTCGGGTTAATCCCTACCAACGAATTAACATTAACCCGTTTATGGGTAAAACCATAAACAGAATAAGGATAAAACTATGGCAAATAAAGATGCAGCGTTCGGTTTTAGACCAACAAGATCTCTTGTAGGTGGAGAACTAAGAACGGAAGAGTACGCTATAGCAGCAAACCACGGGACTTCAATATTTACAGGTCAAGTGGTAGAAGCAGTAGCGGCAGGTGGCATAGAGCAAGCAGCAGCTGGAGACACACAACAAATTGGTGTTTTCGGTGGATGTTTCTTTACTGATCCATCAACAAGTAAGCCAACGTTTAAAGCTTTTTACCCAGCAAGCACAAATGCTTCTGATATAAAAGCTACAGTACACGTTGATCCATTTACTGTGTTTGAAGCACAACACGATGGTACAGGAACAGCGGCGATGAACAATTCTGGTTTTGACTTTGTGGGAACAGCAGGTTCTACAATCACTGGTCAATCAACTTCAGAAATTGACACGTCCACTTCTGGAACATCAGGTGGTTTCAAACAAATCGGAATCTCAACAGATCCTGATAACAGTGATACGGGTTCAGCCAATGCAAACGCATATGTCGTTTTCAATACAGGCGAACACGTATTTAAACTAACAACAGGCGTATAATAGAATAGGAGTATAATATTATGGCAATATCAAGAGCACAACTAGTTAAAGAACTAGAGCCAGGATTGAATGCACTATTCGGCCTGGAATATAAAAACTACGCAGATGAGCATAGTCAGATTTACGATATCGAAAATTCTGATAGAGCTTTTGAAGAAGAAGTAATGTTATCTGGTTTCGCTAACGCTCAGGTAAAACCTGAAGGTTCAAGCGTAAACTTTGATTCAGCTACTGAATCTTTCACTGCTAGATACACTCACGAAACGCTTGCTTTAGCGTTCTCAATCACTGAAGAAGCGATTGAAGATAACTTGTATGACAGACTTGCGTCTAGATATACAAAAGCATTAGCTAGATCTATGGCTAACGCAAAACAAGTTAAAGCAGCAAATGTGTTAAACAATGCGTTTGACTCAAACTTCACAGGTGGTGATGGAGTAGAATTATGTTCTGCTGTTCACCCAATTGTTGCTGGAACATTTAAAAATGAGTTGTCAACTGCAGCTGACTTAAACGAAACATCGTTAGAGCAGTCGTTAATTGACATCGCAGCAATGACTGATGAAAGAGGGTTAAAAATTGCAGCAAGAGGAATGAAATTAATTATTCCTTCTGAGCTTCAGTTTACAGCTGAAAGACTTATGAAGTCTACAGGTAGAACTGGAACAGCTGACAATGACATCAACGCAGTAGCTAATATGGGAATGATCCCACAAGGCTATGTGGTTAACCACTACTTAACTGACACAGATGCGTTTTTCATCAAGACTGATGTACCTAATGGATTAAAAATGTTCGTTAGATCACCAGTAAAAACTTCGATGGAAGGTGATTTCGAAACTGGAAACGTAAAATACAAAGCTAGAGAGAGATATTCATTTGGATTCTCAGACCCTAGAGGTATCTTCGGTTCTCCAGGAGCAGCGTAATCTAATAACTTTTAATTAAGAAGGGGGCTTTCGAGCCCCCTTTTTTTATGCTAAAGAAGAAAGGCACTATGAAAAATTTCCGAGTACAAATCAGAGCATATGGGTATTATGCGTCTTTTGAAATATCATCAGAGGACGAAGATAAAGCCTTTGAAAATGCACTAGTTGACAAACTAGGAAAAAATGATATTGTATGGGAAAAAGATGGATTTATAGACCATCGTAAACTATGGATAACCTACGAGGAGATCATAGATGCAAATGCACGTAAGGGACCTTTACAAACAGAAGAGAGGTCTGGAGACAGAGTGGGCGGTGCAGCAGCGTAACCACCAAAGATATACTTTGGATATGGTTAGGATTGACAACAAAATTAAAGAAGTTGTTAATCAGATTAAGTTAGAGGAAGCTAGAGTAGCTAATCTAACTAACAAAATCGAGGACGCAGCACCCGAAGTTTCAGTAGCTACTTAATAAAAAGCTACATCGTTGAAATACGTAACTTCATTACAGGCTCTCTTGCACTTTATTAAAATCTACTATATAAATTAATCACTATACATAAAAAATAAATATAGAGCGTAGACGCGTATAGTCGACTGCCCCTAGGGACTGCGTTCTGATATTCTAGGAGGAATATTATTATGGCAAACACAACATTTACAGGACCGGTAAGATCGGAATCAACTGTAAAAGTTTCAACAAAAAACACTACAACTGGTGCACACACAGATAAAGTGGTTGTTGGAACAAATTCAACTGGAGACACTTCAAGCAACACAGCTGGATCTGTTGAATTAAAAGCAGCATCTACAAATACAATGACTCTTCAAACGTACCAAGCTACAATAACTGTAGCTAACGGTGCTACTACAGGTAAAGAAGCGTCTATTGGAATGCCCGCAAACTTTGCACCTTTAGCTATTGGTGTGAACGTAACTACAGCAGCAGCAAACGCTGTAAACTTAGTGGACGTTGGAGATGATGCAGACACTGATTCTTATTTAGACGGTGCAACTATTGCTGTTAACTCTACAGGATTCAAAGGTATCTTTGGATGTAATGGAGTTAGAGGATTAGGAACTGGAACAACTGGTGCAACAGGAACTGCTGATGAAGTAGAAGTTGTTGTAAGTGGTGATCCAGGAGGAGATACAATTATAAGATTAACTTTTATAGGTATCTTAGGAGCATAATTATTAACGTTAATTAGAGTGGGGGCTTATGCCCCCACAGTTTCTTGATTAAGGAGGGAAACGATGGCAGACACAGTAACAGGACCTACTATCTTGCAACAAAATGACAAGAGAGTAACCATTAAAATAGTAAATCAATCAGACGGATCAGGTGGCACAACTGTATTTGCAGATGTATCTGCACTTGCAGCTAACGTATCTGGAGAAAGTCCAACACATTTAACACTACAAAGATTGTGGTATTCTTGTTCAAATGGTGATGGAAAGGACTCTTTTGCTCGTTTAGACTATGAAGATTCAGATGGAGATATTCCAATTGTAACTTTAATAGGATCTGGGTATTGGGATTTTAGAGAATTTGGTGGAGTTCCAGCAAATACCTCATCTAACTCAAATGAAAACGATGTAAACTTTGTTGTACCAGGTGCAGCTGATTCTGGAAATACTTACACAGTTATTGCAGAGTTCTTGAAGAATTATTAGGAGGGTAACGGATGGCCAATACAACTTCCGGCACAGTTACTTTCGATAAAACTTTTGCAGTTGATGATATAATTGCAGAGGCATACGAGCGAATCGGTTCACAAGTAACTTCTGGATACCAGCTAAAATCAGCAAGAAGATCTCTCAACATTCTTTTTCAAGAATGGGGTAATAGAGGTTTGCACTATTGGGAAATAGGTGACACAAATATTGATCTTATTGAAGGCCAAGCAGAGTATTCTTTCTTTAGATCTAGTGCTGATGGTACTTCGGCTGCAACTGCTGGGGGCACAAGTGGCTCTAGCACGTTTGGTTTAGCTGATGTATTAGAGGCAACATTTAGACAAAACAGAACACAAACAACACAATCCGATTCTGCTTTAACTAAAATAGATAGATCAACATATTCTGCGATTGCTAATAAATTGACAAAAGGCACACCAGCTCAATACTTTGTGCAAAGATTTATTGATAAAGTTACGGTCACTTTATACCCAACACCAGATTCAACAGCGGCATCAAAAGATGTTCATATTAATTTTGTTAAAAGAATACAAGATGCAGACTCTACATACACAGATGCAACAGACGTGCCATTTAGATTTGTGCCTTGTATGGCATCAGGATTAGCATTTTATTTAGCACAAAAATATGCACCTGACAGAGTTCAAGCGTTAAAATTATATTATGAAGATGAGTTAGCAAGAGCGTTAGCAGAAGATGGTTCTTCTACAAGCACTCACATAACTCCGAAAAACTATTACCCGAGTATTTAATTATGCCAAAATATGCAAAAGCAATATCAGATAGATCAGGACTAGAGTTTCCATATGATGAAATGGTTACAGAATGGAATGGCTCCTTTGTTCACAAATCTGAATATGAAGAAAAACATCCACAGTTAGAACTTAGAGCTAACAGAGGTGCAGAGCAACAAGGTTTAAGAAATGCTAGACCTCAAAGAGTGGAAAATGAGGTTTTAATATTATTAAAACCAGATGCTTTTGAAACCATATCAGCTAGTTCTGGAATTATAAACGTAGCAGAACAAGGACACGGTAGATCTACAGGAGATACAGTAAGATTTAGAGGTGCAAGACACACAACATCAGACCCAGATGGTTTTAAAAACCCAAGAGATTTTGATGGTATTACAGGATCAAATATAGCAAAAGCTGCTGGTTACTCAATTACTGTTGGTAAAAGAGATTCTAGCGGAAATATTGCAAACACAGAAAATTTCTACCACTTTACTGTAGACACGGATACTGCTACAACAGGTGGAGTATCAGGAGGAGGAGAAGGTTGCTCGTCAGGACCAGTAACCTTAACAGCTTAATATGCCAGGAATAAGTGCATCAGGATTAAAAACACAAATAAGAAGTTATACTGAAGTTAGCTCTACGGTTCTCTCTGACTCTGTATTAGAAAATATTATTTTAAATGCACAATATAGAATATTTAGGGATGCTCCGATTGATGCAGATAGAAAAGTAGAAACAGGTAATTTAACATCTGGCACAAATACATTAGCTGTTCCTGCCGGTGCTTTAGTTGTTAGGTCTGTGCAAGTTTATACAGCCACTGGATCTACATTTACAGGTGCAAATACATATTTAGAAAAAAGAGATATTACATTTTTAGAAGAATATATTTCAGCAAATACATCAACTGGTACACCAAAATATTATGCAATGCTAGACACTGGAGCAACAGGAGCGGCTGCCGACACTTCTGGATCGATTATTATGGCTCCAACACCCAGCGCAACGTTTGCTTATAAATTACATTACAACAAAGTTCCTGATTTATTAGAGGGCAATGGTGTTAATTATATTAGTATGAATTTTCCAAATGGTCTGCTATATTGTTGCCTAGCAGAAACTTATGGTTTCTTAAAAGGTCCAGCAGATATGCTACAATTATATGAACAAAAATATAGGCAAGAAATGCAGAAATTTGGAGGAGAACAATTAGGTAGAAGAAGAAGAGACGATTATACGGATGGAGAACCTCGTATACCAGTCCCTCAACAAACACCGTAAGGAATAAAATATGGCATCAACATTTTCAGATTTAGGTATAGAACTAATGGCAACTGGCGAAAACGCCGGAACTTGGGGAACAAAAACTAATACCAACTTACAAATCGTAGAAAAAGCTATCGCTGGTTATGTAGAAAAGTCTATTGCTGGTGGTGCAGCAACAACAGCTTTAACTATTACAGATGGGGACACTACAGAATCCACATCGGTTGCAAGACACGCAGTTATAAAATTAACTGGAACTATTACAGGTAATCAGATTGTTACTGTTCCAGACTCAATAGAAAAAGTTTACATTGTAGTAAATGGCACAAGCGGTGCACACACTGTTCAATTTAAAACTGCATCAGGAACAGGTGTAACTTTTGGTGCATCTGATAAAAGCACTAAATTAGTTTTTTCTGATGGTACAAATATAGTCGATGCCAGTTTTGGTGGTGCAACAGATTTAGATGGTGGAGTATTAACACTTGATGCTGACGCGGATACAACAATTACAGCTGACACAGATGACCAGATAGATATTGCAATAGCTGGTGCAGACGATTTTAGATTTACAGCAAACACGTTTACAGCTTTATCAGGAAGTAGTGTTGTTATACCTGATGGTGGTTTAACTTTAGGTAGCACTGCTGTTACATCAACTGCAGCAGAGTTAAACATTTTAGATGGTGTAACTTCAACAGCAGCAGAGTTAAATATTCTTGACGGTGTAACTTCAACAGCAGCAGAATTAAATATTTTAGATGGTGTAACTTCAACTGCGGCAGAATTAAATTTATTAGATGGTATTACTGCAGGAACTGTATCTGCATCTTTAGCAGTTATAGTAGATTCAAACAAAGATATATCTGGATTTAGAAACTTAAGTATAACTGGAGATCTTACAGTAGCTGGTGATGATATTACTATGGGTACAAACACTGCAGGTAATTTATTAATTGCAGATGGTACAAACTTTAATTCTGTAGCAGTTGGTTCATTATCAGAAATATCTACAGTTGCTAATGATGATGTATTCTTAGCAGTTGATACTTCAGGGGGTGGACTTAAAAAAATAGCTAGATCAGCAATAGTATCAGGGCTTGCTACATCAGGTGCAATATCAAATGTAGTAGAAGACTCTACACCACAATTAGGCGGTGATCTTGATATGAATGGTCAAGATATTGTTACTACATCAAATGCAGATTTAGAATTAGCACCAAATGGCACAGGACACGTAACTGTTAAAGGTAATACAAACTCAGGTGCTATACAATTTAATTGTGAGTCTAACTCCCACGGTCAGATTGTAAAAGCTCAACCACATTCAGCTGGTGTAACCAACGAATTATTACTACCAGATGGTGGTAACTCAACATTAGTATCTCTTATTGCAACACAGACATTGACTAACAAAACACTAACAACACCTGTTATTGCAGAGATAGATAACTCTAGTGATATTACATTAGATGCTGGTGCAGACATTATTTTAGATGCAGGTGGTGGAGATTTTAATTTTAAAGTTGCTGGAACAGAGATTTTAAGAGTAACTAACTCATCAAGTGATGTCATTATAAGACCAGTTGTTGATGCAAAAGATATAATATTCCAACAAAGAGATGGAACAGAAGTAGCTAGAGTAGAAGACAATGGTACTTTTAACATTGTAACAGATAAGTTAGCTATTAACGGCACAGCAGTTACATCCACAGCAGCAGAGTTAAACATACTAGATGGCGTTACATCTACAGCAGCTGAACTTAATATTTTAGATGGCGTTACATCTACAGCAACAGAGCTAAATGTTATGGATGGCGATACATCAGCTACCTCTACAACACTGGCAGACGCTGATAGATTAGTCACAAACGATGCTGGAACGATGAAACAGGTAGCATTAACAGACGTTAAAACATATTTAACAAGTGCAGGATTTAGTACAGACGACCCGACTGCACTTGCAATTGCGTTAGGGTAAGGTATAAAGTAGTAGGAGGATATAAATGGCAAACACGTTCAAAGTGGTAACTTTCGCAGCAGAACCAGCTTCAGCAGGCACAGCGTACAAAATGTATACTTGTGCTGGAAGCACAACTACAGTTGTTCTTGGGTTAATCCTTACTAATATTCATACAACTGCAGTAACTGCAGAGGTAGAATTAGTGAGTGACACAGGTAGTAGAGGTGGTGCAAACAACGTTTCTAACGGAACCTCGTTTCTTGTAAAAGATGTAAACATCCCTGCAGGGACATCGCTTGAGATATTATCAGGTGGTAAGGTTGTATTAGAGGCAACAGATGAGATTAAAATAGACTGTTCTGTAGCGGATAAACTATCAGGAACTCTGTCGATAATGGAGATAACGTAAGATGGCGTATATTGGTCCAATACCAGCAGAAACATTTACATCATTTGCAACTCAGGAATTTTCAACGAGTGCTACAACCTCCTACACGTTGGATCATCCCGTTACAAATGAAAATGAAATAGCGTTATTTGTTAATAACGTAAGACAACAACCTGGTTCAGGTAAAGCATACACAGCTAGTGGGACTGCTCTTACATTATCTGCAGCTACAGCTAGCACAGATACTATGTATGCTGTATTTTTAGGTAGAGCATTACAAACAGTTAATCCAGCAGGTGGATCAGTAGGAAGCTCACAAATATCTGCTGAAATGATTACTGGAACAACAGCTTTAACTTCTGCACCAGATGACACAGATGAGCTCTTAATATCTGATGCTGGAACATTAAAGAGAATAGATTACTCACTTATTAAATCAGGAGGTTTGGTCCTTTTATCACACTCAACTATTTCAAGTAACACAGCTAGTGTTGCATTTAATTCAGGTATTGATAGCACTTATGATGCTTATAAATTTATTCTTTCAGGTGTGAGACCTGCCACAGATAACCAAGATATAGAAGTTTTTTATTCAGTTGATAGCGGATCAAATTATTTAAGTAATCCATATCAATACTCAGTATCTTCAATAGATTCAGGAGGAAATTCAGGTAATGTACAAAGTGGAAACGCTGGTAATATTCGTATGACAGGAGATAATGTTGGTGGTGCATCAGCAGAAAGTTTTAATGCAGAAATTATTTTATATAATCCATCAAATACAAGTCATAATAAACATATTGCTTTTTTTGGTGGTTATATGGAAAAAAATGCTTTACCTTGTTATACTGTAGGTGCTGGTGCGAATACAGGTTCTACTGCAGCAGTAAATGGTATTAAATTTCAATTTACTAGTGGTGATATAGCAGAGGGTAGTTTTACAATGTACGGAGTGGCAAAATCATAGGAGAATAAATGGCATATATAGGTAAACAACCAGTAGTAGGAAACTTTCAAAAGTGTGATGCAATATCGGTTGTTAATGGACAAGCAGCATACAGTTTAACAGTAGGCAGTGCAGCGGTAAGCCCGGAAAATGTTAACCATATGTTGGTCAGTCTTAACGGCGTACTTCAGGCGCCCGGCGACTCGTTTACGGTATCAGGATCCACACTTACCTTCGCAAGCAATCTTGCAACGGGAGATGTAATCGACTTCGTGATTATTTTAGGTGATGTGTTAGACTTAGGCACACCATCAGACAATAGTATATCAACTGCAAAACTAGTTGCTAACTCAGTAACAGCTGCTAAATTTAATGCAGATGTAATCTCAGGGCAAACTGCTTTAGCAGAAACTCCTGCAGATACTGATGAATTATTATTATCGGATGCTGGTGTATTAAAAAGAATAGATTTTAGTCATTTAAAGTCTACTCCACATAAAACTTTATTACATACAGTTACTGCAAGTGACTCAGCTAATGTTACATTTGATAATACCTACGTTACTTCTACTTACAGAGATTATCATCTTACTTGGTCAAATGTTCACTGTGCAACAGATAATGTCAGACTTGATCTTTTAATTTCAGATGATAACGGTTCAAGTTTTAAATCAGACAGTGATCATCAAAGAAATAGTTTTGGTATGACTTCAGACAACGCCACTATTTTAAAAAATAATAACAATAGTGGTACTCAATTTGAAATTACTCCTGCTAATATGGGTAATGCCGCTGGTGAAAATACTTCAGGAGAAGTAACTTTTTTTAATATATTAGGAACAGATAATTTTAAACAATTTATTGGTCAAGTTCAATCTACTAAAACTGATCAGGCTGCTACAATGTTTTTGCTTGGTGGTGTTTATAAAAAAGTAGCAGCACATAATGCATTTAAATTTCAGTTTTCGTCAGGTAATATTGCATCAGGTGTATTTAAAATTTACGGAATTACATAGGAGTAGAATGTGGCAATATCTAAAGCAAACTTTAATAGCTTCAACGTTACTCCAACAGCGAGTAAGTTTATAACATTTAACTCTAGTAACAATGGGTTAGCTGCGGATGATGTTGGTGGTAGCTTAGTTTTAATATCTACTCAAACTGCTAGTAGTAGTTCAACAATATCTTTTACCAGTGGTATAGATTCTACTTATAAAGAATATATTTTTAAGTTTTATAATATTCACCCTGATGGCGGAACTGGCAGACATTTTAGTTTTCAAGGTAGCACAGATGGTGGAAGTTCTTATGGAGTTACTCTTACTTCATCATTTTTTCAAACAGACCATAATGAAGCAGATTCAACAGCAAATTTAAGTTATGAGGGTGGTAAAGATTTAGCACAATCAACTGACTTTCAAAGAGTTTTAAGTAGTATAACAGCAAATGCTGATGATAGTGGTAGCGGAACTTTGCACTTATTTGACCCATCTAATACTACATTTGTTAAACACTTTATTGCTACGGGAACTTTAGTTGCTAATGCTTATGTTAATTCAAATTATGTTGCTGGTTATTTAAATACAACAAGTGCTATTGATGCTATACAATTTAAGTTTGATTCAGGAAATATTGAAAGTGGAGTTATAAAATTATATGGCGTTAACTAAATTTAATTTTAATAGTTTTGATTTGACAACAGTTGCAAGCACAGGGTTAGCTTTTAACGCTAGTGCTAATGGATTTGATACAGCAGCACCAGGTGCTATAACATTAATTTCAACTAACACTATATCTTCAGGTGTATCCTCTTCAAGTTTTACTTCAGGGATCGATAGCACTTATGATACTTATTTATTTAAATTTTTTAATTTACATTTTTCTAATGCCAATGAAGCATTTTTTTTAAAATTTAGAGATGGTGATTCTTCTTTTGATGCTACAAAAACTACAACTCATTTTTTTGCTAGAAATACTGAAGCTGGTACAAATTCATTTAGCTATGACTCTGATAGAGATTTAGCACAAAGCACAGGGGGGCATTTTTTAAATTTAGTGACAGGAAATCAAAATGATGGTTCTCTTTCAGGTGATATGTTTTTATTTTCACCAAGTTCGACTACGTTTGTTAAACATTTTACGGCAAGAACTCAAAATATGGATAGTGGAGATAATTCAACAGTTACTTATACTGCTGGTTATGCTAATGTAACTGCAGCTATTGATGGAGTAGAATTTTCTGCATCTTCTGGAACAATAGATTCTGGTGTTATTAAAATGTATGGGATAACAAAATAATGGCTCTTAATAAATTAAAATTTAATAGTATAAATGTTACACCTGCTGCTAGTGAAGCTATAAGATTTAATTCTGGTGCTAATGGTTTAGAGACAGCAAGTGCTGGGGGTAGTTTAACAAAAATATCTACTTCTACTGCAAGTTCATCATCAACTATAGATATTACATCAGGTATAGATAGTACTTATAAAGAATATATTTTCATATTTAATAATATACATCCAGCAAGTGACAATGTAAATTTTACAGTTAATTTTAGAGATGGCAGTTCTGCTTTTGACGCAACAAAAACGACTACTTTTTTTCAAGCATCAAATGATGAATCAGCAAGTAATGGTAGTGTTAATTATGAATCAGGTAGAGATTTAGCACAGTCCACTGGAGCACAAATGTTACATAGTGGTGTTGGGGATGATTCTGATCAGTGTATTAGTGGAGTTTTACATTTATTTGATCCAAGTAATACAACTTTTGTAAAACATTTTTTATATAATGGAAATAATACACACAATTCAAATGCAAGTATTCAGCAATTTGTAGCTGGATATTGTAATGTTACAGCTGCAATAGATGGAGTACAATTTGCGATGTCTAGTGGAAACATAGATTCAGGAACCATAACAATGTACGGAGTAACCTAATGGCTTTAAATTTTTGTAACAATAATTC
>Ga0208919_1000361_pt1 | contig 32411 bp, 16 predicted proteins | sample 4_EtaG_FD_184076 | JGI IMG/M metagenome (GOLD analysis project Ga0208919, IMG submission 184076) | Marine viral communities from the Subarctic Pacific Ocean - 4_ETSP_OMZ_AT15127 metaG (SPAdes) (version 3) | ecosystem: Environmental > Aquatic > Marine > Oceanic | place: Pacific Ocean | collected...
TTTCTGTGTTAAAACACAAAGATAAGTATGTAACAACCTCTGTAGGAAGTTCATATGATACTTTTTTACAGAGAATGCCTATTAGTGCTAGTAAAAGAGGAAAAGTTCCATCCTTTGTAGAACATAGACCTGATTTAGTATCGGATGTGTTCTATGACACGCCAGGATATTGGTGGTATGTCATGGCTTACAACGGTCTAACTGATCCGTTTGAGCAATTAAATCCTGGCGACGATATATTCATACCAGAACTATGAGTTTTAATAAATACAGATCTAGCAAGATAGGTAGCTATCAAGTTATCCTTTCAGTTGATCCTTTTGTTGTAGACAGCCTAAAGGAGAGAAGTAGTTCAAGCAAGTTTTTGTTTGACGAAATAAAGAGTTCTAGATTTAGTACCATTTTTAACAGCGCGGATTCTAATTTTATAGAACTTGTACACAATTTTAGCCCCCAGGATAGATCAGGATCTACAGTAAACATAAGTATGTTTGATCCTGGATTAAATTTCTTGAATCAGTTATTTTTTGAATTTAATCAAAAAAGTTTGAGAACAATTACAAATGCAGCACAATTTGAGGAGCGTGCTCTTCGTGAATACTTTACTGATTTAAAAAACACAGAAAAGGTTATTCGAGATGTTTCTAACGAAAGACAAGATACCGTTATTAAATCCGAGGTAGAACAGGTACAAAATCAATTAGGTTTTATCGCTAATGATCTAGAGGGTTTTACAGAATTTGGTTTAAATGAGATGCTAAAAGGCTATGACCAAACACTAGAGGAAGCACAACAAAAAAAAGCAGTGCTAACAGGGAAAATACAAGCTGAGATAAGTAAAAGAACTATGCCAAAAGTTTATGTTATGTATGGCATAGGAAATGATCTAAAAGATTGGGCAGGACCCTTCGAAACTTTTTTAGGCGATGTTAAACACAAAAACGATGGAAGGCATGAAACTGTTCAATACGAGCTTGTTGTTGATTACCTTAGCGATCAATTATCTGTTCAAATAGATACACTAGAATCCAAGAGTTCTTTATTTGATGATGGGTCCATACCTTTTCTAGTTTTTGAAACTAGAAAAGAGACCAAGAGAGAAGAAGGAGAAGCAGGGGGGATTACGCCCATTCCTGATGATATAAGAAATCCATTTAATGTTGATGTTGGTCTTGGTCCTGGTTTAGATTCAAGAAGATTTGATACTAAGTCTTATACTATACATGATATCATTGTTAAACTTCTATCTAATTATTTGTATAAAGTAGGAATAAAAAATCACATAATACTTCTACCTTTTTTAGATGACATGCTGGCTGGATTATTAGAAAGGTGTGTTTTAGAGTCTACGTCTATATTAGGAGTTACTAGCTTTTCTGAAAACACAGCATTATCAGGAAAAACAGGCGAAGAGAAACTTATTTATGTGTCACAAATATCGGAATTTCTGTTAAAAAATGATGTAGGGGAATTACTTAATGTAATTGCACTTAATCGTGGTGAGGAAGTCTTTCCTAGAAGAGATGTTAGAAACTTTTTGAGAGATGTTGGTCCCATTACTGAATCAAAAATTAAAAGAAAGTTTATAAATAATGTGTTTTTAAAAATCTTCAATAGTATCGGCTTAAAGAGCACAGTTGCAGAAGGCGATAGCGATAAAGGCTCACCTGTTTTAATGACCATAGATACAGCCGATGATAACGCTTTGTACATAAAAATAAAAGATCCTTTTAAGAGGGATTTACATTTAGGTACAAAGAGTTATACTGATCCTGGACAAGGACAGGCTGGCACTATAGAAGCGAAACAAATTTTAAGCATTAAACTAGGACCTAAGTACGCAGAGGTTGAGTCCGATACAGCTTTTAGATGGCAAGACCCTTTACGGGAGATTGTTCATTCTTTAAACAAGGTTTCTGCAAATCAAACAATTAACTATGATGGTTTTTTTGTAAGTGACCAAGAAACTAAAGATATTCTTATTAAAAAGTTTGGTGGTGGGACTTTTCCTGGTTATGCGTATGGTTATACCACACAAGAAAAGCCAGACACAGGCATAGCGGTACAAACCCCCGTAACTAAACCTATTAATGATGATCCTTTTTTTGTTTTTGGGGACAGGGAGTTAATTAGATTATTTTTATATGGTGGTTTATCTACATTAAAAGCTACCGACCCAGAGATTTTTGATGATATGAGTAATATGGTAACTTTTGCGGGTGTGCCTTATCATGTCATGCAAAGATCTAAAGGAAACGTAGGCGTCCAAGACCCTATTTGGAATCGCCTTGCAAAAAGCATTGAACTTCTTTCTGAAGATAGAAATAATTATTTTGAGCAAACATACAAAAAATTACATCGTACACCTGGTTATAATTTAGGATATTATTTAGATATTTTAGGCAGTAGCGAGGAGTTAGCTTTTACTTTACCTGATGAGTTTTCTTTAGATCCATCGGATGACGCAGCAACAGAAGAAGAAAGACAGAAATTACGGCAATTAGTTTTTGATTCTTCTTTCCCTGTATTTTTAGCCAACACTGCAAACTCAAATGTATTATCTTACTCTTTTGATACCAATAAGTTTATTTATGCTCAGTTATTTGGTAGCATTCGTGATGTCTATGCCACTGTTGCAAAAAGATTTTATACTGAAGACAACCCTGTACTAGAGCCTGGTATGACAAAGGAAGACATAGCACTAAAGATGGTTGAGATTTTGGATCTAATAGGAGCTAAATCAGCAGGTATTGGATCAACACTCACCACAGGATTTGGTGTAGGCAAAAAAGTTGATATTGATGAAATGGCAGACCTTCTAGCTGATTTAATGCTTTTGGAGACAGCAGGTATATCCCGTAAAGTTAGAAAAGGAAAAGGTTCTTCCATAGTATCTTTTTTAAATATGTTTATGGATCTTTTTTCTCAAGCGTATGCGGGATCTGTTAGAACACTACCTATGTTTCATTTATATAAACATTCTGATTTGCTACAACAATGTTTAGTTATGCTGAAACCTGTTAGAAGGGTAAAAGCTAATACTAACAATTACGCTGACAACAATAGAACTATGGATTTTCTAAGCGGTATATATAGATTGACGGGATTTACGCATAGAATAAAAACATCTGAAGCATATTCTGAGTTCAATCTCTTCAAAGACTTAAAAGCGGAGTTAAGCAATGCAGAAGATTAGATTAGATTCCTCGGACTCAGATGAGTTTTTACTCTCAAGAACACCATCTACAGAGAAAGAAAAGTCAGTTACGGTACGAGACACAAAAAATAGTAATAACATATCAAATGCTTATAGTGCATCTCACTTAACTCCAAAACAAAAAGAAAGAAGAAGACAATACAAAATTAGAAAGGGTGATGTATGAAAATTCTAAAAGGCACCGTGGATACAAAAAAGAGTGTGGGCTTAACTCCCGTGCTAGTTGTATGGCCTGATAAGTCCATAAGACCCGAAGATCCCGCTGATAAAACAGGCACAGTAAACGTAAAATATGTATCCCCTTACGGTGGTGGACCCGCTGCCGCTCAGATTATGATACCTGAGAAAAATACACAGATTCTGTACTGTTTAGCAGAGAATGATGACGATAATCATTATTATTATCTTGGTTCTATTATTGATCCTGAGTATGATTCGATACAGGAACAGGCAATTACTGGGCCTTTAGTTGCCCCTAATCCAAATGACGCAACAACAATAAGACCTTTGGTTATGCCTCATGATGATCATGACTATGCTTTCAATAGCCAGTCTACATCTTATGGTATTAGAACACCTAGAGGAAATCAAATGGTCATCAGAGAAGGCTTGGATTTAAATAGAGACCATAAAGGGATTTATCTACAAAGCTCAAAAGGTCATAAGATTGAACTATCAGACTCTAAAAACACTAGTATGCTTAGACTCGCAGGAGCAGGTGAAAGAGCGGGACTAGAAATAACAGGGTATGATGAGCATATTATGCAAGGTAAGTCTCCGCATTCTGTGTACTTACACGCATCAAATAATACAGATATTCTTGCAACTAATGGTGGTTTGGGCTTGACCGTTGTTGATGGAAAAAACATAGACATAATAAATACTTCAACAGGAAGTAAAACTTCCACATTACCTCCTCAGTTTGCTGCAAGAGAATCAGGTAATATAAATATTACGACTGCTGCGGGAGACATTAGGATTAGAAGCCAAGGAAACGGTGTTTTTATTGATTGTTTAGATAATGGAGACCCCACAACAACACCAGCATCCTTCCAGGTTAGGAGTAATAATAAAATTCATTTATATTCAGACAAAGGAATTGACATAAAATCTGGTGGTGACGTAAATATAGTAGGGAGGAATGTAAATATAGAGTCTAGGGCAACAGGAAGAATAGACCTTAACCCCTTACCTCCAGGAACAGTGGGCGCAAAAATGGGAATAAGAAAAACAAATGACGAGATTGCAAGTGAGTCCATTTCTCCTACAGGACAGTTCCCTTTCTTTGGGCTAGGACCAGAATATGCAAACTACTTCATAGAAAATTACAGCTATGGTAGAAACACAGATACAAGATTAACAGACGTTTAAAGGAATAACCATGGCTATATTTAACCCAGAATTTTTTACTAATCCTGCTGCCTCATTAAACTCTTCATTTGGTATACCTACATGTATACTAAATTTTGCTGGAGATGCCTTAGCGTTACTATCGAGCAAATCCCTAATTAGTTTATCCAATGCTGCTGACCAAGGAAAAGAAGGTGCTTTTAATTCCATTGCAGAGGCTGTAAAAAAATTGTACAATGCTACAGGCTTTCTTGAAGTTGATAGCGCAGGTAATGTAGTCTTAAAATCAGAAGCGTCAGAAGATGGTTTAGATTTAAGCTTTTTAGATACTTTAGATGCTATCAACAGAGACTTAGCCTTAGCGGAAGATTTAGTTCTACAGGGAGTTGATTATGTAAATGATGTCCTTAATTGTTTAAGTGATTTTAGTTTGTGGTTGGGTAGCACTAGAGGTGACTCAAAAACCTCTAGCCCTGGAGGTCTAGCCAATGGTGGGTCTAGTGGTTATGTTCAAAACTCTTCTAATGCAGATAAAGTTCTAACTGTTCAAGTGGTTACTGAAGCTACTGAATTTATTCAAAAATGTAACGAATTACAAGCAAGAATTGCAACTGTGTTATCAGATAGGCAAACCTTAATTCAACGTGAGGCTGATGATGAAGCTCCCATATTTAGGTTAGTTTATGGTCCTCCTGTTTCAAAACAAGGATTGTTTATTTTATCAGAAGACGGTCTATATTACGATTCTCAAGATAGGATGTATAATGGAAAAGACCTACCTGATACCTCTGATATAGGTGTGGTTATACCCTCTGAAAGTTGGAAGATGAACTATCCTGCTAACTTAGGAGGAAAAGGAACAATAGTTTCTCTGTCTGATATAAATCAATACGTTGATACGTTATTTGATATCAATAAGATTGATGAATCGAAAGACTTAAAAGAGTTTTATGATAATGATCACTTTTTGCAAGTTATAGAAGCGCAAAAACAAAAACAAGTATTAGATACTTCAGCACAGATTACTGAGTTATACGCTTCAGGATACTCAAATGATTCAGCTTTATTAGTTAATTACAGGCAAAGCCTCTATGGGATTCTGGGATCTTACGATGATAAGCTAAACAAAAGAAAAAAACAAATCGAGGTTGCAGTTAAAGCTTCTACTGAGTTTGGAGTATCTTCAAACTTTGCGGTGGGAGAAATACCAATTAATGATTTCTCGTATCTAAGTTCAGTGAATTTAAGTGTATCTTTAGAGCAGCAGCAAAGACTAGCGTTTGAGGCAGGAGATGTTGAAGAGGTGGTTCTTCCCATAAAACCAATTTTTGTCAGGTCTTTTGGTAGTGAAAGCAATAGGTTTGTTTTACCCTTCAGTGTTGCTGAGGTTGGAAAGGGGGCAATTGTAACCACAGGGTCTGTTTCCTCAACAACAATTCCTACTTTATCCATAACTGATTCAATAGTAACTGATAAATTGTTTGCTGCGTACAACTTTTTGAAGGCAGCAGGAACTCCCCCAGACTCGGAAAAGTTCGCAAGTTTAAACTGTGCCAGCTTAGGCATATCGGACAATGCTCAACTCATAGGCAGAAACAGCACCCTCTTTACATCTGGTTTAGGTATTCCCTTTTTAGCGGGAATGGTTAAATTTAATAACTTTGCACAAGAGGTTAGAGACTATAGAAGCGTTTGTAGGTTGCCTGATACTACTGATTTTCAAAACTTTATGTATAACAAAAACGGTGGTTCTTTTGAGTGCTGGTTGCACATGCCAGGATATGGGACATCATCTAACCTGTATGAGAGAGGCGAACGAAATACTTTAAACTTAAATGCCGAAACAGCCGAATGGGTTGATTATAATTACTACAAAATTCTTTTAGGTAATGAAAATGTTGGGGGTAGTTTAGCTGCAAATGTTAGCTCTGTGGTTACTGCTGGGGGCACTGATTCAGTTAGAGGCATGTTAATGGGTTTCTCTAGAGATCCTGCCATTACGTTTGACGAGAAGGTTTTTGGTGGATCTGACACTAAGATTGGATTGGATGCAGGTATAGAAGCCTCAGCAACAACGGCTTCAAGTTGTTTCTTCATAGCCCCAACGATGTCCGTTAATAAAAACCAAGCAACCTTTGTTCCCCAAATAGATTCCTGCTCTGGGGAGTCTTATGCAAAATTAGCTCTTTATGATACTGTTACTGTGAATGGTGTAAAGTTTGCTGATGTGGCAAATGAATTCATGCATCTAGCTGTTTCGTTTGATGTATCTTCAGATAAGTGTAGAGTTTACTTAGACTCAAATCTTATGACAACTTCAAGCTTGTCAAAAGTGTTTGGTACAGCAAAGTCTCAAATACCTAGACTCCCTACGTTTACCCAACCCGAAACCTCAGAAGTTAGCAGTTTCTATTACGCTGATACTACAGTTAGACAGAAACAAGGCGTGAGCTTTTTCGATAACGGCCCTAGAAATAACTCTTTCTTTACTCCTTGGCTATTAGGTGGAGGATGGACAGACGGTATACCTGTGGCTGCTGACACAAGCGCAGGAGGATTCATGGGGACAGGTCATGGCTACAGCAGTGGGCTAAACGGCTATGTTGGAAGTGTTAAGTTTTATGCAAAACCTCTATCTAATTCTGAGGTAAAAACTAATTACAATGCCCAAAAGGGATTTTTTAAGAACATAGTAACATGACAACAACAATTTTTGGAAAGACCCCAGACCCTAAAATAAAAGCTGATATAATTAATACATCAGACTCTCCAGAAACCTTTGGAGTTAAGTTTCCTTTATTTGATAAAGATAATCCAAACAAGGGTATCTTTGCAACAACTAAAGGTTTTACTTTATTGAAAAGTGAGGTATCTCAATTCATTAGAACGGAGCGTGGTGAAAGAGTTATGCTTCCTAATTTTGGTTTATCACTTAAGAAGTTTTTATTTGAGCCAATAACTCAAGATTTAATTGATGCAATCACTGAAGAGATTTATTTTGGTTTTGCTGCCTACTTACCAAAGGTTACTGTGAGAGACGTTAGAATAGAAGAAGGTGACAATGTTCATGGTTTGGGTTTGCCAGGAATAAGAATACAAGTGTTGGTTTCACCTTCTAACTCAACACAAACAGGAACCGTGGAGATTACCCTATGAGCACTAGAACTTACGAAGAAGCAACAAAAATTCCTTTTACCACAGCAGAGTCTGATTTTCAAAAGTTGCTTGAAACAGGCGATGATTTTGCTAATAAAAAGGAATTAATTGATTACGCAGCGACTGATTTTGTAACCCTTAGAGATTCTTTGCTTTCTTATATGAAAGCTGTTTACCCTAACGACTATCAAAACTTCTCTGAGTCTGATTTTGGTGTTATGTTTACTGAGCTTGTAGCATATATGGGTTCTGTACTATCCTTTAAGGCAGATGCATTGGCAAATGAAAACTTTCTTTCAACAGCTAAAAATAGAAACAATGTCAGGAAGCTTTTGGGGTTAATTGGTATTAGATTAAAAGGCCCTACTTCTGCGGGAGCAAATGCTCAGTTAGTTTTAAATGACTCAACAAGCAGTAACCTCACGATTACAGCCACCAACCGAGTGTTTTCTTTGACATCACCTATGGATGGCGGTACTTTGCAGTTTACTTTATATAAAACTAGTGCTGGCAAAGTGGTTGACATGGGTTCAAATACAGCAAACTTATCCTTAGCTACTTCAGAGTCCACCGACCCTACTACGGCTCAAACATGGACGAACTTAGCTCTCCTTGAGGGCGCTTTAGTCCAAGAAACAGGAGTTTTTAACAGCACTCAAGTATTTAAAACAATTCAACTAACACAAGGCCCAGTAATAGAGAACAGTGTACAGGTTTTTGTTAATGACACTGGGGCTCTTGGAGGCTCTTACACTCAAGTAGATAATGTTCTTTCTGCTTCTGGACCTACAGATAAGCTTTTTGATGTTACTTATGATGATAACTTCAACGGTACTGTTCGATTTGGTGATGGTGTAGTTGGTTCTTCGCCCCCTAACTCTTCTGCTTACAGAGTTTTGTACAGAGTGGGTGGAGGAACAAGAGGAAATCTTCTTGGTGCTACCATTAATGCTCCAATTACAACCAGCGAAGGTGCAGCAACAGTTACAAATACTAGTGTTGCGACAGGAGGACTAGATGCTGAGACTATTGAAAACGCAAAAAGATACGGTCCCCTTGCTTTCAAGCAACAGGATCGTTTAGTAACCTTACAAGATTATCAATCATACGTTTCTAGATACTCTAGCCCTACAGGTGGGCAATCCATTGGAACCGCAGCAACCCGCAAAGCCTACTCTTCCGCTAACATGGTTGATTTATATGTTTTGCAAAAAGCAAACGACCTTCAATTACAGAAAGCAACTGTTGAATATAAAGTAAATCTTCTTGAGTCTATACAAACCAAAAAGATGCTAACCGATGAGGTTAATGTTGTTGATGGCTTAATTAGAACTTTAGATTTAGTAACCACAATCTTTTGTGATGAGTCTTTTAGAGACATGGAAGAAAAAATAAAAGTATCGGTTGCTACAATAATAAGAAATCATTTTTCTTATAGTAATTTTGGTTTTGGTAAATCATTTACTCCACAAGACTTAAACAGATTAATCTATGATATAACTGAGGTTAGGTACTCAACAGTAGATAACGTCAAAGACCCTGTGGTCGTAAACTTCAATGAAGTAATCCAGTTAAATAACTTAACAATTAATGTAACATTCATATAATGGCTAGGAATTTTTACAAAAGAAATTTTGTTGACGCAGTAAAAATCATTACTCCAAATCTATATTTGGATGATGATTACGATATTAGTGGAGTTCAAGTAAAGGATACTGATCTACTAATCAATAGTCACATTCTTTCTGCTAAAAATATACAGGAAACCCTGAAGCTTAGTTCTTCTGCATTAACAGGATCTAACCTTTATAGCTCAATAAACAACATTGATGGCTTCTCACAGTTTTTTGTAAAGCAAAATAAGTTAACGAATATAACCCCAGAGAAGTTTCAAAGAAAAATTCTTAGACCTATGGGTCAGAAGCTTTCAAGCTTTCAAAGCTCTTCTGATTTTGGTGACTATGTAAGCGGAACATTGTTACCTAAAATATACCTCAATAACACTAATATAAAAACTGACACTTCGTCTTACTTCGGTGGCACTCAATTAGAAACAACAGAATATGTAATTAGTAATCTAAACTGGTTGTATTTCTTAAATACGAGTGCTCCTGCGGGTGGGTCCTTTGCTCCCTCAACGCTTGTTGCATCCTCCATTGTAAATACTCTTTGGAATAATAAACCTTATAGACTTAATGATGCAATAAAAGACTATCAAACCTATCTGTGGGAGAACTTTGAAGGCTCTTCGGTTCCTTTTGAGTTAATTCCTGATAAGTTCAAGTCTGATACAGGGACATATACTAGTGGTACTCAAAACTTAAATAAGTTACACACACTTATTGATGTAATTTACTCACCTCTAGCCATAGATCAAGAAGATAAGAGGGTTGAAGAAGCTTTCCAAACGTATGTATCTGCAACAACTTTGCTGACCAGCACTGAAGAGGCTGGGCCTTTCCACAAATTCCTTAAAGGGGCATCTTTGGGCATGTACGATGTCAACGCTCAAGTCGAGGGACTAGGCGATTTAGCTTCGATAGACGATTGCCCAGAAGAATACCTGCCTTTATTGGCTAATTTAATTGGCTGGAAATTGTATGGTAGGAATGCGGAGTCCTGGAGAAACCAGCTAAAAAATGCACCTAGTATTTATAGAAAAAAGGGTACGAAGCAAGGCATAATAGATTCTTTAAACTCTGTTATCCCACAGAACCCAATTAATTCAAGTGGTGCTATCACTGAACTTTATGAGTCTTATCTTCCAAATTTAATTTACTATTGCTTGGCAACAGGATCAAATCTTTTTGATTTCGATACTTATACTCAGGAAGTAGCCTTCTCTCACGGAGCGGATGTCTATAGCCCAACAGATAAGGATTACAATATTCGTGTTGCTGTTGATAATATTTTAAGATATTTAGTCGAGGAGAAGGCTGATAATTTTATTGTGCAAAATGAAGCCTTTAGAGTTACACGGCTAGTCACAGGAAAGGCTTGGTTTGGACCCGTTATTGAAATTGCTGCCAATGTATGGACAACAGCAGTATACGGAGATCAGGGTGAAGTTCTTTATGATCCAAAGAGCGCCGTAGACGTTGATATTCTTGCTGACCCTAACTTTGTATTTAATTACAGAAACAGAGATTTTGTTCTTCCACCTTGGGAAGAAGAGAAGTTTTACTCTAATTGTGTAATAGATGATTCTCTTCTCGCTACACTAAAAACCCTACTGAAGAGCTTTTGTGTTAAGGTTACTTTAATAGATTCTCTTATCGAATATGCTAGGGATTTTGTTATCAAGGGTAGCACTAACACTGATTTATACATCGGAAACTCCTTTATATTCTATACCTCTGGGCAGCACTATCCTCCAAATCAGGCAGAGGTTTTTGGTCAATACAAAGAGGACTTATACGACTACTTAACCCTGTGGAATGGTAAATCATCCTTATTTGATTTTACTGTAAGTGGAGGAAACTTTGATGCGGATGTTTTTCAAGATGCATCAGGAAGACACACAACAAATGATATCCTACAGTCACTAAGGATTGTAGACGATATGGCTCCTGCAAAGGCGATACCTAGGGTTAGGTTTACTAAAGCCGCAGCAGAGAGTGCTTCTGGAGCGGACTTCGCATGTCCTTCGGTTAGAGTTGGTTTCACAAACTACGGAACTTCAAATGCAGAGGTTTGTGGTGTTTATAGTAGAGGACGATACGGAGGACACGGTAGTGAAATTTACCCTGACTTCACGGATAACCTTAAGAGAACCTGGACATCCCACAAAGATAAATCAACATTCAAACGATCACAGTTTAATTATCGAGGAGGTCAGTCCCTTTACGCCAGTTCAATTTTTGCTACCGATCAAGTTGTTCCTGTGGCGAGTGGAGTAGGTAGATTCTCCTTAAGAAGAAGAAACTTTTACAACGCCCTAGATCAAAAAGAATGGTTTAACCGATCAGGAAACAACATGCCTAGTTTCTACAATGCTTTAGGTAATGTGACAACTTCTAATGCCATCTTTGATTTTGTAAAACTAGGTTTCACTCCAAGCTCTATGGGGTTTGCGCCACCAACACCAGAAAACCTGTCAGGAGTCTACAGGCTTGATTGTAGCGGAAGCCTGTCTACCATACCCGATGTTTATTTTGGAGTTGCCTCAAAAAATACTTTCTTATGTAGATCTCACGACACACTTAACTTCTCGTCTTGTGATAATTATGTTAGAAGAGATAGAATTCCAGAAGAAGTTAAGCTGTTCTTCGATATTCACGAAGAAAAAAAGAGGAGCATAGCTAGAAACATAGTAACTTCTAATCGTAATGCTTTAGCTGCATCAGCAAGTTGGGTAAACTTTGAAAATAGCTTTGCTAATACTATTGAAGATACGGGGTATGAAAAGTATTATTCTCAAACCTTAAATAGACGTTCTATAAATCAAAAAGGAACAAACTATATTTACAATACTTATGCCACTTACTTTAGTGGAACTAATAACGCTGGGCTGCCTGAAAATTTAGCTGTCAATTATAGAAAGGGTGGTGCTAATATTCTATCCCATACATACGGACCAATTTACAGAAACTCAGCATTTAATTATGATGGGTCAGCATTAGAGGTAAGCTCTCAGTTTATAAACAAAAGCATTATTGATCCCTTCTTAATTAACTTAGCTGCCAGTGCATCAGTAATATCAAACAAGATTGGTTTGAACACCGTTAACTCTGAAACGAGCCTTAATCTTGGAGGAGCAGCAGAGCACTCTACAAAGCACATCTTAAGCGGTATTAACTTCATAGACACATCCACCGCTACGTTAACTCCCACAAATCAGTTCGGTATTTTTGATTTAGTTCCTCAAGACTCAGGGCTTGTGGGGAGACCATCATACTTAGAAAACAATAGGACTGTTTTGATGAGGTCTAGAAGCCATGGATTACCTAGACTGAGGTATGGATTAAGAGGTTCTGATGAGAAAAACGTCTTGGTTCCTGAATCGGAGTACAGTCTAACTTTAAATTACTTGACAGGTCGAGATAACTCCAGCTTCATAGGTGGTGGAAGTGTTGGAGTTTTACTACACACTAAGAGAGAGATTGATAGTGATGGTTCTGGTGTATGTTTTGTTTGGAATAAAAATAGTGAGTGGGAGCAAGTATATGTTTCAGACTTGCAATCAGATACTTCTAGAGAGTTAATTTTAAATAAGTATGTGCATTTCTTCTCAGACGAGATCAGAAATGAGGGTGAAAGAATAGGAGCTTGTGGAGACGATGAAAGCTTAAATGGTTTACAGGCGATAACAGCAGAATCTTTCTCCCAGGCATCTATTAAGTTTCACACAATAAACGCAAAGACAACTACGACTAGTAAGTACGCTACAAACTTTGTGGCATCTCTAAGTAGTGTATACAATGGTGAAAGCGTTCAAGTGCATAAAGCATCAATTAGTGACGCTAACAGATCGCAAAACTATTTCGTTAATGTTTTAGCAGCACCCACGACAACTTTCTCAGATAGGTTTGTTTTAGTAGACTCTATTGATATGGTTAACGAAACTTTAAATAATGCAGCAAAAGTTCCATACAAAGCAACAATACCCGATACATCAAAGTCAGGAGAAACATACGAGTCTGTGACCATACTACGTCCTAATGGACTAGAGTTACAGGGTTTACCTGACATACAACAACCACTTAATGATAGTAACTTAATGGTTCCTAGCGACAATGAGTTATCGTTAGCTGCTACGAATCAGTCCTACTTGTTTAATGTTCCTCCAGACTTGGCTTTAAATTACAGAACCACCTCTCTGCCTTTTTACTTATCTCTATATCCTCCTGGTGGGGGCTTGCTTTGGAATAATATTGGACAGTATTACACATATCCATACACAGGAATGCAAAACGAGTATTACACAAACAGTAAAAGAGGTTGGAATTCTGATTTCTTCAGGGCTTCACTCCTGAATGCAGGGTTGAGTATTTATCAAATTAGAGATTGGTTTAGAACAGAATACCTAGGGTCTCGTAGTATTAATTTAGGATCAAGGCCATTCTTGCCAACTGAAACCCCAGACAAACAGTACAGAACATTTGGCTCCGTAAATAGATGGTGTGATTTAATTTGGGATACGCAACAAAGTTTGAAGTTTAATAGTGGTGTTGTTGAGACCGATAGAAATAAAGATCGTTATGGGTTCCTTCAACCAACAAAAATTATCTTCGATGATACTACAAATGTTGGATTAAGAAACGGTATTGTACCTCCTGATACAATGAAGAATCCCTTAGGCTATACAGTCCAAGAGGATACGTTGGCTCCAATAGGGACAGACAGCACAATAAATCAATTACTTCCCGTTGGAACTCCAATACAAAGTACTTTTCATAGTAGGCGTTTTAACAACGAGTATGATGCTTCTCCTCATCAAACCGATCAATTTTTAAATGAGGTCATAGAAAGACCTTTAGGTAAATATTCAACAGGTACAATGTTAGACGCTTACCCAGGACTAATTAACGACTTGAATGTTATTAACAAGGTAAACTATGGACTAAGCTTAGAGCAAAACTTTGGTGGAGATAGCTCTTTGGTTCGTGATTTCAACTTAGATAAGCACAGACCTGTTCCAGGTTATTATCAAGATGTACCAGCAAGGGATCTTTTAAACGAGCAAACATATTCTTTCTCTGTTTACTTAGCAAGACCTCACGATATTACTTCAATGGAAGGACCTCTTGCTGAACCTCCTTTGGATGATTATTCCGATAAAGCCACTTCTGCAATGATTACCTTGGCACCTTTAGATTCTAATAGCAGTTACGTCAGACTAAATATTAATTTAAATACTGAAGCATCCTCTATACAGAAAGGCGGTAGAGGTTCGGACTTAGCTGATTCCATTGCTGCTACCTGTGAAAAGGTGCCTTATACGGTTGACGGTCAGACCTTAACATGGTACAAACTAAAGGTTACCTTAACTTACGATGCTACTGAAAAATCAGATACTTATGATCTTGATCAAGACCTTTGGGATGAGTGTTTATCACAAGATAGTAGACTCGCCAATGACGGGCTAAGGTGTTCGGTTTTTGCTTATAATGATCAATATGATAATGCATTACCTACGGCGGCAGGAAATGAGGTAATTGATATATCCTCCAGAGTCATGCTTTGGGGACCTTCTTTAGTAAAAGGAACAGCGGCTGGGTATTGGGAGAGAGCTACAGAACTGCTTCCACACCCTACAATTCCTGCACAAGAAATAGAAACAATTGTATATAACGTAGTAGGAAATATTTTAGATATAGGTGATCCTACTAGAAAACGCACACTTTTCCAAGATGATGATTTTAATTTGTCTTACATTTCAGAGGACACTGAGAAGTTAGAGAAACTCACCGTAGCCATTCCAAGTCCAGGAAGCCTTGTATCTCCAACAACTTTATACACTAAACCTTTCCTGTATGACAATAAACAAAAATTACATTCAGGGCCTATTTACTATGATTTAGCAAGAAAATTATTGCGTGGTGATATTTATGCAGCAGATGGTGATCAAACCAATCAGGATAAATTTTTAACAGTTAGTGGTGGAGGCAAAGGCACCTTTATTACAAAGGAGATTGAATCAACCTTTAGAATTAAACCTCGACAACTTTTACATCTGTTTAGGTACTTTAATAACTTGGGGCAGGTAGATAAAGGCGAGGGTTTCTTAACTAGAGTACCTTCCGACTCAGCAGCAATGCACAATGTAAGCGGTGGGAGTCGAGTTGCTTATAGGTCTCACCCAGATAACGATACCATAGGAACATCGTCAACAGATTACCACAGCTTTTCTAACATAAATATTATAGGATAATGAGAGGATCAGTAGAAATTTATAGCGGTTATGGAACCGAGAACCAAGAACTAGTTCTTAAAGAAGATAATTTAGTTGTTGATGGGGCTGGTGAAGCAATCTGTGATATGCTAACCACAGCCTCTGGATCTATATCTGGTGTGTCTAACTCAAGTAGCACGTTAACCGATGCATCTAATTTTACTATTAGAGCTTTTTCCATGGGCAAAGGTCAGAAATCCTATCAACGACACGGACACTTTTTTCCCAAAGATTCCTCCTCTTATACTTTTCCTACAGTAGGCGACTATCACGGGTATGTTAATCTAGTCAGAAAAGATACTAGAGTTAGAGTTGTGTCTTATGTGGACGAAAATATCACATGGACTGTAAAATCTTTTGACCCTGTAAACGATCCAGGATTAGCTCCCCGTCCTGTTGATACCTCTCTTGAGCGTGATACTAGAACTGCTATCGACAGAACTTTAGATCAAGCACATAAGATGAATGGGGATTACATGGCAGGTAGGGCACACGCTTTTGGACACAACCTTAATAGGATTATGTCTAACACAAACCCAAACTTAATGTCTTATACTGTAGATCCTCTAGATGCAAACTTAGGTGATGATTTTTGGACCTCTGCGAACTTATCTAACTTTAATGTTTCTTCTCTGCATAGCGGCCCTTTTTACGGAACCTCTGCCTTACATCTGTCTGGAAGTAATAACAGCAACCACTTAATTAGACAGAGGGCTTATCTGTCACCTTACGGTAGAGCAAAAAGATACTTTCATGAGAACTTAGACCATACCTTTAGTGTATACACTCGAATGCCTGATGATATAGACAAGGCCCCAGCGACTCTTGTTATGAATATACGGGCAACAACTCAAGCAGGAACGGTAAAAGCTAATAATGTAGGAACATTCACTAAAACTGGAGGAGCTTCAGGTATACCAGCACACTTTGTTTTTAGCACAGGAACAAATGGTATAAAAGGTGACGTTGAAACCTTAGAGGTAGGCTCTACTAGTTCTCATGTTGGGTGGCAAAGGCTTCATCTTAGACTAGAGGGTTTAGGGTCTGGAGGTGTTAACACTGTTGGAAATAGATTAAACTATGTTGATCCTGTGGTTTATTTTACAGGGTCAACGAATACATCAAGAAAAGAGATGTATCATTATGGGTATCAGCTTGAAGAGAGCTTCGGTCCAACCGAGTATCAGTCCGTATCAGGTATCAGACCTACCCTTAACGAAGGTGGTATAAGTGGGGATACTTTCCTCGGCTGTTATCCTGATGTTAGCGGAACTAGGTGGGCAATTTTAAATTCCATTAGTGGAGTTGATTCCACAAACTCCACTGATAAGGTGATTATTAGTGGTATTTATCCAGATGTAACCAATGATGGAGCAGCCTATAGAACCTTTTTTAACTGTTCCGCAGTCAGAGCCATGGATCAAAATGGTTTTATCAAAGTTCATGATGCTTCTACTCCTTTAGGAATGAGGTTTGATGATGAGCATGGTAATGATGGATCAGCTATTTATACTAGTGGGGTAAAGAATCTACAAACTTCAGGTATGAAGATGTCTGTGGGTACTCTAGGATCTCCTGGAGACTTTTCCTCAACAGGAGAAGTCTCATATACTTGTACAATTTCTTCTGGAGATCTGGGTTTAGCTAACCTATACGGAGGAGTATTTAAATTAGGGTTATGGACAATAGATTTGCCTAATACCATGCAAGGAAATTATGGACATTATCATGATGGAAAGTTTAGCCCTATAAATAAGGTAAAATATCCTGCCCAGCCACCTTTCAACTTTAAAGCTGGCTTTAATAGAATAGTATATAAATTATTCTGTGAGAAGAGTCTGACGCTAAACTTAGGTAGAGTAAAAGATAATGGTAGTGATTCAGGCTCACTATTAGGACATCAAGATCTAACAGTTGTTTGGAAGTTAAAATTCATATGAGAGGTATCGTAACAATAAAAAAAGTTTTCTCTGATGGAAGAGAAGAAGTAGTAGCCACTGATGACAATGTAATTAGTGTTGGCTTGGCCGAATCTTTTGTTAATCTTTTTTCCAATAATCTTGCTGGAAACACTTCAAATGTTCTTGCTGGGTATTTTCAGGTGGGAGATGGAGATCACTTAATAGATGGTATTGATGGAGACACCAAGAAATATGTTTACTCCTTAGCTAATCCTTTTGTAGAATCTGATTACGGAGCATCAACCACAGCGGAGATAGATGTTCACAATCAAGTGTACGGAATTAAAGGGAACTTTGTTCCTGATGGGCCTACGGTTACTCTTCGTGGAGCATTCGTTAATTTACCTGATGAGTTTAGCACCAAAGTAACTGATGATTCTGTTTATTACAGATTAAACATAGGTGAGAAGGTAGCAAACGGAAAAAGCTTAAATGAGTTTGGTTTGTTTAGCCGTAACCCTGCTGGCAATAAAAAAGAACGCTCTGTTATGATTGCATACAAATCTTTAGATGCCCCCATAACTAAGAGTGAATTATTTTCTGTTGTAATTGATTGGCAACTTAAGTTTATTGATGAAGTTGAAGAGATTGGCACAACTACTCCTTTAGAGAGTGACGCTCCAGGGGAAGGCTTTAATGTTGTTTTAATTATGGCTGATGATTTAGGCATTGATCAACTGGGGATGTACGATGATATGAATTTCTACGATCTCTCTAGTCCTCAGAATGCAAATGCTATCCCGCAAAATAGTCACGAACAGCCCACAAACGGTAGCAGTATCTATCCGCAGTGCCCAATTTTAAGCTCCTTAGCATCAAAAGGTATAACCTTTAAAAATGCACATGCCAATGCTATGTGTACACCAACCAGAGCTAACATCCTTACAGGGAAACACGCATTTAGTAGTCCTAAGTTTGCTTGGGAAGATGAAAATGGTGATATACTTTACAAAGGGATGTGGGGAACAGGCATTGGTAGTGTGGCAACACAAAACTTTCAAAAACTAAGAGGTGGGATTAAAGGATTAGGGAGAAGGTATGTGTATAAAAACGAAGAGGGTGATCCAACCTTCCCTGAGTTAGATATTTTAGGTGGGGATGCAACTGATCAGGAGCGGGATACTTGGTATTCTACATGGACTAACAAAGAATTTATAGTACCTAACGGATATCCAAATGCGGGATTCGTGGTACAACCTAACTTTACTATTCTTCCTGATATACTTAGAGACACCGACTACGTTCCTAATGCTTATAAAAGTGCCATGTGTGGAAAATGGCACTTAGCTGAGTGGGATGGGTTATATGTTTATAGTGAGGAAGGTGTTAAAGCAAAAGGAAATGGGTGGAAACATATCAGAACTGTAGGCAGGTTTGATAAGGTTAGAGCCATGTTCCACAATTTAAATAAAACTCCAATTCCTGGGCATAATGGAGATACTCCTAACCTTACCTATACAGGAGCATGGACTGATGGCTTAGGAGGTGAACACCTAAGGTATTATGATCTTTCGGACACCAATATGGGGTACGTTAATTATTTTCAGTATAATTATGATGACTACACTTCTGATGCAAGCACCCTCATAACGGTTTCAGACACAGGCTACACTACCTTTAAGTTTAATGCCAGTGCCCAAGCTGCTGGTTCCACAGGGGCCGACAACCCATACTTCCAAGGAGATGCTAGTTCTTACGCAACAAATAAAACTTTTGCAGATGCCAGCAGTTTATTTGATACATTAGAAGAGCCTTTCTTCTTGTATGTTCCACTTAACACTCCACACAGTCCATACACTTACCCACCTTCGGGTTACTCCTATAGTAATTTTTATAATAATAACCACGCTCAGAAGCAGTATACCTCTGGGATAGGTGATACAATATCAAACTATAGTTGGATTAATCAAAATGCCATGATAGAAAACATGGACTTCATGTTAGGTGAGTTTTTAGAGAAGATTAACCCAGCAAGAAGTCGCAGAACCCTGTTTGTCTTCATGGGAGATAACGGATCAGATGGTAGTATAATGCAGAGCTACTATAATTTTTCAAAGCAAATGGGCAATACTGCTAGTGGGATTGGAAAGTTCTATAGGCTAGGATTATTTCCAGAGGAGTTTACTAACGCAGATAAGTTAGGGTTTGATGATGCGAACGGTATAGGTGGACAATACCAATACCTAGACGTATCAGCAGGTAGAGGAGGTAACGATAATAGTCCAAGTAGATTTAAGTCTTCTGTTTATGACAGAGGAACTACTATTCCGTTTATTGTTAGCTCTTCTTTTATCCCATCTAACCTTCAAGGAAGTTCTTGTAGTGCCTTTGTTGACACTGTTGATTTGTATTCTACAATAACAGATATTGCAGGTATTAAATCTCAGGATTTACCAAAGAATCAAAAATATTTCAATGATGGAATATCGTTTATGCCTTTGTTGAGAGGTCAAGTTAATGCATCTAGTCACGGAAGACAGTTTAGTTATTGTGAAGTTTTTAGACCTTATGGAAACTCAGCAGGGGGTGTAACGAACACTGGAACCCACTCTGGTCAAATTGGTGATTACAGAGCTACTAATGCCGATAATTATCCTTGGACTGAAGCAAATAACTACGGCCTAACCACAGAAGCTGATGCTAGTGGTGTAGGAAATCCAACAATACCTTTCGAAAGAAGGCGCGGATTCTTATTACGTCAAACAAGAACTCAGTTCGGTAATCAACAAATACCTGATTACATGTTTGATGAGGCGGGTTTAGATAGATCAACAGCAGTATATGGAGATGTTCCAGAGTTGAGCGGAGGCTGCTGGAGATTGGTTAGACCCACTAGTGGTCCTTATTATGATGAATTATATCATACTAGAAATACCAACTTCTCAGGCATTGATCTTTTAGAAGTGATTGATCAAATCCCAGAATCATTGAAAGGAAAAACGGATTCAGGGTTAGCAGGACACTTAACCGTTGAGATGTTAAAGATCGCTGGAGCCGCAGGAATACAAAACTTAAATAATAAATGGTGGATTTTAGCCAGAATATACACAAAAATGTCACAGTCGCTAAGTAACTACTTACGATTCCGCACTCCGCTGACAACTACAGTAAATACAGGGTACGAAGATTCTCCTGAAGATGAGGCAAGACTAGCAATACCGTCACCGAGAGAGACTGGAAATCGTAGCTCTGATTTAGGAGAACTTTAATCATGGAAAAAGTAAAAGCAAAAGGAAATTTAGAAGTTTGGAAAGTTTATGATGATGGAACCGAAGAGTTACATTTTTCTGAACAAAACGTAATTACCTCTGGGATGGGCGTGGGCCTAGCACACCTTTTTTCAGGATCAGGCTCAGGAGACATTGGTGATTTTCAAATAGTTAATTTCCAGTTAGGTACTGCTGGAGACGTAAATAACTATGGTGTTTCTTCTTTTAAGTTAAACACAGCAGTATCAAAAGCAAATATACAAACAACAGGCAGTGAGCTATTAGTTGAAGATCTTTTTCCAATCGAAAATGGTGTAGTTTTAGGATCAACAAAACCGTTTGTTAGAATACCTTTTTCTAACATTCAAAAAGTAACAGCAACTTCTGTTAGATTTAATTTAATCGTAGACAAAAACTCTGCGGTGGACCAGACCATAAATGAGATTGGTCTTTTTATGAGAAACCCCAGAGGATCGGCATCTGACCCACATCCCATATTAGTTGCTTACCGACCATTCACTAGTTTAACCAAAACTAGCACCTTTTCACTACTATTTAAGTGGACTATTAGTTTTTAAAAAATGCCATTTGACCCAACAGACCTTTATTCAGCAAGCGCAGGAACAAAGCTTTCTAATTATTTTAACCCTTTTGTTACGAAGTTTGATAGCCAATCGTTCTACAATTTTGAACAAGACAACGAGCCCCTCTTTGATTTAGAGGAGAGGACACATTATCTTTGGGAGAAAGCAACAGGTTTTGCTACCTCCTCCCTGGCTGGAATGCCTTTAGTTGTTTCTGGTTCTTTAGCAACGGATAACCCTAATGTTTTCACAAGTGTTCAAGACGCTATTGATGCTCTACCTAACGTAATTATAACACCTACACTAATTGAAGTTGCCGCATCAGGTGAATTGGGAGGGTTAGATCTACAAAACATTGAAGTTAAGGGTGATGGGGTTTTAGAAATCATTAACCGTGGGCATGCCAAAATTTATACAGGTGCTGGAAACCATAACTTTACCTCAGTAGTTGAAACAAGCTCTATCGGTTATGGTCATGGTAGTAACACGGGATTAAACTTAAGAGGTGTTATTAATAATTTATCATCTATTGATCTCTCGACAACTATCACTAATACTGCTGTTGCAAGTTTGTATGGCAAAGGAGCAGATGTTTTCTGCGTAAGTTCCTTGTTTACAAACAATAGATGCCATAGAACCTTCGTTCAGTACATGAACTTGCAACCCACAACAGGCAGAAGAAATGACATAGTTACTTGTGGGTTTATTGGTGAGTCATCAAATACAATTGAATTTTTAAAGCATACAGGATTGTTTAACCTTCCTGGATTTGAAAGAGCCACTTACGGAATCTCAACTAATAACATTAGCGATCCAACAATTGTTGAAGGGTACGATGTATCTTGCTTCAGGTCTGACGTTCTTAGGGCTGATAACAAGCGTTTCCCTAATGGAAATGTTGCTTTCATTAACAGAAATGGAAGTATGACAAACTCAGGAACTTTCGACCAAGTGGGTGGAAATACTTACGCAAACACATTATCCTCCATAAGCGTTGAGAATTGCAACGGACCTATTTACATTCGAGGTTTCTGTGTTGATGGCGTTCGAGGTGCTGATACTGCATACGGAAACTCACCTTATCATGCTAGAACAGGCATCTCTGTTAAGAACTCTAATATTGATCTTGAGAACTGTGCAGCAATGAGATCCATAGAAAACGGAGCGGAGTTTATTAACTCAGATGTTACGTTGAGTCGAGGATTCTTTGCATACAGAAACTATGAGATTGTTAGTTCCGCTAGGGCGGGATATGAAACAGCAGGGATTAGAGCTTCGAATAGCCGAATAAATCTAAAACCATCTCTGTACTATGCCTCAGGCGTTGATTATAACTTTAACACGCAAGCGCACACCTATGGTGCCATTTTAGATAACTGCGTTGTTACTGGAGGTCAAAGTAGACCAACAGCAAATAGTTTTGAAACAACTCTAGGTTTTTCTTATAATGACATTGGTATTAAAGCAGACAACACCATTTTTGATGTTAGTGGAAATTTAGATGTCTACAACAATAATAAAGGTTTAGTTTTAAATAATAGTAGGGTTTCATCCGATAGGCTGACTGTAGAAAACAACAATGATGAAGGTATCTTAGCTAATAACTCTCAAATTATTTACAATAATACCTATACAAGGAACACCTACATTAATGATGTAAGTGGTGCTAGAACTGCTCAGACACTTCTACAGAGAAATGGAGTCCACATGCATCTAATGAACTCCAGTAAGTTCTCTCATGATTTAGCTGTAAGCTCCTCTAACATAGGAGTTAAGTTCGGTCTTTTAAAGTTCCACGATTCTCATGGAACAGTAAACCCAGGAACAAACGCAACTAGGTTTAATATTCCAGGTGTATTGATTGATAACTCAGAAGCTAACATTATTAATGCAAGATTGTCTACAAGCGCATTAGCCTACAACCAGACAGGAGTATTAGGTGGCTGCATCCATGCTAATAATGGTTCTCAAGTTAACTTTATGGGATCTGTTTCAGGAACAACAATCCTAGCAGGGCCAGCAAATGATAACACAATTAGAGCCACAGCCGCATACGCCGACAACGGATCTAAATTAAGCTTTAGGGGTCCTACAGTAATTGGACAATTTGGAAATGGTGTTGTCGCTAACAATAACTCCACTGCTGAATTTTGCCCACACAAAAAAGGCAATGCTGAATTAGACATTGAAGGCTTTAATTTAACTAGCCCTTACAATCATACATCCGTAGAGATTCACACTAATTTCCACAGTTGTATTGTTGCAAATAATAATTCTCAAGTTATCTTGGAGGATTTAGGTCATCCCAACTCATATGTTTCTGCTGCTGGAGGAGGTTCGCTATTCGCAAATTCTGATTCGCCAGCCACACTAGCCAGTTATACTAGCGCAGGTTCCATGCAGTTTTATCCTAACCCATCTAAAACAACTTTAGTTGGTGCTAGAAATACTTTATCTAGTTTAAGTGTTGATGCTGCTGCGTATGATCAAATGACTAGAACTAAGTTGTCTACAGGTATACAAGTTAACTATCATATTCTTAATCCAAATACAACTACTACAAGTGCTTTAGTTAGAGATAATATCTCTGTTGGAGGTTTGTGCGTACAGGCTGTTGGGGATAGTGTAGTTAAAGCTACTAATGTTCACTTCCCTGCTGGGCATGTAAATACTCCAGGGTCTTTCTATGATTCTAGCAATACACCTCTGGGCTGTAACCAACTAAGGATGTGGAATATTGCCGACAACTCTAAGCTTTATGCTTCGCATCTTGCTGTTGCTGGTTTAACTCCCTCTGCTTGTGGGCATAGCAGTGCTCCTAGGTATTATGGTCCTAGATCTGTGTACTTCAGTGGGTTAGTTGTTCCTGATGAAAATGCTACGGGTACTTTATACGATGATTCAGGCGCAGTCGCTGTATCCGCTGACCCACATTCTCCAGACACTTCTGGAATTAGTGTTCTTGATTTCTTTGGGTTTGGGGTTCAGATTAAAGGTGATCGAAGTGGGACGATTGTAAACCCAACCTTTATGAGTAATGAGATACAAGCATTAAATAAAGCAAGGAATGGAGTGGGAACGGCAGGAAGCCCAGGGTCTGAGATTTTTGGAAATCTGCATTATGAAAACAGGGGTCCCTTCAGATTATTCTTCTCCACCAAAGCTGAAGCTAGGCTTCTTGGATACGTTAGCGGTAACGACAATATTCACGATGGTAAGAGCATATATGGGCTAGGAGATACTAGACCTATGCAGCATATTTCACAAGGATACAGCCTTTCTGGCCCCGTTGGGGTCAATCCTGCTGTGGCTAGTGTTAGTGCTAATACAGCCGCATTATTCGCAAGAAATCCCTATCACCCCACGCAACACCCAGGAGCCTCATCGTTTGATTTCTCAGGGTATTACTTCGCATCATCTTTGATGTCTGCGGATAGAGGAACTCAAGTTTACCTAGATGAGTCAGCAGCCAACACTTTTGCAAACGCTAAGAATGCTGCCATGAAACCCATGTTTGGAAGAGCTAATCCTAAAGTTAGTATTTACAGTTCTACTACAACAAAAGGAGGGGAGGGAGCGCAAGCCGATGAGCTAGGTTCTGGGGAAGGCTTAGGCTCAATCAATATCTTTGATTCTAGGAGACAATTATGATTTTTAATTTACTTAACAGATATCCATTACAATATGGTGAGGGAGGTACAGGTTCAGGAGGTTCTGGAGGTTCTGGAGGAACAGGAGGTGGATCCACAGGTGGGGTTGATGATCCCATAATTAATCTTCCTTCAGATTCCCAAGCAATAGGGTCTATTCGTTTAGTTGATTCACCTTATAGTTTTACTGATCCACCCAGGTATTTTAAGGCTAATGACCCTTACTACTACGAAGTAGATAACATACCACTAAAACAAATTCAAGAAAACTGTCTCTGGCTCAAGGATCAGGTTACAGGAACAAGTTTTAATATATCAGGAATTAGCAAATCAAAAATTACTGATTTACAACCTTTCTCTAATGGTAAAGACAGAATAGTTAATGTTAGACCTGGAAACTTTATCGGTCGAGTTAACTCAGTAGACACAGGTAACCTTGGAGTTGTCCAAGGAGGAACTAATACTGTGGATATGTCTAGAGAGCAGATTTTTACTCCACAAGGTTTAGCTATATCGAATGATGTTTTTAGAGGTCTTGCAGGAGAACAGGTCACATCAATCTTAGGGTTAAATGGATTAGATTCACATTACTCTCACCACCAAGCAAGAGTAACTTTTGATGGTTCCAAGTTAAGGTTTGAACCAGAGGGCACATTTGTTGCGGATGAAGGGCCTATTAACTTAGAAACATTAACTAAAGTTCAGTCTGCGGCATGGCAACAGGTATCAAATTTATCAGACTCAGCAGGTGCAAACGCTCCTGGCTTACGTCAGCTTTCCGTTGATTTTTGTAGAAGATGGGGAGGCGTGTTTAGAACCGCTGTAGTTAACGTAACTGAAAACTTATCTCTACAAGTCCCTGAATTTTCTGCTGATGATTTCATGGACAATAACCAAGCTTATTCTCCCACAGTTAGAATTGATTTGGTTTTCTTATATACTTACCCTGTAGATGCAACAAAGAGTAGTCCTGTTACTGAGGTAGAAGGTAGCCAAGTAAAAACAATAACTAAACCAACATTAGGTTTGATAAAAGGTGCAGGGGGTATACTTAGAGGTCGAAATGAGGCCGTTAACATAGCTCAAAACCCAGGTAACATTGGAGGTGAAGACTGGACTTCTCAAGCTGATCCTGCAAACAGAAACAAGTACTACGATACCTCAGGTTCTTTAGAAGGTGATGCTGCCTTATCTCAACTAGCTGCATTAACGGATCAAGTAAACACTTTGGCAGAAAGCTCTTATGGCTTCCCTGACGCAGCAACTTATGATTTTCCTTCCCCTGACGATTTACTAAACTTAGCACCTTTGTTGGCTGAGGAAGTTTTAGATACTAATCTAGCATCCGTAGGTCAATCAATATTACCTTTGTGTTATGTTGTTGTCAAAGAAGGTAGCTCTGTAATTACAGACGATGACATTATTGATATTCGTCCTTTTATGAGAACTGCTGAATTAACTTACAATGAACGCTCTGGTTTAGGTGCGGCTAACCCTCCTGTTTCTATTGCAAACCCTGTTGTAAGTAAACAAGAGTTATATAACTCTCTTCAATTAATGAGAAACTACATCGTAGATTTCTTTGGGACTGAGACAACTACTAATAGTTACGATATTCAGAAAACGGAATATTTTTCAACACAGCAACCCATATTTGAAAATGCTTCTGTGGGCACCATAAACCAAGGAGGAACAAATGCAAGCTATGAATTTACTCTTCCCTTACCTACAAACATTGATTATAGTAGGATTGTAGTTTGTCACTTTAGAATAAGAGGCTACTCTGGTCAGGGTGATTATGGAGCAGTATATATCTCTCAAGGAGCAGGAATTGTTGATGAGAGAGTTATCATGGAAGTAGACGGTAATGGAGATGATAATCGTGCTGAAAGATCTTCTCCAAATTCTTTCATTTATCCTGCTAAAATTAGTGCTAATAATGATTCTTTAACTATTACCATTAGAGCCGAAGGAGCAAGTGTAAATAGATTTTGGCTTTATGTAGATGCTGTTGATTATCTAGAAAGTATAACGATTACGAATACCACTGTAGGCGGTTAATAATTCATGGGTGAGGTTAACTTTGTTGATTGCACTTTTGCAGAGCCAGGAACATATCATGAGGATGATGATGTAAACCCCGATCCTGGTGGAGGTGGAGGTGCAGTAGTTTGGCCTGACCCTCCCTCTGCTGGCCTAGACCCAAAAGTAGGAACCCACGATGATCCTGGAGATGGTGGAGGTGGTGGTGATGGTGGTGATGGTGGTGATACTGGAGGAGGAACGGGAACTTCCATAGATCCAGGACAGCAAGCTGATCAAACTAGATTAGTGCCAACAGGTGGTAATGTGATTGTTGTGTCAGAGGATCCTCGTTATGGAGGAACTATAGTTATTGGTGGTGGTGGCGGTGGAACCACAACAGGAACAGGAACTTCCGTAGATGTAGGAGAGCAAGCAGGAGGGGTTTCTTTTGATCCCACCACTGGTGATGGGCTTTCTGTGTCAGAGGATCCTCGTTATGGAGGGACTATCGTTATTGGTGATGACGATACTGACGATGGTGATGATGATACTGGAGGGGGAGGTGACGGAACTCCTGACGATATTGTTATTGTCATACCCCCAAATTTAAGGTGCGAAGTGCCTATTGACGATGATAGTGGTGAGGGCGAAGGCACAGGAGAAGATGGCGAAGACGCTGGAGATGAAACAGACATAGAACCAGGTCAAGGCACTGAGGGTTTAATTGGAGATAGTTTAACTTTTACTTTTCCATTTGAAGAGTTTCAAGCTTTTGATATTCCTGGTTACGAAGGCGCAACTTTGTTTGATGCAACCTTTGTGGATGAAGAGTTTTCTTCAAACATTGAATTAATTAATTTAACTATTGAAGGCGCTGATGTGCAGTCTATTCCAGGGGGTGCCATCACAGGACAAATAAAGCAACTTCCTAACGTAGACGCTGGAAGCCTTATGCCTTTTTTCGAAATAACAATTCCTAATACCCCTGAGGCAGTTGAATACTATACCACTAATAACCCCACAGGAACAATTCGAGCAGACTTTGATATTGTTTATATTGCCGATATCCCTGGAGGACAAGTAGAATTTGTTGAATTGTTTAGACAAAATGTTACTTTAACAACGGGTTTAGAGCTTACCGCAGAGGAAGAAACGCCTTCTGACCCTGTGATTGAGTACGCTCAACTCATTCGTATGCATTATAATGCAGCTTCAACTGCCATTGAAAGCTATTTACCTACTACTTGGGATTTAGGTGGTAATACAATTGATGTGTTTAATATTGAGGTTTTGCCCTCATACCCTGCAATTCCAGATGAGAATAAATATTCACCTAATGATGTTTCTTTTAATCCAGAAACTGGTCAGCTAATCTTATTCCCTTTTGCTGGTGATTTATCTGAGACCCTTCCAGCAGGTATAAGAATAACAATAAACTTTAGCTATTCAGACAATCAACAAATACTAATTCCTATTATTCCTGTTTCAGATGCTCCTACGGAACCTCAGTTTTCTTTCCAAGGAACTACTGCCGTGTTGTATTTTAATGCTCCATCTGATTCAGAGCCTACTATTGCCATACCTGCCCTTTGGAATTTAGCGGGTAACACTGATATTACATTTCAGATAATGAACTTTAGTGTGCAACCAGCAGGAACAGGAGAGTCGGGATCTACTTGGCCTTCGAATCCTACAGCCAATATATCTGAAGAATTATCTCTTAATGAGCAGACTGGAGAGATTTCCATCACACCTTTTTCTGATGCTTTTGAAGTAAATCCAGGACCAACAATAAGGTTAGAGTTCTTTTGGTTTAACGATTCCTTTGATGGTTTTGTTGAAGTAGATATTCCCTTGTCCGTTGTTGACTGGCCTGGAAGTAACTTAGCTATGACCTCTGGTGGGACAGGTGGAAATACTGTTGTCCAAAACTCAGTCACAGGGGCATCAATTAATATTCCTGCCGCATATTTAAATCAAAGAAGAACACAAAGAGATATAAACCGTTTTTCAAGGGTAGGTCGTAGAAACGGAGGGGTCGCTAGATCCAATGTGGTGGTGACAAACAAAGCTTTGTCTACTAAAGCCCAAATTAAGAGGTTGAAATCTACTGCGTATACTAATGGTATTACATCACAGAACTATACATTTTATGAAACCTATACGCCTTCTCCATTTATTTCTGAAAACCTGCAAACAACTAGTGTTGATTTATTCTCAGGAAAAGAAGACTTTACTGTAAGGGCAATACAAGAAATAAATAGAAATCCTCAACTATATGAGGACTTTGTTTATAACTCAATAACAACAGATAAGGTAGAAAAGTCTTTTAGTAACACTGTTAAAGATTTACTGCGAGGTAAAGTGGCTTTAGATGGTAGACCTTTATCAAAAGTAGTTGCAGCAGCAGTTAAACAGTCTATAGTTTTTGATGAAGATAAGTTTTTCAATCAGCAAAACATTCAAGACTTAGTAGGAAACGGTGGGTTTAGCACGGTTGAAATAGTGAAGTCCACTTCACCAGCGACTAATAAAAAGAGAGCAGTAAATACTTTGATTAATAAATCAATAACCTTAGACCCTGATGAATATCACATTAAAAATAAAAATAGGCTGCTGAACTGGAAAATACTTGCGGAAGACATAAACAAGAGGCTAGTTTATAAAAAATCAGACTTAACCGAAGAGAATATTTATCTTCCTAACTCTGAGACTATTGCTGTTACTGACTCAACAGGTGCAGCACACACCTTAGAGATGCAGGATGGTGATTACTTTACTGTTGATACCGTTGATGCTACGAATAGATTAACAGTTTTTTCTGATAGAGAGAAGGCTAAAATATTAAACTTGGAAGATACTGCAAGAGCTTTTTATTTATGTGATAAGACGTATAAGATTGATATATCGTGCAGCACACCCCCATCATCCATTGTTGAATTAAACGTAGATCTATCCACCCCAAGAAATGATTACTACATTTTAACTCTAGATAAAAGCACTATTGAAGATCAACTTTCTACAGACCCGCTGTTCAAAAAAACAAAAGCAACATACAACTATGTCACTGATACAGCCACTATAGATTCTTTTATAAAGAACAAAGCTTTTCCGCATTTTACTGTGATGATTCGAGATGATGATATGTTTATAAACCATTTAACATCTACAGGTAAAGTAACCGCAACCTTTGAAGACATGTCTTTGGATAACTTTGATAACACTCCTGATAGTTTATATGTAAGAAGGATGCCTTGGTTTTTCATTATTGTGCCTTCTGATAAAACAAGTGCTGTTGTTAGCCATCAAAGATCCAAATTTGAAAGTTTCAATAACAGAGTTTTATCTATAATTCCAACACCGCAAAAACAGAATAACCATACGGGAACATGGAGACAGGAGTTTATCACTGAGAAAGTTATCACCGAAGGAGGTGTTAATTTTGATGTTGACATTGAAAATGGTGTATACTATCAAGAGAATAGAGAATACTCAATTGATTATGATTCTTTAGCGGCTTTTGATAATTATGCTACGGGTGCTCCTACCCTACCTAGAAAAAGATTACCTGCTTGTAAAACCTTATTGGAGGTTTGCTCCATTAAATCAGATTTTGAATTAGGAGAGCGGGACTCACTTTCGTTTTACGATCTTTATACTCGACTAGAACCAAAGTATTTTAGATCTTTATCTATTGATACTAATAACTTAGCGGCGTTTAAAAATAACTTGACGCGAAATACTGTATCGCCTGATAAAGAAATAAATAAAACTTACTTTGCGAAGGTTAAAGAGATATCAAATATAGATAACAAAAAACCCACTATCTTAGTAGACACAGACGAAACCACAGCGGTAACAGTATTTAATAAATCTAAAACAACCGCAGAAGCGGCGACAGGAGCAACCACAGCGCCTACTGATGCTAGTGACAGGCTTGGAGGAGGTTACTAATGGCATTTATAGCAATTGACGGAGATACAGGTACAGGAATATGTACTTCTCCCGAACATAATGTGTTAGGAGTAACTGTCCCCACCCCTGCCACCACTATCTTTGACGCTAAATTAGCTAAAAATGTTTTTATTAACAATGAACTTATTGTTTTAAGAGACTCTGAAGGGAGCGCCTCTTGTGGACACACTACGGCTGCCACTACAGGATCGAACATTTACATAGGTAGGTTATTTTGTGAAAACAAAGGGGTTCATTGTGACACTGAAGAGATGGGGTATGGTGAATTTAATCAAACGGGCTCATATCTTGTAGACCCCGTTGTTGCTAGAAATGTTACATTAATTGCTGAACAGATTTAATTTTTTTTGCACCTTGTTGTTGCAAGTAAGTACATACTCGTAGAGGGTTTTCGCCCTTATTCAATAATAACGGAGTTATAATATTATGGATTTTAGTCAGGATGTAGACAAGGATTTTGTCAACACTATTCTTGAAAGTTCACTTTGGAAAAAAGCAAATGTTGACGTAAAGAAAAGTGAAGTTGTTAGCGAGTCAGCTAACGAGGGCGATATGGGTGTCATTGATGATTACCAAGACGGTATCGCAAATGAGTACGATGAGCCTACCACTCTAGATGGTGAAGTAGACCACTCACAGGATAGATTCTCTTTGGATGATCTTCAATATGTTCTTGATAACCTTGAGGAAGAAGACCTCATGGAACACGCAATGAATATGCTTGATGTCTTTGACGTAGCATACGAGACTCTTTCTGAGTCTGGTGATGATGACGAAGAAGAAGAGGAAGAAGAGGAAGCCGAAGAAGAAGAGGAAACAGAAGAAGCTTGAAGATGAAAGAGATAGACATCGCAAGCTTTGCGGAAAATCTTCTTGAGGAAGAGGTATCTAAGGGTAAACCTGTGCAGTTCGCTGCTGCTCAGGCCCCCCCTGATGCCCCTGATGTCTCAGACGTTGAAGTTCCCAATAACTTTGCCTCTCAAGTATTATCTGAGGGACATTGGGCTAAGGCACATGTTGATGTAGGTACAGTTATTGTAGAGGAATCTACTCCTGCTCCTGCTCCTAAAAAGAAAGCTCCTGTTTCTACCCCCAAGCTTGTCAATGAAGAAAGTGTTTATAAACAACATCTTCTAGTTGAATATAAGAAGAAGGTGGATGATTTAAAAGAGTTGGTTTCTTTGATGGAATCTTTAGGTATAGTTGGAACGGGATCCGCAACAGGAGCTACCTTTACAACTTCCTTGGGCACAGGTCCTATGGGCAAAAACCCACAAAAAAAGAAGAAAAAAACACTAAGGAAAAATGCCCCTCGTAGATCTAGTTATTGAGTCTAAAAAACGTCCTGATAAGCGTGGTTCTTACCACACTCTAAAGGATGGGGTTGTAT
>Ga0208919_1000362_pt1 | contig 32299 bp, 23 predicted proteins | sample 4_EtaG_FD_184076 | JGI IMG/M metagenome (GOLD analysis project Ga0208919, IMG submission 184076) | Marine viral communities from the Subarctic Pacific Ocean - 4_ETSP_OMZ_AT15127 metaG (SPAdes) (version 3) | ecosystem: Environmental > Aquatic > Marine > Oceanic | place: Pacific Ocean | collected...
TTCAGATTTCTCTTCGGATTTTTCAGCGCTGTCATCGCCAGAAGATTTCTCTTCTTTTTGGCTGCCAGACGCGCTGCCTTCACCGATTTTGCCTAGCACCTGCTCTGACTGAACGGTATCGCCCTCTTCGGCCATTACGTCCGTCAGGGTACCCGCTTCCGGTGCGACGACTTCCAGCACCACTTTGTCGGTTTCGATCTCAACAATCAGCTCGTCACGCTCAACGCTGTCACCCGGCTTTTTATGCCACGCCGCCACTGTGCCTTCGGCAACGGATTCCGGAAAGGTTGGCGCTTTGATCTCAGTAGCCATGTCGTTTCCCTTATATGTTCTCTAAATCCGGTGGTCGCTTATAAATTAAAAGCGTCTTCCACCAGCTGGCGCTGCTGTTCAGTGTGGACGGACATATAGCCAGCTGCTGGAGCAGCAGAGGCAGGACGTCCTGCAAATTTCAACTCGCGACCAAGGCCATCTTTCAGCATGTCGGCCACTGCACGCATATTGTGCTGGCTGGAGTACCAAGCGCCCTGATTAAGCGGCTCTTCCTGGCACCACACAATATCTTCTACGTTGGTATAGTCTTGCAGCGCTTCCAGAAGCTCTTCTTTCGGGAAGGGGTATAGCTGCTCAATACGCACAACTGCCGTGTCATGACGCTCATTCTCAGCGCGCCAAGCGGCTAAGTCGTAGTAGACCTTGCCAGCACATAGCACAACGCGTGTGACCTTCTTCGGCGCCAGATCTGCCTGGTCGGCGAGTACCATGTGGAACTTACCGTGAGCGAGATCTTCAAGGCTCGAAATCGCTTCTTTATGACGCAGCAGCGATTTAGGTGTCATCACCACCAGCGGTTTGCGCAGCGGACGAATCACCTGACGACGCAGTAGATGATAAATCTGTGCGGGCGTGGTGGGTACGCAGACCTGCATATTGTGCTCAGCACACATTTGCAGGAAGCGCTCCAAACGCGCCGAAGAGTGCTCCGGGCCCTGGCCTTCGTAGCCGTGTGGCAACAGCATGGTTAAACCACACACCCGGCCCCACTTCGTTTCACCCGACGAGATGAACTGATCCACGACCACCTGGGCGCCGTTAAAGAAGTCACCAAACTGAGCTTCCCAGATCACCAAGTCATTCGGCGCAGTGGTTGAGTAGCCGTACTCAAATGCCAACACCGCTTCTTCCGAAAGGAAGGAGTCATGAATGGTGAAACGCGGCTGACCATCGGCCATATTCTGCAGCGGAACATAGGTAGTGCCATCTTTCTGATTATGCACCACCGCATGACGGTGGGAGAAAGTACCGCGCCCAACGTCTTGCCCGGTAATCCGGATCGGATGCCCCTGCTCTAGCAACGTGGCGTAGGCTAGTGTTTCCGCAAAACCCCAGTTAAGTGCCAAACCACCAGCCTGCATTTTACGCCGGTCTTCATAAATCTTGGCCACCTGACGCTGCACTTCGACGCCGTCCGGCACTTCACACATGCGAGCCGCTAACTGCTGCAGACGCTTCATATCAAACGTCGTGTCGGCATCACCAGACCATTCGTGACCCAGGTAAGGCGCCCAGTCAACGAATAGAGAAGCGTTGGGCTCTTGCACCAGTGCATTGGCAACGTGGTTGCCTGCCACGAGGTCATCACGATAGGTTTCGATCATCGCTTTAGCGGACTCTTCAGAGAGCACGCCCTGATCAACCAAGCGCTTGGCGTACAGCGAGCGCGCAGAAGGGTGATCTTTGATCTTGGAATACATCATCGGCTGCGTGCCTGACGGCTCGTCAGCTTCGTTGTGGCCACGGCGACGGTAGCAAACGAGATCGATCACCACATCTTTTTTGAACTGCTGGCGATAGTCGAGAGCGACTTGGGTGGCGTGCAGCACTGCGTCCGGGTCATCGCCATTGACATGAAAAATAGGCGCTTGAACCATCTTGGCAATATCAGTGCAGTATTCGGTAGAGCGTGCATCCAGCGGATGCGAGGTGGTGAAGCCCACTTGGTTGTTAATCACAATATGGACGGTGCCACCGGTTTTATAAGCACGGGTCTGAGACATCTGGAATGTCTCCATCACCACGCCTTGACCGGCAAACGCCGCATCACCGTGGACGTTGATCGGCAGTACTTTACTGCCCTCTTCGTCGTTACGGCGATCTTGGCGGGCACGCACCGAACCCTCTACGACAGGCGCGACAATTTCCAGGTGCGACGGGTTAAACGACATCGCCAAATGGACTTCGCCGCCCGGGGACATGACGTTCGAACTGAAACCCTGGTGGTACTTCACATCACCTGAGCCACGTTCGATGACTTTCTTGCCGTCGAACTCATCAATCAAGTCAGCAGGGTTTTTACCCAGAATATTGACTAGCAGATTGAGTCGACCACGGTGCGCCATACCGATGACCACTTCCTTGGTGCCATAACCGCCAGCACGCTGGATAAGCTCGTCCATCATCGGCACAAACGATTCGCCGCCTTCAAGACCGAAACGCTTGGTACCTGGATACTTGGATGCCAGGTAATTCTCCAAGCCTTCGGCGGCCGTCAAACGCTCCAGCACGTGCTTGCGCACGTCGGCACTGAAATCAGGCGCACTGCGTACCGACTCAAAACGCCGTTGTAGCCAGCGTTTCTCTTCCGTATCGACGATATGCATGATCTCGCAGCCGATGGAGCGGCAGTAAGTACGCTCCAACGCATCTACGATGTCACGCAGTGGCGCTTTGTCGATACCTAAAAAGAAAGAACCGGTTTGGAACTCGGTATCCAGATCAGCTTTTGAAAGCTGATGAAAGGACAGATCGAGATCGGGGACGGGGGTGGGATTACGCAGCCCTAGCGGGTCGATATTGGCCTTTTGATGGCCACGGAAGCGGTAAGCGTTGATCAGTTGCAGGACTTTTACCTGCTTTTTGTTTTCACCGCTATCGGCAGCGGCGACTACCCGGCCCGGGCGACTTTCGCGCCCCAACTGGTAGAACTGATCACGCACGGGGCTAAGTGGAACATCGTGGGAGGCACTGCCCTCGGGGCGCGGCAACTCATCAAAATAGCTGCGCCATTCGTCAGGGACAGACTCAGGATCGGCGAGGTACTGCTCGTAAAGCGCTTCCACGTAGTGAACATTGCCGCCACTAACGTGAGAGGAACGCCACATCAACTCCATTATGCCTTGTTGCATCTCTCGGTCACCCTGCACTGATGGGGTGGTATCGGTATCGTCGCAAACATGCGGCGACATCGCTATTGCCCTGCCGGCGGGGCGGGACATTTGCCGGCGGCGCCGGCCAACGGCCGGAAACCCTGTTCGTCTAGCTATTCTTCATCTCACACTTTATGTCGCATCTAGCGGTCATACTGTGTTTCTAGCGGTCATACGATGTTTCGTCTTCAGTTCATGCTCGAAAGCCGGTACCCCAGGCACCGGCTTTCAAACTTGTCTGATCAGCAGTGCGACGTGACGCCGCACCGCCTGACAAACCCTATGATAACAAGCGAAGCGCCATGATTTAAGTGGCATTATCACCCAACTTAAGTGGCAGGCGCTTTTTTACTAAGATGTCATAGGCTTAGGTAGCATCAGCGAGTAACATTTCGCGAATTTTACCAATTGCCCGGGTAGGGTTGAGCCCTTTTGGGCACACCGCTACACAGTTCATGATGCCACGGCAACGGAACACCGAGAACGGATCTTCCAGGTTGCTCAACCGTTCGCTGGTAGCCGTGTCACGTGAATCGGCCAGGAAGCGGTAAGACTGCAGCAAACCGGCCGGGCCGACAAACTTCTCGGGGTTCCACCAGAACGACGGGCAAGACGTTGAACAGCATGCACATAGAATACACTCATACAAGCCATCTAGCTTGTCGCGCTCTTCTGGCGACTGCAGACGCTCAATGGCCGGTGCAGGCGTATCGTTCTGCAGGTACGGCTGAATACGCTCGTACTGCTTATAGAACAGCCCCATATCCACGACCATATCGCGAATAACCGGCAGGCCCGGCAGCGGGCGCAGGGTCAGCTTGTTGTTTTTGACAACGTCTGACAGCGGCGTGATACATGCCAAGCCGTTTTTGCCGTTCATGTTCATGCCGTCTGAACCGCAGACGCCTTCACGGCAGCTGCGACGAAACGCCAAACCGCTGTCTTGCTCCTTCATCATATGAAGAACATCCAGCACCATCACATCGCGGCCTTTAGTATCGACCTGAAACTCCTGCATGTAAGGTGCGGAGTCGGTTTCCGGATTGTAGCGGTATACGGATACCTGAAGATTGGACATAGTGACTCCCTCTCGTCTATGCGGCGTTTAGTAGGTACGAACCTTAGGCTCGAACGTATCAACGGTTTTCGGCTTGAAGTTAACGTCGCGTTTTTTCAGCTCTTTCGTCGCTGGGAAGAAGAGCGAGTGCTTCAGCCAGTTGACGTCATCACGGTCTGGATAGTCGTAACGCGAGTGGGCGCCGCGGCTCTCTTTACGCTCTAGGGCAGCGATCGCCGTCGCTTCAGCCACTTCCATCAAGTTATCAAGTTCCAGTGCTTCTACACGAGCAGTGTTGAAGGCATTGGACTTGTCAGGCAAGTAGGCATTGGCGATGCGCTCGCGCAGTAGCGCTAGCTTGTCGACGCCTTCCAGCATGTTTTTCTCTTCGCGGAATACGCCGAAGGAGGTCTGCATGATTTCCTGAAGCTCAGCTTTCAGCTCAGGAATACTTTCACCACCCTCAGACTCATTCCAGCGCGTGATCCGCTTCATGGCCGACTCAATGTCAGACTCGGAAGCGTCCAGGTACTCAATGCCTTCGTTCAGCGCGCCTTCAATAAACATGCCTGCAGCACGACCGAAGACCACTAGATCAAGTAGCGAGTTACCGCCCAAGCGGTTAGCACCGTGAACAGAAACACACGCTGCTTCACCACAGGCAAACAGGCCGTTAACGATATGATCGTTACCGCTTTCGTCCATGGTAATCGCCTGACCATGAATATTGGTCGGAATACCGCCCATCATGTAATGGCAGGTCGGTACGACCGGGATCGGGTCTTTTGCCGGATCGATGTGAGCAAACGTCTTGGAGAGCTCAACGATACCGGGTAGGCGCTTACCAAGTACTTCTTCACCCAGGTGATCAAGCTTCAAGAAGACGTGATCGCCCTTCTCGCCACAGCCACGACCTTCCAGAATTTCCATGACCATCGAACGGGCTACAACGTCACGGCCCGCCAAATCTTTGGCATTCGGTGCATAACGCTCCATAAAGCGCTCGCCGTCTTTGTTGATCAGGTAGCCACCCTCACCGCGGCAGCCTTCTGTGACCAGCGTGCCCGCACCGTAAATACCGGTCGGGTGGAACTGCCACATTTCCATGTCCTGCATCGGGAAGCCCGCACGCAGCGCCATGCCAATGCCGTCACCGGTGTTGATCAACGCATTGGTTGTGGAAGCATAAATACGGCCTGCACCACCAGTGGCTAATACCGTGGCCTTGGACTTAATGTGAACCACTTCGCCCGTCTCAATACACATGGCGATACAGCCGACCACATCACCGCTGGCATTCTTGACCAAATCCACCGCGTACCACTCATTGAGGAACACGGTATTGTTCTTCAAATTATTCTGGTAAAGGGTGTGCAACAGCGCGTGGCCGGTACGGTCAGCAGCGGCACAGGTACGAGCCGCCTGGCCACCTTCACCGAAGTTCTTCGACTGACCGCCAAACGGGCGCTGATAAATGCGACCGTTATCTAAGCGCGAGAACGGCAGGCCCATATGCTCGAGCTCGAATACCGCTTTCGGACCTTCAGAACACATATACTCCGCCGCGTCCTGGTCAGCGATATAATCGCCGCCTTTAACGGTGTCGTACATATGCCAGCGCCAGTCATCATTCGGGTCATCGGACGCAATCGCGCAGGTAATACCACCCTGGGCAGAAACGGTGTGAGAACGGGTCGGGAAAACTTTCGATAACACGGCCGTCTTTTTGCCGGACTTCGCCAGCTCTAGAGCGGCTCGCAGGCCAGAGCCACCGCCACCAATGATAATGGCGTCAAACGTCAGGCTACGCAGATTAGACATGTAATCAAGCTCCCCACAGAATTTGAATGCCCCACACCAAGTACACGAAAATGCCCAAGATGATGACAGCTTGGACACCCACGCGCAGGCGAGTGGACTTGAGATAGTCGGTGGTGACGGTCCACAGACCAATCCAGGCGTGTGCGGCTAAGGCGACAAACGCCAGTAGCGAGAAAATCCGCATCCACGTCTGGCTGAACAGACCGCTCCACGTGTAGTAATCAAGGTTCGGATTAAACAGCAGAAAGGCAACGATAAAGACCGTGTAGAGGGCCAAAATAACAGCAGAAACGCGCTGCATCAGCCAGTCAGAAAGCCCACTACGGCCAAAACTTGTAATGTTAGTTACCATACCCAAACTCCTGCCAGAATAATCAGAACAGCGCTGACCACGACGGTGATCTGCGCTTTTTTAACGCCACCCTCAAGGGTTACCCCAATATCGGCATCCATCAGCAGGTGCTTGATACCTGCTACAAAGTGGAATGCCAGTGCGGATAACAACCCCCAAGCAATCAACTTAGCCAAAAAATTATTGGCCAGTGCATCGCTAACGGCGTCGAAACCCGCAGGAGATGACAAGGACTTGCCCAGCGCCCAAAAAGCGAAAATCAGGCCAACGAACAGGATGACACCCGTGATGCGGTGTGTGATCGACGTCAGCGCCGGCAGTGGGAAATGTATCGTAGTAAGGTCTAGGTTTACGGGTCGTTTGCTATTCACGGCTTTGTACACACTCTCTTGGCCCGCTCTGCGACAGGTCGGGCATGGCCCGAGCGGGCGGTGGTTGCTGGAAGGGGCTCGGCCGTTGCCAAGTCGGGCACGACCACCTACCTGCCGGTCGCGCGCCGTGGATTATAAGAACCTTCGCCCTCGCTTACAAACCGAACTCAGCCCTAACTCGACTATGGTGCAAGAAAATTGTCCGCATCCTGAGTCGATTTTGCGCTGCAGCATGGTTATAGTGACAGTAGATTAGCAATTTGATAAGCCTGTTAACATATCATGTTAGCCTATCGTCAATCTTCTGACGCTTCGCCATAATGTAGGCTTTTTCATCGTATACAAAAACTATTCAAAGCAACAACATTTGTACAACCTGCAGCTAGCGCTTAGGCTAATTGACAAAATGTCGCACACTTCTATAGTGGGCAAGCCTTTTCGCCGGCGCGGTATGCGCAGCAATGACTTTACGTCCCAACCCGAATTCGAAAGGAGGCCAGCATGGCTGACAGGAAAGCGACATTGACGGTAGACGGTCTGGATAAACCGATCGAGCTACCCATGTATTCCGGCACACTTGGCCCCGACGTCATCGACGTACGCGGTTTAGGCGCTGAAGGCCTGTTCACCTACGACCCCGGCTTTATGGCCACCTCTTCCTGCCAGTCTGCCATCACTTATATTGATGGCGGCAAGGGCGTGCTGCTACACCGCGGCTACCCGATTGATCAACTGGCCAAAGAGTCCAATTTCGTAGAAGTGTGCTACACCCTGCTGTTTGGTGAGTTACCCAACGACGAGCAGTACGCGGATTTTGAATCGCGCATTCGTAACCACACCATGGTTCACGATCAGATCAACAACTTCTTTAAAGGGTTCCGCCGCGATGCCCACCCGATGTCTATTTTGTGCGGTGTAGTGGGCGGCTTAGCGGCCTTCTACCACGACCACATGGACATCACTCAAGAGGAAGATCGCGTGATCAGCGCGATCCGCCTGATCGCCAAGATGCCTACCCTGGCGGCAATGTCCCATAAGTATAATGTGGGTCAGCCCTTTAACTACCCGCGCAACGATCTGACCTATGCAGAGAACTTCCTCTACATGATGTTCAGCAACCCTTGCGAAGAGTACAAAATCAACCCGGTATACGCGAAAGCCATGGATCGCATCTTCATGCTGCATGCGGATCACGAGCAGAACGCCTCTACCTCGACTGTACGCTTGGCAGGCTCCACGGGGGCCAACCCATTCGCTTGTATTAGCGCAGGTATCGCGGCACTTTGGGGCCCCGCTCACGGCGGCGCCAACGAAGCCGTGCTGGCTATGCTCGACGAAATCGGTGAAGACTCCGAAGAGAACATCCAGCGCTTTGTTGATAAAGCCAAGGATAAGGACGACCCGTTCAAGCTAATGGGCTTTGGTCACCGCGTGTATCGCAACTTTGACCCGCGCGCCAAGGTAATGAAAGAGACCTGCGACGAAGTACTTGCAGAGCTCGGCATGGCCGACGACCCTCAGCTTAAAATCGCCAAGCGTCTTGAGCAAATTGCCCTAGAAGACGAGTACTTCATCGAGCGGAAGCTGTACCCGAACGTTGATTTCTACTCAGGCATCATTTTGAAAGCCATGGGTATCCCCACCAATATGTTCACCGTGATCTTCGCGGTATCGCGCACTATTGGCTGGATCTCGCATTGGCACGAAATGCTCAGCGAAAGCTACAAAATCGGTCGTCCGCGCCAGCTCTATATTGGCCACGACCAGCGTGACTATCCGAAAAAATAAACCATCCCCGCTTGACAGTACGATCAAAGGCCACCTTCGGGTGGCCTTTTGCGTATGGGCTGATTAACGCTCTGGTTCATAGACCACCAACGCACCACCACATGCGCTCGCGACCATTCACTAACCTACCAGGTGCCTTAAGCAAGCTCTCCCCTTAGAGACCCCCCTTGCCCCTTCTGAGCCTAGGACGCTGCGATAGCCGGATGCAACATTGAAGGACTTCAAAAACGCCTAATTCGACTCCATTATCGCTTGACTTTTTTGCTTCTGGATCCTGCTCAAGGTTTTCCACACTATCTGTGGATAACCCTGTTCACAACCACTTCAAAACGTCCCGAAATCGCCATGGGCAGTGGGCCAGCCTTAAATTGGTTATTTTTTAACCTCCTTTAAGTCATTGTTTTTTAAAGACTTAAGTTCTGTTAAAGATTTTTTGCGTCAACAACAAGGGGTTGTGCACAACCTTTAAGCCAGAATCGCAAAAGTGGACAAGTCAAGCACAAAATCGTCCAAAAATTGTCGATTTGTAGCTCTTTTGTGAACAGCGGGAATACAAAAAGCCAGCAAATGAGAAGACTCATTGCCAGAGAAATAAACGATTAGGAGGGATACTGAATTAGTGGCGTCCCATAGGGGGTTCGAACCCCTGTTACCGCCGTGAAAGGGCGGTGTCCTAGACCACTAGACGAATGGGACGTATATCGAGCTGCTTCGCGAAAGGTACTGATAACAAGTACTACTAATTGGTGGAGCCTAGCGGGATCGAACCGCTGACCTCAACACTGCCAGTGTTGCGCTCTCCCAGCTGAGCTAAGGCCCCACATGTCGCGAAGACGGAGCGTATAATACTGATTCCGCTGGCCTTCGTCAACAGAAAAAACGCCAATTTCCTAAGGATGAGAAATTGGCGCTAGCGCTATCTCATGCGCGGTTAGCTGATTTTACTAAACTATTTCACGAAGCGATCTCACGAAATTCTTTTTCAAAGCGCTTGGCCTGCTTTTTCGAGACGCCGCCCAATACCTCTATCGCACTACGCAGGCGTGCCCGGGTAACGTCTGAACCCAGAATCGCCATGGCGTCCATCACTGAGGTGCTGGACGCGCTGCCGGTAATGGCAATAAACACCGGCGCCAGAAAGGCTTTCATTTTCAAGTCAAAGTGCTCAGCCAGCGTTTTCACCTCGTTCAACAGCGCCTCTTTATGCCAAGCCGAAACGCCCTCGAATCGCCAAACAAGGAACTGAAGCAGTTTGACCAGCTCCTCTTCCTCGAGCTTCACGCTATCAAACGACGCTTTTGTTAGCGCCGGAAGACCAGAGAAGAAGTGCCCTGCCAACGGCATTACCTGGGAGAGCGTCTCTACCCGTGGTCGCACCTGCGGCAGTATCTGCTTAACGTAAGCTTCATTGAAAGCCCAGTCACGCAGTGCGCTCAACAGTGCATCATCATCCAGGTCTTCACGGATATACACACCGTTTAACCAGGTCAGTTTCTCCAGATCAAATACAGGGCCACCTAACGAGACACGCTGAACGTCAAACTCCGCCATCATCTCTTGTAGACTGAATTTCTCGCGCTCATCAGGCATCGACCACCCCATCCGCCCCAAGTAGTTGGTAACGGCCTGGGGTAAAAAACCCATCCGACGATAATAATTGATGGAGGTCGGGTTTTTGCGCTTAGAGAGTTTGGATTTATCGGGGTTGCGCAGCAACGGCATGTGACAAAGTTGCGGCATTTGCCAACCAAAATACTCATACAGCAGTTGGTGCTTTGGTGCGGAGTTAATCCACTCTTCCCCACGCAGCACATGGGTGATCGCCATTAGATGATCGTCGACCACATTGGCGAGGTGATAAGTGGGCATGCCGTCTGATTTAAGCAGAATTTGCGCGTCCACCTGCGCCCACTCCACTTCAATCGTACCGCGCAGCATATCGTTGACCACACAAACGCCTTCGGCAGGCACCTTCATGCGCACTACATAAGGCCAGCCTTCCTGTTCACGGCGTGCTTGCTCCTGGCTCTCCAATGCTAAGTCAGCAGGCTTCAATGCCAGGTGCAAGCCCGCTGCCTTGCGGGTTTCACGCAGTTCATCAAGCTCTTCACTGGTGCGGTAACACTTAAATGCATGCCCGGCATCCAACAACTGCTGGGCGTATTGAGCATATATATCGCCACGCTCGCTTTGCCGATAAGGGCCGTGGGGGCCGCCAACATCCGGGCCTTCATCCCACTCAAGACCCAGCCAGCGCAGTGAATCGAGAATCATCTGCTCCGACTCAGGAGTAGAGCGCACCCGATCAGTGTCTTCAATACGAAGAATGAATTGGCCGCCGTGCTGACGCGCAAAACATAGGTTAAAAAGCGCGATGTAGGCCGTGCCAACGTGGGGGTCTCCTGTGGGAGAAGGTGCAATGCGAGTACGTACGGTCATGAAAACGTCCTATTGGCAAAAATGCATGGCGATATTATACGCACCTTAGGCGCAACCAACAGCGTCGCGCAGGGAACGACTAGCGCAAGAAAGCGTCAGAGAAATTAACTCAACGTTATTTGTCCACTAATGCGCGCTAAAGCACAATCGCTTAGTATGGCACTGCAGCAACATCTTGGGTGCATACCCCAAGCTTGAGATAGACCAATAAAGTATGTTCATAGCTCCACTATCTATATTAGAGAAATTTATAGTGGAAGACATTCAACGAGCTTGTTAGCTCATCATCAGGAAGACGAAATGGAATCGCTAGGCTCACGTATCAAGCAACTGCGGCTTAGGGCCAAGCTCAACAAAGCTGCTCTCGCACGCAAAGTTGGCGTGTCAGATGTCACCATTTCTTATTGGGAATCTGGGGCGATCAAACAGATCGGTCACGAACGCCTTGTGGCGCTCGCTGATGCACTCGACTGCTCCCTGGCAACTCTATTGGAAGGTGATAGCGCCCCCGAGCTATTAACGTTGACCCATACTGGTCCCCTCCCCTGGGAACAGGTACAGGCAACGACCATTAAAGTGCCCAGTCATCTGCCGCTGCACATCGACTGGAAAGCACCGTGCGTGATGGCAACACCCGGCCAAGATACAGATTTTTCACCCGTTAATGCTGGTGACCTTCTGCTGCTTGGGCCAACACATGTGTTTCACAAAGCGGGCCACTATGTAGTGCAACGCGACGATCGTTTCGTCATTGAGCACTTCGCCAAAGCCCCAAGCGACACATCGATTCATGCAGTACTGTTAGCCCATTGGCATCCTGCCTAAAGCGTCTACCTCCCCGGACTCTCTAGCACCTCCACCTGGTCACGCGTTTGTCTTGGCTCACTCCCCACCAAGAAGCGACGTGAGTAGGTGGCCACTTGGCCCAGCCCATGGCGGGATTGGCTTACCAGCTCTCCCGCCAGGTGCTGGCCCTCGTGGCCTATACGTGCCTGAACGGCCTCCGGCTGCACACTGCCTTCGGAAACCTCAACCCGTACTATATAGCCACCGTCAGGTAAGCCGCTGCCAGGGCCAAATGGCCCCGCTGCAAACACGCCATCCTCTATACGTGTCCGCTCGCGCCAACGCACGCTGCTAATCTCTCGCTCGACAATAATCTGCACCAGCGTTTCGTCAGGTAAGTTGCTTTCACCTTCCACCATTAAACGCCGATCGCTGCGCAGCGATACATGCGCAGACATCTCGACGACAAGTGGCGCCACTTCTTCCGCTTCAACAACTTCTATCTCGGCAACTGTCGGTTCAGGAACTGACGTTTGCTCTACGGTTGACGCTGACTCACTCGGCTCGTCTGTTCCGCCACAGCCTGCCAGTAGCGCAGCGGATATCATCAACACGCCAACACTGCTTAATACATTGCGCATACGCACTCCAAAATATTGCCCTGGAGCCTGTCAGGCTTGACCGATCATTGCGAAAAGCACGGACTTGCAGTAGATCAACGTTAAGTCTGACAGGCTCCTAGCAGCTTACCACTGCATAGCCGCTACCACAGTGGAATAGTTGTTTTTGGCCCCGCTACAGGCACCGCTTCCGGTACAATGTGCTTATCATGCTAACAAGACACTTTTAGGAGCAGCGGCTTTGGACATCATTTGGTGGTTGGCCTATGTAGCACTGGGCGGTTTTGTAGGTTTGATGGCAGGTTTATTGGGGATTGGCGGCGGCGGCATTATGGTGCCGATTCTAACGTCTCTTTTTGTACTCCAAGGCGTACCCCACGAGCACCTTGCCCACTTGGCCTTAGGCACCGCCATGGCGGCCATTATTCCCGCCTCTACCGCTAGCTTGCTCTCCCACCATCGGCACGGGGCCGTTCGCTGGGACATCGTGCGCTTTATTACCCCAGGCATATTAGTCGGCACCTTTTTGGCGACCTTTATAGCTGCGCTGCTCCCCACCCGCGGCCTTGCCATCTTTTTCGCCTGTTTTATGGTGCTAATGTCGCTCCAGATGCTAGCAAACATCAAGCCCAAACCGAGCCGCAGCTTACCCGGCCCTATCGGCGTAAGCGGTGTGGGCCTAGGCATCGGCGGTATTTCAGCGCTCGTCGCCATTGGCGGTGGCTCACTAACAGTGCCCTTCCTCACCTGGTGCAACGTCAAACTACCCCGCGCAATTGGCACCTCCGCAGCCGTAGGACTACCGATTGCCGTTGCCGGGGCACTGGGCTACATCATCAATGGCTGGTCTACTCAAGGCCTGCCCAGTGCGGCGCTCGGCTATGTTTATCTGCCCGCGCTACTGCTAATGGCACCCTTCAGTATCTTAACGGCTCCCATCGGGGCAAAGTTAGCTCATAGGCTACCCGTCAAACTCCTCAAACGAGTATTCGCTTTTATGCTGATGGGGCTGGCACTGCAGATGGTGTATGCGGTGTTTACTGCTTAAACCCAGGCTTTAGCGTATGGCCCTTTTTCGGAATGCTAAAATGGGCAGTATATGAGAAACTGCCGCCCCTTTTTGGACGCTTCACGATCGTCGCCATCACTGCCTCGAAATGTGATAAATGAAAGTGCCACGAAGTGCCAAATTTGTGACACCAATTAGCTAAAAACGTGGCTAAACCACTGTAAATATGAACAGTTATGAATGATACCACAACCGCGCAAACCCGCATGAAGTCTGGCATTGCCCGCCCGGAGCTGGATAGAACTTTCTCCGTCGCGCCTATGATGGACTGGACGACCCGCGATTACAGAGCATTTGCACGCACGTTAACTAGGCGTGCACTGCTGTATACCGAGATGGTCACTACCGGTGCTATTTTGCACGGGACGCCTCGTGAGCGCTTTTTGGGCTATAGCGAGGTGGAGCACCCGCTTGCGTTGCAGTTAGGCGGTAGCGATGCCGGTGAGCTGGCGGAGTGCGCGGCTATTGCAGAGGCGTGGGGCTATGATGAGGTCAACCTGAACGTAGGCTGTCCGAGCGACCGCGTGCAGAACAATATGATTGGCGCGTGCTTGATGGGTTACCCCGAAAAGGTAGCCGAGGCAGTGCGGGCGATGCAGGCAGAGGTTTCTATTCCGGTCACGGTGAAGTGCCGTATTGGTATCGATGACCAGGATGAAGATGCCGACCTTGAGCGGTTTATCTCTATCGTTGCTGACGCAGGCTGCGAGGTGTTTACCGTTCACGCCCGTAAGGCGTGGCTGCAGGGGCTGTCGCCTAAGCAGAATCGCGATGTGCCGCCGCTTAACTACCCCCGCGTTCATCGTTTAAAGCAGAGCCGACCTGAATTGCATATTGGCATTAACGGTGGAATTAAAACGCTGGCGGAGTGCCAAGCGCAGCTTACCCATGTGGATAGCGTGATGGTGGGGCGTGAGGCGTATCAAAACCCGTGGCTGCTCGCGGGCGTCGATGAGCAGCTGTTTGGAGAGCAAGGCCCGGCGGCAAGCCGCTTGGATGCCGCAATTGCATTCCGGCCGTATATTCAGCAGCGCCTGGATGAAGGCGCGAAGCTGAATCATATTACCCGCCACCTGCTTGGCTTGTTTCAGGGTTGCCCTGGTGGCAGGCGTTTTCGGCGTCATTTGTCAGAACATGCGCATAAAGAAGGCGCAGGATTGCGCCTATTTGATGACGCGCTTAGCTTGGTGAACGAACCCGAGTGCGTTGTATAAAAAAACCCGCTACGCAAGCGTAGCGGGTTCGTTTTTCTAATAGCGTAAGCTTACTGACCGTTTTCCCGACGGTTCGCCATTACGCCCTGCTCGACACGCTCGCCGATCGTTTGGTCGACGTTCTTCCAGTACTCAAATACCCGTGATAGCACCGGCTCTTCAACACCGTCGGAAACGTGGCCAACAATGTTGTTTACCAATCTGTCGCGGGCAGCATCATCCATTACCTTATTGACCAGGTCATTGGCTTGGTTAAAGTCGCCATCACCCGGGCGCAGCGTGTAGGCGGCGCGAACCAACTCGCCGTCAGTCTCCCATACCGCATCCTCAGGGTACTTTTCAGGGTTGGCGTGCGCGCCCCCTTTGCTATTAGGTGCGTACACCGGGTCGGTGGAGTGGTTAATACGCATCTGACCACCCTGACTGTAGCTGTTAACCGGGACCTTGGGCGCGTTAACGGGGATATGTTGGTAGTTCACCCCTAAACGCGCGCGGTGCGCATCAGCGTAGGATATGACCCGCGCCAACAGCATTTTATCTGGCGAGAAACCTGTGCCCGGTACAGAGTTGCTGGGCTGAAACGCTGCCTGTTCGATTTGGCTGTGGAAATCGACGGGGTTACGATCCAACGTCATCTTACCGACTTCTTGCAGCGGGTAGTCGCCGTGCGGCCACACCTTGGTCAAATCGAAGGGGTTGATGTGGTAGGTCTTGGCATCTTCAAACGGCATGATCTGAACTTGCAGCGTCCAGGTTGGATAATCTCCACGTTTGATAGCATCGAACAGGTCGCGGCGATGGTAGTCGGCATCCGCGCCCGCCATCTTATCAGCCTGTTCCTGGGTCATGCACTTAATGCCCTGATCAGTCTTGAAGTGGTACTTCACCCAGAAGCGCTCGCCTGCAGCGTTGACCCACATATAGGTATGGCTTGAATAGCCATTCATGTGGCGCCAACTGGCAGGGATGCCACGATCGCCCATTAGCCAGGTTACCTGGTGGGCAGATTGCGGAGAAAGCGTCCAGAAGTCCCACTGCATATCGTGGTCACGCAAGCCGTTATCCGCTCGACGCTTTTGTGAGTGGATAAAGTGCTGGAATTTAAGCGGATCGCGAACGAAGAACACAGGGGTATTATTACCCACCATGTCGAAGTTGCCCTCTTCGGTGTAGAACTTTAGCGAGAAGCCACGAGGATCGCGCCAAGTGTCCGGACTACCCGCCTCACCGGCCACCGTCGAGAAACGAGCCAACATCTCGGTTTTCTTGCCCGGCTGGAGAAAGTCAGCTTTGGTGTATTGGCTAACATCGTGAGTTACTTGGAAGTGACCAAAGGCGCCACTCCCTTTTGCGTGGGGCTGACGATTCGGAATCATTTCCCGGTTAAAGGCAGCCATCTGCTCCATCAAATAGTGATCATGCAGAACAATCGGCCCATCAGGGCCTACTGAGAGTGAGTGCTCATCACTGGTAACCGGTATACCCGCATCCGTTGTGGTGTGTTTTGGTTTATCGCTCGTCATCGCTTTTCCTCCATGTCACGGCAGACGTGGCGTATGATCGCCACTCGTTCTAGTACGATGAAAGCTTGGCTATTTATCCTCATTGTTGTCATTTTCATAGCCGCTAACAAAGCCCATAATAGGTATAGTCAACGAGTCACTAACTTGCCATTCGTGAAGGCTATCGCTTGCCTATCAGCTCAATAGTTTTTATTTATGAATAAGCACTTAAGAGAACGAATCAGTGGGCGGCACTAAGCTGGAATTAAAGCTTTCAACGGCGGTTTCGGCCTCTTCAATTTCATCAAAACGGGCAATATGAAACAGCGCTTCGCCTTCGTTGGCCAATGGCAAGCGGCTCATCCCAATCACGATGCCATCCGCCACAGCACGCACTTCGCCCTCGTCGTTACCAAAGGGGTCAGCCACTTTGCCCAGCACTTCGCCTTTGGCAACGCGGGCGCCCAGGCGCACCTTGGGGCGCAAAATGCCGTCAATCGGCGCGCGCGCCCAGCTTGACCCATTGGCCAATTCAGCGGGTGCTGGCGTGCGGCGGCGCTGCTCGCCGGTCAGCATGCCTAGGCGCCGCATTACCCGCAGCACACCGCGCACGCCGGGGGCAATCGCCCACTCGTCAAAACGCAGCGCTTCACCTGCTTCATAGGTCAATACCGGAATGCCGCGAGTCTGGGCGTAATGGCGAAGGCTGCCTTCACGCAGTTCCGCATTGAGTACCACGGGCGCACCGAAGGCATCGGCCATACGCTCGGTTTCACTGCCTGGGCGCAATTGAGCGCGGATTTGTGGCAGGTTAGTGCGATGAATGGCGCCTGTGTGTAGATCAATAATATGGGTGGCGTGATCGACGATTTGTTCGCGGAACAGCGCGGCAATGCGCCCGCCTAGCGAACCCGATTCACTGCCTGGAAAGCAGCGATTAAGATCGCGCCGATCAGGCAGGTAACGTGTTTGCTGTAAGAAACCAAACACATTCACCACCGGCACAGCGATTAAAGTGCCGCGAATGCTATTGATCGCTTTTGCGCGTAGCACCCGGCGAACAATTTCCACCCCGTTGATTTCATCACCGTGAATACCACCACACACCAACAGCACGGGGCCATCCTTACGGCCGTGAACCACTTCCACAGGGATATGCAGCGGCGTATGGGTATATAAACGCGCCACCGGCACATCCACTTGTAAGCGTTGGCCGGGCATAATGGTATGTTCGCCCAACTGAAAAGGAGCTCGCGCCATGCTTTATGTCCTGTTTTTAATCGGTTATTTTCGCGATGTTAGTAAGATTCAAAGCTAGTAACATTGCCTGTTTATACGCTTTCACTGGCAAAATGACGAATTTGTTAACTTACGTTATGCGTTGAGTCAATTATCCATACAGTTTTGAATGTAAAAACTCACTCGCTTAGGTTAAAATATGACCATACAGAGTTGATAACGAGGTTCCGTTTCCATGGCAAGAAAGACCAAAGCTGAAGCTGCTGCTACTCGCGAAGCGCTGCTTGAAGCTGCAGAAGAGGTATTTTTTGCCAAAGGCGTGGCACGCACATCGCTTGAGCAAATTGCTCGCCATGCGGGCCTCACCCGCGGTGCCGTCTATTGGCATTTCAAGAATAAAGGCGACCTGTTCATGGCATTGGTTGAACAGGTACGCATGCCCTTCCAGTCGTTAATGGATGAAGTCGACAAAACGGACACTGCCCTATCACCGTTAGAAGCGATACGTCTTGCCTGCCATGCGGGCTTAGTGCGCCTCGAACAACCGTCGTACCAACGGATACTGTCGATTTTACTGCACCGCTGCGAGTTCTTCAGCGATATTAACCCGCTTGATATGCAAGAAGAGATCGGTAACGAGTGTTATCAGGAAATGCTGGCGGTATTTGTACAGGCTAAAGAGCAGCAACTACTGCGCGAAGATTTAAGCCCGGAAATAGCAACACGGCTAATGCAATCCATGTTGGGTGGTCTTTTCCATGACTGGTTGCGTAATCCTGACGCTTTTGCAATACGTGAACGCGGCGGCGAGCTGATCGATACCTCTATTCGTATGATGCAGCGTTAAACACCTCCCCCATCCCTCGCTGCAATGCAGCAAATATGCTACTACTGGCGCTATGTCTAGCCGTGTGAGCATTCTATGGATACCCTGGAGTTTGTTCGCGTACGCGAATTAGAAGTTGCCGTACGCATTTGGAACCCTTCCGCCCCCCGCACGCTTATCGCCTGGCATGGACTTGCTCGCCACGGCGGTGACTTTAGTGCACTGGCGCGTGAGCTGGGCAGCGAATGGCGTATTCTTGCACCCGATACACCAGGCCGTGGGTTATCAAGCTGGTCGTTATTTCCGGCTCACGACTACCTTTATAGCCATTACGTGACGGTCGCCATCGCTCTATTAGATCACTTTAAACTTGATCACGTTGATTGGCTGGGCACATCGATGGGTGGCCTGTTAGGCATGCTGATCGCTGCTGATTCAGAACACAGCGCACGTATTTCTCGGCTAATCCTGAACGATGTAGGGCCTGAACTGAACAAACAGGGGCTGATTGCCCTTTCCAGCTACTTTGGCGTTACCCACCGTTTTTCTAGCTTTAGCGAGCTCCATCAAGAACTCACCCAGCACTACGCAAGTTTCGGTATCACTAAGGAGTCTGCTTGGCGTGAACTAGCGCTTAACAGTGCCCGTCGGTTGCCAGATGGTAGCTGGACGTATCACTTTGACCCACGCATCGGCGAGCAGTTTGTGCACGATACACCGCGCGACACCTGGGCCGACTGGGCGAGTATTCGCTGCCCGGTGATGGTTATTCGCGGCGAAGAATCAACCTTGTTAGATGCCGAAACGCTGCCCCGCATGGCCGAAGCACAGCCCACACTTGTCACCCTGACCGTACCGAACTGCGGCCACGCCCCCATGTTGGATCAATCTGCACAGGTCGATCCCATTCGCCGCTTTTTAAACCACCCCGTACCACACCCAATTCCAGGCAAGTCATCGCAACCCGGCACTGGCTGGCATTACATCTGGCAGCACCCAGTGCAGTGGTTGGCGCATCAGTGGCGGCGGTGGTGGAAATAAACCGGGATGCCCAAGCCTTGGGCATCCCGGCGGCGACCCTCAATGCGCGTGATAACTCAGTGAGAGGCCGAGTAATGGCTAGCAGGGTGATGTTTTTTGCTTAACCGCAGTTTATTCAAACGAACACGTGTCTCCAGATACTCTTGCTCAGTGACACTGCGGTAAGCCCCCTCTTTAGGCAGGTACTTCACCAATACCCGGCGCTCGCCCTGTACAGGTAAGGCGTCGCGTTTGCTGAGCAGCTTTACTGTGCTGTTAGGCTCATCATCAATTACCGCAAACGCCTGTTCGCCCTCCCCCTGGCGCTCGGTCACCACTACCGTTTGGCCAAGCAAACACCGCCGGGTAAAGGGGCGGTAGCGATGCAGCACGCGGTGTAACGCATTACAAAGCGCAGCCGCCACGGGCGAGGCAACCACCAACGTGGCCCAGAGCACCACCACGCCGACCGGAATACGTATTAAACCGAGCGGCAGCCAGCGCAACACTAGTAGCTCGATCGCGACGGTGAGTGCCGCCGCAATGGTTAGAATGACCGTTAATGCCAGCGTCGCTGGTACGCCCGCAAAGCCTAAAGAGACTAACGTGCTAGCCAAATGATCCTCTTTTAAGCTATCGCGCTCAAAGAGATCTAAGGGGGCTAAACGGATAATCACTAATAGCCAGTAGAGCGCTAATAACCCAAGTAGAAACGTAAATACAATGCTCGGGAATTGCGTCGCTGCGTGCAGTAGCTCGTTCATGGCGTCCTCCTCCCCCGGTACTTAGCCAGGGATGTATTGTACTTTCAGCTTAGTCGACATTAGCTTTCCAGCGCCACTTTTACTTTGACTTAGGTCATCACGACAAAAAAAGGGTGCCACCCGAAGGTGGCACCCATCTCTTTACACATTGGTTTATCCGCTAGGGGCTAAAACTTAGTGGTCATGCTCCAGCGCTGGCTGATTGGAAGCATGCTTTTTCCCCTTCATTTTGCGACCCAACCAATCAGAGGCTGTCGCAATCATGGCGTAGAAAGTGGGGATAAACAGGCTACCCAGAGTAGCAACGGCAAGCATGCCCACAGCGACCGTGGTACCGATATGGTGGCTGCTCACATCGCTGGCACCAGTGGCTAACGCCAGCGGCAAGGTACCGAAGATAAATGCTAACGACGTCATCACAATCGGGCGGAAACGCAGCTCAGCCGACGAAATCGCCGCCTCACGGATGGTTTTACCCTGCTCTTTGCGCTGCAGTTCGGCGAATTCAACAATCAGAATAGCGTTCTTCGCCGCAAGGCCAATGACCACCAACATACCGATCTGCACATACACGCTGGTGTCCAAGCCGCGCAATGCAATCCCGCCGATAGCACCCAGGAAAGCAAAGGGTGTCGCGGTCAATACCGCCAGCGGTAACGACCAACTTTCATACTGAGCAGCCAGAATCAAGAAGACCATTAACAACCCGAAGACGATAGCCAACGTTGCCGCATTGCCCTGGTTTGCTTCCTGGTAAGCCGTCCCGGTCCAGCCCATACCCCAATTAGCGCCTAGTGTCTCTTGAACGATTTCCTCCATCGCCTCAATCGCCTGAACAGAGCTATAGCCGGTGGCAGGACCACCCTGGAACTGGGCACCAGCATACACGCCGAAACGCGATACCACGGCTGCTCCCGTTTGACGCTCAAGCTCGACAAACTCCGACAGCGGGATGCGCTCACCATTACCGCCGCGCACATAAACACTGCTGAGATCCTCGGGCGTTTTGCGGAACTCATCTTCGTTTTGCAGATAGACCTGGAAGTTACGGTTTTGGTAGCTGAAGTAGTTCACAAAGCCGTTACCAAAGGTATTAGCAAGCGTCGACGTAATGTTCTCCAGCGCCACGCCGTAACTTAATGCTTTCTGCTGATCAATGTTCGCGCGGTAAGACGGCACGTTAACGTTGAAGGTTGAAAATACTTGGTTCAAGGCAGGATGCTGATTAGCCTTCTGCATAATTTGCAGCGAAGCCTCGTACAGCTCACGTGTGGTTGCGCCATCAAAGGACTGCAAGTAGCCGGTAAAGCCGCCTGTCGTCGAAAGCCCCATAATGGGCGGCACGTTAAACGCCATCGCTGAGCCACCATCAATGCTGGCGCCCAGCCCCATAATCTGCCTAACAAGACCATCCGCCGTCAGGTCACGCTCCTCCCAAGGGCGCATGTTGATAAACATAACACCACGCGCCGTATTCACAGCCCCCGAAAGAATGTCGTAACCCGCCACAGCAGAGGAGTATTCGACACCGGGGATTTTTTCAACCTCAGCACTGAGTTTCGCCATGTAGCGCTGGGTGCGGTCAAGCGATGCGGCGTCTGGCAGCGATACGCTCACCAACACGACACCCTGGTCGGTTTCCGGCACCAGCGTTGAAGGCGTATTGGCATACAGCCAGTAGGAGCCAACGCCTGTCGCCACCGTCAGCGCAAGCGCCAGCACCCAAAAACGCACCAGACCTTTTACCAGCCACATATAAACGGCGGTAATACCGGCAAACATACGATCAAATAGGCGCAGCGGCGTATTCACCGCACGCTTGAACTTAGATTGACCGGCACCGGCAATTTTATGTTTAATAAAAATAGCTGACAGGGCTGGCGTAAAGGTCAACGCCATTACCGCCGAAAGCCCAACAGAGAGTGCTATGGTAAGTGCAAACTGCTGGTAAATTTGCCCTGTAAAACCACCCAAAAAGGCCACGGGTACAAACACGGCCGCCATGATTAACGACGTTGCGATAACCGGTCCGCCAACTTCCTTCATTGCCCGGATGGTGGCATCGCGTACGCTGATATCATCTTCTTCACTCAGCACGCGTTCGACGTTCTCCACCACCAGAATGGCATCGTCGACCACTATCCCTATCGATAGCACCAGCGCAAACAGCGTTAACAGGTTGATCGAGAAACCGAACAGATAGAAAAATGCGAACGTACCTATGACCGATACCGGCACCACTGACATGGCAATCACGGTAAAGCGCCAGTTCTGTAGGAAAATAAACAGAATGACGATAACAATCAGGAAGGCTTCGACAAACACTTTTACGACGGTACTAACTGAGGCATCAATGAATAGCGTCGTGTCGTAGGGGGTAACATATTCAAGCCCGGGTGGGAATCGCCCCTGCAGTTCATCCATGGTCGCGCGCACGGCATCTGCGGTGGCTAAAGCGTTTGCACCAGGCTGCTGATTGATAATAATCGGCGTCATGGTCGAGCCGTTCAAACGCGCGTCGATACCATAAAAAGAAGCGCCAAGTTCAATGCGTGCCACATCTTCTAAGCGCAGCGATGACCCATCAGGATTAGTGCGTAGGTAAATGTTGCGGAAGTCGTCGACATTATTCAGACGCCCGCCAGCGGTAATCGTATAGGTGTAAGCCCGTGGATCGCTCTGGGGTGTAGCAGCCAGACTACCCGCAGGGATTTCAGTATTTTGCACTCTAATCGCACTCGCCACTTCGCTAGGCGTCAAGTCGTACTGGGCCAATTTATCGGGGTCCATCCAGACCCGCATGGCAAATTCACCACCGCCCAACACTTCTGCGTTACCCACCCCAGGCACCTGACGCAGTTCGTCAAGAATATTCAAAGTGGCGTAGTTCTGCATATAGACGTTATTGTAGTCACCGTTAGGTGAGGTTAACGCTAACAGCATCAAAATAGAGTCTGAACGCAGTTCAACGGTCACACCTTGAGACTGCACGGCCTCAGGGAGCTGTGAAAGCGCTCCTTGAACACGGTTGTTAACGTTGATGGTATTAATATCGCCATCGGTGCCGATGTTGAAGGCCACGCTCAGGCTCATAACGCCGTTATCAGAACTGTTGGAGGTCATGTAGAGCATGTCCTCAACGCCGTTAATGGCTTCTGCAAGCGGTGCCGCGACCGTTTGCGCCACGGTTTCAGCATCCGCGCCGGGGAACTGCGCTTGAACGGATACCGTTGGGGGAACCACGCTGGGATACTGTTCAATGGGCAGTATGCGCATCGACATAACGCCCACCAACGTCACGATAATGGCCAGCACCGTGGCAAATATCGGGCGGCTGATGAAGAAGTTAGAGAAGTTCATTATTGCGCACCCTCTTCTCCTTCAGCGGGCTGACCATCGGCTGCCCCCGCTTCCATCTCTTGCGCCGCTTCGGCCTGTTGCTGCGCCTCTTCTTGCTCGGCTTCTTCGACCACTGCCTCCGCATCACCACTAAACGGTTGAGGGTCAATCGCCATGCCTGGCTCTAAACCAGCAGGGTCGCCGACCACCACACGATCCCCCGGCTCTAGACCCTCACGAATCAACTGCCACGGGCCAGCCACTTCACCCAATGAAACAGTCCTTTCACGGGCTTTGTCCTCGTCATCCAGTACAAACACCTGCGGGCCCATTAGCCCTTGGGTAACGGCTATCTCTGGCACTGCCATCACGTCAAAACGCTTCAAGCCCTCAATACGTACACGTACAAACTGGCCGGGCAATATGGTCGCATCGGGGTTTTCAAACGTTGCGGACGCTTGCACGGTGCTAGTGCCGCTATCCACCCGTGACCCCAGGAAGTCTAAATGACCTTCCAGTTCAGAATCGCTACCCCCACTCACGCCTGGGATGCTTAAACGAGCACGAATATCAGACGTATCACCACCCTCACTCAATTGGCGGCGAAGCTCAAAGGCGTCACGCTGAGGAAGCTGAAAACGCACTTCTAGTGGATCCAGAGGGGTGATTGTCGCCAGTTCGGTACCGGAGGTAACCAGATTGCCCACGTTAATTTGGCTCAAACCAATCATACCCGAGACAGGGGCCGTCACCCGGGAATAGCCTAAATCCAGATTGGCGCTGGTCAAGGCAGCCTCTGCTTGCGCAACACTCGCCTGGGCGACCCGCTGGTCAGCCAATGCCTGGTCATACTGCTGACGACTCACCGAGTTTTGGCTTAACAGCTGCTCGAAGCGCTGGGCATCACGCTGAGCGCGGGCAAGCTCCGCCCGGGCGCTCTGTAAATCGGCCTCACGCTGATTGACCGTTGCCTGGTAAAGATCCGGCTCGATGGTGTAAAGACGATCGCCCTCTTCCACCAACTGGCCGGGTTCAAAGTGGCGCTCCTCCAGAAACCCATTTACACGGGCAACCAAAGTGACTTCATCATCACTGCGCAGCAGTGAGGGATAAGACTTATCCAGCGGTATATCTTGACGCGCCATTTCGGCCACTTCGACCTTATGGGGCGGGGCTTCTTGCTGGGCACCCTGTTGAGGTGCCTCGGTTTGTTCTTGACCACAGGCTGAAAGTGCCAGCGCAGCTACTAGCGTCACCAGACTCGCTCGGCGTGAGTGAATCATCTTCTTCATACGTTAAATTCCCATATATCTTTTTAAGGTGACCGATAGCACGTGCACACCTGAATCACTTCCAACCGACGGGCAATTACATGCCAGGCTGGGGCGGTGCACCGATGTTGAGCGCGGGCTCATAGCGGTCGTTGCCGCCGCTCTCTGGCAAGGTAAAGTTCACCTCATCACCGGTTAACCAAGCATTGACTTCCTCAATGGCATCCACATCCAGGCGCCCAGCCTGCTGACGCAGCGAAAGCAGATTGACGACATAGTCGTAGCGAGCCTCGGCGTAGTTGGCGATGGCGTTATACAGATTTTGCTCGGCGTTCAAAACATCCACGATGTTACGGGTGCCCACCTCATACCCGGCGCGAGTGGCTTCAAGTGCGCTGCGGTTAGAGACGATCGCCTGCTCGCGGGCTTCGACAGTCTCCACATCATTACTGACTTGGGTATATAGCGAGCGAACCTGCTGGATCGACGAACGACGCTGGGACTCGAAATCATACTGGCTACTTTCCAGTTGATAAGTCCCCTGGCGGATGCTGGCGCTGGTACTGCCGCCGGTGTAGACGGGTAAATTAGCGCGTATGCCCACCTGGCTAGAGGAGTCATTCCCGGTGGTGTTATCAATATCACTGTCGCCATACTGATAGTTGCCAAAGGCTTGAAGGGTGGGCAACCGTCCCGCACGGGCAATTTCCACACCGCTACGTGATACCTCAATACCTGCCTGTTGCGCCAAGACTTGAGGGTTAAGCTCAAGGGCTTGCTCTACCCAGTAGTCACGACTGCTGGGCTCAGGAAGTGCAATCGGCATGCTGTCGCCCAGCGCTTCAATGCTGGCGTAACGCTGGCCAGTTAACTGCTCTAATGCCTCAAAAGCCACCTGCAGGTTGCTCTCTGCGGCAATGCGATCAGCCCGGGACTGGTCGAAGGTGGCGCGGGCTTCCTCAACTTCGGTAATCGCAATCAAACCGACCTCAAACTGCTCACCCGCCTGCTCAAGCTGACGGCCAATGGCCCGCTCTTGGGCAAAACGCGCTTCTAGGACTTCGTAAGCACGCAGAATGTCGAAATAGGCGCTAGCTGTATCGATTAGCAACTGCTGTTCAGTGGCTGCCAGCAGGTATACCTGCTGGTCAATCTGGCGCTCGGCCTGGGTGACTTGTCGGCGGGTCACTTCATCATAGAGCGCTTGGGTGGCTTCCAGGGTGAGCGATACGGTGTTGTAACGGTCATCACCGGCACTCGCGCCCCCCGTGCCAGTACCTATTCCTGTTCCCGCTTGGGTCGAACCCTGGCTTTCATACTGCTCATTATGCGCCACAGTGCCCGACGCGTTGATTTGGGGAAGTAAGCCACCTCGAGCAATATCTCTACCTGCTTCAACGCCCAAATATTCTGAGCGTGCCGAGGCAAGTGCAGCGTTATTGTCTAACGCATCACGGGTAATCGTGATGAGGTCGGCAGCTTGAGCAGGCAATACAAAAGAAGCGGTGAATACCGCTAATAGTAAGGGTCGTAAAGGGGCATTGACTGCCCAGTGTGCCAGTCGCATGGGATTGCCTCTAGATATCAGCGTCAGGTTGGCGAACGCACTAAATCACTCAGCGCACTTATTCAATCAAAGCACGGTGCCACTCAAAGTACGGTGCCACTCAGAAAGATGAGCATTATAGTTACATTCATGTATGTATGCTAGCCTTGAACAATCGAAAAATGTGTGAACAGCCTATTGTCAAGTCGCTTCCAGCTTACCTTAGTCCAAAGCATGATGCGTTGGCGATTAATGCGGCGCTCTTTTACGAAATTCCCGTGTGTCGATGCCCCATTTATTTAGCCGTGAAGCAAGCGTCGTGGGCTTTATGCCAAGCAGTTCCGCCGCTCCACCTGCCCCTGAAACTTTACCTCCCGCCTGCTCCAGAGCGGCAATCGTGCTCTCCCGCTGGCGCTGACTCAGCGCATGTTCGGTAAGCAGCGCTACTTCACGTCGCTCCCCGCTGGCTTGGGTCGCCGTAGACATCAGGTTAGTAAGGCCTGTCGTAGGCAGCGGCTCCCCTAGCAACAGGTCGTCAAACATCAAACGTCGATCCTGGGTCACGATGACCTGGCGCTCGATGATGTTCTCCAGTTCACGAATATTGCCCGGCCAGGGGTAGCGCTGCAGAATTTCCAACTGGGCCGGGGGAATGCGCACTCCCGGCTTATTAAATTTCAGGCAGGCACGCTGTAAAAAGTGCCGTGCCAGTAGTGGCACATCTTCTATTCGTTTGCGTAACGGTACCGAATCGATTGGGAACACGTTGAGGCGAAAATAGAGATCTTCGCGAAAATGGCCAGCGTCAATCATGTCACGCAGCTCGCGGTTGGTGGCGGCAATCACTCGCACATCGACTTCTCGGGTACGGTTGTCGCCGACGCGCTCAAACTGCTGATCCTGCAACACCCGCAGCAGCTTACTCTGTAGCTCCAGGGGTATTTCACCGACCTCATCCAAAAACAGCGTGCCGCCGTGGGCAAGCTCAAAACGCCCTGGACGATCCTGTACCGCGCCAGTGAACGCCCCTTTTACATGACCAAAAAACTCGCTCTCAAACAGGTCTCTCGGAATAGCCGCACAGTTGACGCGGATCAACGGCCGATCACTGCGCGTGCTACCCGCATGAATGGCGCGGGCAATCAGTTCTTTGCCGGTGCCCGACTCGCCGCTGATAAGTACGTTGGCACTTGTGGGGGCAACCAGCTCAATCTGCTGGATCAGCTTTGCCACCGCCGGGCTGTTGCCGACAATATCGCGGTGGTTAAGCTCCGCTTTTATCTCTTCTTGAAGGTACTCATTCTCTAGCTCCAAACGCTGCTTGAGTGACTCTACCTCAGCGAGGGCATCACGCAGCTGCTGCTCAGCGCGCTTGCGCTCGCGAATATCGCGAAATAGCACCACCGCCCCGACCAAACGACCCATCTCGAAAATCGGCGTGCTGGTGTACTCAACAGGAATCGCTTCACCATTTTTATGCCAGAACACTTCGTTATCAACGTGATGCACCTGGCCGTCGCTAAACGAAGCATGAATAGGGCACTGCTGCACTGGAAAGTGGCTGCCGTCAGCGTGGGTATGGTGGAACATGAGGTGCGCGTCATGACCCACCATATCCTCAGTACTCCAGCCCAGAATGCGCTCAGCGGCGGGGTTAACAAAGGTGGTTTTGCCCTCGGCATCCAAACCGTAAATGCCCTCGCCTGCTGCGCCCAGAATTAGCTGGTTCTGCTTCTCAATCTGCTCGAAAACTTGCTCGACACGCTGCCAGCCCACCTCGCCCTGGCGGTGCTGGCGTCCTAACTCTGCTTTTGCACGCCGCTGCTCGGCTTTATTGCGATCAATCAGTGTAAATAACAGCTGCGAAGAGCCTTCGATATGCTGGGCGTAGACTTCTACCCGGTAAGGCTGGCGCAGCATGTCTAGCATCACCAGGTCATCCGACCAGGCCGTTTTTTGCACCAGTGTCTCATCGGTAAAACTCACCCATAGCGGCAGTGAAGCACTCAAACGATGGCTAAACGGTGACGTTAAGGAAAGTGCACTTTCAATACACAACAATTCGCAGGCAGCGGGATTAGCCGCTAGCAGCTGATCTGCAATCGGGTCGACAACAATCATTGCAAGCGGTGAATACTCACCCATAAGTGCTGAAGCTTCGGTCTGCGCAGCCACTCGCCCTACCATTGGCTATTACCTCAATGTTTAGAGATGATCCTTCTCTTTAGCTTTCAATTCCCGCGCCACTTACGAGTTTTCGTTAAATAAACAACGAAATATCGTTATTTACGATTTTTCGTGCCTTTTAAAGGCCCCCTCTCAAAGTTTTAAAAATTAAAATAATAAATTAATAAACAAACACTTAAAGATAATAAGCCCTAACTGGCACGCAATTCGCAATGCCTTTGTTAGCGCCGCATGCTTAAACCATTACGCACCAAGACGGCGCAGCCATCTGTTTTTTTGCTCCTGTGAGGTGAACGTCCATGAAAGACAACAACGACCACAGCAGTCTCGGCAACCCGTTCGACCACCGTCAATCTCTCATTCATGGGCGGCACTGTGATTGTCACGACTGCCAGCCTTCAGGTAACACCACCATTACGCCTGTCCAGGCAGGTCCCTCTTCAGCGCCCACCGATACTGAAGCAATGATGGATCGTATGGTGGAGAGTGCCTTGGTTCGCGGTATGTTCGGCCACAGCGACATGCATCGTCGTCAATTTATGAAGTTGATTGGCGGCGGCACGGCCGCAGCAGCATTAGCAAGTTTGCTTCCCATGGATGCCATTAAAGCAGCGATTAAAGAAAATTTAGGCCCCCTGGAGAAAACCCAGCTTAATATCGGATTTGTCCCCATCACCTGCGCCACACCAATCATCATGGCGCACCCCATGGGCTTCTACGAGCGCTATGGCTTGGATGTATCCGTTATCAAGACCGCTGGCTGGGCCGTGGCTCGAGACAAGTCGCTGAACCGCGAATACGATGCGGCGCACATGCTTACCCCAATGCCACTGGCTATGACCCTTGGTGCTGGCTCCAACCCCGAACACTTCATCATGCCTGCCGTTGAGAACATCAATGGGCAAGCCATCGTGCTGCACAACGACCATCAAGATAAACGCGACCCTCAGCAATGGAAAGGCTTTACCTTCGGCGTACCTTTTGAGTACTCCATGCATAATTTCTTACTACGCTACTACGTGGCTGAGCATGGCCTTGACCCTGATCAGGACATTCAAATCCGAGTCATTCCACCGCCGGAGATGGTGGCCAACCTTCGGGCGGGCAATATCGACGGCTTCTTGTCACCTGACCCCTTTAATCAGCGGGCGGTATTTGAACGCATCGGCTTTATCCATCTTCTGACCAAGGATATTTGGGACGGACACCCCTGCTGCGCCTTTGCCACTAGCGCACAATTTGCGCGTGAAAACCCTAATACCTACGGCGCCCTCTTGAGGGCGATTATCGACGCTACCCAGTACTCATCAGACCCAGCCAACCGTTCTGAGATCGCCGAGGCGATTGCGCCCACTAACTACCTCAACCAACCGGTAACCGTTATCGAACAGGTGCTGACCGGCACCTTTGCCGATGGCCTGGGTGAGGTTCAACGAGTGCCTGACCGCATCGATTTCGACCCCTTCCCCTGGGAGTCAATGGCGGTATGGATCCTTACCCAAATGAAGCGCTGGGGCTACATCGAAGGGGACGTGGATTATCAGCAGGTAGCAAGAGACGTCTACCTCGCCACTGATGCCCGAGAAGTAATGCGCGAGCTGGGCTACGACGCCCCCGAACAGAACGCGCGTAATTACCAAATCATGGGTAAAACCTTTGACTACACGCAACCCGAAGCCTACCTCGAGAGCTTTGCAATCGGGAGGAGCTAACATGGATCGCACAACTACTGAGTGGAATTTCAGTCTCAACGTACGCGCCAGTGTGCTCGCTGTGGTGCTTTTGGTTCTAGGCCTGGGTATATGGGAAGGCCTTAATCATGTTCCCCTTCTGACCGGTGGAGCTGGTGAGCTAAGCGAGTACGAACAGCTAATGGCCGGTGCTAATGAAACCGCCAAGGTTCCCCCTCCTTCTGAAGTTTTGGTTCGTGCCTGGGAAGAGTTATCCAACCCTTTTTATGATGCGGGCCCTAACGATAAGGGGATTGGTATTCAGCTTGGCTACTCTCTGTATCGTGTGCTTACGGGGTACCTGCTGGCAGCAGCCATTGCGATTCCACTCGGCTTTCTGATTGGCATGTCGCCACTGATGTATAAGGCGCTCAATCCCTATATTCAGGTATTGCGCCCTATTTCGCCGCTGGCATGGATGCCATTGGCGTTATTCATCATCCAGGATTCCGAAGCCTCAGCGATTTTCGTCATCTTCATTTGCTCTATATGGCCCATGCTTCTCAATACGGCATTCGGGGTCGCCGGGGTGAGAGAAGATTGGGTCAACGTCGCCCGTACCCATGAACTCTCGTCGCTGAAAACCGCGTTCAAAGTCATTCTGCCCGCCGCGGCGCCAACCATTCTAACCGGTATGCGGATCTCCATCGGTATTGCTTGGCTGGTGATAGTGGCCGCTGAAATGCTCGTTGGCGGCACCGGCATTGGCTACTACGTGTGGAATGAGTGGAACAACTTGGATCTCACCAGTGTGATCTTCTCCATCTTAATGATCGGTGTCGTCGGCATGCTGCTGGACATGTCCCTGGCCTATGTGACGCGCTTTGTGACCTACGCCGAATAGAGTAAGAGAGCGAACACAAAGAGCAACCGAGAGGAGTTAACTATGAGTCACGCTTTTGTTGAAGTGCAGCAGGCCGCCAAGCGCTTTCCTGGCGCTACAAAAACAGCACCACCACTAACGGTATTTGAGAACGTTAGCTTTCAACTGCAAAAGGGTGAGTTCGTCTGCATCATTGGCCACTCAGGCTGCGGTAAGTCGACCATTATGAATGCCCTGGCAGGCCTGGATCAGTTCTCCGATGGCTCCATGGTAATGGAAGGCAAAGAGATTAATGGCCCAGGACTTGAGCGCGGCGTGGTATTCCAGAACTACAGCCTGCTGCCCTGGCTCACCACCTTGGAAAACGTGCGCTTTGGGGTTCGTGCCCGCTGGAAAAACTGGAGCGAGCGCGAAGTCACCGAGCACAGCATGAAGTACCTGGAGCTGGTGGGGTTGAAAGAAGTCGTTGATCGCAAGCCTTCCCAGCTTTCCGGCGGCATGCGCCAGCGGGTGAGTATTGCCCGCGCCTTTGCCACCAAGCCAAAGCTGCTGCTACTGGATGAACCGTTTGGGGCGTTAGACGCGCTCACCCGAGGCGTTATTCAGGACGAGCTGGTCAAAATCTGGACTCAAGACCAGCAAACGGTGTTCATGATTACCCACGATGTGGATGAAGCGATCCTGTTGGCAGACCGTATCTTCTTAATGACCAACGGCCCAGAGGCACGTATTGCAGAGGCGGTGGAGATCGACCTGCCTCGGCCGCGTAACCGCGCCGAGATCATTAAGCATCCCCACTTCTATACCATCCGCAATTATTTGGTCGACTTTCTGGTTAACCGATCAGGCGACCTTCGCGTTCAGGAAAATGAACCCCAAGGCATGCGGTACCCACCATCGATTAACCCAGTCAACCTGGACGCAGCGGTTGATGCGCCCACTCACCCACCAGAGGCAACCCCAGCCGCTGGTCATGAAGAAAAACTAGTGAAGTTTACCCCTAAGGAGATTCGTCATGGATAAGCTCGAAATGCGTCATACCCTGCTCGCCGCTAAAGCGCGTAAAAAAATGAGCTGGGACGATATTGGTAAAGCCGTGGGTATGTCACCGGTTTGGGTGGCCTCCGCCTGCTACGGCATGAACAGCGCCAGCCCAGATGTAGCACATAAACTCTGCGATACCTTGGGCGTAGAGAGCAATGTCGCCGATGCTTTGGTAGCTTTCCCCACCAAAGCCTGGGATGAAGCGATTCCCCAAGACCCGTTCATCTACCGCCTGTATGAAGTCGTTGGTGTTTACGGCGAGACCCTGAAAGACGTAGTGCAAGA
>Ga0208919_1000363_pt1 | contig 32279 bp, 44 predicted proteins | sample 4_EtaG_FD_184076 | JGI IMG/M metagenome (GOLD analysis project Ga0208919, IMG submission 184076) | Marine viral communities from the Subarctic Pacific Ocean - 4_ETSP_OMZ_AT15127 metaG (SPAdes) (version 3) | ecosystem: Environmental > Aquatic > Marine > Oceanic | place: Pacific Ocean | collected...
ACCGACTTTAATAGCGAGGCAGCAAGTATTCGAGCGCGAATCGATGGCGCGCCGGGATCAAACGATGTGCCCGGGCGGCTAATATTTTCCACGACTGCCGATGGTGCGGCATCACCAACGGAGCGGATGACGATTGACAGTGGTGGTGCGGTGACTAAGCCAACGAACCCTTCATTTCTCGTGCGCTACGGCTCACACCAGACTGATGCAACGGGTGATGGGACGGCCGTCCAGATTATAGGGAACACTGAGGTCTACGACAAGGGTAGTAATGTGTCATCTGGATCATTCACCGCACCTGTTGCGGGAACGTATGCGTTTCAATCCCAAGTGTATTTAGAGGATGTGGGGTCATCGCATACAGGTTCTTATCACTACCTCGAGACATCCGGCTCGGCCGCTTCAGTATTTGGCGGGGTTTTCAATCCTTATAATTTTCAACATTCAAATGGTGCTACTGGTTTCACTAATTCGTGGATTATTGAAATGGCGGCAAACGATGTTGCAGTAGTTAAGATCAACGTTAGTGGCGGGACTAAAACTGTTGATATTATGGGAAGCACGACTTTTTTAAGCACATTCAGCGGATGCCTAATCGGATAAAGGAGTGTAAAAATGGCAACAATTAATAGTGATGGCATAGTTTTGGATTGCAAATTTAATGATCTAAATGTTTTAACTTCTGCTAACATTACTGCTCAAGATTTGCAGATAATGCTCAATATAGTGCCAACAGTAGAGAGTTGGGTCTTGGAAGCACTAATTGGTAGAATCAATCATGCAAAAAAGCGATTGTTGAACGAGTATCGTGCAACGTATTTCGCAGATCCTAACGTAAATACAGACGATGAGATCATCGCGGCAGTGTTTGCAGCAGATGGTTACAAGACCCGCGCCGAGCGCGATAGTGAAGAATCTGCGTGACCCACTGCGAGATCGGATTTGTCGCACTGTTGGCGATAATTGCGCTATGTGGAATCGGCATCGTGATACTTTCAACGGTGAGTAATAAAAAATGAACCGTATTAATTGGAATAATCTACCACAAGATCCGGAGGGTTGGAGCTTCGGCGATACTAAGAAAGCGTACACTCAGTTGTGGCACCAACTCGAAGAATGTAAAAGGATGCGCCATGCGGTAGATGCTACACTTCGAGCACGGTCTGTGGAAGTACGAGGAACTAAAGCAGACTTGCGTAAAGCCAAAGGACAGATAGTTACATTAACTAAGAAGGAACACGCTAAAGCAAAAGAAAAATCAGCAGCCGCATATGCGACTACAGCAGCAACAATGCTGATTATTAGTTACCAGGTCGTAGAGGTATTCGGAGGCTGGGGTCGATGGGCCCCAGTGTTCGAACACGAAGCAACAATCGGTGTACTACAGGTAATGATAGGTTCAATCCTCGCATTCGCAATGCGTCCATTACACTAGGAGAATATAATGCTAGACATACTAAAGCAAAACATTAAAGTAGGATTCGGGAAAAAAGAAGCGTCTAAGTCTGGAAAAAGTTTAGCCGTAGGAGGTGTCGGTGCAGTTGCATTTGACATCATAACAAAAATAGGGTATATGCCTGAGATGGCCTCAGACCCCGAACTAATGCCCTATGCCATAGCAGGTCTGACGGTAGCTATTAACACTATACGTCAGTTCTTTTCTAATCTAGGAGAGTAGCATGAGTGACAAAGTAGCGAAGATGCCAGACACAAAGAAGCCGGCACTTGAGGTCGAGGATGTAACGGCGGATATGATAGCCCAGAATGAGAACGCTCTTAATGAACGTCTTGCTCAGTTGATGGCTAATGATCCAACGGCATCCAGGATTCAAGGCCGGCTTGAGGTACTGCGAGGTTTAAACTCTCAGATTAACTCATAACTTGTGACTTCCAATTCACCCACGTAAGGGGGAAGTAGGTTCCATCTTGGATCCGAAACCACCTTGCGCGGGTGTTTGGATGCGTATTAGCTCTAAGGTCTGTGTGGAATCCAGGACGGTTCCAATGTGGGTAGAGTCCTATACCTGTCCATGTATTCATACGTTCGAGCTTTAGGAACATATCGAATAGCTCTTCAGGATCTTTGATGCTACAATCCCAGTCTTGTGCTAGACCTTTGGAGCCGATGGAACGTATAGTAGAACTAGACCCCGCGGATGCATCGTGGTCGCAGTCGGCTTTATGTAGTGATCCTCGAGCGTGTGATGTACTCCACAATTCTACAGCGTCCCCATGTGGGTGGTATACTACACCGCTGCTAGACTTTGTGAATGTCATAGGACGCGAGATCCAGTCGCGTGTGTCTTGTAAGGCATGCACTAACTTCGCATCCATTTTATCAGGATTGTTAAACTCTGCGCGTGCGATATTCGGATGTTCCCATAAAGTAGCCATATGTACCCCCTTGATTAATTCACCTTGTGAATCATTGGTTTGTGGTGTATGTGACCTTCGCTCGGCCTCCACCTTTGCGTGTCTTAACGTCTTCGTTTATTACACCTGCTGCTTTAAGTATACTCAAGCACTCGTCTAGTTTATCCTTATTCATCTTACGATAGACGTTACGTAGTAGTGTAGATCTATCTATGGTTTTTGCATCTTTGATTATACCTTCTACGATTTTAGTTTCAAATATCTCATTGGCATACCTGACCTCCTTGAATATAGAAGTTAAACCATCGAACGTATGTGAGATCTTATCAATCGCATCTTGTATATCCACTACATGGATCTTTAGTGTTCTACGTCTAGCGATTGAGAACGTCATAGCTAGCTTCAACACATGTGTATGCTCCCGTCCAAAGAACCCACTTTGTACATTGTCTAACCCTGGACTCTCCTCGCGTTTGTTATACCATGTCTCGAAGTAATCCCACGCATCTCTGGTAAGTTCCATCTCACCCTCCATACCCATACGATGCTCTATATGAGTGACCAACCTATCTCGGAGTTTCTCTAAGACGCTATCAACCACAGGATGAGCAATACGAATGCCAGAACGCTCACTGTGCACAAATATGACCCTGCCCACGAACCCTTGATTGAACACAGATGACGTGACGTTTTGAGCGATCCAGTCTGGAGTCGTTGCGCTGAGTAACGATATAAAGACTTCATAGACATAATCCGATCCTGATGTTTTAGTTATGTATTCGAATACGTCTGGGCAATCATACCAGTCTATGAGTAAATCCACAAGACCGTTAGATTGCGCGGCTTTGGATAGAAACACACCTAGCTCGGAACTAAACAAATAACACGGCCTTGAGGTTTTGTCTGCTATCACAGGCTTAGCGTCTGTCTCTAGCATACCTTCTAGTCCACGACTTGATATAGCCCTGCACAATGCCTCTGGAGTCATCTTACCTGATAGTATTGTGCTTATGCCGTGAGTCAATCCTGAGTCTATTTTGTTTTGTGTCGCTCGTCTAAGTAATCCTACCCCTATGTTTATAGCACTACTCTTACGGCTCATTGCTGAACCTGCTACGAGTATCACATAGTGATTCGGGTACAGCCGATCATGCCCTCTAGAAAGCCATACTTTCCTACCAACAGCACCACTTATGAGGCTTACAGCTGTCCAGAAATGGAAGTCCCTAGGAGACTCCTGACCTTTGGTGTAGTCAAGATATAAGTCAATAAAATCATCTTGGTATTCCTTTTCTGGCCCTAGTGAGGATTCTTCTAGCATAGTAAATCCTTCCTAGGTTGTGGGTTATTCCGGTAGTACTTCAAGATCAGGGGCTTGATAACCTTGCAGGAGTGTGCTAAGTTCAGAGTGCAACTTAACTGCTGAGTCATGGGCTAGGTCTAACACAATCGCAGTTACGATACTATCGTCTAGTATTGCTATTATTACGCTGTCGTCATTGTTTGAGTCATATACACTTAAGTTATCTTCCACAGTGTTCTTAATATGAATATGCATAATACACTCCTAGTGAGCCAAAGGAAGGGTCTGCAAGCATCTCCCAATACTTACAGTTGTACATACGACCTGGTATATCCAGGCCCATATTGGCATATGTACAATAGGAGACTCCCCACCTCCCAACCCCTCCAATGGCATGATTATTTACAAGATTTCCAATTAGGTCCAGATGCGAAGTCGGCAGGGATTACTAGATCGTCTTCCCAGTAATATCCAAAGCCCTTTGGTATAGGCTTCTCCATTTCTTCGCATACAATACTACGGACATGTTCTAAGTCCTCTGGTTTGCACTGACCTGCTACGGAATCATGGACCTGAAGCAATACAGATGCTTCAGGTATGGATTCTAGTCTGAGCTCTATACGAGCCAACGCAGCATTGATATGATCAGCCGCGGTAGATTGTGGTACAAATGCTACAGCAGCCCTGTGGAGTTGGTCACCCCAGCGATCCAGAAACACTCTTTGTCGACCGTAGGGTGTACGCATCACACGATTAGTCTTAAGGTGCTGTATAGTATTAATCCACCACTTATGTATACCAGGTCTTAAAGTCTTAAAGCTCTCTATGAACCTACGAGAATCATTAAGCGAGAACTTCATGTCAGGCACGTACTCATTCATAAGATCCTTGAGCTTGCCTGGACCTACCATGTAGTTAATCGCATGTGATGCCCTTTTACCTATGTCACGGTATGTGTAATGTGTGCCCTCTACAGGATCACGGACTTTACTCTCAGGGATCTTAAACAAAGCCCTAGCGTTTTCACTGTGTATGTCTCGACCCTCTATAAAGCCCTGTTTGTAGTTCTCGTCTGCTGCTACGTAGGCTGTTATGCGAGCTTCGATCTGTGATCCATCAGCTTCCCAAAGTACTAAGCCTGGGTCTGGCACAAACCAGTCACGTTGATCTCCTGGGACATTTTGTAGGTTCATACCTTTGTTAAATACATCTTTAGAACTAGATATACGTCCTGTGTCTGTAGCTGATGTACGGTACGATGTACGCATTCTGCCGTCTTTGTGTACCTTAGCCTCAAGATATGTCCCTATGGTTTTGCGTCTGTCACGTACTGCCAAGCACTTGTCTATGAATGCGTGATGTTTAGGTTGTCTGGGACGTAGTAGTTTAAGTGTATGTACATCTGTAGAAGGTGTTTTACGTCCTCTACCTACAGGCAATCGAACTCCCTTGGACTTGAAGTAGTCCAGTACCTGTTTAGGGCTGTTAGGATTAACCCCACACAAAGCATCATCGGCAAGAAGATCAGCCACTTCTTTGCTAAGGGTTTCTTTGCGTTTCGTCCTAAGATCTTCATCTATGTTTACTCCTTTATGTTCCATACGAATTAATGTCTTAGTCACTGGCATGGCTACATTGTGAAAGAACTCCCAAGCATGTGTGTCTATTAGTTCATGCGAGAGCTTTATAGCTACCTCATAGGTCACACAACAATCTATACCATTGTATTCCCATAGGGTATTGTTATAATTACCACTGGTTGCTTCTTTACGCATCTCTTTGTAGAAATTCTTGTTTGTGTATATAGACGCCAAGAGGTCTAGACTGTGGCCCATCTCGGGATGCATTACCGAATGTGCAACCATAGTGTCCATCCATACATTGCGTACCCGTATGCCAAAGTTCTTAGCTAGGTACTGGACATCATAGTCTAGGTTTTGTCCTACTTTAAGAGAGTTATTACTAAGGAGTATGTCTAACTCTCGTATGAGTGCTATTCTGTCCTCGTGTCTAAGTTGTGTAGTAAACGGGATCACTACAGCATCCTTGACAGATCTAGCTATTCCTATGCATGTTATACACTCAGCATATGTCTCGATGTCAAATGCTAAACATGGAGCATCGTGGTACGACCTAAGAGTTTCTATTAAGAGTTTTGTTATTAAGCCTGATTCCTCGGTGGCATGGTCCTTCTTAAGTTGTCCATAGTGTACGATGTTACGCTTGTGATCTACTATGGAGTCAAAATCCGTCATCACACGTCTGGCTTTTAAGGCATCTTTACGGCAAAGCACTAACCAAGAATACTGACGTATGATACTTACTGGAGCAATCATAGGGATAACAGGGATTTTTCCTCTGTTAGAGTACAACAACGACCCACGCCATTTAGTGATGCCGGACTCACTACATAGAAACCTAAGCGCATACTCGCCTACTGCTATGATTAGCTTACGTGGATGTTTCTGTATAAGTTTCCAGTGTTCCGCACTACGTTCGAAAGGATCGTCTACTATATCTAGCTTATTCCCAGGAGCTTGCTTGCCGTAGGTATGTAACACTAAGCAATCCTTGCGGAAGATACCTGCACGGGCTAGTATGTCATCAAATAATAGTTCTCCTTGAGATCCTGAAAAAGGCACGCCAGATATAGCATCGTCTTTGGATGGTGATTCTCCTACAATTATGATTTCTGCATCTTCTGCACCGTCTGGTTGTATATTCATGTAAGCGTCTCGCTTTCTAAGCCACTTGGTTTTTGGGTGGACCATTAGGTCCAACTTGGAATCCTTTGCCCTCTAACACTCTGCTAGACCCCTTAGAAGCCTAGTACTACTTGGTACCCATGTTCCTTGTAGTCCTCACAGCCTTATACGCCATCTTCGGCATAAACAAAACTGTATTGTATGCAGCCTTTAACCACCCCCTAGGGTCTACTAAGGTTTTAGATTTATGTGGGCGTAGATGAACCTGGATGTTATTGTTTACTATGGTTATTTGGACTCTGCCCGAAGATGTATACACGGTTACCTTTTGTTGGTTTGCACTAAAGCGGGCACTATGTATCTTGGCTTCCTTCATGCGAGGTCTCCAGTACGAGTCTAGACTTAGTTACTTTGATTGCTTCGGGATTTATGTCTGAACCCAAAGCTCTACGGTTGGTTTGTATGGCTGCTACTAAGTGTCCACCTGAGCCACAACACGGGTCTATTACTAGCTCACCTTCAAGGGTACAGTTTTCTATGAAGAACTTTAGTATGTCTAGTGGCCGCTCTGTCGGATACTTGGTAGCAACAGGTCTAGCATATGATATAAGATTAGGGCCAAGACGTTCGGGCATAGATACAGTACCCTTACGTAGATGACAGATATACTCATAGGTTTGGTCACCTGTGGCAGCTCCATTGATTGCAGGTGTAGATTTTACCTTGTTCCATATCCAAGGTGGGTACTCGAACTCTAGGTCTGGAATTAAGGTACATGCACGTTCGATCCAGAATGTCTCTATCCAGGAGCTAAATATCCACATGTGGGCATTAGGCTTCAAGGCTAGGTACAACTTAGGGATTAGCTGTTGTACGAAGGACTTAATGGATTCTTCGTCGTCCTGCCATTGGGTGCCGTGAGAGGATTTGGCTAGTGTGTTAGACTCAAAGACCTCTATGCCAAAAGGTAGATCGGTTAGCACTAGATCCACACTTTCTTCTTCGAGTGTATCGAGGAAGTCTAAGGCATCGCTTAGGACTACTACGCCATCTAGGTCTTGTCTATGGGATTCCATAGCGCGGCGTGCTATCTCGGCTCGTATTTCCTTAACTTTGTATGCCTTGAACTTGCCTAGGATGCCGCTCTTTGATGTTTCGTGCTCGAGATCTGCAAGATCTGGAATGTGTTGTGCTATGTCTAATACCCTAGCTACCTTGCGGTGGTCGCTTACACTGGCTTGAGACATATTGAGATCCTTAGCCGTGTCTTTTTGTGAGTGACCTCCCTCGGATGCTCCCAGGCCACGCTTAGTTTTACCTTTGAGTTTCTCCATCAGACGCTCGTAATCATCGACAGCGCGAGATTCCTCAGCTGGAGTCAAAGGTTCACGTTTAATGTTTTCTTGGAGTTCTATAGTATGTCGATGCCAGTCGTCTGTAGGGTCTATGATTGAGATCTTTACGGTCTCGAAGTCTGCCCAGTTTTCGTATGTGTCTTTGTTCTTTAGTATGGTCTTGATTGCTTTAAGTCTACGCTCGCCTGCGATTAATACGAGATTAGAGTCTACTACAATAGGTTGTATCTGGCCTACTTCGTGGATGCTGTCTGCTAGTTCTTTGAGCTTTGCAGGAGCAAACTCTTTACGTTGCCGCATCATAGGAGTTTTTATCTCCGATGGTGCTATGGATCTGAGCTCGTCATTAGTAGCCATTTCTGCTAACACATGAGCATCATCTTCTTGAGGCATAAATTCTGGCATCTAAATATCCTTAACTGAGAAAGGCAAGACACGGGTAGTGTTATTACGACACTACCCAATGCCCTGCCTATCTCGTGGGGTTAAATGTACGTGAGTGCTACCTTAGACTACAAAACGCTCGATCTTAATAGAGGTACCAGATGTACCAGTAGTCTCGTTAGACCAGTCTTCGGATTTGATTTTAGCCACACACTCGTTACCGATAGCTTCGTCTAGATCCTCTGAGATGTTCTCTTGGATCTCCATGAAGTTAAGGTTTAGTTTCTTCTGATCGTACTCGTCACTGTCAGGGTCAAGGCTGTTCAGTTCGGAGAGACGATCAGCGAAAATAGCCAGCACTGCTTGGTTGAAGAACCACGAACCCCAGGAGCACCAGTGGAATACCGTAAAGCCATTGGAGTCTGCATCATCAGCATTAATAACTTTGAACTCGAAATTAATGCCAGGCTTTGCGGATGCGCGAGACTCACGATATGCCCATTTGCTGAACGTGAGTTCGTACTGTCCAGGATCAATACTACGGTCAAGGTTCTTCTTCTCGGTCTCGAGGCTGCCAAACTGTAGGTCTTGATATACTTCGGTCATAATAATGTTACCCTTTGTTCTATGGATAATGTTGGTATGTGTATACGTGTGTATACGCGAATGTTACGTACGACTATTATTACTGTTGTCCTTTCTCTTGCGCCGCCGCGAGGCTATGTTGTAGTGCTACATTAACGCGAACTAGAGCTTCTCGTCTTTCGTGGAATCTCATGTATCGCGCGTGGTCTATTTGACCTATTAAGATTTCTTGTAGGGTGTACGCATCGTCTTCTGTGATGGGTAGATATATCGTATCTTCAGGCATTTTAGTATACCCTTTGTTTATGTTGCCTAAAAGGTTAAAGTCTTTCTTAGGGTTCATGGGAGTAGTATGTTAAAATCCTGAGGCATCTCGGATTCTAGGTTAGGATTACGCACACGTGCTGTGTATACGCCACTGGGACGGGTTTGCCATAGGTATGACGCCTTGTCTCCCTTACCTTTAACTACTGCATGGAGTACATAGTCGAAGTACGATGGAATGATACCTGCGAGCTTACCAGTGAGTGACGGGACTATCTTCACTATGCCTGTGGTTTCGTTTTCCTTAGCGTCTTCGTGACATATCACTACTATGTTCTTCTGCATCATTATTAACGCTTCAATGAACTTTATGGTTAAGCGCATTGCGATGCCGTAGTCTGGTTGTGTAGGTGCAGCATCTAATGGTTTGTTGTTACTACTCATAGTGTAGTCCATGATTGCACCGTAGAGGCGAGTCATAGAGTCTATGATTATTGTGTTAGGTTGTGACCCAGGATCCGCTTTGTGTATACGTTGTAAAGCCTGCTTGATCTGATCATACGCCGCAGGTTTCTCCTTGCCTTTGTCCGTGACTAACCTGTCAGGTATAAGACCTTTGAATGATCCCTCGGCAAAGTCACCTTCTAGAGCCTCGCTACCCTCGTCTATGTCTATGATGAATGCAGGTAAAGCCCTCTCAGGTAACGTACGAAGACAGAAGGTTTTCCCGCTACCGACATCGCCGTATATGAGAGTCTTCTTAGGTGCATCATCTCGTTTTGTACCCATGTCTATGTGCTGTGGCATGTTATTAAAACCTTTCTAGCGGTCTGAGGTATCCCAGACTAACTTGGAATATTGTGTGTTTTGTACTGTGTCTCGGAATCCGTGTGATGCTCCACATATATCGAAATATGGACAAAGCCGATTCCATGATGTACATGCGTCTTTACCATACATAGGAAAGAACTCATCTCTATGCATGGATAGGATTTGTTGACATGTAACGATTATGCCGCGTTTCCATTCATCTATTATCTCCTGTGACATGTTAAGTTCGCTGCGAAAGAAGCTGTCGTTCTTGGGTGATATTAGTAATACGTCCACTATGAAATCATTACAACTCTCGTATTCTGGTATTTGTTGTGTGGCCCATACGTAACCGATAAACTGGTTGCTAAGTTGGAAGCTAGGCACTAGGTACTGCGACTCCCATGTTGAGGTTTTGTGGTCCATACATAAGAGCTTGCCATCTAGGTCTAGGATCTTATCTACTAGGCCACCGTATACTACGGTCCAGGTTTCTCCATACACAGGCATTGAGCCTAGTTCGAACTCGAAATACAACTCTGAGGTTACTGTATCGTAGGCTTTGTCATCATCACGCCAGCGTTTCCAGTATGCTTCTAGTAACCTAAGTCCTCGACCTGGGGTGCGTCTTGCATCTTCTGGTACAGGTTGGTATGCTTCTAGGAATTCCTCTTGTGCTATTTCTAAGGACTCCTGCATAAACATAGCATCTAAGGCTTTATGAATTGCGATACCAAAGAGTAATGGTGCGTCTGGTATCTTGACGCTATGGGGATCAGCCATAAAGCCGCCTGGCACTAGGTTCTGTTCTATACGATGCTGGAACTTACGAGGACATGTGCGGAATTCTCCTAAAGCATAGTTGTCTACTTTTATTACACGTTCGTTTGGGTATATACCAGCTTTCATAGATGTTTACTCCTTTACTCCTAAGTTACAGGCTGTTTAGTAAGTCTAAGGTTGCCTTAGAGCTAAGTTTTATGTCTTCTTTTATCTTTACTGCGCGTTTCTTGGTTGCTTGTGGGCGATCTGATGTGTTTAGTTTTGCGTTTTCTAAGAAGTCTAAAGCACTACTAAGTTCGGTATCGCTGAGTTCTCGCACGTCCCGTAGTAGTAGCTCGTAATCCATAGGTACAGGCTCGAGATCTGCTATGGGAGCCATTGCACGATTAGGATCCTCAGGCCTACCACGAAGCCACATGTATCCGTCTGTGCTGCTATGTTCGTCTACTATGCGTATATCACCGTTCCAATATACGTATGCCCCCGAATGGAGCTTTGCTTGGATGTCTGTCAAACTTAATCCTTTCTCTTTCGAGGTATTCTTTTAAGGCTCTACGTAATACCTCGGCTCGTTTGCCGTGGTGGTTGCCTTCACGCTCTAGATACCGAGCTAGGTCTGCATATAGCTCGGTATCTAGATTAACATACATACGTTTCATACACTATACTACTTTCTATCTTTCTTTATATCCCCAATATATAAGGAGTAAGAATGCTAACAGTAATGCTAGGTCTAGTCCGTTCATATGTATATACTCTATTGTTTCATAATGTGAATTAATGGCACGTTAACGATGCGTTTTTCTGTATGTACAAATGCCACTTGGATTTATCGAAGTTTGTGTATGCTCGGTTTAAGGCTTCGCCTAGGGCCATCTCTACATCGATACTACGTTTGGTGTGGTTATCGTCTTCGAGACCCTGTTTGTATAGATCCACTACTACGTCTGCGAGTAAGCGATAGTCTTTACGTGTCATGTTAGTCCTCTTTTCTTTCTTTTGTGCGTTGTATTAGTAATGAGATCTTGAGGTCGCGTAGGAGTTCTAGGGCTGCACGATGTTGGTCTATTATGCTGTCAACGAGTGCTAATTTCTCGTTAGTGGTTGTTGCGGAGTCTACGCTAGCAATCATTAGGGGTTCCCATTCTTTTGAGTATTCCAACTAGCTCTGTGCGATGACATATACAAGCTTCTTCGGGTTTCTCACAATCCTCGCATTCTACACATTCACAAGACTTTGGTTTCTGACCGCACTCACTACACACTACTACGACTTCGTAGTATGGCGGTTTGTCAGACTTCCAGATATCATATGAAGTTTGCATTATGCTACCTCTGGATTGTTAAGCTCAGTGTCATCGTCTGGCGCGAACATCTCCGCCCACTCGCTAGGGGTTATGCCACTCACTACAAACTCCCTGTGATCTGCGTCTAGTGTGGGGAATATGTCTTGGATCAAACCCTCGCGCCTGATCCATTTCTGTAGTCCGATTGTGAACTCATACAAGTCTATCGGTAACCTTAGACTGTTTTGTCCTTTGATTCCGTTACGTGTGAACACTACTCCGTCACCATCACGGTATATCTCGAACGCTCCTATGTTTCTATCACTCATCCTAATCTATCTCCGCGTTTTGTAGCAGTATTTCTAAGCTGCTACTTATGTCGTTTAGCTTCGTGTCTACATCTTCGTTGTTTTGTTCTAAGCTTTCTATGGTTTCTTTAATGCTCTCTATGTCTACTGTTAAGTCCGCTAGCATACTTTTAATTATCCGTATGTCTAGTCTGCCTATGCTGTCATTATCCATGATGTCGCTACCTCGCTTTCTACACCGGCCAATGATAGTTTAACTCTGGACTCTCTGTCCAGGCATATTCTCCATAGAACTCCGGGTCTTTATGTAGCAACGCTGCACGGTGGGTAGTGTGTATCTCACCGCCAAGCCACCAAGGATATACTATACATACTGTATCTAAGTATTGCATAGTATTATTATATCCCCTATTGATCCATTCTTTTATACATACATTACTATAATGCTTTAATGCATCTGTGTATCCTACCCACATCTTAGACGCTGGGTGGTTACTCCATCCACCGCCTGTATCTATGGCTTTTAATATCTGGCGCGCTTCTACGCGCTGCTTCCCTAATCTCCGATAGTCCAATACTTCCACGCTGGCCTCGAAGTCCTCGTATGGTAAGAATGTTTGCATGTATGTGGGCTCCTATGTGTAGTGTGTGGTGTATGTTTACACCTAAAAGGTGCAATTGTATAGTATAATATAACATATATAGGGGTGAAGTCAAGGGAAGATTTTTCCCATGCCCTAACCCCTTGTTTTTGCTATACTTAGGTCAAACTTATGCAAACTTCTACCAAACTTCTACATACTTCTACGACTTAAGTCCTTGTTTTTATTACACTTAGCAAACTTCTGCATACTTCTACATACCCCCTATGATCTCGCTGACGAAGGGGTTTTTTTATATATATATAATTATATATATAATATTTTCCCTCTCTCTGGGCAATGGCAAGGGGGGTGTAGAAGTTTGTAGAAGTTTCTAAACCCTTGTTTATAAAGGGCTTAGAGTGTAGAAGTTTGTATAAGTTTGGTTTAAGTTTGGCGTAAAGCATTGTTTTTACTTGACTTAGCTTGTAGAAGTTTGTTTGTTACTACCTTCTCCTCGGTCTTTACGGATTAGATGTAACCAGTTCTCTGGATTCAAAGCTTTCTTCTTAGCTTTACTTCTACCTGGCATATCTACCCAGTCTTTAACTATTGTTATTTCTATCGGTTGATCCACTACTACATACTGGTCTGGTTTGCTATCTAACATATGGCATTCTCCTATATGTTGTTTAACAATTCTAATTGTGCGTTTAGGTCTATAGTGCTAACTGTTTTCTTAGGTTTCTTATTACCCTTGCCTTTACTACGTTCTTCCCAGGTTTTAAGCTTAGGTTTCTTATTAACCTTCGCGTGATATTTGTTTTCTACACCACGCGGCCTAACTAAGTCTTCCTCGTGCGCTAATACACTTGGGGTTACTTCCGCGCCATTGCTAAGTTCATACTTTATTTTATAAACCCATTCTCGCGGGTTCGCTATCCGCTCAACTACCTTTACAACCTTAGATTCTTTTCTGTCCAAAGCTTTCCAAAGTAAAATATTCCCAATACCCCATAAAGGGGTTGTGGTCCTACGGGTATACTCACACCGTAATTCCATGCGCTCATTTCTTAGGGCTTTTTCTTTATATTCTAAATCTACTATACGGTCCCACAATTCATTGTTTGTCATTTGTATCACCATCTTGTGCGTTTAATCGTATCCAACCATCGTGAAATTCCATCTCTCGTAAAATCTGTTTAAGTATACCTAAAGTTACCGCATCCTCTAAAGTCAAACTGCTAACTAAAGTATCAGCATGGCTATTTACTACATGCTCGATTATTCTTATATCTTCGTCTGCTATGTTTATGTTTATTTTATGGTTCATTATATCTTGTCCTATGTTTATGGGGGGTGTATGGATATACTTACCACACACCCCCTTATCTTAAGGCTATGATACTTTTACGATCTTATCGTCTTCTATGGTTACTGTTGCGAACCACTTGCGAACATATGGCGATGGACCTACACCCGTTACCTTACCGTTGGAGACATACTCCACACCGAACATTGAAGTCTCTACATAGCGCAAGGGCTCCCCTATGCTTTCTTTTAATGCTTTCTTCGTTTTGTAGTTCAGACCTATCATTATGTTTTGTCCTATGTTAATAAGGGGTGCATAGACTCTATGTCTACACACCCCCTATGTTTACTTGTTAGCCGAGTAGATCGGCCTTTGCTGCTAGCTTAGCGATATGGTCATCTTTCAATGCTTGGAACATATCGGCATCTTCAGACTTCAATGCTGCGAGTGTTTCACCATCGCCCGCGCCTAATGCCTTGCGGAAAGACGCCTTATACTCTTTAATCCTGGGATCGGCTGAAATACGGCTGGGATCTTTCGCCACACTAATTGCGTGGTTCAAGCCATTCTGGAGCAAGTCCGCCAGACTCCCATTAACTTCTCCACCTACAGCAGCATACCAGTCTGTAAGTAATTCGTTGAAATCTATGGCCTGATCGCTCACAATCTTAAGCTTGGGCCAATCGTATGACACCTTATTGGCGTCTTGGCGGTTAACACTATGTATACGGATTTCGTATACCTCATTTACTTCTATTGCATCCAACTCACTATATGCTGGCATTGCTGTATCTCCTACTATGGGACTATGGGGAAAATTCCCCTTTGTGGCACTCTTGCCACACCTATATATAAGCAAATCCTATGCCATTACTTTCCATATGTAAAGATTATTTTTATTGCCCTAAACCCTTGTTTATACTATACTTACACTATGCCTACTATTACCTATCACTATCTATCATTACGTACTACTTGATACTATGGACTGTCATATCGGCATGAAATTGTGACATAGTTACACACTTGGTATTACTTGATACTACGGAACTGTCATACTGGCATGATTTGTCATGGATTGTCATATGTATGGTATCACTTGGTATCACTTAGTGCACATTTGGTCCCCTTGACAAGCACATGGTCATACCTTATATTAAGTAGTACAAAGAAAAGCTATGTATTATACCGCACAATACCTTATCGTATCAAATAATACCATATATATGACGCAAAGTACTACGTAGTACCACATAAACGGCTTTAAACTACTACTTAGTACCAAGTAATACTACTTAGTATGACATAAACTACTATATAGTACCACATAAATACGATACTATATAGTACCGCATAAATGTGGTATCGTAAAGTACTACTTAGTACCGCATAAAGTTAGTAGGTGTAAACTACTTAGTACCACATAAACTAGGTTAATGTAAACTACTTAGTACCGCATAAACGGAATATGTAGTAGACACATTGATTCAGGTTGTGAATTAATGGGCCAGACATAGAGAGACCCCAGATGTCGGGGATGACACCCAGGGTCTCAGAGCCCACAGGAGGGCTAGTCTTCGGTTGGAGCCTCGAAGCTATCATCGAGTGCTGCTACCATGCCAGACGCTAGGACGTCCAGCACCTCGTCGACAGGTCCAATGCCAGCTATAGGGGAACCACCTGCTGCTAGTATACGGAAGCACTTGACGACGGCTTCGCCTGTGCCGAACAGTTTGTTCGGGCCTACGGCCTCAGAATACCTACGCTGTTTCTCTGAGGATGCATATGCTACGTGATGCTTGGTCATTGCTGACCTCCTGTGGTTTGTCGAAGGCTTCATTGCCTCCAACCTTATAAATATACCTAATCGGTCCTGATTTGTCAAGTATTATTTGATGTTTTTTTACATTTATTTTTGGCACGATGTTTGCTGTATTCAAGAACCGTGCCAACGCTACATAAGTACTACGTAGTACTAAGTGATACTAAGTAGTACCACATAGTGGGGGGCACTACCGCATAGTACTACTTGGTACTACATAGTAAGTGTGCGGTACAATACATAAATTTGAAAAAAGGTTGTATGTATGAATCAGCCAAATCTTGGCATAACTCCAGTATACGACTATACAGGTAGGGATAGTGAGCGTGGGGGCGTAGGGGGTATGGGTATAGGGGGTATGAATACTCCTATAGATCCTTGGAATAATGAGTTCACACGTATGCGTGAGGAGGCGAATACTCAAGCATTGTATGACCTCATGGGTAAGGTGTTCCCTGTGCACCCCGCACTAGGTGGCCAAGTACAAGAGTTAGCACGTATGATTATGGATACTGCTGCGGGTCAAGGGACAACTACAGCGAAGGATCGTGAGTGGCATACAGGTAAGTCTGATCCATCGGATCTTGATCGTGTTGGAGGCCTTATAGGTAAGTGGTCTGGTAATGCTCTTGATGATGTAGGACAAGCGTTGGGTATGACACCCGATGATCTAGCCCAAATGTCGCGTACTGTACAAAATCTAAGTAATGAACCAGATGCGCAGCTAGAGTTATTACACGGTATAGCGCAAAGTTTAAAAGCTAAGTATGGCGGTGAAGATGGACCGATGGCAGCCCTGGAAGATTTTGGCGCGCCTACTGGAGCTATAGCAGCTAAGGGTCCAAGGATTCTAGGAGGGCTCTTAAAGTCTGACATAGGCAAAGCTGCTAGTGGCGGCAAGAAGTATGCGATGCCTGATCGTGAAGTATCGGCTATGTTTGAAGATAGCAGTGTGCCTCCTCCTAGACAAGACATGCCCGAGCCTGACTGGGACGGTGGGTCAAAAGAAGAGTTTGAGAAGTTTCTAGAGCACGATGATGTAAAAAATCCAGGTGGGTATAAGACATATGAAGATCCAGGGTTTACGGAAAAGCTAGATGGATTGTCAGATGATGGGCTTGCAGATCTTATAGACGAACTTATGGTTAAGAAGTGGAATAAACGTGGGCAGACGGTAGGAGGGTACGAAGAAAACCTCAAGCATTTGTCTATGGCTGAGGATGAAAGACGTAAGCGTCAACAGCCTCTGTATGACCAGTTCAAATCAGAGATGGATAAGTTCGAGGGAGAACTGGACGCGGCAGATTCGGCTATAAGTTTACAAGATATGACTGACGATGCCTTAGACTCAGAAATATTAGAATTTAACAAAATCCTGAATGGTCCTGAAGTTGAAAACCAGCAACCCTCTGTTTTCGAGTCATACAAAGAACATTTGCGAAATCTTGTAAATGAGCGTAGACGTAGGCGTAAGAGTAAGGCTCAGGGTGGTGAGGGGTATGTAGATCCGTTAATGGTACCGAAGGGTAAGGGGGAATGGTCTAGTGAGGGTGGAGAAGTATTAGACCCTTATTCTGTCCCTAAGTTTAAACCTTTGGATGATGATACAATTTTGGCTTTGTCAGATGATGCCTTAGACATAGAAATAAATAAAACAAATAATATGCTTGGCCAGCTAGATAATCCTAGTCTGGGGTCGGGCCCGGCAGATATGGAAGAACTTACTAGACAAAAGAGAATAACGGAGTTTTCGGCTGAACTTCGAAAACTTGTAAAAGAACGTAAAAGACGTCAAGGGAGCGGCGGAGGTTCTGCAGGAGCTCAGAAGCAACAAGGTAGTATAGAACAAATGATGAAGGAGTCTGGAAAAGTTCCCGCAGATCTGCCTGAGATGAAAGGCGGAGCTATAGGTAAGTTAGCTTATAACATAGAAAACTTTCACGCAGATGCAGACATAGGTAATGTGCCTCAGCTTTTGGAAACTGCTAAGTGGAGTAGTAAGCGTAATGCTTGGAACTTTGCTCTAGATCCAGATGTAGGTGTATTTGATCTAAATGGGTTTTTTACACGTATGGCACACCCCAAGCATAATTTAAATTCTGACGAAGTAACAGTTTTAGCTAGAGTATTAGAGCAAGCGAAGTCATACCCCAGTAGGCGTAACTTAAGCTCTATGGCTGAAGATCTATATAAGACAATGGTATCTGGACCAGCTAAAAGTGCCTTAGAGGGTATAGGATTTAACATTCAATGACAAACCTAGTAAACGATAGAGCGTTAGATTCTGCTCGCGTAGTATCTATGCTGATCTATGAAGGTAAGACCGCTGGAGAAATAGCAAAGGCTCTTAGCACTACACGCACTAAGGTCATAGAGCATCTTGAGAGTTCTAAAGTACAATCTATGATTGACGAGGCTCAGGAGAAACGTCATGCTTTAGTAGCTCACATACCCATAGCAAACTTTGCTACTAGACTTAGCAGATTAGAGCAAATATATAAAGCTAACGAGACTATGGAAGATTACACTATGTGCTTGAAGGCTCTTAGCGCAGCTCGTGAAGAAACTAAGCTCGTACGTGTAGAAACCTCAGAAACCTCTAAGCCTCAATTTGTAGTAAACATAACTAGCTTCAAAGGTACTGAATCTCCTGTTGAGGCTGTGGAAGTAGCGGAAGCCGTTGAGCGAACTTCAGGACATCTACCTAGCTCTACAGAAAGCTGACTCTGAAAAGAGTTCGAAGTATGTACGTAGGCCAGGTAAACATAGGAAACAAATTCCTGTACCACCTAAGCAGGATCCCGATGCAGTATCTGTAGATTTACACTTTAGTTCTATTAACAGTACTGTAGATGCTGCGAGGACGTGGGAATTTAAATCCTATAGGAGACTTGCGTTTGTGGTGTTTATGCAAGCTCTGAATGATATTATTAAGTTGCAATATAAGTGGAAAGACCATGAATGGTTGCATGGGGCATATAAAAAAATAAAGTCAAAAGAGCTTAGTTTTAAGGACTTGGCAAAGTCACAAGATATGCCTATATTAAAGGTAAGGGATTTGTATTATGACTACGCCAAAGATTGGAAGTACGACCCCATAGCATGGTTGATGTCAGAAGACGCTAGGCCGTATTTAGACATGCTCGATATAGAACCAGAACAGGCTATAGAAGTAGCAAAGTCTATTGCAAACGAAGAACGTAGCGTAGGGATTTCAGAGCCCGACATAGAACTATTAGTCCTACCCCAGTATGACGAGAGTGTTAGAAAGAAACAAGCTATGGGTAGGTTTTTACAGACATCCTTTGCATCGGTAACTAAAAAACATGCCAACACGCGGTAGGGTTCATACAGAGAGTCTAGAAGATCTAGAGTTTAATGTTGCCCTGCAGCCTAAGCAATTTAAACTTCTGGAGGCTGTTAGAAACGGCGTTAGGTATCCGTTTTATGGAGGTGCTAGAGGTGGGGGGAAGAGTTACGCATCTAGAATCATAATGCTCATCATGCTCATGGAGAATCCTGGGTCTACGGGGCTTTTGATTCGTAGGACATTTAAGCAACTAGACGGTAACCATATTCGTCCGTTGTTTAGGCAGTTTCCGAAGATACGTAACTGGTACAACAAGAGTGAAGGCGTAATGTACTTGCCTAATGGTAGTGAGTTGATGTTCGGTCACGCAGAACACGAAGATGATGTGTTTAACTACCAAGGGCAAGAGTTTGATTTCGTAGCAGTTGAAGAGGTAACACAGTTTACAGAGTTCCAGTGGCAGTATATATCTAGCTCATGCCGTACAGCAAACAAAGGCATTAAGCCTGTAATGTGGGCTACAGGAAACCCAGGTGGTGTAGGACATGCGTGGGCAAAGAGGTTATGGGTAGATCGTAGATACGAAGAAGCCGAGGACGAAAATGATTATACGTTTATTTCGGCCAAGGTGTTCGACAATCCAGCCCTAATGGAAGCTGACCCTAGGTATGTACAATCACTAAAGAATATTCGTGACGAAGCCTTGCGTAAGGCGTACTTAAACGGTGATTGGGATATATACCAAGGACAATTCTTTACTCAGTGGAATAAAAACCAAATCGAGACAAAGAGTTTCGAGGTACCAGCTTCGTGGCCTTTGTATGGAGCATTAGATTACGGTGAGTCGGCACCTACTAGTTTTGGCTTATACACAATAGATTTTGATGGTAATATATACAGACTCATGGAATATTACCAAGGTGATAGAACAGCGTCACAGCACGCAGAGGAAATCGTAACTAGAATCCAAGGCTTTCCGTATACAGCGGGACGTATGCCTATTATGATTTATGCTGATCCTAGTATGTGGGTTAAGCGTAGACTTACCGAGCAGATGACTAAGAGTGCTGCTGATGTATTCAGTGATTACGAGCTACCGATAACGCGAGCAAATAATGATCGTGTGAATGGATGGCGTATTTGTCGAGATGCATTGTTACACGAGAAGTTTTATTCTTTTGAAGGTTGGAATGATAACTTTATGCGTACAGTGCCTGCGTTACCCCGCGCAGATAAGAATCCAGAAGATGTAGACACTCACGCTGAAGATCATGCCGCTGATGAATGGCGTTATGGTATGGTTCACATGTATCGTCATGCAGAACATACGGATGACCCAATACTGGGAAGTGGGCAGAATATCTTAGATGCCTTACCTGGACGGCCAGCGCATTCCGGTCGTTATCATGTAATGAATTGAAATGGCTGATATTAAATTAAACAATAAAGAGCGTGAGTATTGGCGTAAGACGATTGATAGGGTCCAGAGAGTTATGGAACCTAAGCATAAGTCTTGGGAAAAGCTTTTAGCATCGTATGAGCTAAAGATGGATATTCCAGGACTTGACAAGGATGAGATTATTCATGTGTCTCGTATGTATCCTTTGGTTAGGCAGATCTTATCGTCTGTGGCGTTTCATTATCCTGAAGTGTTTGTTAATGCTAAGCCTAACGCAGAACGTATGGCAGGTGAGTTAGACGCTATATCTATGATTATGGAACGAGCCGGTAATGCTGGCTTGGATCTCATGAATGCTAAAGCTGAGATACATCAGGCCATGTTTGATGCGTTGTTTTGTGGTGTAGGATGGGTCAAGATGGGGTATAATCCATCTGGTGATGACTCTATGCCTCCCTATGTTACAAATGACGCATTCAAAGATGACTTTCCATGTGTAATGCGTGTCAGACCTTTTAATGTGTTTGTAGATCCTAAGTGTCCTCCTCAGAACTTAGGCTACGCTGAGTATATAATTGAACGTATTGAAGTTCCGTATGATATAATTAAAAATGATGATAGGTATAAGATTCCTAAGGATTTTATGGGATCGTCTGATACACCTAATTCTTCGGATTCATTACTACTAAATTATGGTGACGAGTATGATGCCGATGATAGTGATGAGAATATACAAGGGGCAAAAGCTGAGCGTGATATAGTAGTATTATACGAAGTCCATGATAGACTCAACCGCAGACTTATTACATTCTTAGACGGCCACGAAAAAGAGATACACTCAGAGACTCATCCTTTTGTTAAGACTAAAGCTATGTACCAGGGTGAGAATCTTATAGGACTTGAAGAAGCTCCTGGGTTTATCATGTCTAAGGGCTTTCAGTATATTCCTGTTAAGTTTGATACTGTGGAAAGTTCGTATTTCCCAGAGCCTCCTATGAAGTATGTTGAGGATCTACAGAATATTATTGTAGAGTCATTAAGCAGGCGTGTGGATATCTTACGTAGGTTTCCGCGTGTTGTATGGGCTAATGAAACTGAGATTCAGCGTAATGCTAATCTTGTAGATAACGTACGAGATGCTAAAGACGGTGATGTTATTGGGTTACATGACATCAGTAGTATTCGAGAAGCTAATTGGGGTCAGGTTCCTAATGATCAGTTAGGTATCGAAGGTGATGCACGTAACTACGAAGAACAAAGTCTACATGTAAGTGATCTCGCAGGTGGCTCAGAAGGTCGTAAGACTGCTACAGAAAGCGCACTAATCGCATCTCAAGGATCGTTGAACCGTCAGTGGATGCAATCTAAGGTAGCAGATGTATATACTACTATTGTTGGTAACATGTTTAGGATGTTCCAAGATGTAAGGTATATACCGAATAGCTTTATGCTTAATGTAGCTAAGGATGCTGCGGGCATGGAGTATCGAGTACTTACGAGTCAGGATTTTAACTTTGATTTTATCTTAGATCTAGACGCTGGTTCTATGCATCCGTTGGTTGAAGAGCTAGAGCAAGAAAACTCTATTATGTTGTATGATCGTCTTATGGGCAATCCTATGATTGATCAAGCTCAGGTTACTAGAGATTTGATTAAGTCTTTTAGGAAACGCTCTGTAGATAAGTTATTCAAAGGTGCTGACGGCGATCTTAACGCATTGATTCAGATAGAGCTAAGTTTAATGCTACAGGGTCAGATGCCTCCAGTAGAAGAAGGCATGGATCATATGGCACACATGGAACAACAGAATCCTAATGTTGTTATGGGCTTGCCTCAGCTACAGCAGATGTTACCGCAGCAACAACAGCAGGTATTAGAAATAGTACAACAGCATGCTGCTATGCATGAGCAAATGTTACAATCAGTTATGGCTAGCGGGGGTGGTGGGGGAGGGAGTCAACCTTCGGTAGATGGTAGGTTGTTAAATAGCGAAGAAGGTATTATAGGGCAGGTTAGGTCTAATGCTCAGAAAACCCAGGAAGCTGCTACAGCTGATGTAGCAACACTCACAGGTCAAGGAGGTATGACAGGATAATGGCCGTTAATCATGATTACTTTTGCGACTGCGGTCACGAGTTACGCGACATTGTAGCGGATGTTAAACCTAAGTGTCCGTATTGTGGTGTCGAAATGCAGATTCATTTTGGCCGCGTAAAAGGTATAGTTGACTTTAATCCTCACAATCCTGGCATGTACGGTAAATACCATCCTGGGTTTGGTGAGGTTGTAGAAAGTTACTCACACAAACAGCGGCTGCTCAAAAAGTATAATTGCATAGAAGCCGCGGATAGTGTTGGGGGTTCTAAGACTCATGAGTATCCAGAAGAATACCAAGGTCCAGACCACGGCGGTAAAGGTTATGCTCCTAGAAAGAAACGTGGCTTAGGAGATACAGAGTTTATTGCTAACATGGAAGACTTAAAACAACTGGAGAAAAAGCATGGATTCGAGTAAGTACGAGATTCGTACTGTCGCAGGTCAGCAGCGTCCTTATAAGGTGTACGATCCTTCAGGAGTATTGATAGCTTCTACACGTGTTAAGGAACAGGCTGACGTAATCATTGCTATCCAATCAAAGATAGCTTCGTAACGAGGTAACGTATGACCGAAATGGCAGAAGCCCCAGAACAAGAAGATCTAGGCGTTGTTGGTACTGATCTTACAGAGGACACTTCGGGTCTTTTGGAAGATGCAGGTATGGGCGATCCTACGCAGTCTGAGGCTCCACAGGAAGGTTTTGATCCGTATAATGTAAACTGGTCCACTGTTCGCGAGGAAGAAGTCCCAGAAGAGTGGAAACCGCAATTACGCACTATGCGTAACATATACGGTATGGTCAATAAGACCAACATGGAATTACGCGACACACAAAAACAAATGGAAGACGTTACGTCACAATATAGTAACGCACTAGGTGCAACCCAGCAGATAACTAATGCACAAAACCCTACACCACAAAACCAAGATCCTAACGCGCAGGCTCAGGCGTCACCGTCCGTACTAGAAAGTTTTGGATTCACTCCCGGTAACAATGGGTATGATGAAGCTGTAGTAGTTGAAGGTATTGCAAATGCCGTTGTAAACCCACTACTAGGTCAAGTTCAAGCCTTACAGCAAGAACTTGGCACACTTCAGCAAAATGTTCAGTATCTGAGCGGTGGAGAACAGACCCGAGTTGAAGACAAAGTTTCTGGAGAAATTCAGGAAGCTGTCCAAGCGGGTCACAGCCAGGAAGCGTTGAGGGATTACCATGAGGAAATTTCTAGACTTAGAGGATTACCTAACCGTGAGACCGGTCAACCTCACACAGTACGCACGGCATACGAGATGGCGTCTGGTCGCCGATCGGAAGGTAACGTTAATTCTAGGAACATAATTCGTAATGCTCAACAAAGTGTTGCTCCGCGAGGAGGTGGTATGGGACAGTCTAATGGAGATCTGTCAGATACTGAAGTCCTCTCAGGGCTTAAAAAATTAGGATTTACCTAGAAAGTAAATTATTATGGCTGCTACTAGTACTACTGAAACATGGGATGCGGCGTGGACTCTCACGATGCGTTCCAAGCGCAAGCGTTTGACGGATAATATTTTTGACGAATATCCGTTGTTGAAGATGTTGTCAGCTAATGCTGAGGTCGAAGCCGGTGGTAAAGAGATCCAAGAGGACTTGCTGTATGGTAAGAACTCTGCTACCTGGTTTGATGGATATGATACGGTCAACACGGATGCTGTTGATGGTATCACGATGGGATATGCACCCTGGCGTTATACTGCTACTCCTATCACTATCTCTATGACCGAGCGTGACGAAGGTCGTCTTAGTGATGCCGCTAAGAAGATCCTCGAAGCTAAGACTCAGCAGTCTATGTTGACTGCGCGTGATGCCGTTAATGCAGCGTTCTTTAGTGCTCAAACTGGTAAGTCTACGCTAGGCTTGCAAGATTTGATTGCTGATGCTCCCACGAGCGGTACGGTTATGGGTATTAATCGTGCTAACGAGTCTTGGTGGAGGAATCAGGTTGATACTACGTCTTCGGATGTAGATAGTATTTCGAGTAATATCAATGTCGGTACTCAGCGTTTGGGTGCTGTCTGGAATAACTGCTCTGAGGGTAACGATACGCCTTCGCATATCTTTACTACTTTGACGGTGTTCGGTGACATGCAGAACCTTTTCGAGGGTACTGGATATGCTCGTTTGGCCGCGGGTGAGACGGGCAAAGCTGACGCAGGTTCGCCTATCTTCCGTGGTGCCACGATTCAGTATGATCGTGATTGTCCGTCGCAGCACGCATATCTTATCAACAGCAAGTATCTCAAGTTGAAGATACAGCAGGGTAAGAACTTTGCGAAGACTGCGTTTAAAGAGCCTGTTAATCAGTTCGCGATGGTTGCGTATATCGTGTTTGGTTGCCAGCTTGTTATCAATAACGCACGGCGTCATGGTGTCGCCACTGCGCTAACCTAATATCCTGCCTCCAAGCCAATGGAGGTTTACCCCTGCTCATAGGGAAAGGAAATTAAAATGTCGTATCTTAATCATAACTTCTCTAATAACCGTGTTGGTGGGGAAGGTATCGGAAGTAAAGCCGGTCAAGGTATTTACACCGAGTCTTCTACCGCTAAATATGCTATTGGAGAAAAGCTAGAGTTGGCTGATGGTCGTGTGTTTCGTTACGGGTATACCGCGGCAGCTGTTGCTGCTGGTCTGCTTGTTTCGCAGGATCTTTCGGCTACAGCTCTCGTAGAAAGTGATGGCATTGTAATCGCTGCTGCAGGTGATTATAGTCCTGTCGCAGGTTCTTCGCAACTCCAGATTACGCTAGCTAGTGTAACTCTTAATCAGTATCAAGGTGGTTATTTGCAGATCACTGATGATGATGGTGAAGGTCACCAGTATCGCATTAAGTCTAATAGTGCTACTGGAGCCACTACTAGCGGTAAAGTAGATATTGTATTGTTTGATGATATTAAAGTTACAATAACTACCGATTCTGATATTGCTATTGTTGGTAATTTGTGGAATAATGTTGTAGGTGCTACTGCAGGTACTGATTATATGGTTGCAGGTGTTACTCCTATTGCGTTTACTGCTAATTACTACGGTTGGTTCCAGACGGCTGGTGTTGCTACGATCCTGGCAGACGGCACTATCGCCATCGGTCAGAATCTCACGCTTTCTGACGGTGTCGCAGGCGCTGTACACACCAAGGATGCTGAAACCGAGCCACTGGTTGGTTATGCTGCATATGCTCCTGATAACACGGGACATGTCGGTGTAGTGATTCAAGGCTTGGTTGCGTAGTATTACTAAGGTGGGGGCATCGAGGCGGTGTCCTCACCTTATTTACCAAGGAGCTTACCTATGGCTAAACGTACGCATGGAGGACCGCGAAAACGTGGATACGGAGGAGCAAAGTATTCTGAAGAATCAGATACTAGAAAACCTAGACTTACTCAATTAACGCCAGAGCAAAATCAAAGGGCTGAATTTGAATTACGTATGCGCGAAGAAGATGCTTTAAGACAGCAATTAACGGCTCAGATAGAGTCGGATTATTCTTTTTTTAATCCTATACAAGCCCTGAAATTACGCAGCCCAAAAGGGCGGGCTGAGTATGAGCCTAGAGGTTCTAGGCAATATAAGGATGCACAGATTGCGACAAATGACGCACTTGTGCGTAGTGGCTTATCACGAGAAGAAGAACAACGGATGCGCAATAGACTAAGACAACAACGTGGCTAAGAACCCTAAATAGGAGAAATCTAATGCCTAAAGTCGGTGGTAAGAAGTTCTCATATTCCAAGGCAGGTCAGAAAGCTGCCAAGTCCTACGCTAAGTCCACAGGAAAAACTGTTACTAAGCGTAAGCCTAAACGTAAATCCAAATGAATAAGACAACCCAACCCTCTAAGCCCACTACGGATAGTGCTGTCCAGAAAGACGCTCTTACAGCGGATGCACTAGTACAGCTTATCCAGGGATCGTCTGATGAAACTAAGAGTCTTATGGCTAAAGCTCTTGGTGTATCGACAGTTACGAAGAAACGCCGTAAGGGTAATATTGATGCTCTCCAGAATATGCGTACGTTTGGAGAAGCCTATCACGGTGAGGATTTTGTGCCTGTAGCTCCAGAGGCAATCGCACTTAAAGGCGAACGTGCTGTAGAGCTATGGCAGAAGAAATGGAAAGACGGTAATCAACTAAGTAGCACGGGTATTGAATACGATGACGATTTCGAGGCTTTGGCTCTAACAGCGAGTGAGTAAATATGACTCCGCAGACTATATTAGATATAGCATTACGGCGTGCAGGTTTGACGGTTAGTAATCAAACGTATCGTGATAATGGTATAGATTATGCAAATATGACAATGGCAGAGTTACTAGCTATGCCTTGGGTATTTAGACATAAGCAAGGTACGTTTACAACGTCTTCTGGTACGTCTGAGTATGATCTAGCATCTGATGTAGCTCATACTAGACATTTTAAAGATACAACTAATGACAACCCGATTAAGATTGTAACTGAGAGTTATATAGATGAACTAGACATAGACAGATCAGAAACTGGCGATCCTAGATTTTTGTTCTTCAGTGGTGTGAACGAATCCTCTGATGGCGAATCTCAGGTCACTCTGTATCCTCAACCAGACTCTACGGCTACTGTGACTTACGAATACGTAGCTAATGTGCCTGATATTACGACTACTAATCTTACTACTAATTATGACATCTACGCTCCTGTATGGTTTCAAGCTGCTGTGATTCATGGTATATCAGAATTATATCATTCTGAAAAAGGCGATCCAGATGGAGCAATCAAAGAAAACCAGTATAAACAAAGTTATGTACAAACAGGGTTAATGTACAATCGTAACTCTAGTTCAGACCGTAAATTCCGTATGGGACGTAGAGACTCTATGTCTGGCCAGTTTAACTTCGTAGTTCGTGAAGGATCATTACAGGTAGCTTCATAATGGCGATACAAGCGGACGGTATTCAATTTGGCCCGTGGCAGACAGTGAATTATTCTGTCCCTGCCATTGATCTGGAACCTAATGTGTTGTCTAGGATTGAAAATATGTACCTAGATAACGCTGGATCATTGAATACTCGGCGGGGAACAGCGAAGTACATATCTAGTGCTTTGTCTGGTTCCCCGTCTGTAGTGGCTACGGGCAAACAAAGATTTAGCGCGTCCTCGAGTGCAGTATTTGTTATTGCAGGAACTAAGCTCTATGAGGATGTAGATGGCACCTGGACAGATCGTACAGCCTCGATTACTATTACAGCACACATAGATAAGTATTGGATTACTACTAATGCAGGTGGGACATTAATAGGAGTCAATGGTATAGGCAATGATGCACCTATTAAGTGGACTGCTGCTGGGGGTAATATAGCAGCCGCTGGTATGGGATCTAGTGGTGTTACTTCTGCGGATTCGACTATATTTTGGGATAATAGACTTTGGTATGTCAGCACCAACCAAGGTGAGCGGTTAGCTCATTACTCTTCAACCACAGATATAACATCATTTGGGGCTAATGATTATTATATCACAGATGGTCAAATCACAGGTGTGGCACCCATTAAGAGCTTCCTAGGTCTCCATAATGAGGATGGCATCTGGGGTTTGTTTCCCACGGGTAATGCTGACATACCATATAGTATACAAAGACGCGCTGACCGAGGGACAATATCTAGGCGTAGCTTAGTCACTGATGAATTTGGCAATCAGTTATTCATGCGGCGTGATGGCATATACGAATGGGGAGGATCTGAACCGCCTCAAAAAGTATCGGGTAATTTTGATGGATCAGAGTTTTGGGAAAATATCAATAAAGACAGATTGAATTATAGTTTTGCGCATCTAGTGACTTCAGACGATCAAGTATGGTTCTGGGTGCCATATGGTACTAATCAACAGTATATGAATGTCGCTATAGTATGGAATTACAAACTACGTCAATGGGTAGGTGTGTACACAGGAAACACTCGTATTTGTGGTGCGTATTTTGAAGACTTACCACATTTAGGAGGGAACGCTGATGGGTTGTTGTTTAAACATAACACAGGAACTAATGACTCTTCGTCGGCCTTTACAGTTAAAGCTACTACTGCTGCTACGCCTCCTGTGTCCGTGGCTACAAGAGTTAGATGGTTATATGCCAGACATGAGTTTAACGCTGCTGACGTAGCATATGATACATCGGTGTATCAAACAGGTCCAGGAATTGTTACAAAAGGTGATACGTTTCAGGTTGGAGATCCTACGGATGCCTTGGTAACAGAATTTACTATAGGATCTTCGAGTATTAGATCGGCAACTACAGCATTTGTAAATGATACTGATTTACATGGGTATAGTCCTGTGAGTCAGATAAGATATGAAAATAGCACACTAGATCAACCTATTACAGTACGCCGCTCGATGTTAATGTATAAACCCATCGGACCAGAAACTGTACGTAAGCTAGGAGTACACTAATGGCTACAGGAAGTTTTGGAGGACAGTTACAGAGTGCTATATCTAGCAGACTAACGGCAGATCCGTATGAGAAACGCCGCCAAGCTGCTATGGGAAGTTACCAGGATCAAGCAGAGAAATCTCGTAAGGATCTATCTGAGCGTTTGAATAGGCTCGGTGTATTACGTGGGGGTGGAGCTACGGCTTCGCAATTTGGGGAATTTGAGTCTGGTGTACTTAGAGGTCAGCAAGCCTTAGATGCTCAGTTTGAAGCTCAACGTGAAGCTGGTGTAGGGCAAGCTATACAACAAGGGCTTGGCTTATACGGCACGGATCAACAGTTTGGATTAGCAGGTAGGCAGCAGACTGAAGCTGAACGTATGGGGCAGTTCTCTAGGGATTTAGGTACTAGGGAGTTTTTGTCTCAGGATGCTCTAAGACGTGACCAACAGCGTGAATCTGAGAGGGCTGCACTAGCTCAAGAAGGTATGCAACGTGGGGCGTTAACTGGCATCTACGATGGGCAAAGGACTTTAGATCAGCAACGTCAAGATTTAGCATATCGCACGGGATTAGCGCAGACATTTGGTACTGATCTTGGAGGCGATGATACAACAAGGCAAACTGAAGCTCGTAGCCAGCGTTTACAACAAGAAGCGTTTCAACGTGCAGGACTTATAGGGCAACTTGGTGATGATAGAACTCTAGCGGCTCAACAGTTGTATGGAAGTCCAGAAGCTACGACTACGTTGCAAGGTCAGGAGCTTGCACTTCGCCGAGGTGAGTTGTTAGGTGAAATAGATCAAGAACGAACCTTAGCTGCACAACAAGCTCTTGGTTCGATAGGTGGTGAAGATACCTTAGCACGTGATGCCCTACAACAGGAAGCTACTCAGGCTTCTGCGGAGCGTGGTTTACGCAGGACTGAGGGTTTGGCAGAACGTAATCTTACACGTGGCCAAGCTGGTTTGGACCGTCAAGCAGCTGCGGATCTACAAGCTGCACGTATTACAGGCACAAGTGAACTACAACAAGATCAGTTTGCTGAAGCAGCGTTAGAGCGTACAGCTCGCGCACAAGAAGCAGGTTTAGACAGAGATTTAGCGCGTGCTGAGTTACGGGGTTTTGAAGAAATTGACGGGCGTAGAGTACAGACCTTAGCAGCACGTGAAGCTGGCGCACAACGAAGACTAACAGCATCTGAAAGTGCGTTAGAACGTCAGGCTAGAGCAGATCTCCAACAAGCTCAGTTTGGGCAAGAAACTTCACAAGCAGATTTACAACGCGCATTAGCACGTGAAGAGATGTATGGCCGTGCCATGACTGAGGCGGAAGCTCAGGCAGGTAGGTATGGTGGAGGTACACTAGCACGTACAGGCCAGGAAGCTGATATAGCTGCTGAGAATCGTAGACTTGCTGAAATGGAAACAGCTGGTATATCACAGCGAGGTTTAGCTGAGCGTGAACTTACGCAAAGAGCTGCGTTAGCATCTGAGCAACGAGCACTAGATCGTGAGCAGTTATATGGCCGTGCTATGACTCGCGAAGAGCAGATGTCAGGCCTTGGTTATACAGGAGGTACTTTAGGAGCTCAAGAATTAGCGCAAACTGCAGAACAAGCAGATCTACAGAGGAGTTTAGCTAGAGAAGAATTGTATGGTTATAGAGAAGATGCTTCGGGTAGACGTGAACAAACTCTAGGAGCTAGAGAGTCACAAGCTCAACGTGGTATACAAGAACGCGAACTTGCTCAGCGTGGAGAATTAGCAGGTGCTGAATTATTATCGCGTGAAGGTTTAGCTCGTGACCAACGAAGTTTAGATAGAGAAGCATTGTATGGTACAGGTGATGTACGAAGGCAAGGAGGCGCTACATTAGCGGCTACGCAAGCTGCTCAAGATATGTCTCTTAGACGAGAGCTAGGGCGAGGTCAATTAGCGCAGGATACTAGGCGTACTGATTTAGCTAGGGATGAGCTACGAGGGTATTCAGAATTACCCTCTGGTTACCGTGAAGAAACTGTAGGGGCTGAAGAAGCTAGACTAAGACGCGGCTTAGAAGGTCGTAGGATGGATGAAGTAGAGAGGGCTGGAGCAGCAGCAGAAGAAGCAGAGCGTAATAGGCTTGCTTTAGCGTCAGAAGAGCTGTATGGCGGAGCAGGTATGAGGAATATGGCTGGAGGTACATTGGCTGCTAGGGAAGCGGCTGCTGAGCGTACGTCACGCGAAAGTATGGCTGCATCTGATATAGCTTCTCGAGAAGGCATAGCTAGCAAAGGTCGCGCGTTGTCTCGTGAGGAACTATACGGAACAGGCGATTCAAGACAATATGGAGGAGCTACATTAGCTTCTCGCGAAGCCGAGGCAGGGCGTGAGTTTGAACGTGGAGAGCGTGCATTAGATCGCCGAGAAGCCTCAAATCAAGCCTCTCAAGCGCGACTTTTAGCTCGTGAAGAATTGTATGGAACATCGGATCCGTATTCTCAAACTGGTGAGACTCTCCAGGGCAGGTTAGCTAGGCAAGAGCAAGATCGTTATGATGCTGCTACTACACTAGAAGCTGAGAGGTATGACATTCAGCGTGGTGATTATGCAGCTGATATACGTAGGCGTGATGAACAAGATCGGCTCCAGAGACAATACGAAGGTTTGGCCGCTAGCAGGGCTATAGATGCTTTGAAACAGAGTGATTCTACGTATGCTGCGAGAGAAGAAGAAGAAGCTCTTATTAATTATTTACTTAGAGGTGGTCAAGGACAGGTTCGCGATTATCTAGTAGATCCTGTTGATACTGTTCCAGATCCAGTAGATGAGTTCCCGCAACCTGTATATACGGATACTCAAGGAATCGAACGAACTTCATTGCGTACGCAACACCCTAGAAGCCAGCGAACTAAAACAAGTAATATTTAATACATACCAGGCCCATTAATTCACATTGTGAAGGAATAGACTTATGCCGATTCCAGTTTGGTTACCGTTTGCTTTGCAGGGCGGTAGCATGGTTGCTTCAGGTGTTGGTAACTACCTAGAAGGCAAGAACCAAGAATCATACTCTAAAAAAGTTATGCGGATGCAGCAAGAAGCAGCCGCAAAACGCCAAAAAGCAGAAGGCGCAGCGGGTGCTGCTAATATATGGTTTGGGCTTGCAGGTCGTCAGCAAATGCA
>Ga0208919_1000366_pt1 | contig 31953 bp, 40 predicted proteins | sample 4_EtaG_FD_184076 | JGI IMG/M metagenome (GOLD analysis project Ga0208919, IMG submission 184076) | Marine viral communities from the Subarctic Pacific Ocean - 4_ETSP_OMZ_AT15127 metaG (SPAdes) (version 3) | ecosystem: Environmental > Aquatic > Marine > Oceanic | place: Pacific Ocean | collected...
GGCGCTTTTGTCAAACTTTATCTTAATCCCTATGACTAATTTTATATTAGTTTTAGCAGATTCAGATATTGCAATACCTTTAATTGATGTTTCTACTATGATGCCTGTTCTTATGGGTATGCTCGGTCTAGGTACAATGAGAACGGTAGAGAAAATAAATAAAGTTGAGAGAAATACATAGGAATTATTATGGCCGGAAAAAGAGCAAGAGCGCAGAAGAAAAGAGCAGACTACCGTAAGGGCGGCAGGGTAAATTTAGAAATTGGTGGTGGAATACCATTTGATGATCCAGAATACGTTCGTGGTGGTACTGCTACTACAGGTGGAGCAGGTTATGGGCAGGGGGCAAGTACTGGTTCTACCCAAAAAAGAGTTGTACCTACTTATACTGCCGAAGATGTTAATCAAGCTTATGCCGATCTTAATGCGGGTAAAACAACAACTAGTCAACTAGCTTCTATGTATGGCGTTGATAAAAAATATGTTGAAAAAAACTTAGCAGACTATAATGCTAAGATAGCTTCTGACAAGGCCGCTGCTGATAAAGCTGTTGCTGATAAAGCTGCTGCTGAAAAAGCCGCTGCTGATGCTGCTGCCGCTGCTGCTAAAGCTCCAGTACTTGATATTCCTGCTGACGGTGATTATACAGAAGCCGAGACACAAGTAGTACAAGATGCTATTGCGTCAGGTGCAATATCGGCTGCTGAAGTTGCAGCAAAGTTTGGGGTTACTGAAGACCAAGTAACAACTGAAATAAAAAGAAGGGAAGCAGTAGCGAAAGGAGAAACTCTTCCTGAAAATATGGTGTGGCTTCCTGAAACTCCTATTGAAGACCGCTTAACTGATGCACAAAAAGAACTTTTTGATCCTTATGCTAAGACTACAACAGTTGATCCTGATACTGGAAAAGGTGTTAGAACTCCTTATGAGTTCCGTGACATGGACGCAGAAGCCGCTGCTCAAGCCGCTGCTGATGCTAAAGCTGCTGAAGAAGCTGCTGCCCAAGCTAAAACTACTGCTGCTGTAACTGATATTCCAGTTGATGCCGACTACACACAATTTGAAATTGATCAAGTCTATGATGCTTTACAAAGCGGTGCTATGACTGTAGAGCAAGTTGCTGAACAATTTGGTGCTACTGTCGCACAAGTACAAGCAGAGTTTAATCGTATGAAACAAGCCAAAGCAGGTGAGACTGTTACAGGCGAAGACCCCTTTGAAGAAGGAGTTTATGAAGCTACTAAAAAGGCTTTAGCAGATAAAAAAGCTAAAGAAAAAAAGACGGCTCAAGAAGCAGCAACCACAAAACGTAAAGAAGATTTAGATACAGATACCGCAAAGCAACTAGATAACATTGATGTAGAAACAAGAACATGGGTAGCTGATGATCCTACAACAGACGTAGATGAATCACTAGCACCGGGAGCCTTTCTTAAAGATTATGAACGTGTTGATCCTGACTTATTGTTTGATAAAAGAGAAGCAGAAGGTTTAAGTGTTCAGGAAGGAATTACAAAAGATTCTCAAATAAAACAATTAGCTGCGTATGAAGACATAACTGCACCTACGGATGTAGATGAACAAGATTTTGATGTGGCTTTAGGCACTTTAAAAAAGGCAGCAGATGCAGGTGAAGTTGATCCGGGTGATTATGCTGCTTATTTAGTTAATGAATTAAACAATAATCCTCAGTGGGCTACAAGTGGTAGAAGCAGAAAGGTTTCTGTAGATGAAATAAGGGCGCTTACTGAAAGAACAACGGCTGCTAAATTTGGTGATGTTAGCACACAATCAATGGCAAAAAGAATTACAGATGATTTCATATCTGATGCTTCTTCTGTAGATAAGGTAGATTTTAGAAAATCTATTAATGTTTCACCCACTAAAGAAGCCGAAGCACAAACTAGAGAGGCTATTACAGGTACTAAAGCTACAGAAGATGCAGCACGTATTACAAAGGAAATAGGCTATGAAGCTTTCCAACGTAAAGAAGTTAGGGGTACGGCAGCTAAAGATGCAGCAATAACATTTACTGCTAAAACTGCTGAGATAGAACCTAACTTAGCTAGGACTCTTGTTGAAGACCCTGCTTCTGTTACAGCACAAATAGACTCACAAGAACCAGAAGTAAAAATTGCAATCGCAGCAGTACCACCAGAAGCTTTAGTATCTGCCCAAATGGAAACCTTAATGGCAGGTATAGAGACAGGAGAGGTTCCAGTATGGGCTAGACCTGCTTTTGATCTTGTTAATCAAGCCATGACACAGAGAGGACTAGATGCTTCTACAGTAGGACGAGATGCTTTATTTAATGCTATTATACAAAGTGCTCTGCCCATAGCTCAAAGTAATGCACAGGCTTTACAGGCTAATGCAGCCGCAAAATTAGATAGAGAGCAACAGGCTTATTTACAAGAAGCACAAATAAACGCTAACAGAAGATTGAACAATTTAGCAAACGAACAAACGTCTGAGTCGCAAACTGCACAATTTTCTCAAAACTTAAACGTACTTCAAAGTCAGTTTAACCAAGAAAGAGATACATTATCTTTTAACCAACAACAGCAATTTAAACTTACAAACTTACAAAATAAACAAAGAACTGTTGAATTAAATACTCAAGCTGAAAATGCTTTAAAAGCTCAAAGTCTAGGTAACGAGCAACAAATAGAACTAGCAGAGTTAGAGATAAAGAATCAAACTGAACAGCAAAACATGACTGCTATAAATCAAGAGCGTCTTGCAGAAATGCAAGTAGCTGCTGATTTTGCATCTAAGAATGAAGGGTTTGTTCAGCAAATGAATTTAGCTAATTTAAATGCTGATCAACAAATGCGCTTAGCTAATTTAAGCGCACGAAACCAAGCTGATGCAGAATCATTATCTAATGAGCAGCAAGTAGAGTTAGCAAATTTAAATGCTAGGATGCAAACAAATCTTGCACAAGGCAGGATAGCCGAGAACATGGGCGTAGCATTATTAAACGCAGATCAACAAAGAGCAGTTGAGAATGCTACGATGAATGCCCGTATGGATTTAACTAAGTTTAATGATGCTCAACAAGTAGAGTTAGCTAATAGTAAGTTTATGCAAACCGTAGACTTAACAGATTTTAATGCAAGACAACAGGCTATTATGCAAGACGCTACAGCACTTGCTACTTTAGATGTAACCGCAGTAGATCAAAGAACTAAACTAGAAATTACACGCGCTCAAAACTTTTTATCAAGAGACATGGCTAATCTAAGCAATGAGCAACAGGCATTAATACTAGATACTCAGGTAGAACAACAGCGTTTGTTATCTAATCAAGCATCTCAAAATGCTTCAAGACAATTCAATGCTACTTCTGAAAATCAAATAAATCAATTTAATGAAAGTTTAGCTGCACAAATTGAACAGTTTAATGCACAGCAAGGTAATGCAATGGAACAGTTTAACGCTGCTGAAGAAAATAGAGTAGAGGCTATAAATGCAGCTAACGCTATAGACGCAGCTAAATTTAATAATCAAATAGATATGCAAGTTAAAACATTTAATGAGCAGATGGATTTACAACGCGAACAGTGGAACGCTGCTAACGCACAAGCCGTAGAACAATCTAATATTGAATGGAGAAGAAAGGCTAATACTATTGATACCGCAGCAAAGAATGCTGTTAATCAAGAAAATGCAGCTAAGTCTTTTCAGATTTCTTCTGGGGATCAAAGTTTTATATGGAATGAATTAAGGGATGAAGCAGCTTATTTAAGACAGGCTTATGAAAGTGATCAACAACGTAAAACAACTCTGTATGCTACAGCCATTTCTAATGATATAGAATCAGGCGCGTTAGGAATTCAACCTATTGTAGATATTGTAGATGGCGTGTTAGCAAAATAGGAGAGAGCTATGGGATTTTTTAGTAAGATATTTAAAGGCGTTAAGAAAGTCTTTAAAAAAATTGGCAAGGGTATTAAAAGTGCTTTTAAAGGCATTGGAAAATTCATGAATAAAATTGGTGTTGTAGGCCAAATAGCTATGATGTTTTTAATGCCTTACTTAGGCCCGATGGTTGGTGGATTTTTAAAAGGCGTAGGAGGAATGGCTGCAAATGCGCTTACAACTTATGGGGGAGCAGTAGGACAATCCATAGTAAATGGAGCAAAGTTTGTAATAACTAAAGGGGCTGAATTTGCCGGAGCAGTAAAGAATACATTTAGAACTGTAACTGATGGAGTTACAAGTTTTGCTAGTGAGTTTACTAAAACTGGTTTAAATAAGATGGGTTTTGATCCTGTTAAGTTTGGTTTTAAAGAAGGAGGAAGTTTTAATCAGTGGGTTCAGTCTGGTGCTGATCAAAGTTTTGGAGATGCTTGGAATAAAGTTTCTGCTAATGTTTCTGAAAACTATGGAAAGATTCTTGATCCATTTAAGAAAAGTGTTGAGGCAGGTTCTACTACTACTTTAGAAAGTTTGTCTGATAGTACATATAAACCAATGTCAGAAATACAAGAAATGAATCCTAATATTAGAGATTGGGATAATATTAGTGGACAAACAATAAATTTAGACCCTAATAATATTGCCCCTGTTAAAGGATTTACTCCTATAAGTGAAATATCTCCTAACGTAACTCCTTCCAGTTTATTAGAATCAGTACCGGGAGGTGAAGAAATATGGCAGCAAGGAAGCGCAACTCCGGGTATGGATTTATATGACCCTAGACTTACCGATCCTACACATCCTGAGTTTATTGAAGGAGGCTCTTACGGAGTTCACTCTGATAGGACAACTAGTGCTCTTACTGATGCAACAGGGAATGCACTTGCAGACACAGGTGGAAAAAGTTTATTAAGTATGCCAAGTTTGGGTGATGCGACTACGCAAGTAGGTGTTAATGTAGCATCACAAATGGCTATGGATGCTATAGCAGGGCCACCTCCTGTATATTCTCAAGGGTATGTAGTAGATGCAGGGCCAACTCAAGTATATGGAGCAAGCCAACCATACAACTATATGCAATCAGTAGCAAGTCAATATATGGGTTACCGTGATCCAGAAGGTTCTTATGGATACAACCCTGCCTACGCAAATCATATGCGACTGTTAGGAATGGCATAAGGAGTTTATAAATGGCAATAGATATGACAGATACTCCTGTATCTTCTACAATAAGACTCAACAGACCAATACCCGGACAGGGGCTTACAAGCGATCCTGATAATCCTTATCCGTGGGAAAAGCCTCCTGAGTTTACAGACCTAGAACAAGGGATACAATTTATATTCGGACGTTTAATTGATCCTGAGTCTTACATTTCTATTATGGATGTAATAGATAGTGGCACTCCTTTAATGGATGTTACTCAAGGAATATTATTTAAAGGTTTTACAGAGGGTAAGTGGAATCCAGATTTAATGATGCTTCTTGCAGAACCTACTGCTTATATGTTGATGGCTTTAGCTGAAAGAGCCGATATAGATTTTAAAGTTTATAGAGGTGAAGATGAAGATGAAGATTCTGAAACTACTCTTTTTAATATAAATTATAGTCAAGAAAAATTAAAAAAATTAAAAGAGTTTGATACTTCTAAAAAACTTCCAAAGGGAATGATACCTAAAGAGATAGAAGAACAGATTAAAGAACTTCCTGCTTCTAGTTTATTATCTAAACCAGAAGAAGAAGAACCCGCAGACAGCTTACTAGGAAGGACAGGCATATGAGCATTGAAGAGTTAGGCAAAGGTCTAGTTAAAGAAGGAAGAGCAAGACGCGATAAAATGCGTAGAAGGCAGGAACGCTATGATCGAAAAGTAGCAATGGCTTCAATCGCAGTTCCAATAGCGGGTGGAATTATTAAAGATAATTTACAACAAAAGGCCCAAGACTTTTTTAATTCAGAAGAAGTAATGAATTTAAAACGTCAACACGATAAAGCTATTCGTGGAACTTCTACTGTTTTTGCTCAACGAGATGCTATAAGTGCATCCCCTTTAAATGATTATGATTATTTTTATGCTCAATATAAACCTATTGTTGAAGCAGGTATAGATGATGAAACAAACGAACAACAAGAAGGGCTTCATAGTCAAACAGGGGAGAAAATAAATCCTGTATGGCGAGACCTTGTAGCAACCGAAACAAAAAAACTAGCAGAGGCAAGAACACAAGAGTATAGAACAGCGTTGTCTGCTGCTGAAAAAGTTGTTAGCTCTGAACAGTTTGATAGTATGCTTGTTAATAAGATTAAAGATACTACCCCACAAAACATAGTAGATGCTGTGGGTAGAAGAGTAAGCACATTATTTGGAGGTTCTTCTACTGAAGAAAGACAACGCATGGCCCTCAATAGTGTTCGCAATCATTATTTTTCTACAGACGCAGCATCATTTACCACATTCAATGATAAATACGAACAAACTGGAAATATAAGAGAGGCTATTAATTTTGCAGAGCTTACAAAAGACATGGCAGACTATGAACCAGAACTAGTCTTTGAAGACATAAAGTCTACTCATATAAAAGATCGAGATGGTAATCTAGTACGGGTTGAGGAAACACGTAATTTCGATAGTCTAGGGAGACAACGTGAATCTACTTATGTTTATGACACAGAAATACCCGGATTAGATCAAGGAGGGTTATCTGATGCACAAGAAGAATCACTTCTCCGTAGTCTTACTCAAAGGTTTAGTATAACAAAAAATCCTCAAGATGTTTTATCTGATAGGGGAATGAGAGCGTGGATTGAATCTATAGATATTAAAAAAGGTGACACCGACAATACACTACTTCCTAATACAGTAGAAAAAGTAGATGAGTATTGGGCGCTAGTAAATCATTTTAATAATTTTCGAGAAGAACATAAAGATAACAGTAGTTATATGAAGCCTACGCGAGAAGCTCAACTGCATATTCAACACGCTATTGAAGCTTATCAAAGCTCTGATGTTTTTGCACAATCACTAATGAATTTAGATAAAAGCAATTACTATGTATTTCAAGCAGAAAGACCGGAAGAATATAGAATAGCTAAAAATTATTTTATAGAAGAGAAGCTTGCTTCACTAATGCCCGGAGAAAGAAGAACGCAAGTACCTAAACCTGAATACTTTGATGAAATGTTACCTGCTTTAGACGCTGAAGCACATCATTTTGGTACTTTGGAAATGATTCAAAGTTATGAGAGTGTGGGCCTTGAGATAATAAGAGAACAACCAACAGTTAGTCCTGACGCATCTGTTGATTCTAGTGAAGTCCAAGAGACAACTTTTATTCCCGGTAGCCCTAACGATCCTGCTGTGCTTGCTACCTCCCGTGGTGAAATTTCTGATGAGGCAGGAGAACCTGCTAGTTTGATAGCCCTAAGAGAAGAACTTGAAGCTTTGCCCGAACCTTTTAACAGAGAACTAAGTGTTCTGTCGCCTCCAGTTAGACAAAAAGAAGAAAACCTCAGAGAAAAGAAATCAGAATTAGAAGATAAAATTAATAATTGGGAAGAATACCAAGTGGACTTAATAGAAAAGCTAGAGGAAAAAGTTAGAGTATCAGAAGAAGACGGGCGTGTATTTGGTTGGGGCAGTGGAGTTTATTTTGGAATGGACGTACCGGGGCCAAACACAGTACCAAATTACAAAAAATATATTCAAAGTTTAAAAGACGAACTAGAGCAGTTTAGAAAATTTAATCAGTCTGAAACAGATACTAACAATCTTGTTGAACCCACACCTTCTTTGTTGGCATCTACTGACCCAAAGTAACAACGGAAATCTCTGAGCCTCCAGTTGCAGAGGTTTCCGAACAACCATATGTACAACAGGAAGAAGATATGACCCCCAGTGGATTGGACATTACTCTAGCAGATGAAGATATATTTCCTAATGATACTCTAGCTAGTACTTTTATAAAAAGTAAAGAGGGCTTTAGAGAGACTCCTTATTGGGATAATAATCATTGGACATGGGGTTACGGAACAACAGCACCTCATAGCGGAGGACCAGACGAACCTCCTCCATCAGATTTAACAATAACTAGAACAGAGGCTCAAGGAGAACTTCTTGCTTATATGCAGAAAGAAGTATTTGATAGACTAAAACCTTTTGATGAGGAACACGGCTACAATTTTACAGACTCCGAAATAGCGGCCTTAACTTCTTTTATGTTTAATCTAGGTCCGGGTTCTTTAAATCAAGTCACTGCTAATGGTACACGCTCTAAAGAAGAAATAGCTAATAAAATGTTAGAGTATATTAATTCAGCAGGTCAGCCATCACAAGGGCTAATAAAACGTAGACAAGAAGAACACAACATATTTGTAGGAGGGGGATAGTAAATGCCTTTGCCAACTAAAAAAACAGTAACTTTTGAAAACGGAGAAACACGTAATGATGTTCCTTTCGGTGTGGATACGTGGGAAGAATATCAAAAAAATAAAGAACTAAGAACTCGATTAGGAATGAATGCTCCTCAACCTGTACACGTAAAAGACCCTGAAGAATATGGAGCTTTTGACAGAGATATACAAAGAGCTTATCAAGGTTTAGTAGGAAGACCTGCTGCTTATTTAGAATCTATTGTACCGCTAGGTGCTTTTTTTAATATAGGAGAATCTGCTAGAGATTTATATGGTGAAGATTTTTACGAATTAAACCTAAGTGATAGGGCGCAGAGAGTACAACAGGCTACAGCAAAGTCTGTGTCTGACTCTGAAACAGGAAAATCTTTATTAAATCCAAACCTAGAACAACTTGATCAAGTGTTTGATGAAGATGGGTATGTTACTTCTCCTGAAACTTTAAAAGGAACAGTGTTAGAATTAGGAACTTATGTAGGTGGAGGAATAGGGATACTAAAAGCTCTGGGTAGATCAGCTACTAAAGCTCCTAAAGCTTTTAGAGAGTTTGCTAAAAATCATAATATGACAGCAGCAATGACTGAGGCTGTGGCTAGTGGTGCGGCTATAGATCAGTGGATTAGTAATCCAAACGAAGCTACAGCGGGTACTGCAATATTAGATGCTCTTGAAATTTCTGATTCTGATTTATTAGGAGTAGGAGAATTTTTAAGAGGAGAAGAAGACGATAGTGCTTTAGAAAAAAGAACTAAAATGTTATTAGGAAATCTTCCTTTTGATTTAGCTTTTGGTGTGCTTGCGGGTACGCTTGGAAGTGGTAGCGTTTTATCAGGTAATAAAAAATTACAAGACTTGACTCCCGAAGAAGTAGGTGAGGCAGCAATGCAAGGGTTGAAAAAAAGTAGAAGGGAAGCAATGCCGCCTACAAAAACAGAACTTACTGTAGACGCTATAGACCCAGATACAGGAAAAAATGCAGTGTGGAAAGAGGTTGATGACCTTTCTGAAAACAGACAGGTTTTTTCACAAGAAGGTCTTTTTAAAGGACTGTGGCAAAAGTTTACTCAATCTAGAGGTTATAATGTTTTAGCGGGTCAAGATGCTTTTGAGCAAGCGCAACAGGCAGCACGTAAATTTAGAAATAGAGGAGAGCATTTAGCAGGTATGCTTAACACTAGCATTAATAAACTGTTAAAAGGTGGAGTAGATGAAGAAACTTTAGATAATGTTTATCGTGCTTTAACTGAAAGAAAGAAAAAAAGAGTGAAAGCTTTTAGAGATAAAGAAAGACCTGAGTTAATTGATTTTCTAAAACAAGAGTACAATTTAACTACAGACATAGCTGAAAATGTAATAGACGTTAGAAAACTAGTAGATGAAATGTCTGTTGCAATTAATGACTTTGCTCCTAATAAAAGAATACAAAGAATAATAAATAAAAATTTAAATAATTATATGCGTAGGTCTTATGAACTTTTTGAAAATAAAAATTATAAAGCTAGTCAGCCTTCTATGGCTAGAGCACAAACTTATTTTATAAATAAATTTAGAGAAGAAGATTTACTAGAAGGAAAAACTCTTTTATCAAAAGGTAAAACGCACGTACCAAAGACAGAGGCACAGCTTACAGAAGAGGCTGCAAATGCGGTAGGAGATATTTTAACAGATAGGAAAGTGGGCAGAAAAGTTTTTGAAAGAAGACAGAATATGCCAGAAGAAATAAGAGAACTAATGGGGGAGGTAACTAACCCTGTAGATGCCCTGCTTTTAACTACTTCTAAGATGGCTGATTTTTATGAGAGATCAAGATTTTTAAAAAATATGCAAGACATAGGAACAAAACAAAAATGGCTTTTTACTTCAGAACCAGAAGGTTTAGAAGGTCTTGTTAAATTACAGAACACAGGAAGAAAAGAACTCAATGGTATGTACACCACTCCAAAGATGGCTAAAGTAATTAATAATAAAGAGATAAGTATTTTTGGAGAAGATAAAATTAATAATCCTTTATATAAAAACTTTTTATCTCTAAAAGGTTTTGCAAATAAATCTGCTACTGTGTTTAGTTGGACTACTATCCTAAGAAATATATTAGGCGGTATTCAGTTTGGAGTTGTTAACGGTTTAAATTCATTTCCTTTGGGGGTGTTATCGGAAAATAGTGCTAGAACAAATCTGGCTTCTATAAAAAATAACGCTTTGTTAAAGGGAGATAAAGATTTAAATGAATTGTATGAAAGATATGTAGGTTTAGGAGTTATTAATACTAATGTAAGAATAGGAGATTTTAGAGCTTTAATAAATGAAGGATTAGAAGCTTCTTCTGTAGATGATATTATGAAAAGGGCTTCTAATAAACTTTCTAGAGGAGCAGAAAGTTTTTATTTAGGCACAGATGATTTTTTTAAAATGAATGCTTTTTCTTCTGAATTAAATATTTTGAAAAGGGCTAACAAAGGAAACACAGTACCAGTAGAAGTTTTAGAACAACAAGCTGCCGATATAATAAAGAACACTTTTCCTAATTATGATAGAGTGCCGCCCGGAATTAAAGCACTAAGAAACTGGCCTTTAGGAACCTTTGTTTCTTTTCCTGCTGAAATAATAAGAACTTCTTACGGTATTACAAAACAAGCAGCAAGCGAATTGTTATCAGGTAATGGAGTATTAGCTACAAGGGGTGCTGCTAGGTCAGCAGGTATGTATGCAGGTGTTACAGGATTTCATACTTTAGGTGAAATGCTATCAGATAATATCGGGTGGTCAGATAAAGAAAAACGAATGGCTGAAGTCCTAGCAGAAACTCCGTGGTCAAAAGATAGTACTAGATTATTTACTAGAGATGAAGAAACTGGAAAAATATATTCGGCTGATACTAAATTTTTAGATGCTTACAATACTGTTAAAGAACCGTTTACAGCAATTATAAACGAACTAGAAAGGGGAGAATTAGAACAAGCAGATTTGTCTGAAAGATATATAGACGCTACAATAAAGGGGCTGCGAACTTTGACTGCTCCGTTTACAACAGAGGCTATTTTTACTAAAGCCATAACAGATGTGTACTATGCGGTTAGAGACCCTGAAGGAAAAACTTCAGAAGGAAAATCTTTATATCCTCCTGAAAGTAATATAAGCGAAAGAATAGCTAACTCTTCTTATCATGTACTTTCTAATCTTATCCCCGGAACAGTAGATAGTATTGATAGATTAATCGGTGCATATGATGATGAAAGAAATCCTTACACTGGTGATGCCCGTTTTGATTCAGGTAATGAATGGCTTGCCCTAACTATGGGTGTTCGTTTAACAGAGTTTGATCCTAAACAACAGTTAAATTTTGCTATCAATGATTATAGAAAAGCAAACAATAATTTAAGAGGTGTTTATGGTAATTATTCTGATAGCATGGGAGATATAGTAGATCAATATAGATCAAGACAAAGAGAAAGATATAAGCTCCAACAAGAACTTTATAGAAAAATTCAAGCAACACAGTATTTTGAAAATGAAACAGACATAAATAGTTTACTTATGGAAAGCGGTATTTCTAGAGCAGATTCTTTTGAATTAAGAAATGGAAGATTTATACCACAAACAATTTCGTTAGATTTTATAGAAGATTTATACGACAAGGTAGGAGATAGTCCTAGAAGTTTTGTAGAAATAAGAAGTAAATTATCTGAAGTATATTCATCTATGAACAGGACGTTATTAAACACCCCTGAAGAGGAAGAAGAGTGAAAAAGTTTTATGAAAAGGGAGGCTCAGTAATAGTACCACAGGCTCCAGAAGAACCGGATGAGCGCATTGACAAAATGACAGGGCTACCTTACGACTTGCAAGCGGGGGGAGCTTTTATAGATGAAGAAGATCGTTTAGGTTTTTCAGCAGCAGGACTAGTTACTTTTATTAAGAGACTAACAAGGGGTGTAGATGAAGTTGTTGCAGACACCAGACCTGTTACAAGATTTGAGGCAGATCAAGGAAGTAAAGATACTATTAGAAATTTTAGAGAACAAGAACCACAGTCTTTCATAGACCCCAACTCTTTTTATTATTCTACAAGCAAAGTAAAAATAGATAATGAAGGAAAATTTCTTAAACATTTAGATGAAGAAGAAAATTTAGATTTAGGAATGTTTAAAAATGCAGATATTGAAGAACAAGATAATATTATAAACAGATTTTATTCGGCCAACCCTAGTAATAAAGCTATGGACATTAAAGTTTATAGAGAACCGGATCAAAGATATTGGAAGGCTAAACAAGAAACAGAAACTAAATTAAATGCAGAAGTTGAAGATGAGTTTAATAATATACCTGTAGATGATGTTAGTTTAGTTCAGAAATATACTGACGATATTCCTAAAGTATCTGACAAACCTGTTGAACCATCTACTTTAACCAAGGAAGAATTTTTAAAAGATTCTGTAGAGAAAAGTCCTCAGTTTAATGGTAGTTTTTTTTCTGGAATTAGATATGATAATCCTTTGTCTACCCGTATTCCAAGAGAACTTGGTATGCACATTGGTACTAAAGGACAGGCAGAAAATATATTACTAAGAGGAACACACCCCACTGCTGAGAATATGATAGAACGTATAGCAACACAGTATTACATGGGGCAGGGGATGTCAGAAGCAGCAGCACAAGTAGCCGTTTTAGAAAAGGGGGTTCCTGATAGTATCTATGATGATCTTATTAAAGAATTAAACTTATCAGTACCAACAGGCGTAGAGCCTTCGTTGCAGAAAGGATTTATAAACGTAAAGAATCCTTTAATTTTAGATACTGATATGATTAACTGGAATCCTTCTAAGTTTTTAGGAGGCTTTGATCCTAAAGGAAAAATTAAACTAGCTGAACAAGCTCAGTCTTTTGTGGACGCTTTGAATGCTCAAGTAAAACTACGTCCTGCACAGTTTACTAAGATAGTAGATGATGCTGCTAAACAAATAAATACTATTCTTCGTAAGAAAGATAAGAACTCAGGAAAGCTTTTGAACTCTGTTTACGATCACCACATTAATCAACTAACCAAGACAATGCTAGAGGACTTGGGATTCGACAGTATTAAGTACAAGAATCTAGGAGAACTTGCAAGGGTTTCAGAGAAGAAGGCAGGAGGCAACTCTTATATATTGTTCAGAGATGATCAGTTTGTTACTGACTTTGTTGAACAATTAAAAAATCCATATTTTATTAATAGTAAATTTATAAAAGAGTTTGATGGTACAACTGGAAATAAAGACCATTTGACAAGAAGAGAATTAGGAAGTATTGATCCTAATAAACTAAAAGATTATAGTGGTGTATCAGGAGAAATTCGTGGTCAACATACTACTAGAAGTGATGAAAGCTTTGAAAAATTAAAAAAGGATATATCTGAAAATGGAATAAAAGAACCTATTTTTATAACAAAAGATTATGGTTCTATGCCTAAAATTTCAGAAGGTAATAACAGGATAGACGCAGCAATAGCTTTAGGATTAAAAGAAGTTCCTGTAGAAATAAATTATTTTGGTAACTCACAAAAACAAGGTCTTGTTGGACAGTCCACTAAAACTGACTTTGCTGAACAACCCCCTATTAAACAGGCAGTTGATGACTTACAAACATTTGATGCTGTGATACCGGAAGGTGCTACTACTAAAGTTTTATCTGGTTCAGGTAAAGAAATTCCGGGTGTTTTTACTAAAGATGTTCCAGTTTTACCAAAGTCAGAAAAGGTAGCTGAAGGTCAACAAGTAGAAACTTTAGCAAAGCTTTTTCCAGAAAAATTTTCTACAGTGTATAAAGCCGCAAAAGATTTAGAAGATTTTTTAATATCAAGAAAGGGTAAAGGTATTCCAAGAAGATTAGAACTATTACCTGAAGAAACTAGAAAAAGATTACAGGAAGTTAATTTTAAAAGGGGCAGAGGAGAAATCAGCCAACTAGATCAATTTAAAATATCTGGTGAAATATTACCTGTCAAACCAGTAAAAGTTATGCCTGAAAAAATTTATGATCTTGATGTAGCTAGGTCAATAGATGATAGGAAGTTAGTAGGAACAGGTATTTTAGATAGAAATGTTTTTATTCAAAATGGGACTAGAACTTCTCAAAGAATAGATATTCCTGTATGGAATTATAAGGGAAAGAAGGCAGTAACCCTCCATGATGGTAGGACAAGCGGTGGAAGTCCGATAGCATATGGACGAGGAGGATTACTAGAAGATGTTGAGTTTATAACTTCACCTATAGCAGCTCAAAAAATAGCTAGGCAAGTAGAGGTTAAAAGTACAATAGCTAGAATAAATGGTAATTGGTTAAATACAAATTATGATGAGCTATATGCTTTTATGAAAGATGTAATAGAGAATCCTCTTAAATATCCTAATTGGACACAAGTAAGAATGAATCCTGATATACACTCTTGGTTTATGGATGCTAAAACTGGTCTTCCTCTTATTAGGGCAAGGCAAGCTGCTCAATCAGGAGACATAGTAATTGCTGAAAATGCAATGACTCCTAATGGAGTTCTAGCTAAAGATATATTAACTACATATGGAAGTGTATTAGAAGCCGCTGAAGATATTTTTAATTCTAAAGAATTTAAAAAAGCGAGTAAGGAAGGTGGATTTGGTTACATTAACAAAGGAGATGATGTAGTTGGTAAACTTCCTCCAGTATCCACAACCTACAACACTGGAGGCAAGGTACTAGGAAGTCTTGGAAGGGTTAAAAGAAACACAGGCGGTAAAATATTAGGAAGCTTACATAGGAGTATGTATAAATGAAAACATTACTTGGTTTAATAATAGCTACTACACTACTGGTATCAGCCAGTAAACTATATCCAAATGAGCCTACTTATGTAGATGATGTAGCTGCCATTATAAACAATAACTGTGTAGTGTGCCATCGTGAAGGTGGTATTGGGCCTATGACGTTTGAATCTTATGAGGAGGTTCGCCCGTGGAGTCCATTAATTCAAATGAAAGTGGCTAACAGAGAGATGCCGCCCTACGCTTACGATGCGGGAATTGGCATACAAGAATTACATGGTGATTGGAGGCTCTCTCAGGCCGATGTAGACACGATAGTAGAGTGGGTCAATACGGGATCAGAGTATGGTGATACTGACGTTGTAGTGCAGTCTCCTCGCCTCTCTGACCCTGATCAGTGGAACTTCTACGAAACCTTTGGAGAACCTACGTTGGTTATACCGTCTACTCCAATAGATATTCCGGCTACAGGGAACGATCTGTGGCACAAACACAACGTAGCCAGTGGACTAACTGAGGACAGGTGCATTAAGGCCATCCAAGTTAAGCCAAGAGGAGAGGCTAAGAGTGTGGTTCACCACGCTAACAGCACTGTTACCTTAGAAGGCGAGAGGTACGGTATGCTTACTGAATATGCTATGGGTAAGTGGGGAGAAATAGTACCAGAGGGGGTGTGTAGAACCATACCTGCTAACGCAGAGATAGCTTGGGACATTCATATGTTCCCCGGAGGTCTTGGAGCTATCGCCCCCGGAACTATTATTAAAGATAATGTAGTAGAGATAGGGCTGTGGTTGTATTCTCCAGAGGAATCCCAAGAACTTGCTTACGAACAAGACCTGAAGCTATATAGGATTAGTGATCAAGCTGATATTGTTATCCCACCCAATGGTTATCATATGACACAAGGCTTTCACTCCTTTGATCATCCGGTTCGTATAGACTCATGGCAACCACACGGACATTTAAGAATGAATGCAGCAAGCTTTGAGATATTCTACCCTGACACTGGGAGAACAGAGCAGATTAGTCAGGTATCTAACTGGAGTGCAACGTGGCATCACAGTCATTTGTATGACCCAGACTATGCCCCACTACTACCAACGGGAGCGGTGTTAGTTTTAAAACAGTGGTATGACAACACAGCAAACAACCCTAACAATCCTGACCCTGATATGTGGGTTGTAGGGGGTAGTAGGACAGGCGATGAGATGACTCACGCTTGGATAGCAGTAACACATCTTGATGAAGAGAAGTACCAAGAACTTATAACTGAAAGAAACAACAAGAGGTTGATAGCCCAATGAAATATTTAATACTTACGGCTTTACTACTGACAGGCTGTAGTAACTTCGGAGCGCCTAGTGGAATGTCCTTACACTTACAAGAGTACCCTCAATTTAACTGGATTGATCAAGATATTTTTATGTTGAATGTAAGAACTTGTAGGAGTCTAGACCACTGCGCTGCTGAACAACTATTTAATTAATATGAAAGGTGAATTTATGTTAGCTTTATATACAGAAGAACAACTAGGCGCAGCGTATCAAGTATACGCCCGTATTCATGCCGCTAAAGAAGTAGACATTGTAGACTTTGAAACTTATAGAATTATTTTTGAGTCTCAGTATATGGCTATGACTAAAGCGGATGAAATTTTTGACGGTGAAGATGACGCAGTACACTAAACAAATTAAGGAATAGCTTTAATTTCTTCCTGTATAAATTCATGTAAAGGTTCTAGCTTCCTACGCCCCTCTTCAATTATCTTTTGTATCACATCTATATCTCCTTCCATAAAGATTTGTTTAGCTTTTCCAACTGGTAGATAGCTTAGCTCGCTAACTATGTCTCCCTCTGGAGTTAATAGAACTTTGAAAGATACTATATTGGCTTCTTTTATTTGATTCATAAGACTACACACTTATAAAATTTATATTTTCTACATTCCCTTTAAGCCCCGCCTTCATATAAGTAGTTGCCCTGCCTTCAAAAAAGTTCTGATGTTCTACTCCTAGCACATCATCTAACCATAGTAAAGGATTGTCACTGACTTTATAATTAGGTTTTAATCCAAGTTGAAGAAGTCTTCTGTCTGCTATGTATCTAATGTACTCCTTCATTTCATCTTTAGTAAGCCCCTGAATATCACCCAGTTCAAATACTAAATCTAAAAACTTGTCTTCTAGCTTAACCATTTCCCTGCATACCTGATAGATTTCCTTTTTAAAATCGTCTGTCCATATGTCTACGTTCTCCTTTATAAACTCTTTGAATAAAGTTGTCATGGCCTCAACGTGTAGAGACTCATCACGTATACTGTAAGTAACAATCTGTCCCATCCCCTTCATCTTTCCAAATCTAGGAAAGTTTAAAAGGATTACAAAGCTACTGAATAATTGTAGCCCCTCCGTAAAAGCAGAATAGACTGCTAAGTTTTTAGCTATAGACTCCTTGTTGTTTAGTTTTAAAGGAGAGCTACTTATGTACTCATGTTTGTCTGCCATTGCTTCATACTCAGCGAATGCTCTGTACTCTTTCTCAGGCATCCCCACTGTATCCAACAATAAACTATAGGCGTGTTGGTGTATTGATTCCATGTTAGCAAAGGATGACATCATCATTCTTGCTTCTGGTTTCTTGAACACACGCATATACTTATCTATATAACCAGACGCAACGTCTACATCTGACTGTGTAAACAATCTAAATATCTGGCTCAACAAATTCTTTTCAGACTCATCCATGTCCTGCCAATCTTTAACATCATTGTGTAGGGGTACATCTTCGGGCAACCATATCATTTGATTCTGTTGTACATAGTAATCAAACATCCACGGATGATCAAAAGGTTTATAGTAGTCCCTTGTCCCTAGTAAACTCATTAACTCTCCTTCATTAAATTAGATATAGATTGAAAATCTTTTTTTGATTTGGTTAGTTTGTTGTGTAAGTACATAGCAGACCAACATCCTAAGACTGCTCCGGTTGCAAGCTTCCAAACTAATTCTAAGCTTGCTCCCATTTGTACGATGTTAATAATAATATAGACTTCTGTAAAAGCCATAGCAATGCTGAACACAGGCACAAATAAATAGTTGTTAAATGCAACATTACGTTGTTGAAAAGCTTTGACAAATACAGAAATGTAACTAGCTAATATCAAGTTCATTGGCTTCTTCTCTGGTTTCTAGTGAGTCTTTTATTTCACGGACAATCTCTAGAAGTTCTGCCCCCTCCTCCTCATCACCATGTATTTCAACTGTTACTTTGAACTTCAAACTCTGCTCCTATCTCTGCTATAATTTCCCAGTATCTTGTAACCATTCCTTTTGGAATTACCATCACAGCATTAACATACTCTTCATCCTTTTTGCTGTGATAGCGATCAGTACATAATATAATTTCATTGTCGTTATCCGCTACTAGATAACCTACGCTTGACCTAAGCACAGGCTTTAGTTTTCTAGCGTCAGCGATGAGATGATCCTCAGTATCTATCCAAGCATCTTCCCACTCAACCTGCATGATACAACCTAATAGTGCATCATGGTGCGGATTATTTGGTTTATCCTTCACAACTTATACACCCCTCTTCATCTAGTTTTATTCTAGGTATTTTTATATTTACATTCTCTGTTCCTCTGGCAGAGTCAGATCGTAAATAGTACATAGACTTTAGTTTATTAGCACCTGCCCAGTGTACGTCATTAACGTACTGCAAGAACTCATCGTGAGTTTCTTGTGTTGCATTGTGGTGTGGTGGTTTAAAGAATAGGTTTACACTCTGTCCTTGACAAACATATTTTTGTCTCATGCAAGCGTGTTCTATAATCCATATTTGATTTAATTCAGGAGCAGTTTTAAATACCTCTTTCATCTCATCAGTTAAAATGTCTAGGTGCTGAACAGACCCTTCATGTGCTGCAATATCTTTCCAAATTTCATTGCGCTTTTTGTTGTTGGGTACAAGCTCAAACAACAAATCATCTAAGTATTTATTCTTAACTTTAAAGCTACCCGTTAAGGTCTTGTGTGTGTACACGTTAGCTCTGTTAGGCTCTATAGATGGGCTAGTGCCGTCACATATTATAGAGCTAGAAGCGTTAGGGGCTACCGCCAGTAAATGTGCGTTGCGCTTGCCGCTCCCTTTCATGTCAGGACACTCACCCCTTTCCTCTGCTAGTTGTCTTGTTGCAGCAGAAGCCCTGTCCTTTATAAAAGAAAAGGCTTTGTTATTAAAAGAAGATGCCCACATACTTTCAAAAGGCGTGTTGTTCTTTTGTAAATAGGTATGGAATCCCATAGCTCCTAGACCTATAGACCTCTCACGCATAGCAGAGTAAGCTGCTTTAGCGTAGCCTCCTTGTTCTTTGACCGCATCAATAAAGTTTTGTAACACGTTATCGAGCATAGTAATAAGGTCAGAAATAAAGCTATCTTCTTTTGACCACTCATCAAAGTACTCAAGATTAACACTAGACAAACAACAGACTGCCGTCCTTTCTTCATTGGTTGGTAACATAATCTCAGAACAAAGGTTGCTCTGTTTAATCTCTAGACCTAGTTTCTTTTGTTCTTCTGGTAAAGCATCGTTGCATATATCTAGATTAACAATGTACGGTTCTCCTGTTTCCATTCTTGTCTGAATCATTTGGAACCACAGGTCACGCGCTGAAACTGTCTTAACTGCCGTGTTAGTTTTTGGGTCTATCAGTCTCCACTCTTTGTCAGTCTTCACACAATCTAAGAACTCATTGGATATGCTCACAGCATTGTGAAGATTCAAACACTTTCTATTTAAATCTCCTCCTGTAGTCTTACGCATATTAATAAACTCTTCAATCTCTGGATGAGATATGTCCATGTATGCTGCGTAACTCCCTCTTCTTGTAACGCCTTGATTAAAGGCAAGCATCTGACTATCAACTACGTGCATGAATGGGATAGAACCAGTAGACTTAGAACCGTTAGCAGTGTCCACACCATTGCTCCGAACATTACTCCAACATCCACCGATGCCTCCACCTCCACTAGCGAGCCATATATTCTCATCATAGTGAGCAGATAAACCATTGCGGGAATCAGGAACAAAATTAAGAAAACAACTGATAGGTAAGCCACGGCTAGTTCCCCCGTTGCTAAGGACAGGAGTGCTAAACATGAACCAGAAACTACTAGCATACGTGTAGAGTCGCTGTGCAAGATCATAATCAGTGTGTCCGTTATAAGTAGCACCAAATATACTGGCGCGAGCAAAAGCTTCTTGAGCATGAGTTTCATTCTCCCAAAGATACCTGTCCTTTAATGTAGAGAGAGCAAAAGAATCTAGACGTTCTTCTGCATCATAATTTATTTTGATTCCTAAGTAATCTTGCTTGCCTATTTTGCTCTGTGTCATGGGTTATTTTTTTAGTCCTTTTATGGTTGTGTGTTCTATGCTTCTTGTCTACAGCTTCTTTCTTTTTATTGTACTTAGCTGTTCGTTCAGCTTTGCGATCCCACATTTGTAATGTCCTTATATATTTCTTGACGTATTCTTTTCTTAACCTCTGTGTCTGCTTCAGATATAACTTTAATATCTGTTGGTTTTAATTTATAAGTTTCCCAGTAAACAGCTTCAGGTGGATTTGTTTTTAATTCGTACTGCCAAACATCCCCATCTATATCTCTAAAAAACATCTCGCCTTTAGTGTTTGCAAGCATCATTTGCATACCTCTGCTGTAAGTTTATCTAGATACCATCTGGCTTTACGCAAATCTTTTACATTGTCCTTGTATCTAAACCGCCATATATACTTTATAACATTTCCTCTGAGATACCCTTCAAACTCTTCTTTGGTAGAGGCCGCTTCAATAGCCTCAATACATTCTATGTCACCATTATTATAATGTGATGGATGATCTATATCATCTTTCTCAATAGGCACAACTGTTTTTCTTTTGACTGTTCTTGCTTCACCAATAACCTCATCTGAATAGTAGTTGCCTTCCCTTAATTTTTTATTGACTTCGTTCCATTCATCAGGCGTTGCGTCATCAATACTCATTAATCATCTCTCCATTTTTTAGGTAGTGTATCTTCATCGTACCACTTAAAGTTGTTAGCCTCTGCCCATTCTGCATGGCTACGTTTTGTCCCGTCCTTACGCTTCTTTGCTTGGGGCATAGCGGCATAAGGAGCAGAAAATAAAAACACAAGCTCAACATTTTTAGGTAGTGCTTTCCTAACCCATGTGTACTTGTTGTATTCCTGATAGTCCCAGAACCTTCCTTTAGCTTCTAACAAAATTGTTTTATTTCCAATAACCTTTATAAAGTCTGGATGATATTTATGTTCTACTGTATAGTCAACCGTGTCGCTATGGTGTTGCCAGTTTTTAAGAACTCCTTGATGTAAAGTATGCTCCCACTTAGAATCATATGTTGCAGGAACATCCTTTTCTTTGGGCCTAGCTACCCTTTGTTTCCTGTATCCTTTTCTTATCTTCACTTGTTCATTTCCTTACAGTCCTGTACTGTTATTAAAGATAAGTCTTTAGTGTAGCATAACTTTTTCAATCGTTTAACAAACCACTTATAAGTAAACGAACTCAAGTGGAAAGTACCATCGTTGTAATATAAATGAGTTTGTTTAGGTGTAAAGTCTAAGACGTTGTTTACATTATACACCTTTCCAGACTCCTTGTCAACAAGAGATTGCATCCACTCTACTAAAAGCTCCTTAGCTCTGCGCCTAATCAACTTCATTTTCTTGGAGTTCATACTAAAACTTCCTCCACTCTAGGCTCAGATAATACTTTAGTGAAGTGAGCTAACCCTTTGTTATATCTAAATGTTCTCAAGCCCTGCCCATCATTAGCATCTTTAAAACATTCATGTTTGTGTGGGCAATAAGAACAATTCTTATGTATCTTCTTGTTGCCTTTCTTTCCTTCAGAGACAGGCTCATAGCATAACTTTGAAGGGGGCTTGGATTTGTTTAGCGCCTTGACTGCGTGGCTTATCCTGTCTCTAATCACAGGCTTGTCTAGTTCCTCTGGCGCATAGAAACAAAGCTCTCCACTTTCTTTATTGATAACTAGAAAGCCTCCCTTCTCTGTCCCTTCGGCCTCTTCGTAGCCTGTTAGCTGTGGTATGTAACCAAAGGGATCATCATCGCCCAGTGAACCACCGCTGAATTTTCTAAACGCATACCCCGAAGCAGTCTTTATATCTACTACCTCATCATCTATCTTACAATCCATGTGACCAGAGACACCATCTACCATAACTTCTTTTTGCTCAGAGCCTACATCGTGATCCGTAAGTCTAGCAAGCATGAGGACTACCTCTTCAAGTAGGTGTCCATAAAGAAACTTAATGAATGTCTGAGGTGAGTGTCCTTCTTGTTTTACTTCCCCATGTTTATCAAACCAAAGTCTCCTGACAGGCTTGCCTATGTTAGACATCCTCAATGTAAAAGAAGAATCTCTTTTAGGTGGTCTAGCCCATGACTCAAGAGCAGACTTCATTCTCTCGCCAAAGTTTTCTATATCCTCATCTGATATATCAAGGTGCTTGCCTTTGGTAAGGGGGGCTAACGCCTCATAAATATCTTTAGCTATATCAGAAGTTAAATTTCTGTTGTTTGACATACGGTTCTTCCTGTATAATTTTCTTGCCCTTACGGACGTTAGGCATATAATGTAATTCTTCCCATGTTCTTATGCTGTGACAGTTAGCGCACCTAACCTCACACTTTTTTACTTCATTAAATAATTCTTTTATGTATTCCCTATTCTTTTTTTTGTCGGTTAGGTTTATTCTTTTTACCATCCTAGACATTTTCCCACCACCTCCCGATGCGGCAGCGTCTAGTATAAGGTGTTTGTTTTCTCTGACAATGTGATCAAAGTGTAAAGCTTTAGGATGTTTCTTATAGCCACAATCTTTACAACCCCTTTCCATTTTAATTTGATTTAACTTATGATACCTTCTGTCACGGACGTACTTAATGTAATCTGGTGTACTACAGTTAATGCGTTTCACTCCAGTTTCCTCCGATCTTAAACTCCCCATCTAACGGACAGTTTAAATTGTAGTAGTCTGCTGTTTGCTTTATGCACTCTACACCCAATGATCCTACCACACTTGATGATCTCTTGTCAACCTCTATTTGCCACTCATCATGTATGTTAGCTACAAAATGTGCAGGAAGATGTAACCTATTTATCTCCTCATCTAACTTAATCAATGCTCTCTTCATAACAACAGCACCACCACCCTGTAGCAGAGTGTTGAGTGCGCTGTGAGGCGATCTAATAAATAGCTTGCGTCCATCTAGTGCCTTGATGAAACCCTTTGCAGATGCTCTAGATACTCTGTCTCTAAGATTTTTAAGTGATGGGAGATTAGTAAGGAAGCGTTGTTTAAGTTGACTACCATCCCGCTTATTTCCTCCAACCACACTGCCAAGCTTTGCATCTCCTGCTCCGTATATGAGGGCATAGATGAAAGTTTTAGCCTGATTTCTTGATTCAAGTCCTGCAAGTTTTTGATTAGTGGTGTGTATATCTCCGTTGATGATCTCATTTATATAGTCCTTGTCATCCATATAGTGTGCAAGCATTCTCAACTCTAGTCCAGAAGCGTCTATGCCTACAAGATCGTACCCTTCAGGCACAGTCCAACAGGATCGACACTCTTTTCCATAGGGTGAGTTTATGCTAGGACACTGTGCCATGTTAGGGCTACGGTGCGTCATTCGCCCAGTGATTGTGCCGTTGTGATTAACAAACCCACGCACTCTGCTGTCATCTCCTAAAGAATCAAACCAAGAATTTATCTGTGCTATTCTTTTTTGATACATCAGGTAGTCAGCTATAAGCTTTGCCTGTGGTATGTTGTCAATCTTTTTAAGTGTACCCTCATCTACAATAGGCTGACCAGTAGGAGTAAACTTAGTAGGCTTCCACCCAAACTCCTGTAGGTACTCACCTATTTGTTTACGTGAGCCTAAGTTAAAGGGGATGACTTCTTTGCGTACAACTTCCCCTTCGGTCTTCATAACTTCAAACTCAAAACAAGAAAGGCGTGACCTCTTTATATTGCCAGAGGCGTTCTTCTCTTGACGTAACTCTCCCATCCTAGATATAGAACCGTCCTTGTTATAGGATGGGCGCAGTGTATGATAGGTAGTGTGAGGTTTAAACTCCTTATGCACCTCAGTAACAACCCCGTTTAACTTTTCGTTTAACTCTGCTATTAATAGTGATGCTGTCTGCTGATCAAAAAGAAAACCATGATCTCTCTGATCACTTAGAATCTTAGCAGTGGCTTGCTCTAAATCTATTGACTCCCTGCTAAAGCCTTTTGTTTCCATCCTTAGCCTGTCGTACACCCTCTTGTTAAGAACAGTATCTCTTTCACAATACTTCACCATGTCCATAGAGAAGTGTTGGAAGTCTTCGTACTCTATCTTAGGCAAACCTAACCGGAACCCCCACGATTTAAGGCTATGCCCTCCATCACGTACAGGATTCAAGAGTCTTGATATTACCAGTGTGTCTACTATTTTTTTATTAAACAAATTTAAATTATGTAGCTTCTTAATCACTGGCATATCAAAGCCTAGTATGTTGTGGCCTATAAGCTTATCTGCTTTTGATAAACGATCTAGTCCTGTAGCTAGTGTATCCTTGTAGTATGAATTAACCTCCTCTGTTTCTGTGTCTACCGTAGTGACACACCATATCTTAGTAGCATCTAAATCATCTGTCTCAATATCAAAGACTAGTGAACTCATCTGGTTCCTCCGCATCAACCTCAGAAAGTCTGCCTGTTTCTCTATCATACAGTAAATGTGTAGCCATGCCAACATCTCCTGTGTAGCGAGACTTCAATATCCGCAAGTGAGTTGTGTTAGATTCAACCTGATCATCTGCCTGTTGATTCCTCTCAAGTGCTATAACACAGTCGGATAATTGTGCTATAGATTGTGATCCTCTAAGGTGATTCAGACCAACAGTGACACCATTCTCATGGCCTCTATTGCCCTCTACTCTACGCAGGTGAGACACTAGCACCATCCCTGCACCTGTCTCCTCTACTATGGAGCGTAGCTTAGTCATGATGCTGTCTATGGTACGCCTCTCATCCCCTTCAGCAGCAGAAGATACAAGCATATGAAGGTGATCAACTATCACCCACTTACACCCACATCCTACGATCATAAACCTTATCTTAGAAAATATCTCATCAAGATCAGTGGCTCCAAAGTGAGCATGAATCCACACCCTGTCTTTGTTGTCACCCTCAAACATCTTATTGAATGTATTGTCTAGTTGGTCTTTAGTAAACTCCTCTCTCACCTGATCAACGTAGAGCCTAGCATTAGATTCGATAGACATGATACCATCAACTGTCCTTCTCCAATCCTCCTCCAATGCTATGACACCCACGTTGTCCTTAGTTTGAGAGATGAGCCAGTGCTCTAGCTCTCTGGTTACAGAAGATTTACCTAGACCTGTGCCTCCCGTCAGGGTTACAAGCTCTCCCTGTCTTAGTCCGTATAGCTTTTCGTTGAGTCCTTCCCACGGATAAGGCACAGATTCTTTGCGTTGTCTGTTGTCAAACTTCTCCTTGTTCTCGCTTACGTTTAGTACACCAGAAGGTGTGTAAGTCTTTGCTGACCACCACTCACTAACGTAGCTATGGTGTCGGCCCTGACGTAACATATCATTAGCGTCTTTAAAATCTGTAGGCAGTGTAAGTATCTTTGCTTTAGCGGGGCTTAGTAATCTGGCTACCTTGATCGCAGCCTCTCTACCCTGCTTGTCATTATCAAAGTTAATGATGACGTTATCAAAAGACTCTATAAATTCTAGTGAGTTCTTCACATCCTTGACTGCACCAGACGCACCATTCTTAATGGAAACGACAGGCCACTTAGAGCCAAGCAGTTCGTATGCTGCCATCGCATCACACTCACCCTCTACTAGTGTTATGTACTTACCTCCTGCCTTGAATAACTGCTCCCCAAAAAGCCCACTTCCTTGTGGATTCCCTCTCCAAGAAAACATCTTGTTAGGTTCCCGTACCTTGTAACCTGTTATCTCATTGGCTACATAGTAAGGGTATAGGTGACGCATGATCTGGTTAGAAGATTCATTTTTAACAGCCTTAACTCCATACTTCTTAGCTGTCTCTACTGATATACCTCTGTCAGTAAGGGCAACAAAGCTACCCTCTGCCTGATTCATTGCGTTGTTCCGATATGTTTGTATCTCATTGGTTGTGATTGTCTCCCCGCCTGTGGCCTTCTCATAGTCAGGAAACCTAGTCTCACAACTAAAGCAGTAACCGGAACCATCTTCGTTGACAGAGACAGGATCACCGCCTCCACAACTAGGGCAGGGTAAGTGATACTTTGCGAATGTCATACCTAATCCTCTTGCTTGTATGCCTCATTAACATTAGGGGTTGAGGGATCGTCACCTACATACTGGCCCTTCTCATCTCTAGCCCGTTCACGTTCTATTAAAGTTTCTTCATGACATTCCGTGTCCATTATGTCAGCTCTCAAAGACTGAAGTGCTTCTCTAAGTATCATTACCTTATCACTTAGCTCACTTAATTCTTTCAAAGCTTTCTGGGCTAACTTAAATTTCAGCTTACCCTCAACACTAAAAAGGGAGACATTATAATCTCCCTCCTCAGTCCTGAATACTGCCGTTGTTGATGGAGCATCAGGGTCTATATTCATAGTTCATCCTCCTCCCCTAAAGATTCTTCTACGTCAAACTCCGCACCTGCCGGAGCATTATATTCCACAAGGTCAAGAACCTGCATGGCTTGGAAGTCTAACCCACTCCAATCACCGCTCTCCCACTCACGGAATTGAACCTTAACCCTAGAGCCATTACCTACCTGACAATCTAAGGGCTGCTTGGATTTGTCGAACAGCTTGGGGGCAGGTCGTGTATGCACCTGACCTGACTTCCTGTCTGTCCAGTTTACCTTACGCTTTATAACTAGCGCAGTGCCTACGTCTTCCATCTCTTTGACTTGCTTTGCAAATCCCTTACGCTTGTACTCTTCTGCTACCTCTTGATCTACTACAAGGTTCACGGAAAAGACAGGCTCAAACTTAGTGTTGGGTGAAAGAACACTCGCCCAATACGCTTTGCCTTCTAGTACAGCCATACTATATCTCCTCTGTTTAGTTTATATGTGTATGGTAACACAGTTATTCTTTTTTGTCAAGCACTTTTTTAATTAATTCTAATTCGTCTGACTCATCATGTTGTGTTGGGTGGTTGTGGACTATACCCTTATGCTTGACATAGCCCCTCTTAGTTTCCCTATGCTTATCCTTATGCACCTGATTCTTATTGAATTTGTGTGCGTGTTTAGCAACTAGGTTCCTATTTTTTAACTGGCTTGGTGGTGCTCTTCTCATTTTAACCCCCTTAAAAAAGTAGAAGCAGCCGCACCCCACTGCCACAATACCCACTACTCACGTTGCTTTCTGCTAACAGCGAACTAATTGTTTTCTCGGATATCCGACTGTTAGTTTCTAGTCATAGGACTTTATTGAGCATCCTATTTCATACAACTTTGTAGCCTCCCCCTTTTTGCTTCTGGAACTTAGGAGCAAACATAAAATTAATTATGTTGTAGGTCTACTTTAAATCTTTATCTTTCCTGTATCTTTCATCTAATCTCTTAAAGTCTCCGTCAAAGTATGCCATTATAATCGCATATAAAAAAAAGTCAACTACTAATACAAGCAAAAATAATATATAGCCTACTATCATTTAATCAATCTCCTTATCAGACTCAGCAGTATCCACTAACAATTTAACTGCTTCACGATACTCTATATCTTTCCTGTTGTCAAGAGGTAATCCCTCAAGTGTATCCAGAAGCAGCCTCAAATCTTGGTAGGTGCTTTCTAATATCATGCAGCCTTCTCCAATTTAGGAAAGCTATTCAATATATCCTGTACTTTCTTCTGTCTCATGAGTGAAACATTAGCTTTGCTACCCTTAGTTGGTGCATGAGTAGCCCAATCTGTGAAAGCATTATACAATGCCCAGTAATTTCTACCCATTGCCTTAGAATAATGGTTCTTATACTTCTCCATAATGTAGTGGTAGCCTGTGCTTCTGGTTCCCCTTTCCGCTACCCCTGTGTTGGATAGACCTAACAGATTCGATGTTAGTGTTGCAGGAGTAGAGCACCTTAGTTTAGCCCAGTGATGCCATAGCTCTGCCTCTTTCTCAAGAACCTCTACACCCCTGCTAATAATTCTAGCACCCTGATCTATGCTCAGTCCTCTTGTATGCCTAGACTTATACATAGCAGTAGCATTATCAGTAAATATCTGGCCGTTGTCGCACATCCACTGCCTAGCACCTACACTAAGTACCAGTGGTGAAGAACCATCAAAGCTATTCACTCCTAAGAAACTTAGCGTAGCACTATCGCCGTCCGGTGTAATAATCTTATGAGCAGGTAGCTCTAGGTTATAGATCATCCTAGCACCCTTGTTAGCAATCTTAATAGATTCCTTAACACCAGTAGCATCTACCGTAGCTCGTTCGACTGATGAACGTATAGCCTCTATCACTGGTATATGTTCAGTGATGTTGTAGTTTCTGCTATGGTATCCTAGCACATCACCAGTGTCAGGTCTAATAGATACAACCCGACCCGTTATCTCTACGCTGTTACCGTAAGTATCTTCGTAGTGTACTGGCCTTACGTCAATTGGAAAGTCAGCCAATCCATACCCTGCTGCCCGTAAGTTATTGATATGTATTGTATTTTTATACATTGCTTCTATCATTCTTTATCTCCAAGTTATAATTTATTTTACATGAGGTAAACTACAGGGTCATCCTTAGTCCACTCTACATCTTCGTAATCTTCTTCGTAACTACCTAGCCTATACCTACGCATAGGTTCGTAGTCCTCATCACCTACTCTGTTAGGATCATCCGGTAATGTCCTCCAATCTGTGTAAACCCTTGCCATTTTATTTCCCCTAATTAAAATTAAATATGGGTAGGATAATAGGGATTGCCTATTCCAAGCATCCGGTTTAGGCTACGCATTTCTGCAAGCCATACCCATAATAAATGTGGAGACTACGGCAGGAATTGAACCTGCATATATGGATTTGCAATCCACTGCATCACCCTTCTGCCACGCAGCCTGTAATTAATAGTCCTCTAAATATCCTATGTCATTGTTATAGTTGTCAGACACTCTCACAACTACGTCATTGTCCTCATCAGTAGTAACATCAAAGGTAAACTCTGAGTCATACTGAGCCTTCATAGAATCGTATGCCGACTTCAGTGTATCATACTTGTATGGTTTAGTGCTCAATAACATTATCATCTACCCCATATTTTGTCATGCCATATATCTTATTCTCTAAGAACATGACAATGATATGTCTTATCATATCTCCAAAGTGATAGTAGTAATCCTCATGCGGGTACATCTTGTGTATCATTTTCTCAAACCTATCCTCACTAGTCTTATCAACTATCCCTAACGCCCCGTCAATATAGTCTACAAAGTGTGCCTTAATTGTTGGAGCAGTAACGTGATTACTGGCCCAGAATTGTGCCCACTCATCATCTATTATTGTGTAAAATTCTTTTCGGTAACTCATGTTTCTTGCCTCGATTAAATACGGTAGAGATTACAAAGGTGTAGCAGTTAGCGCAATAAATCTTATCACCGCTGATCCTTACTACACCTTTAGTAGTACACCCCTTAACATTGCATATAGTATTAGGCATTTACTTTATGCCAACCTTCGTTGATTTCCTCATTACCTTGAGTGTCTCTAACAGATACTTTGATTTCTTTAAGGGCATTAGGCTTCTCAATATAAAAGCTACGCTTGAGAAAATGAAACCCTATAAATACTGGGCCATTGCTAATACCTGTACGGTTCTTGACTGATCTAACTCTATAAATAGTTTGCATCTTATTACACCTCATAAGTTTTATGTTTAAATGTATACCCTAGATCATCCTTAATTAGATTCACTTCCTGCCTACTAAAAGTTTTCTTACCTATCAACTTTGATAGTGCAAGTGACTTACTACAAGCCGGATAGATTCTATCAACTCCATAAACCTTTTTAATTTCTACTGTTAATTCTTGATTAATATTCATTATCATTTCCCATTGCGTCTTTAAAAAACTATATAGATAGTAACATATTTTTAAACTAAAGTCAAGTGATTGTTACAATTTGTTTCAATTAACAATAGGCCAGTTATAATCTGCAATCCTAAACGAGACAACCTTCATAGTAGTGCCGTAGTCTTCTTCTATTGTATTCCTGACCTCTTCCGCATGACCTTTGTGGAGGTAGAATATCTTGCTATCCTGACTAGACTTCTCCATATCTACCTCTATCTCCGTTCTATCTGTAGCTATCAGCGTATAAATTCTCATATCACATCACCTGTATCTGTCGTTATAAATTGATCTGTGTTCTTATCATAGAATACACCTAGCCTATCTGTTATTTCTTTAAATGCTTCGGCATATCCTACGTCATCAGAGTTATTATACTGCGCGTAATCTGAATTGTCTAGTAGTATCTGTAGTGCTTCGTTAATTGTCATTTTCTTTTTCCTCTAGCTCCCAGAGTAATTTAAAATATGCGTCTGATCTTTTCCAAAGCTCATCATGAAGCTCTTTAAGACTATAATAATCTTTATCTTCTTTTAATCCAAAGGCCAGTGTATACAGGCCGTCTAAAAAATCATTAGTATTCATTAGTATTTATCCTTTAACTTGGTAACCAGTATATAGTATGTAGTATGCTATGTCAATACTTTGTTACAATTTGTTTCAATTATTAACCGACTGCTATTAGGTTATCGTTAATTACTTTAGCCATTGATCGACCATGCGCCACGTAAGCGATTGTTTCTGCTGACTTATTCCAACATTCTCTACATGATCCGCACTTGCCATCATTCTCATAGGCTCTACAGATTACAGCATTTTTATCCTGCCTAACTCCATCATGATCGCTAGAAAATACAGCGTCAATATCTTTCGGTAGTATTGTGCTGCTAGTCTTAATACTATTCAATCTGAATGTGCTAAAGTTTACCTTTTTACCTTGCACACTATCACTTGATAATCTTACAACAACGTTATCAAGTTTATTCATTCGCTCTATTACATCCGCAAATTTTGAAAACTTATACTGTCTAGTCGGTAGCCAATGCTTAACCCATTGCGTACGCTCCATAACTTGATAGATTTTCTCTGCTAGTTTGATATGATACATATCGCCACTGTCGAACCATCTAAAATATCTATGATTGTCCAACTCTGCTACCATATCATCTACCCAATCATCCCGTTTCCAATCCTCTTTATTATGGATTCTAGGAGCCTTGACGTTAGGGAATCTATAGTTACCACCTCTAGCATAGCATCCCTTGCAAGCGTCTACTAGGCTACCATCCTGTTTTCTAGCAGCCGGACAGGTATTCAAAGCTTCTAGACTCCAACTATGACAGCCTAGCTTACTTGTTTTAGATATTTTAATCATGATACCTCCGATACTGTCACAGTTAAAGAGCCTTCTTTAGAATCTTTTATGAAAAATTCCATATGATCCCGATCTGTAGACTGATAACTAACATGATCAGCGTTAGGGAACCGTGATTCTATTGCCGCTCTGTGTTGCTTACCTTTATGAATTGTAGTTTCAAAATCCCTATAGGTAGCCCATACCCTATATTCTTTTACTGGAGTCCACTTATCAAAATTCCATCCGCTCATTTTCTTAACCCTTTATTGTTTGAAGTT
>Ga0208919_1000367_pt1 | contig 31915 bp, 24 predicted proteins | sample 4_EtaG_FD_184076 | JGI IMG/M metagenome (GOLD analysis project Ga0208919, IMG submission 184076) | Marine viral communities from the Subarctic Pacific Ocean - 4_ETSP_OMZ_AT15127 metaG (SPAdes) (version 3) | ecosystem: Environmental > Aquatic > Marine > Oceanic | place: Pacific Ocean | collected...
GCGATAATGACGGCGTGGTCAACAGCCAGGATCTGTGCCCAAATACGACCGCAGGCGCAGAGGTTGATGAGACAGGTTGTGAAGGTGTAACCGAGACCATCGAAACCTTCACCATTGAAGTCCAGTTCCCGAGCAACAGTTCGGTCATCGGCAATGCCTACGATGCGGAGATCCGTCGCGTCGCTGACTTTATGCAGGAAAACCCCGAAACCATCGTGGAAATCGCCGGTCATACCGACAGCCGTGGCGCTGCCGACTACAACCAGTTCCTGTCCCAGCGTCGCGCTGAAGCAGTTGCTGGCCGTCTGACCGGGCCTCTAGGTGTTAATCCGGCACGAGTGGAAGCCGTAGGTTATGGTGAGGAGCAGCCGATCGCATCCAACAACACAGCGGACGGCCGAGCTGCCAACCGCCGGGTTGAAGCGCGCATTCAGGTTCGCCGTTAATTTAAGGTTTTACCTGAGTGGTTTGAAAAGGCGCCTTCGGGCGCCTTTTTTGTTTCTGAAAAATGCGAGGAACCGATGCTCAGAGCCATGGCACTGATCTTCACGCTCTCTGTTCTGGCAGTGCCGGCGCAGTCCCAGGTTTTTCGCTGCGAAAAAGACGGCAATACGGTGTTCTCGGACCAGCCCTGCGGCGAGGATGCTGAATCGCTTGAGCTACGGGATAACCGCATTGGCGGCAGTTTCAATCAGAACCTCCCGGTGCAGGAGTCCCCTGATCCAGAAGAGCAGACCGAAGAGTCAGAACAAGAAAAAGAGGCCGGCACATGCCGTTTTATCAACTCTACCGATTTGCGTCGTTATCTGGTTCGTGAGCAGGTGGTGCGAGGCATGACCCGTGACAACGTGCGCCGTGCTTTCGGCAACCCTCCTGAGACCTACACCAGCCCCCAGGAAGTCTGGATCTACCAGACCCGCTATTACGGCGCGCTCTATGAGCTGACCTATGTGTATTTCAGGGATGGCTGTGTTGAACGGGTTGAGTACCGGAAACCCTGACCGCATCAAGCAGCAGGTTGCGGGGTGTCAGTGAACGGTCGCAGAAATGCCCCAGCCTGACCCTGTACCCCTGTTCTTCCAGAAAAAGCGCGTAATCCAACACCATCCAGAGTTCCAGAGGGCGCCGGAACAGATGCCTGACCAGCTCATGGCGGCGAACCTCGGCCAGCCGTTGCACGCCAAACGCCTGCCAGTGATCAAAGTCCACCGTATCGGGTAATCGCAGCTGTTTTTTTGCCGCCGCCCAACGGCAAAAGGCGGGAAAGCCTTTGTTCAAAAGGCGGGGCGGATTCGAAGGAACCGGCAGATACTCATCACACCCACGAAGTTGCCGCTGCAGACCATCAAATCCCAGGCGCCACTGGCTGACAAGGCGGGTCTGTTCCCTCACCCGGGCCGGTGCCGTCACGGTTTCCTGAACCGCAAGCCGAAGATCGTTCCGGCTCGGCTGCAGCGTCTTTTGGTAATTTGCCGCTCGCTGGGAAAGCGGCCGGTAGTGTTCCATCTCGGTGAGGTGGTAGCAGCAGGGCGAGACGCTCAATCTTGGCAACCCGGCTTCACTGCCTCGTTTCAGCAACTGTCGGTGCAGATCGCCACAAGCATGCAGTGCAACACCGTGGTGACGGCTGGGAAGCGACAAATCCTCCGCCATGACATCCTGGCAGCGGATCGACACTGGATCTCCGAACTGTTGTGCCAGTCGGTTGCCATCGCGCACCAGCTCCGGATTCCACTCGAAACCCTGTATCTCACTGGGGCAAAACGGCGCCAGCGTCCGGGACAGATGGCCCTTACCACAACACCAGTCCAGGGCGGGGTGTTCCAGCGGTGTCAGTGCCGCCGTATAGGCGCCCGACTGCAGGCGTTTCCGACCGGGCATATCCGTGGCCCGGATTTCCGGGAGAGTCGCCTCTGATGCCTTTTCGGGTGCCGGTAACAGCTCCGGCAGTTGAACCATGTCGGCGTAACGGTCGAGGGACGGCAACCATGAGGCAACCCGAGCCGCCAACTCAACCGGGCTGCCATCCAAGTGCTGGCATTCCCCATCGGTTAGTTCCGCCAGCATGGCGGCCAGTTCCGGATAACGACGCGCCCAGGCAGGCTCCGGCGTCATGAACGGCGCCGGTTGCCAAAACTCGGAATGCTGTACCAGCCAGTCGTTCAGCTGCTGCCAATGCTGGTAAAAAGATTCCGCGCCGTGGTGTAAACTCGCCGCCGGAGGTAACGTCATGCAACTGGCCTTTGTACTTGTTGAACCCAAGGTTCCGGAAAACGTCGGTGCAGCTGCCCGTGCGCTGTGCACCATGGGCTTCGGCGAACTGTGGTTGGTCAATTCCGATCTGCACACCCGCCCGGAAGCCCACTGGCTGGCCCATGGCAGCGACCATATCCTGGACAATGCGCGCATTTTCCCCGATCTGGCTGCGGTAAGAAACTCCGTAGACCTGCTGATGGGGACCTCCGCCAAGACCCGGCATCAGCGCCAGGATTGGCACGGCCCCTCAGATCTGCGGAAGGTTCTGGCCACGAAGGGTGCGTCCGTGGCAACCGCAGCACTGGTGTTTGGCCGGGAAGATCGCGGGCTGTCCAATGAAGAGCTGGCTCTCTGCGATCTGTTAACCGGCATCCCCATGAAGGTCACCTACCCCTCCCTGAACCTTGCCCAGTCGGTGATGCTCTATGCCTGGGAAATGTCCGGGCTATCGGTAGCTACGGAGAGCCAGATTGAGCCCGCAGGTGAACATCGTCTTGGCGCGCTTCGTGGACGACTCGAAACCTTGCTACCGGAACTGGACACACCGCCTGAGGGAAAACTGTCCCAGTGGGTTTTCGAGCGTTTGCCCTTGTTGTCTGATCGGGATATCGGGTTTGTTCATACGCTGTGTTCGAACATTGAGCGCGCTGTGGATTGCAGATCTCAGTCGCGCTCGAATTCCGAGGCGGAGCAGGACGGATAGCCCCTCCCGGGATACGCTGTGAATACGTCCATGTACGCTCGACGAAAACATCCATGTTTTCGACGATCCCGGGAGGGGCTATCCGCCCTGCTCTCGGGCCTTTTGCGCGCACCGGGGTATTGAGCCTACTCCTGGAATCTTCCTGGGCGGAAGGCATCCAGGCAAACGGACGGCTCCTCGCCTTCGATTACCTGGGCGATGACATCGGCACTGCCCGCGGACAGGGTCCAGCCGAAGGTGCCGTGGCCAGTGTTGAGGTAGAGGTTGTCTCGGGGACCGCGGCCGATAATCGCAGGGCCATCCGGGGTCATGGGGCGGAAGCCGGTCCAGGTTTCCGCGGCGTCGAGATCGGCGCAGCCGGGGAACCGGGACTCCACCGATTTTCGGATCGTGGCCAGCCTCGCCTCCGGAATGTCTCTGTTGAAATCCGCTAGCTCGACAAACCCTGTGGCGCGTAATCGATTGCCCAGACGAGTAGAAACCACTTTGTAGTTGTCATCGTGAATGGTGGAAGCGGGGCCTCGTTCCGGGTCCTTCATGGGGACCGTCAGGCTGTAACCTTTTACCGGATAGATGGGCAGTTCGAGGCCCAGGGGCTGAACCAGGTGGTTGGACCAGCAGCCGGCGCTGATCACCACGGCATCCACTTCCAGGGCTTCCATGACTCCATCGCTGTTTCTGACTGAAATTGCGCTGACCCTCTGGTCATCGGCAATCAGCTTTTCCGCTTCCACGTTGTAACGAACCACTATCCCCTTTGCCTCGCAGACTTTAGCGAGTTCCCGGGAAAATTTGTGGCAATCGCCGGTTCCGTCGGTGTCATAGCTCAGGGCGCCATAAAGCGGACCATTGCCAACCATGCCGGGCTCGGCGTCGCGCACCTGTTCGGGTGTGAGCAAACGGGAAGGGATGCCCAGTTCGTTCAGCAATTCATGGGTCGTCCGGTAGCCTTCCAGCGCTTCCGGTGTGCTCGCCAGGTGCAGCAGACCCTGGTGGTCGCCATCGAAGGACAGATCAAGCTCCTTCTCAAGCGCCATGAATCGCTCCCGGCTGTGGATACCGAGGCGCAACATGGCGCGGCGATTCAACCCGAACAGCCCTGGCGACCAGGCGTAACGGAGCGTGGCGAACATGAACTTGAGTGTTTCCACAGACGGCGGAAAGCGTAGCTTCAGGGGGCCATCCTGCTTGAGGATCCAGGGGATGGCCTTGAATACAATCGCGGGATCGGCCCAGGGGTACACCACCCCATAGGATCGCTGGGCCGCGTTGGCCTTGCTGGTCTCGTTGCCGGCCATTGAATGACGTTCCAGCACAGTCACCTGGTGGCCCCGGCGATTCAGTTCATAGGCGGTGGTCATTCCCACCACGCCGCCACCAACAACAGCAATGTGCATGCATTCCTCCCTCATGTTTACTCCACGCCGGTCTTCGCCAGAAGACGCCGGTACTCTTTTAAAACGCTTTCATCTTCTTTCGGATATTCCGGCGCCAGTTTCTGCAATTGCTCAGCCAGTATGGCTGCGACAATCGGGCGCGCCTGGGGCTTCCGATCGCCCGGCACGATAAACCAGGGTGCCTGCTCTGTATGGGTCGCGGCAATGGCTTCCTCGGCAAACGCTTCGTACTCCCTGCGTTTTTCCCAGCCATCGATATCGGACCGATCAAACTTCCAGCGCTTGCGCGGCTTGTCCAGACGCTTGAGAAGCCTCTGGCGATGCTCATCCTCAGACAGGTTGAGCCAGATCTTGATCACCGTGGTGCCCTCTTCCACGAGATGATTCTCGAAGTTCCGGATGGAGCGGTAACGGTTTTCCCAGTTATAGCTGTCTGCTTCATGAACCGGCCAGACCCGTTCTGCGATCACAGCCTCATGATGGCTGCGATTGAAGGCGACCATCTCACCAAAGCCGGGCAGAAGCGGCGTGACCCGCCAGAGAAAGTCATGGCGGGTTTCGGCCCCCCTCGGCCGGCTGAACGACCAGGCATGGAAACCAGCGGGGTCGGCGTAGGTTGCCAGAGTACGGATCAGGCTGTCTTTTCCACTGGTGTCCGGGCCGTGGGTAACCAATAGAACCGCCCTGGACTGGTTGGCCCAGAGCCGGCGCTGGTATTCACCGATCTGATCCAGACTGGCTTCCAACCCTGGCAGGGTGGTGTCATCGCCATCCAGAAAAGTCGGGTAATCCCGGAATCTGGGTTTTCCAGGGTCGTAGAGAAAAGAACTGGCAAACGCCGACAATTTCATCCAATGCTCCGTGCAAGTCCCTATGAATGTAATACAGGTCAACAATCGTACAAACTGGTAAACTTGTGAGATTGAATTCACAGAATAGCAGCCCGAATACAGGTTGCGATGGAGTGTAGTACCCGGCAATGAGTAAAAAACGTCGCGAGATTCCCGTATTCGATCACCCGATCATCGAAACCCACTGTCACCTGGATTACCTCAAGGACCGCGCGCTTGAGGAAACCCTGGAGCAGGCAAAAGGGGTCAATATCGAGAAAGTGATCACCATTGCGGTGTCCCCGGACAACCTTGCCAGAGTACGCGAACTCAGCCAGGTTGCGCCTTGGGTTTATGGTACTCAGGGGATCCACCCCCACGATGCTGAAAGCTATTCTGATGACGTGGAAGCCGAAATCCGTGCCCACGCCCGGGACGAGAAGATCGTTGCGGTGGGCGAGATCGGGCTGGACTATTTTTACGACAACGCCGACCGAGATGTTCAGCGCGAGGTGTTCCGGCGTCAGCTTCAGATCGCCTGCGACACTGATCGGCCTGTGGTCATCCACAGTCGGGAGGCCGACGAGGACACCATCGAGATCCTTGCCGAGTTTGAGGACACACTCAAACGCCGTGGCGTGATCCACAGCTTCACGTCCGGCCCGGGACTTGCCCGGTATGCCCTGGATCAGGGTTGGTGCCTGGGCTTTAACGGCATCACGACATTCAACAAGGCCGAGAATGTACGCGACATCGTGCGTATGGCTCCGATTGACCAGATCCTTCTGGAAACCGATTCCCCCTTCCTTACCCCGGTACCCTACCGCGGCAAGGAAAACGCACCGTTCTACCTGCCGTTTGTGGCCGAGAAAATCGCAGAGGTGAAAGAACTGCCTCTGGACGAAGTGATTGGCAAGACGTATCACAACAGCCTGAGGACGTTTTTCTCCAGCGAATGATCAAGCGCGTCCCCATTTCCGCACTCAAGGTCGGCATGTACATAACCGACCTGAACAACGACTGGATTCCCCACAACACCCAGCGCAAGCGAGGTGTTATCAAAAAAGAGGAAACCATCGAGAAAATCCGCCGTATGGGCGTGGAGTTCGTCTATATCGATGCCTCGAAGGGGCTCGATACCCAGGACTCGGAAACCGCCGCCGAGGTGGATCGCCGGAATGAGTCGGCCCTGCAAAAGGCGGGTGAACTGACGCCCGGCCTGCGGCCCTATGTACCACTTGCCGAAGAAATGGTCATCGCCCAGCAAATCCACAGCCAGGCCCAGGGGCTGGTGGGCGAGTTCATGAATCACGCCAAGGTTGGCGGCGCCATTGATGTGGCCCCCATCCATCAGTTGGCGGACGAACTACAGCATTCAGTGCTCCGAAATGCCAACGCCCTGAGCTGTCTGGGACGAATCCGGGAAAAAGACAATTATCTGCTGGAACACTCGGTCAACCTGAGTGTCCTGATGTCACTTTTCGGGAATTACCGGGGCCTGTCGTCTGACGTTCTGCACCAGACTATCGTTGGCGCCCTGCTCCACGACCTGGGCAAAATCCTCACACCCGACGAGATACTGCACAAACCCGGCCGCCTGACCCCCGAGGAGTTTGAAGTGATGAAACTCCACGCCCGCCATTCACGGGACATTCTGGCTACCACAGAGGGCATTGGCGAGCTCACCGTCATCACGGCGGCCCAGCACCACGAACGCCTCGACGGCACAGGCTATCCAGAGGGTCTGAAGGGTGATGAGATCTCGGAATACGGTCGCATGGTGGCGATCAGCGATGTATACGATGCCATCACCGCAGACCGGGTCTATCACAAGGGCATGACACCAACACAGGGTCTGAAGAAGCTTCTGGAGTGGAGCGGCACTCACCTCGATCCCAGTCTGGTCAAACAGTTTATCCGGTGCCTGGGCCTTTACCCGGTGGGTTCGCTGGTGCTTCTGGAAAGTGGTCGCCTTGGCGTCGTGGTTGAAGCCAATGAAAGTGACCAGAGGCTGCCGACTGTGCGCGTTATGTACCACACCAAATTCCGCATGCCGATCACAGTAGATACCCTCGATCTCGCGAAACCGGGCACACAGGACCGGATTCTGCGAGCCGTTGATCCGGAAACCTACAAGATTGATGTCAGGAAATTCCTCGCCTGAGAACGCTGACAGCCGCGGACAGCTCGGAATAGAGTGGTTCAACAGCTGCTATCAGGAAGATGGATCAGAGAATCGGACATAGCGATTGCGGCCCCGGTGCTTGGCCTGATACATGGCCTGGTCGGCCTGGCGCAGGAGCTGGTCGCCGTCCAGATCCTCTGCCTGCGGGAACAGCGTGTAGCCGATACTGGCTGAAACTTCGACGCTGTGATCGGCAACCCAGACAGGTTCTGCCACCCGCGCCAAAAGACGTACCAACAGGGTCTCAAGAGATGCGTCGTCCTGAACATTCATCACGATGGCCGCAAACTCATCACCACCGAGCCTCGCCAGAGTATCCTCTTGCCGGAGTTCCGAACGCATACGGGCGGCCACCTCGACAAGCAACTGGTCACCCGCCTCATGACCGAAGGCATCGTTTACCGGCTTGAACTCGTCCAGATCAATATAAACCACCGCCAGTTTGCCGCTCTGACGCCGGGTAAGAGCCATGCCTTGCTGCAATCGGTCGGCAAACAGAACCCGGTTAGGCATTCCGGTCAGGGCATCGTAATGGGCCATGATCCGGAGCTTTCTTTCCTGCTCTTTAAGCCGACTGATGTCACTGAAAATACCGACAAAATGCGAGACTTCGCCATGATCGCCACGAACACTGCTCAGTGTTACCGACAAGGTAATCGGCTCGCCATCATTGCGTCTGCTGGAAAACTCTCCGGACCAGAAGCCCTGAGACCGGGCACTGGCGAAAATACCACTGCCTTCCTCCACCGGTAGGGGTGGCAGTCTTCCTATTGCCCGATTGCGGGGCCGGCCGGTTATCGCCAGATACGCATCGTTGGCATCAATCACGATGCCGTGATTATCAGTAATGAAAATAGCCTCGCGGGCGTATTCGAAGACGCTCGCCGCCAGCCGCTGCCGCTGTTCCGCGTGTTTCCGGAGAGTGATTTCATACAGGGAGCAAAGAATCAGAGCTTCCGGTTCGTCCTCGGTGTGGACGGGCGCCATGGTAAGCTCCACCCAGATCTCCGTGCCGTCAGAGCGATTCAGAACCCATTCGCACTGTTCCACCTGACCCGCCGAAACCCGGGCCAGCATGGGCGCCATTTTCTGTCGGGAAATCTGCCCGTCTGGCTGGAATTCCGGCGAAAAGACCGCCAGATCCTTGCCGACCAGTGATTCACTGGAGGTGTACCTGAGCAGGTCAACAGAAGCCCGGTTGGTGTCGATGAAGAGTCCACCGCGGATCAGCAATGCAGCTTGTGGCCAACCCCGGATAAGCTGGCGCAGACGCCTCTGTTCCGCGGCCAGCTGCCGCTTGCTCTTGCCCAGCCAGAGCGACGATGCCACCAGCAACATGAGCAACACCAGAATGGTAAAGACCCAGAGCCGATACTGGTGCAACGCATCCACCCAGGTAAGTTGGGGCACCTGGTCGTAGGGCGGCACCCGCAGAGTGCGAGCCAGGTACTCAACCGACTGGTAGTCTGCAGGCGGCGAAAAACCCGAAATGCCGACTGACAGCGCAACCTCGTCTTCCGGCTCAATGGCAAAAAGCGCCGACGCGATACGACGGACGGCCCGCTCGTTTACATGGGGCAGCGCCACCAGGGGCCATTCCGGGTATAGACGGGTTGAAACAACGTAAGGGAAACCCGCCAGCCGCTGACGGTTCAGAACCTTTACCTTGGTAAACAGATCAGGGTCTTCCTGCGCCATCTGCTCCAGAATGCTGGTTCGGATAAAGCCAACATCGGCATCTCCGGAGAGAACCGAACGAACCACTCGGTCGTGGGTGCCCATAAACCGGATCAAATTCACTCTCCGGATATCAATACCGGCATCCAGGAGCTCGAGAACCTGCGTCTGGTAGCCCCCCAGGAAATGGACACCGGGCGAGGCAATGGTTTTATCACGGATATCGGCGAGCTGTTCAATGTCGTCGCGCTCGGCCCTGGTAAAGATCACGCCACCAAGACTGCCGGTCACAGACGGGCCGGCGCGCCTGACCAGAGTCGCCAGAACGCCGGTCAGACTGCGTTCGCTTCGGATCAGTAGAAAATGGCTGGGATTGGTAAGAAAAAAATCGAGCCGGTTGGCGGCGATCGCCCGGCTCATATTCTCCTGATTGAGAACCTCCAGCCTTACGGATATGCCGGTTTCCCTGGACAAGTAGTCCGTCAGAGGCTGGTAACGTTCCTGAAGCACACTGTCCGGCCGATAGGCGAATACACCCATAGTCAGTGTTTCATCGGCACTGGCTGATGCCATCGCCACAAATTCCGTGGCAAACAGAAAACAAAGACAGGCAACAAACCGGCGAATATTCAAGAGACCCTCGCTGGCAGAAACGAAGGATCTGACATGCGCTGGATGCCAGGATTTTGATCAATCATACCCTCTGCCAGCATAAGGCGAGACAGGGATCCGGCCATGGTTTCGATGGGTCCGGCTGCTCTGAGATAACGCTGGTTCGCGGCCAGATCCGGCAGCATAACGCTGGCCAGTGCCATGCGAACCTCGTCCGGACTGATCCCCTGACGGGTGGCAATCCGGTACATTGAGTCGTGCATGCTCCGCACCAGGTGCTGCAGGCCGGTAAAATGTCCGGTCAACAGGTCGCGAACCGCTCTGGAATTGCTCTCTGCCGCTTTCCGGGTCACCACCAGCACATCGAAGATGGTTTCCGGAATGTCGCTACTATCGAAGAGTCTGACGCCTCCGGCGTTCTCTATGAGTGACGCTGTTGGCTCGTAGCACACGGAAGCATCCACTTCACCGCGGGACCAGGCTTGTGCATGCTGGCTTACCGGCAAATCCACTTTTATCACGTCGCTGCGACCGAGCCCCGCTACCTCAAGGATTTTAAACAGCATAACGCCCGAGACGCCGTTCAGCTCCACCGCAATCCGCTGCCCCTTGAGGGCTGTCAATTCCGTGATCGATGGCTTGACCATCAGTACATCGGCGCCGGCGGACACATCAGCGACGGCAACCACAAGCAGTTCCAGCCCACTCGACCGGACCCGTATGGTTTCATCCAGAGTCAGCGCCGCCCCATCAAGCGCCCCTGAAATAAGGCCCTCCATGGAGTCTTTGGCAGACGTGCCCGGCACCAGCGCAACCGTATCCGGCAACCAGTTGAAATCACGGGCAAGGTACAGTGGCTCGTAGCCGATCCAGGGGTGGATACCGAACCTCAGCGGGCCGGGATCGCTGCAACCCGGCAATCCCGCCGCGGACAGTCCGGCTGCTATCGATAGACCAAGGAATTCACGGCGTTGCATCAGGCTCCGGACCGGGCGAAGACATTAACATTTGTCAATAAACGACAGTTTACTGCTTCACATACTACCCGTAAAACCGCAACTTGCCTTGCACCGTGTCAATTTATCCCAAAGACAGGAACACCCCCATCAGCACCGGCGAGAGAAAAGACAGCAAGAAACCGGAGGCGATCGCCACCGGAACACAGGTCAGCCCGCCACTGCTGCGGATAACCGGCAGGGTGAAGTCCATGGCGGTAGCGCCACCATAACCAATAGCCATGGCCGGCCTGTTGGCAATCAACAAGGGGATGATTGCCAGCGCAACAATCTCCCTGAGCACATCATTGAGGAAGGCCACGCCGCCCCAGGCAGGGCCAAGGGCTTCGCCGATGACAATGCCGGACAGCGAGTACCAGCCAAACCCGGAGGCAACCGCCAGGGCGTCGTGCCAGGGCAACCCAAGCCAGGGTATCAACAGGGCACCGGCCACCAGGGAACTGAGCGTCAGAGCCAGTGCAATGCCGAGGCCCTGCCGATTCATCAGCAGCTTGCGCAGCGACAGCCCGGCATTGCGCAACTGCAGGCCGATAAGAAACAGCAGCAACATCAGGGACCAGGTCGCCAGTTGTTCCGCCATGGGCATGTCCGGCAACAGGTAGTAGCCGGCAAGCAGCCCGGCAATAACCGCCACCAGCGGTTTCAGGCCAGCCAGAAAAAGCCGGCGGTATCCGGGGCTGACACTGCCCTCGACCCGCTCGATGGACATTGGCTGCCAGCGGTGGAACATCCAGAGCCCAAACATGTTGGCGACGAAAAGCACCAGCACCAGTGCCAGTACCTGAGTCGCCATGCCACCCAGTTGCGCCGCCAGGCCCTCCATCTGGCCAAGCCCCAGGCCCAGCAGCAACAGGATGAAGTAAACCAGTCCTTCCACCGTGTAATGGATCACCGTCATGGCCCGGCGGTTTTCCAGGGCGATGGCAAAACCCAGGAACAGGGGAGCAAGAATGAGCAAGGCTCCAGTCAGCATGGCGTCCTCGAAAAGAAAAGGGGTTATCAGGTCAGGGGTTTGAACTGGTCGGGATCGGCATCCGGGGTGGCCTGTTCGCCCTGGGGAGCTCCGATAGTGCGGGCAAGACGCTGGGCGGTAACGGACCAGACCGCATAATCTCCGGGCTTCGGCTCATAGCCTTTTCCCACCATGGTGCCGGCGACGCTCCTGAGAACCGATTCAGCCCGGGCCTGGGTTGGCCAGGGCCCACGGCAGAACTGCCCATCCGGGCGCCCCTCATCAGGGCCAGACAGAGCGACCAGGCCCCAATGGCCGCCGCCTGCTGGCCGGATGTGCAGCTCGATGCGTTGGCCGTCTTTCACCATGACAAGATCCCGAAGCGGGCTACGGCCGTGGAAATAGTGGAGCTTCATGGCGTTATGCTGTCAGTGCAGAACATGCCCTGACCTGTCCTGAACGAGGACCCAGGGTGCGATGACGACCGCCCAAAGTTCCGCATTGCGATCATACCAACCCTGCGCCGCGTCCGGGGCAACCTCACCAACGCGTCCTTCCTCCATCCACTGGGCAAATCGCTGTTTATTATCAGCCGCAAGCTCTGCTGCCACATCCAGCAGATCGAGATCCGGTGACACGCGAACCACTTGGCCACGGGCAAAATAGGTCTGCAATTCATGCCAGTGGATGCGGGAGGTTTCCAGATTGAGCTTCGCTTTTAACTCATCCAGGGAAGGAGAAGACGACATTAAGGGGCCTCAAATACAAACTAGAACAGCCACAGGTTAACCGAATCGGGCGCAGCAAAACCACCGGCCTCCTCAAATCCGCAAGGCCAGACAAGTATTTCAGTCGAGATTGTCCCAGATTTCCCGAATCCGATCCGAGAGTGTCATCGGATCGAAGGGCTTGGGGATTACGTCGACGGCGCCCAGAGCAAGGTATCCCTTCACTTCGTCGGGCTGAACCTTGGCAGTCATGAAAACAGCGGGAGTATTCGCAAATCCGGGCTTATCACGGATGGCTCGCAGTGTGCTGGGGCCATCCATTGATGGCATCATGACATCCAGCAGGATCAATTGCGGCCTGAAAACATCAAGGCTCTCAAGTGCGTTGGCACCGGAATGACAGGTTTTCAGGGTGAATCCGCCAACCGCTTCCAGAGCCAACTCGGCCACCGCTCTGATGTCTTCCTCATCCTCGACCAACATGATCTTTTCCAAAGGCGCCACAGACTCCCCCATCTACACACTCCCCGTATCCGATGTTTGTTTCCGGGATTCCAACCAGTCTTCCAGGCCGAGGTGCCTGAGCAGCCTGGCGCACTCCGAATTATCTGTCTGCCCACCCGCAATCAGACCAGCGACCCGCATGACAAGAAGATTTTGCCTGACATCCCCACGTGCGAGGTAATGCACCGCACCGGTCATTTGCCGGATGGCCAGCGGCAGGCGCCACTGTACTTTCAACGTGTTTCCATATTTTTGAGCCCAGTCACGAAGCCCATTTTCAATATCCGCATCGGTCAGCTCCCCACCGTGCTGAACAAACTGATCCATAACATTCAACACGGCGAGCTCTCCCATTCGACTCAACAGTCCGGCTGTCTGGAACTCGAGGGCCTTCTTATCAAGGACGAGGGCAATTTTCTGCGCTTCGACACCTGCAGCCTCGGCCTCGGCCTGGTGCTGTCTGGCCCTGTCTGCCAGGGCAGCCGACCGGAAGGCGGAACCTGAGTCAAGTGCAAGAGCCAGCGCCTGGCTCAAAGCCATGGGCACACCCATCACCGAAATAGCATCTCGAACCGTAGCAACCGGCTCTCCGGTTCGCCGGAACGAAGATCGGTTGGCTACTTCCAGCAATCTGGCACACAACGACGCCTCTTTCTGCCAACGTTCGGCCAGCTGTGCGCCAGAAAGATCGTGGGCGCGTTCCATGAGGCCCAAAATACCGGAAACATCCATTCGGGTTGGTATCTGCAAGCCCGATTCCAGTTTCCGGGATAGCATCTCATCCAGGCTCTCGGAGTCATTGTCTTCCGGAAGTACGCCCTTCAGCATTCTCGCAAGACGCTCATGGAGCAATTCCACACTGAACGGCTTGCTCATGTAACCACTGATTCCATAATGGGCAGCTTTTAAAATCGAATCTCGATCAGCCCGGCCGGTTACCATGACAACCGGCATATTCTCGTCCTTGCCACGTATTTCTCGCAACACATCCAGGCCGGATCCATCCGGCAGCGACCAGTCGACAATGAACAGGCCTGGATCTTTGCCCCGCCAGAGATCCAATGCCTCTCTCTTGGTGAATGCCTTGAAGACGTTTATAGCCGGATGAAGCCCGGCAACTACAGTCTCTAGGAGGTCTGCCATCAACTCGTCGTCTTCGACAATAATGACATTCATGCCGGCTAAGCCCCCTGCTTCATGCTGTCCAGATCATTGACAATGGTAACGCCGTTGCGACCAGCCGATTTACGGACATAAAGTGCCCGGTCTGCGGCTTCTATCGCGTCCTCCGGCTTTTCATAAGAATCAAGAGGCGCGATACCAATACTCAATGTCACTGAAAAGGTGCCGCCGGCCCCGCTGAAAGCAATCTTCGACATCTGCTCACACACCGCCTGCATTGATTGTCTTGCGTCTTCGATCGAGCAATCGGGTAATGCCACGATGAACTCTTCACCCCCGTAGCGCCCAATAATGTCGGTCTTTCTCAGGCGGTGCCGAAGCAGGTTGGCCAGGCCTTTGATAACCAGGTCGCCAACCCGATGGCCATGCCGGTCGTTTACCTGCTTGAAATGGTCAAGATCGAGCATTGCTACAACAGAATGATGCGCCAGTCTCTGACAGCGAGCATGCTCTTTGGCGACTTCCGAATTGGCCAACGAATGTTTCAGCAATCCGGTCAGGCTATCCCGCGACGCCAGCTTGTCCAGTTGTTTGGCCCGATAACAGCGAACTTTGGCCGCCTGTACCAGGATCCTGTCGGAAACGGGTTTGGTGAGAAAATCATCGCCGCCCTGGGACAGGGCATCAAACTGGAACTCACGATCTTCTTCCGAGGACAGGAAAATAATGTGTAAACCCACCCATTCGGGATCAAAGCGAAGCATTTTTGCCAGTGTAGGCCCACTAAACCGCCCCATCTGGACATCCATTAGAATGATATCCGGCCGGAACTCTGACAGAACGCCCAGGATATCGGAGGGAGAGCTCACTCCGCGAACCTCCAGCCCGCCACCTTCGAGAATCAGGCTGTATCGCTCCAGCAACTCGGGATCGTCATCGATAACCATCACCCGCCCGGAGCCAGACTCCAACTTTTCATTGGCGAGACGTTCCATGTAATCCGCCAGTGCTGGCACGTCGATAGGCTCACTGACGAACCCGTCTACACCCAACGCCGCAAGTCTGTATCTGTCTTCGAAGGTATCGCTGGAACCAATGCAGATAACAGGAGGCCGGTCGCCTGAAGACAATGGGATCTGTTCCTGCGCAATCAGAACATTGTCCCTTATCAAAACCATGGATATCCGGGACAGATTTTCCGAGACAAGGTTTTTCGGAGCTACGGGATAAGCATTAAATCCATGGGGAGCCAGCGCATTTGAGAGTCGCTCTGCTGCTGCTTGGTCTGGTTCTACGATGAGAACCACAGGTTGGCCAGCCGCATCAACCTTACTGCTTTCCGACATTTCGGCCGTATCCGGACTGGTCTCCTCTATATTGAGCAAACGCTCCAGACCTTCGACTCTTTCGATAAAGCGGGCGTGGTGAAGATCGTCTTTAACCTTCTCGACACTTTCGCCAGCCTCCCCATCATTCTCCGAGAAGGGCTTGAGTATCAGCTCAAGCGCCCGGGCTTCGTCGCCAAGGGCCCGAAAGCCGAAGGTGCCCGCAGACCCGGCGAGCCGATGAAGAACCTGATAGGCACGTAGAAGGTCGTCTGAGCTTCCCTTGCCGGCAATGGCATCCTGAGCCATCAACGTAACCAGATTGATATCGCCCGACGCCTTCTCCCTGAAGCGTGTTTTCAGGACATCAAGTTTGCGTAAAACGTCAGCCGTTTTCTCGTCAGACATACACCACTCAATCAGATCCGCAATAAAGCTGTTTTATGCCATACTTCGGCTAAAATACTTGCATCATTTTTTTCAGAGTACCACCGGGGAAATCGTTTTGCCGTCACTTTCACTCGGGACCCGCCTTGCCGTCATTGTTATCCTTGGTTCCATCTTGACCGTCGGGGCAGTTCTGGCTGTTGCGTACAACGCCCTGGTGGACGATTTCGAGGCAATACTGACTGAGCAACAGCTCGTGGAAACACGGAGAATCGCCTCCGAGGTAGAGCAGCGCCTTGAACTGAAGCTGGACGTACTCAGTGAGTCTGCTGCCATGATGACCGATGGCAACGCCCTTCACTCAATCGCCGAAATTAATTACCAGCTCAACCGACAGAACCTTCTGCGTTCACTCTTTCCAGATGGTCTTGTGGTCTTTGATGCCGAAGCAACCGCCATCGCAGAGGACTTTCACGTTCCGGGCCGTATCGGCACGAATTACTCCGACCGAAACCATTTCCGGCGCGCAATCACGACCCGATCCCCCATAATCAGCCGACCCATCATTGGCCGTACAACTGGCGTGCCCTTGCTGTCCTTTCTTGCACCCATTCAGTCCGATGAAGGAGATCTGCTCGGATTCTTGGGTGGCACCGTAAATATTGGTCAGACCAGCCTGATACCCAAAGAGATGCTCAGACGCCTGAGGGAAGAAGAGGATCTGTTCAAGGTTGTTGATATTGAAAACTTTCTTTACATCGAAGGCGGCCCGTCTCCGGGCAAACGTATCCAACCTCTTCCAAAACCTGGCGCCGACCCCCTTGTTGACGCGGCCTTGTCAGGCATCACGTTTGGAACCGTCAGGGACAAAAGTGGCAAGGAACTGATTTATGCGGCCAGTCATCTGGAAGAACTCGGCTGGATGTTCGTTCGCTCTGTTCCTTACGAACGTGCTACCGCTCCGGCAAACGATTCATTCGTGCAGTTCTTTATCATCAGCGCGGCTATTGGTTTGGTCATTGCACTGCTGGGTTTTGTTGCAAGTCGAACGGCCATAAAGCCTCTGGACAGAATGACCGAAAAGATCGAAGAGATGGCAAAAAGTCCCTCCACTGGCCAACGACTGACTGCCAACGGCGCCAAGGAGACCCGGAGACTGGCCACCGCGTTCAATCAGCTCATGTCGGAGCGCGATGCAATCAGCACCATGAAAGAAAACTTCGTCTCGAATGTCAGCCACGAGTTACGAACACCCCTGACCTCGCTCAATGGGGCACTTCGCTTACTGGCTTCCGGAGCTGCCGGTCAACTGCCCGGGAAAGCTGAGGAAATGGCGAGTCTGGCTCTGCGTAACGGCGATCGCCTGCATCTTCTGATCTCGGACCTGCTGGACTTCAGCAAGCTGACTGCCGGCCAAATGAACGTCACTCTGTCTGCTCAGCCCGTGGCGCCTGTCATCAATGCTGCAATCGCTGGCAATATCGCACTGGCCGAGGAACACGTTTTGTCGTTGTCTACCGAAGGCCTTGAGGATCAGATGGTTGTGGCTGACGAGCACCGCCTGCGACAGGTTCTCGATAGCTTTATCAGCAACGCCATCAAGTTCTCGCCGCCTGATGAGGCCATCACCGTAAGAGTTGAACAAACCGTCCCGGGCTTTACCCGCATCACAGTCAGCGATTGCGGTGATGGCGTGCCAAAGCAGTTCGAGAACGAACTCTTCGAGCGTTTCTCCCAGGCGGAGGTCGGTACATCAAAGTCCATCAAGGGCACAGGCCTCGGCCTCGCGATCTGCCGCGAATTGGCAAAGCTCATGAATGGAGAAGTTGGCTATTTCTACGATCGCGGCGCCAACTTCTGGATTGAACTTCCCAATAATATGACCAGGAAGAATCACGTCAATGAAATCGCCAGAAACACCTCCCGAGGAGTTTGAGCGCCAGGCGGCGCTCGAACGTACAGGCCTGCTCGATACAGCGCCTGAAGAACGTTTTGATCGTTACACACGAATGGCCTGCAAGGCTTTCAACGTGCCGATCGCGTTGGTCAGCCTCGTGGACAGCAATCGACAATGGTTCAAATCCTGTCAGGGGCTTTCCGCCTCAGAAACCCCACGCAACGTTTCATTCTGTGGCCATGCCATCCTGAACTCGGAACTCCTCGTGATCCAGGATACGCTTCACGACAAGCGTTTTATGGACAACCCCTTGGTCACAGACGATCCGCACATACGCTTTTACGCGGGCGCACCACTCCATAACAGCGAGGGATTCCGACTCGGCACTCTTTGCCTGATTGACAGCTCGCCACGCAGTTTCAATCAGAATGACCAATCCCTTCTTCGTGAAATCGCCGATTGTGTAGAGCGCGAAATTAACCTGCAGGCGGCAAGCGAATTCTACCGGGACCTCAAACACAGCGAGCGCAGGGCCCGCTCAATTATCGAGGGCACCAGAATTGGCACCTGGGAGTGGAATGTACAAACCGGTGAGACCGTTTTTAACGAGCGTTGGGCCAATATCTGCGGCTACACGCTGGATGAACTGGAGCCGATCAGTATTGAGACCTGGTTGGGCCTGGCGCATCCGGAGGATTTGCCTGAATCAGAACGTTTGCTTAAAGCTCATTTTGCGGGCGAATTGTCCGAGTACGACTACCGATGCCGAATGAAGCATAAGAATGGCCACTGGGTCTGGGTGCACGATCGCGGCCAGGTCTTCCAATGGACCGAGACCGACGAGCCCCTGATGATGTACGGCACCCACGCCGATATCACAGAGGAAATGAACAACCTGAACAAGATCCAGCATCAGAACGAAGCGCTGGCGATCCTCAATGATCTGACCCTCGACACCGAACCCAATGACGACATCCGCATCGAAAGAGCCCTCCGGCTAGGGTCCGACTACCTGAAGCTTCCGCTCGGAATAGTCAGCGAGATCCACAGTAGCGTTTATTCCATCCGGTGGTTCGTCGCCCCCGAAGACGCCGGGTTAGAAAAAAATTCCAGCTACCCACTAAAAGACACCTATTGTTCTATGCTTCTCGGTTCACGGGAAAGCCTGGCCATTGCACACATGGCCAAGTCGAGCTATCGCGGCCACCGTTGCTACGACAAGTTCGGGCTTGAGAGCTACCTGGCCGCGCCCATTTTCATCAAAGACCGTTTGTACGGAACCCTCAACTTTTCTTCGCCGGAACCACGGGAACAGGACTTCTCGGATACTGAAATCAAGTTTGTGACTCTCCTGGCACGCTGGGTTGGAGCCCTCATTGAAAGGCAGCTCAGTATGCAGATGCTCACCAAACTGGTAGAACAGACGCCGGGAATGCTTTATCAGTATCAACAGTGGCCGGATGGCCGTGTTTCGTTTCCCTACACCAGCCCCGGCATCACGGACATCTACGGTGTTACAGCAGAGGAGGCACATGAAGATGCCTCGATCTGCTTCACCAAGATCCATCCCGATGATTTTCCCAAGGTAGCAGCCAGTATTGAGAGATCTGAGGAGTCCTTGACTCTCTGGCACAGTCACTATCGTGTAACAGACGGCAAATCCGGCTGGCGCTGGGTAGAGGGCAAATCATCACCGGAACGGATGCCAGACGGCAGTACCATGTGGCACGGTTACATTGCTGACATTGACGAGGCAAAACAAACCGAACTGGCCCTTCAGGAAAGCGAAGTTCAGCTCCGGAGGCTCTACGAACTGTCCCCCATTGGCATAGCGCTGAATGATTATGTATCAGGAGCGTTTCTTGACGTGAACGAGGCTCTGCTAGGGCCTACCCGATACAGCCGTGACCAATTGATGGCAATGGACTACTCGCAGCTCCTGCCTCCAGACTTCGAAAACCATCGACAGCAAATCATCGCCGAACTTCAGAGCGAAAGACGTTTCGGACCTTATGAAGTCGAGATCGTGCGCGCGGATGGTTCAACCTACCCTGCCATCGTCCGCGGTATGAAAATCAGCAACCCCTCTGGCCAACCGCTGATCTGGACCCTTATAGAAGATATTTCCGAGCGCAAAAAAGTAGACCGGATGAAGAGCGAGTTCATCTCAACGGTAAGCCATGAACTCCGTACGCCGCTGACCTCCATATCAGGCTCTCTCAGCCTGGTCGAAAGCGGAACTTTGGGCGCGCTTCCCTCACAGGCTGAGCGTATGGTGTCTATCGCCCATCGTAATGCCGAGCAGCTGAAACAACTGGTGGACGACCTGTTAGACATGGAGAAACTTGTTTCCGGCAAGATGACCATGAACCTGCGTATACAGGAACTTGGCCCCGTCATTGAGGAGTCGGCAGAACGTCTAAAAACCTACGCCCTGGAGAGCGGCGTCTCTGTGCAGATCAAGGACACTAGCCCCAACTGCATGGCGAAAATCGATCGATCGCGTCTGGGCCAGGCATTTACCAATTTGCTGTCTAACGCCATCAAGTTCTCGCCCCCTGAAGGTGAGGTTTTGGTATGCACCGAGGTCGAACATGATCTTGTCCGTATCCTCGTTACTGATCAGGGACCTGGCATTCCTGATAATTTCCGCGGCAGAATTTTCCAGAAATTCGCTCAGGCAGACAGTTCCGACACACGTGGCAAACGGGGAACAGGTCTCGGTCTGGCCATCACGAAAGAAATCATGACACAGATGGGAGGAGATGTCGGATTCGAGTCACGGGAAGGAAGGGGCTCAACTTTCTGGCTGGGACTGCCGTTGGAGCAAGTGAAGGCATAGACGATGACAAAAACTCAAGACCGGGCGCTCTTTTACCTCGTCTGGTTAGCTCGTGCCGCTGTTCTTGTCCTCTTGCTCGGGGTAGCCTTTGTACTCGATAGCGCAGCTACCCAGACTCATCGGAACGACGTCCGTCAGGAATGGCAAGCCCGACTCAACGATATAGACCTCAAGCTGCAGGGTGCCATTTTGCAAAACGTTCAGACGGTTTGGGGTCTGGCTGCCAATGTCTCTGTTCAGCCAGACATCACAGAGGCCGAGTTTCAACAGCTAGCCCCCGTTATTTTCTCATTGGCACCACAGCTGCGGAACATCGGTTTGGCCCCGGACCTGACCATTCGCAATATCTACCCGCTGGAAGGAAACGAGGCGGCTCTTGGGCTTGATCTAACCAGCCAAAGCCTCTCCCCCGAGCAGGTAAAGACACTAACGGAGTCCCGGAAAGCGCTGTTCAGCGGTCCGATCAATCTTGTTCAGGGTGGCCAGGGCATGGCGGCCAGGATTCCGATTTTCGAGAACGAGTCAGGTCAGTTCTGGGGTGTCATTTCCGTGATTCTCGATCTTAATCGTCTCTATAACGCGGTGGACATGGCGTCGTTTTCAGAAAACGGCTATCTGGCGCTTTTCAAAACGTCGTCCCCTGGCCTCGAAGAAGACCCATTTTTCGGCGCCGCCACAACTCAATGGCAAGATCCGATAACCACCGAACTCAATCTGCCGGGCATTACATGGACGCTGTTCGCACAACCCACCCAGGGGTGGCCAAGCCATCCGGAATCTCCGGTGCTCGTGCGATCCATTTTAGGGCTGATGGTTTTATTGCTTTTCGCAGGTACCTACTGGTTAACCAGCCTTCTGCTGCGCGACCACCAGATGCAGCGGCGCTTTTCGGGCCTTTTTGAACTGGCGCCTTTCGGTATCGGGCTGTACGCCGCTCAGAATGGAAAGCTCTTGCGCGCCAACAAAAGCTTCGAAAAGCTGTTTGGCCACAAAGCAAACTCTTTACATTTTTTCCGTTACGTCTATGACCACAGGCGCCGGATTCTCTCCGAAGAACTGGACATCTCCGGCCTGTTGGAGAAAGAACCCCGTTTCAGCGGCCTGGAGGGTTATTTTCCAGACGCAAAAAACGAACTGAACCCGGTGCTGCTCCATGGCCTCACGCTGGACACTCTATACGGCGACCCGGTTATCTGGCTGATCGCCGAAGATATTTCAGAGCAAAAGAAGGCCGACCGAGTAAAGAGCGAATTCATTTCCATCGTCAGCCATGAGCTACGGACGCCTCTGACGTCGATTGCGGGATCACTGGGGCTACTCTCGAATAATGCAGCCGGTGAACTTCCTCAAAAAGCGTCGAGATTGGCCGAGATTGCTTACAGAAACACCCAGCAACTGACACTTCTGATCAATGACCTGCTCGATATTGAAAAGCTGGTTGCCGGGAAAATGGTCTTCGCCCTGGAAGACTGCCAGTTGTCAGGGGTTGTTCGGGAATGCCTGGAAGGCATCGAAAGTTTTTCGGTGGACAAACAGGTAACGCTGAAAGCGGAACACATTCACGATGTAAATGTCCAAGCAGACCGCGGCCGACTTTGCCAGGCACTCAACAACCTGCTCTCCAACGCCATCAAGTTTTCACCCGATCATTCCGAGGTGATCGTGCATACCGAGCGAACGGAAAACAGAATCCGTATTCTCGTGTCTGATCAAGGCCAGGGCATTCCTGCGGAGTTCAGAGACCGGATCTTCCAGAAGTTTTCCCAGGCAGACTCTTCAGACCGCAGGGCAAAGGGTGGCACCGGTCTTGGGCTTGCCATTACGCGAGAATTGATGCACGCCATGGACGGAGATGTGGGGTTTGACTCAGAGGAAGGGCATGGCGCCTGTTTCTGGTTGAGTTTGCCGGTCGCCTAAACCGGCAATAAAAGCGCTACCTGAAAGGCAGCACTTTTACTCTCCACGGTCAGGCGGCTTAGCTATCCAGACCTTCAAGCAAGCCCGCCATATCGTCGGCGTGCTCCTCTTCCTGAGCCAGGATTTCCTCGATAATCCGCCGTGAGGTCGGGTCCTGATCGCCCAGATAACGGGCAATTTCGCGGTAGCTGTCGATGGCAATCCGCTCCGCCACCAAATCTTCCACTACCATTTCCCGTAATGTATCGCCCTCAACGAACTCAGCGTGGGACCTCGTTAAAAGACCTTCGGGCGAGAAGTTCGGTTTCCCACCCAACTGCACGATACGTTCGGCCAGCCAATCGGCGTGCTGCTGTTCCTGGTCTGCATGCTCCAGGAACTCCTGGGCAGCGACATTGGCGTTGATACCATCAGCACGGAAATAGTGGCTTTTGTAACGCAAGGTGCAGACAATTTCGGTCGCCAGCGCTTCGTTAAGAATCTTCACCACATTGTCGCGGTTGGCACCGTAGCCCTCGGTAAGCGCTCCTTCTTCGATGTGCTTGCGGGCCCGCTCTCTGAGGGTTTTCACGTCGGTCAGAAACGGTTGATCGGTCATAATGTCTCTCTCGTTTCTCTCATTGATCTCTTGAATTCGGCATAGCGGCCGCCCGCTATGCCATTTCACCCTGTCCACTCAGGCAGTGCGCAACATTTCCCGCACCACGTAATGGAGGATGCCGCCATGCTTGAAGTAGACGGCCTCGTTGGCGGTGTCGATGCGAGATTTCAGCTCGCAGGTCTCCGTGGATCCGTCCTTGTACTTCACCGTCATCTTGAGGGTCTGTCCCGGCTTGATCTCACCAGACAGGCCTTCGATGCTGATGGTTTCCCCACCGGTGAGCTTGAGGCTCTTGCGGTCCGTGCCTTCCGGGAACTGAAGTGGCATTACGCCCATACCGATCAGGTTGGAGCGGTGAATGCGCTCGTAGGATTCGGCCACCACAGCTTTCACACCCAGAAGACGGGTACCCTTGGCCGCCCAGTCGCGGCTTGAGCCGGTACCGTACTCCTTGCCGGCAATGACCACCAACGGCGTGCCTTTCTCCTGATACTTCATGGCGGCATCGTAAATCGCCATCTGTTCGCCCGTGGGCACGAATTTGGTGTAACCGCCTTCCACGCCGTCGAGCATTTCGTTCCTGATACGCACATTGGCAAAGGTGCCACGCATCATGACTTCGTGGTTACCCCGGCGAGAGCCATAGGAGTTGAAGTCTTTCGGCTCGACACCGTGCTCCTGCAGGTATTGTCCGGCAGGGGTGTCCGGCTTGAAGGAACCGGCCGGTGAGATGTGGTCGGTAGTCACCGAATCGCCCAGCAGTGCCAGTATGTTGGCATCCTTGATATCGTCGATCGCGTCCGGTTCTTCCTTGAGCCCTTCGAAGAACGGCGGATGCTGGATGTAGGTGGATTTATCAGACCACTCGTACACCTTGCTTTCCGGCACCTTGATGGACTTCCAGGTGGCGTCGCCATCGAAGACTTCCGCGTATTCCTTACGGAACATATCGGTCTTCACTTTCTCCACCGCTTCAGCGATCTCCTGCTGGCTCGGCCAGAGGTCCTTCAGGTACACCGGGTTGCCATCCTTGTCGTTGCCCAACGGATCTTTTGAGAGATCCAGGCGCACGTTGCCGGCCAGCGCATAGGCAACCACCAGAGGCGGCGATGCCAGCCAGTTGGTTTTCACCAGCGGATGCACCCGGCCTTCGAAGTTCCGGTTGCCGGAGAGCACAGAGGCCACGGTCAGGTCACCATCACTGATGGCTTTCTCTACCGCGTCCGGCAGAGGCCCGGAGTTGCCGATGCAGGTTGTGCAGCCATAGCCGACGAGGTTGAAGCCGAGTTTGTCCAGATCGTCCTGGAAGCCACCCACTTTCAGATAGTCAGTGACGACTTTGGAACCCGGCGCCAGCGATGTCTTGACCCAGGGCTTGGTACTCAGTCCCTTCTGGACCGCTTTCTGGGCGATCAGGCCTGCGGCCATCATAACGCTCGGATTTGAGGTGTTGGTGCAGGACGTGATCGCCGCAATGACGACCGCACCCGGATCCAGCCGGCTTTTCTCGCCATTCATCTCAAGGGGCTGGCTGGCATGATGCTTGTAGCTGTCGTCCACGCCCACCGCGGTCTGGCCACCCTCGGATTCCAGGTTGGCTTCACGGTTCTCGGCAGGCCCCTCGGCAGTTTCCATCAACAGCTCGAAAGAGGACTTCATGTTTTTCAGGGCAACACGATCCTGCGGGCGTTTGGGGCCGGCAAGGCTGGCCTCAACTTCGCCCATGTCAAGTTCCAGGTTGTCGGTATACACCGGCTCATGGCCGGGCTCACGCCACAAGCCCTGGGCCTTGGCGTAGGCTTCCACCAGCTCCAGCTGTTCTTCCTCACGGCCGGTCAGGCGCATGTATTTGATGGTCTGCTCATCTACCGGGAAGAACCCGCAGGTGGCGCCGTATTCCGGGGCCATGTTGGCGATGGTGGCCCGGTCTGCCACCGGCATGTCCTTCAGGCCGTCGCCATAGAACTCCACGAACTTGCCCACCACGCCTTTCTTGCGCAGCATTTCGGTGACGGTGAGCACCAGATCTGTTGCGGTGATGCCCTCACGAAGCTTGCCGGTGACCTTGAAGCCCACCACTTCCGGAATCAGCATGGAGACCGGTTGGCCCAGCATGGCGGCTTCCGCTTCGATGCCGCCAACGCCCCAGCCAAGAATGCCCAGGCCGTTGATCATGGTGGTATGGGAGTCTGTGCCCACGAGGGTGTCCGGGTAGGCGATGGTCTTGCCGTCCTGGTCCTTCTGCCAGACGGTCTTGCCGAGGTATTCCAGGTTTACCTGGTGGCAGATACCCGTGCCCGGTGGCACCACACGGAAATTGTCGAACGCCTGCTGGCCCCAGCGCAGGAACTCATAGCGCTCCTGGTTGCGTTCCATTTCGATGGCTACGTTGTCCTTGAACGAGGACGCGTCGCCGAATTTGTCCACCATTACCGAGTGGTCGATCACCAGGTCCACCGGCGACAGCGGGTTGATCATCGCCGGATCCTTACCGGCTGCCTTGACCGCCTCACGCATGGCAGCCAGGTCGACGACGCCGGGCACGCCGGTGAAATCCTGCATTAACACGCGGGCAGGCCGGAACTGGATTTCAGTGTCGGAACAGCGATCCTTCATCCACTGCACCATGGCATCAATGTGGCTTCTGTCCACGGTGGTGCCATCCTCATTGCGCAGAAGGTTTTCCATCAGCACTTTGAGCGAAAACGGCAGGCGATTCAGGTCGCCGAGGGTGTCCGCAGCCTTGGGCAGGCTGTAGTAATGAAAGGTTTTACCGCCAGCATCCAGGCTGGAAAGGGTATTCAGACTGTCTTTACTGAGACTTTCGTTCGACATGTGGTGCCTCCTTTTTCGTCGTTATCCGCGTAGTCCGGAAGGCTCTTTCGAAGCCCTTTCAGCAACGCATCGACCGGGAAAGCAATCCCATACCGGGCAATAGCCTGATGAAAGGACTCCACAGCGTGAAGTCACCTTTAACTATTGCAGCAATTAACGAGAGTTCAACCGCGGGCCGGTGAATGTTCGGCATCAGCGCGGTGAATATCAGACCAACGTCGGAGAGCCGGACGACTCTCCGACATCAGTTCCTGGAAGGTTTAGATGCGATACAGCTTCACCAGTTCATTCAGTTTTTCGGTGACCGCCTCAAGGTCTGAAGCCATGGTTCTGACCCGCTCCGCCTCGGATACCACATCGTTGTTCCGGTTGGCGATGGAATGGATGTTCTCATTGATCTGAAGCGACGTGGCTGCCTGCTCTTCCGAGGCCGATGCGATCTGGTAATTCATTCGCGAAACCTCGCCGATGGCTGCTTCAACTTCGCGAATTGCCTCGCCAGTTTCTCGCATGGCCCGTGTTGACTCGGCAGAACGGGTCCGGCCCATCTCCATCGAAGCCTTGGTGGCTTCTGATATGTCGCTCAGTTCGCCGACGGTAGCCCGAATCTGGTCAGTAAATTCCTGGGTTCTCAGGGAAAGCGCCCTGACCTCATCCGCCACCACGGAGAATCCACGGCCATGCTCTCCGGCTCTTGCCGCCTCGATGGCGGCGTTCAGAGCCAGCAGGTTGGTTTGTTCGGAGATCGCATTGATAGAGCCGACGACAGAAGAAATGGATTCGATTTTTTCGCTCAGCTCATCGACCCGATTAGCACTGCTTTCAAGAGCTTCATCGGTAGACTCCGTGAGTTTCGACGCGTTAGCCATGGCCTCACCACCTCTGGTGGCGGCCTCGGAAGCATTGCTGGCCGCATCGGACGCCAACTGCGCGTTACTGGCGACTTCCTGGATACTGGCGGACATTTCATTGGTTGCCGTGGCCGCCTGATCAGTCTGAACCTGCTGCTCGTTGGCAATCTGCGTGGTTGTGTCACTGACACTGGTCATGTCATCAGCGTTTGAGCGAAGTTGTTCTGACAGCTCCCGGAGCCTGGAAATCAATTCGACAAACCGCTCCAGCATGTTATTGAACGAACCGGCCGTCACACTTTTGTCCGCGTCATCCAGACGTGTCGTCAGATCGTTGTTGGAATCGAATCCTCGAATAATCTCGATTATCTGGATCGACTGCTTTTGCTCCGCACCCATTCGAATCGCGAAGAACACCAGAATCGCCGCCTCGAAAACCACGAAAGCTGCGTGCAGAAATGCGATCGACCAGCTGCAGTCATAGTTGAAGATCATCAATGCCATGTTGCCAAAGGACGCACCGCTCAGCTGCAGGCCCGTCAACGCCAAATGATGAACAGCGATGGTACCTGCCGCGACCACCACCGGCAGCCAGTCCCGATAAATGATCACCAGAGCCAGGGCGGCAAAGATGTGGAAATGCATTTCAATGCGACCCAACTGCGCCTGGATCATGATGGCTGAGAAGAGCATCAGGCAGACCGCAAACAACGAGGACAGGGCCCGGGTTCCCCGCATAGTGAAATAACCGGCTGCCGCAATGCCACCTACCAGTAAAGAGGCCACCAGCGCAAAGGTTGTTGTCCCGTAGCCCATCGGGACCAACAGGCCGACAACCGGGATATGAGCCAGAAGAATAAACAACACCTGGCGATCAGTGCGTTCCCGGATTTCAACTTCATAAGATTGACTGTTTACCGCTGTAGTCATGTAGAACTCTCACTCTTGTTTTCTTTCAGTAAGCGGCGAATATCCTGTTCAACCAATTCAAGATTCAGATCCGGTGTGGCGTAAATCAGCCTTCTGCGGAAGTCCGGTGTCACCACATGCAGCCTTGCGCTGTGGGCAATCGAGTCATTCGGTGCACTACCCTGTTTAACGGCGAAATCGTTGTAAGCTGAAGCCAGTTTTTGAGCAGACTGGTGAGTTTCAGGCCTGTAGGACTTGAACGCCGCCCCAAGGCTTTCCGTCGTCTGTTGCAGCGCTTCGGGCGTATCGTTCTCCGGGTCGAGGGTGACAAACAGGAACTCCACTGGAGCGTCCTTCAACCGCTGGCTCAGATCCAACAGGTTGACCAATTGAACCGGGCAAACGGTTCCGCACTGGCGATAACCGAAGAACATAACGGCAAGCCCGTTCTGCGGAGGCTGGTAGCCATTCAGGTTCTCTCCCGGCTCGTCGATCGCCATTCCGTAAAACCCGCTGTTGTTGAGCAGCGACGGCATCACCGGGAGCGCGAGTGCCAGCAGGAAAGCTGCGGCGAAAAGCAGAATACTTGTCGTTTTCCTGTTCACTTTTCCTGTCCGTGAAAGATCGGCGCAAGTTTGCAGAGAAGTTTGAAACCGGGCTATAGGTGCATTACGCAACGTTTAGCCCCTAGAACTTGCATTTCCAATCTTTTACGGACGCAAAAAGCGACAGATCTTTTTTTGTTGTAATGAAAAGTAAACTTTAGGGACAGGACTACATCTGGCGCTCGCCATAAAGCTGGGCGTACAGCCCTTCCCTGGCAATGAGCTCGTCGTGGTGCCCCTCTTCAATAATCCGGCCATCTTCGAAAACACAGGCACGATCTGCCTGTTTAACGGCGCTGAGGCGATGGGCAATGATCAGGGTGGTGCGCTGTTTGAGGAAAGCTTCGAGATCCCGATGGAGCTGAAACTCGGTTTCCGCATCCAGCGCCGAGGTGGCCTCATCCAGGATCACCACTGAAGGCTCTGACAGGATCATCCGGGCAATTGCCAGGCGTTGACGCTGTCCGCCCGACAGGCGCACGCCCTGTCGGCCGATAACGGTATCAAGCTGGTCGTGCATTGCCGCAACCGTGCCGTCCAATTGGGCGATTCGCAGGGCATCCCAGAGCGCGGCATCGGGCTTGTCCCGGCCAAGGGTCAGGTTCTGGCGAACGGTGTCGTTGAACAGCGCCGGGTGCTGAAGCACGGTCGCGACATGTTCACGAAGGCAGGGCAAGCCGATGCGTTCAACAGGCACCCCATCAATCAGCACCTCACCCTGCTGCGGGGTGTACATACCGAGGATGACCTGAATGAGAGTCGACTTGCCGCCACCGCTGGCGCCCACCAGGGCCACTTTTTCGCCGGGCGCCAACTCCAGATTGATGCCCCGGAGCACCTGCTCCTCGCCATAAGCGAAGTGGATATTGCGCAGGGTAAGCCCCACGGTATGGCGGTCGCGGAACGGGTTCTCCAGCGCCGGATAGCGGGGCTCTTCTTTCAGATCCAGCAACCGGTTAATACGCCCGAGCGCCGCATTGGCGGCGAACCAGGCGTACTGCATGTTGAGCATTTCTTGAACCGGCGTCAGCATGAACCAGAGGTAGCCGAAAATGGCGAACATCATGCCGATGCTCAGGTCGCTGAACAGCACGGTTACCATCGCGGCGGCCCGGAACGCGTCGACGCCGAACTGGAACAGGGCAAAACTGGCCCGGCTGGCCGCATCGCTGCGCCATTCGAACTGGATCGCGTGGTCCCGCACGTTGCGGGCGCGGTCGATCAGCTGGCGAAGGTAATGCTTTTCCCGATTAGCCGCCCGCAGTTGGTGAATCGCATCCAGGGTTTCGGTCAGGTCGCCCTGGAACTCTTCGTAAGCGCTGTTCTCCCGGCGCTTCAACTCCTTGACCCGCTTGCCGATCAGAATCGTGGCGAAGATGACCAGCGGATTGAACAGCAGAATGAGTAGGCCCAACTCCCAGTGCACCCAGAGCAGGACCCCAGCGGTACCCAGCACTGTCAGGCTCGCCACCAGAAAACGGCTGATGGTGGTGCCCAGAAACTGGTCTACGGTATCCAGATCGGTAATAAAGTGACTGCTGATTCCGCCCGAGCCGCGAGTCTCGTACTCGGACATGGCCACCCGTTGCAAACGCCCGAGCAGGCGGGACCGGATGCGGAACACCACATCCTTGGAAACCTTGGAAAATTCCCGGGACTGCAAAACGTTGAACGACAGTGCCGCCACACGAAGCAGAAATGCCACCACAACCATCAGGCCGATATAGACCACCGGTGTTTCCCAGCTCCCCGGCAGGAAAGAATCCATTACCGGTAACACCGGGCCAGGCTCGTCCAGCAGCACTTCGTCCACCAGAACCGGCAGCAGCAGTGGCACCGGCACACTCATCGCGGTTGCCATGATAGCCAGCAGATTGGCACGCACCAGTCTTGGCTTGTGCTTGAGCGCAAGCCCAAAGATATCCCGCCAGGAGTACTGCTGCCGGGTTTCACGGGTGTCGATACCGGTTACGCTGTTTTGCGGGTGTTCCAAGCAACCTCCCGAGAATAAGATGTGCCCGGTTGGATACGCCCGGGAACTGACAATAGTCTACCTGTTAACTGGTTTGCTGCGATCAAAACCGACATCTGTCATCATGAGCCAACGATTTTCTGATGGACCAGGACACAAGCACCTGTGAAACACGATTGCCACTATCACCCCGGCGACCCTGCCAAATGGCACTGTGGGGAGTGCCAGATCCATTACTGCAGTCGCTGCATGCCCGATGCCGACACCCGCCAGCGCAGGGCTTTGTGCCCCCACTGCAGCAAGGCCATGCGATATCTGGGCGCCGCCACCGAGGTGGTCCCCTTCTGGCAGCGACTCGGCGCTTTCTTCCGCTACCCATTCCATACCGACCCGCTGATCGTTATTGCCATCTGTACCCTGGTGCCGGTGATTGCCCCGGCCAATCTGATTGGCATCCTTATCTGGATAGTGCTGGCGCTTGCGCTCTTCAAGTACACCTATGCGGTGATCAACCACACCGCTGAAGGTCACCTGAAACCGCCGGCGGTGTCCGTCGCCTTCACCGGCAGTGGCTTTGATATTGTCATCCTGCAGTTGCTGGTATTCGTGCTGATGGGCGGGTTGGTTGGCGCTGCCGCCATGCTCGGCGGCCCGATCCTGATGCTGCTGGCGCTGGCATTTGTCATCCTGGCACTGCCGGCAAGCATCATGGTTCTGGCCATGGAGCGTTCGGTGGGCGCGGCGGTGAATCCGATGAATCTGGCGGTGCTGATCTCGCGAATTGGCACCCCCTATTTCCTGCTCTACGGCTACCTGATCCTGCTGACCCTCGCCTCGGGCGCGGCCCAGGACTTCGCGGTGAATCACTTCCCGTTCTGGGTTGCTCAGCCCCTGGCGGGCTTCCTGAACAGTACCTTCACCCTGATCCTGTTCCACATGCTTGGCTACCTGCTGTTCCAGTACCAGGAAGAGCTGGGTTTTGCCTCGGATATCCAGGATGACACCTCCGGGCAGGACACCCATCAGCGCGACCGTAGCGCCCGCTTCGATGCCGATATCGACATGAACCTGAAAGACGGCAACTACGATCGGGTGCAGAGCATGTTGAAGGAGGCGTTGAAGCGAGATCGTGATAACGCCCTGAGAATCGGCCAGCTGTACCAGCTACTCACCGCCCGCCAGGACACCGACGAACTCTACCGCTACCATCCACGAATCCTGGGCTGGCTGGCCGACCGCAACGACGGCGAAGGCATCGCCGGTGTGCTGAATACGATCCAGAAAGCAGAACCCGGCTTCAAACTGGAGGATCCGGACCTTTCAGTGCGCTGCGCCCGGGCCCTGTACCACCGGGGCCAGTTCAAACCGGCCTTGCGAGTGCTTCAGGATTTCCACAAACGCTTCCCGGACAGCGAACAGCTGGCCCCAGCCTATCTGCTGGTCGCCCAGACCCTGGCCAACGGCTTGTCCCAGTGGGAAAAGGCAACGGCCTTCCTGACGTTTATCCAGAAAAAATGTGTGAATCATCCGCTGCATGAGCAGATTACGGTTTATCTGGAGCAGGCGCAGAATAAAGAGCCGCTGAAGGGACCGAAAGCAACGTTTTCTGCCCAGGACTGACACAGGGTATGGGAGGGGCTTCCCAAAACCGTGCGGAGCCATGGATGGCGGAGCCGAGCGTACAGGGACGTATTCACAGCGTGTTTTGGGAAGCCCCTCCCATACCCTGCTGCCCCGAGGCTAGCCGGCCTGAAGAAGTTGACGATAATGACGAGCTTTGGGCGCCATCTGG
>Ga0208919_1000368_pt1 | contig 31820 bp, 47 predicted proteins | sample 4_EtaG_FD_184076 | JGI IMG/M metagenome (GOLD analysis project Ga0208919, IMG submission 184076) | Marine viral communities from the Subarctic Pacific Ocean - 4_ETSP_OMZ_AT15127 metaG (SPAdes) (version 3) | ecosystem: Environmental > Aquatic > Marine > Oceanic | place: Pacific Ocean | collected...
TTTTGTTTAGGTCTTAATATAGAATGTTCGTATAATGTTCTTAAGGTACCATATAGCATGGGGGTATATATTTTATGACAGAGAAACAATCTAAGCTGTTACTAGCAATAGAAAGCCATTGGGATCAATTTAGTTGTGGACCATCACTAGACTCACTAGCAGATGCTCTAGGGCTATCTTCAAAGAGTACAGTTCATGCAATGATTAAGAGATTAGAAGAAGGTGGCTGGGTAACCATGCAACCGAATAGATGGCGTACTGTAATGAGTACCAGAAACAACCCAATAAAAAAGTTTCAGAATACTATTGACGAACAAGTGAAGATGTGAAAGTATGCATATAATGGGTAGAGCTATCGCTAGAATAAAACTAGCTAGTATTAAACTAGTTTATTTTAAATCTAGTTATTTAATAACACCTAGTATTAAACTAGGAGAGTTTCGTGGCATCCTTAAAACTTATCTTTACACTCTTATTCAGAGACCTCCATACTCTGTTTATTTTTTGGGTGCCACAATTTGAACATTGACTTAAGCAAAATAGATCAGTTACCTAAAGAACAACAAGATGCTTTGCTTGATCTTGTGCATCAATACGAACAAACAAAAAACCAAGAAGATGCTGGAGAAGATTTTTTATCTTTTGTTAAGCAGATGTGGATTGCTTTTATTGAAGGCTATCACCATAAGATTATGTCTGATGCTTTCAACAGAGTTAAAGATGGTAAGTTAAAACGATTGATTATCAATATGCCACCCAGACATACCAAGTCTGAGTTTGCATCTTACCTATTACCTGCATGGTTCTTAGGTTGTTTTCCAGATAAAAAAATTATCCAAGTAGCCCATACTGCAGAGTTGGCTGTTGGATTTGGTAGAAAGGTAAGAAACCTTGTAGGTTCAGAAGATTATAAAAAAGTATTCCCTGATGTTGGACTGCAGTCAGACAGTAAGGCTGCTGGTCGTTGGAATACAAACAAAGGCGGAGACTACTTCGCTATAGGTATAGGTGGTGCAGTTACTGGTAAAGGTGCTGATCTACTCATCATAGACGATCCTCACTCAGAGCAAGAAGGACAAAGCAATGATCCCTCTGTCTTTGATAAAGTCTATGAATACTATACATCTGGTCCTCGTCAGCGTCTGCAGCCCGGTGGTGCGATCATTATCGTAATGACAAGATGGCACAAGCGTGATCTGACGGGGCAGATTCTTAAATCATCTACGCAAAGAGATGGCTCAGATGAATGGGAAGTTATAGAGTTTCCTGCTATCTTGCCCTCAGGTAAAAGCCTTTGGCAAGAGTTTTGGGATATAAAAGAATTAGAAAAGCTAAGAGCAGAACTGCCAGTAGCTAAATGGTCTGCTCAATACCAACAAGACCCTACATCAGAAGGGGCTGCTATTATCAAACGAGAGTGGTGGCAAGAATGGGATGCTGAGTATCCACCTGAGTGCGATTTTATTATACAGTCATGGGATACTGCATTTTTAAAAACACAGCGTTCTGACTTCTCTGCGTGTACCACATGGGGTGTTTTCTATAAACCAGACGATGAAGGAATTACGCAACCACAAGTTATATTATTGGATGCTCATAAAGAAAGACTAGAGTTTCCAGATTTAAAAAAGAAAGCTTTTGAAATGTACAATGAATGGCAACCCGATGCTTTTATCGTTGAAGGTAAAGCTGCAGGTATGCCATTGATATTTGAATTGAGACAAATGGGTATACCTGTGTCAGAATATACTCCAAGCAGAGGTAATGATAAGATAGCTAGGGTTAATGCTGTAGCTGATTTATTTGCATCTGGTATTGTTTGGGCACCTGATAGAAGATTCGCAGAAGAAGTAATAGAAGAATTTGCTGCGTTTCCTGCAGGTGAGCATGACGATTTAGTTGATTCAGCAACCCAAGCTTTAATTAGATTTAGACAAGGTGGATTCATACCCTTATCTTCAGACGAAGAAGAAGAATACTTTCCACCAAGAGAAGCAAATTATTATTAATGAAAATTTATATTACATCTTTTATCCATGATGGCAAAGAATATGAAGGACCAAATATTCATGCTGATTCATTTGATTCTGCTAGTATTATGGCAGAAGGACAAGGTTTAAAAGTATGTGGTGAACTTACAGAAATATTGCAAGACACTACAGACAAAGACCTAGATAATAAAAGATTACATTAGGAGATTAGATGGCAGAGAAACCATTACAGACCCCAGAAAAAATTGTTGAAGATTCTCCTTTAGAAGTTGTAGTAACTAATCCAGATGAGGTTGCACTATTAACTGAAGATGGTGGCATGATTATTGATTTTGAAGAAGGTGCTGAGTTCGGCACAGAAAGCTTTGATGATAATATTGCAGAGTTCATGGATGAATCAGACCTTGAATCATTAGCAAACGAACTTGTGGGTTATTACAACTCAGACAAAGAATCCAGAAAAGATTGGGAAGAAACCTACACAAAAGGTTTAGATCAATTAGGATTAAAGATTGAAGATAGAACTTTGCCTTGGCAGGGTGCTTGTGGTGTATTCCATCCATTGCTAACTGAATCAGTTGTAAGATTTCAAGCTGAAACTATCACAGAGTTATTTCCAGCTAAAGGACCTGTTGATACTAAAATTGTTTCAGATATAGATCAAGAAACTCAAGATCAATCTTCTAGAGTTAAAGATTATCTTAACTACTTGCTCACAGATAAGATGAGTGAGTACAGAACAGAAACTGAAAAAATGCTATTTAACCTGCCATTGGCTGGTTCTGCATTTAGAAAAATTTATTATGATCCAGCATTAGAAAGACCAGCAAGTATGTTTGTACCTGCTGAAGACTTTGTAGTTAGCTATGGTGCATCTGATCTTAGCACTTGTGATAGATCAACTCATGTAATGAAAAAAAGCACGAATGATATTCGTAAGCTACAAGTTATAGGCTTTTACAGAGATGTAGAACTACAAACACCATCTGCAGATTACTCTGATATACAAAGCAAGTATGATGAATTAACAGGCGATAGATCGTCTTATGACTTTGATCAAAGGCATATACTACTTGAAATGCAGATTGATCTAGACTTAGAAGGCTTTGAAGATAGAAAAGATGGAGAGCCTACAGGCATAGCATTACCTTATGTAATTACACTTGATTATCAATCAGGAACTATTTTATCTATAAGAAGAAATTTTTTAGAAAATGATCCTTTAAAGAAAAGAAGACAACACTATGTACACTATCAATACCTACCCGGCATGGGATTTTATGGTTTTGGATTAGTTCATTTAATTGGTGGTATAGCTAAATCAGCTACCAGTTTACTTAGACAATTAGTAGATGCAGGAACTCTTTCTAATCTACCCGGTGGTTTAAAATCTAGAGGATTAAGAATTAAAGGGGATGATACTCCTATTATGCCCGGTGAGTTTAGAGATGTAGATGTACCCGGTGGTGCTATTAAAGATAACATTACATTTTTACCATACAAAGAACCATCAGGAACTTTGTATCAGTTACTACAAAACCTAGTAGAAGAAGGCAGAAGATTTGCTTCATTAGCAGATATGAAAGTATCTGACATGAACAACCAAGCACCTGTTGGAACTACACTTGCTTTATTAGAAAGATCGTTAAAGGTTATAGGATCAGTACAATCAAGGATTCATAACTCTATGAAACATGAGTTACGAATATTATCTAGAATAATTTTTGATTATGGTCCAACTGAATATCCATACGATATTAAAGGCAAAGAATTAATTAAAGAAGACTTTGATGGAAGAATAGATGTAGTTCCTGTTTCTGATCCAAATGCAGCAACTAAAGCACAAAGAATTATGCAATATCAAGCTGCGTTACAACTATCACAACAAGCACCACAGATGTACAACATGGAAGAATTGCATAGACAAATGCTTGATGTACTAGGTATTAAAGATGCAGATAAGATTGTTCCATTAAAATCAGAGATACTACCTACAGACCCTGTATCAGAAAACATGAACTTACTAAACAGCAAACCTGTTAAAGCCTTTATGTATCAGGATCATGAAGCACATATTAAAGTACACATGGCTGCTATGAGTGATCCGAAGATGAGAGAAATGGTAGGGCAAAGCCCAAATGCTAATTCTATACTTGCAGCCTTTACTGCACATATTACAGAACACATAGCGTTTCAATACAGAAAAGAAATTGAAAAACAAATGGGTGCTCCATTGCCACCACCTGATGAACCATTGCCAGAAGATATTGAATTGCGTTTATCTGAGTTGGTATCACAAGCTGCTGAAAGAGTATTAGCAGATAGTCAAGCTGAAGAAAGACAAAAAGAGGTACAAGAAAAACTAGAAGACCCTGTAATTCAGCAAAGAGAAAAAGAACTTGAGATCAGAGCATCAGAAGTACAAAGAAAAATGCAAACAGATGCAGAGAAGATTGCAGCAGATTTACAGAAGTCAAAAGCAAATCAAGAGATTGAAAAAGAAAGAATTGCATCACAAGAAAGAATCGCTGGTGCAAAAATTGGATTTGATGCTGCAAGTGATAATGCAAAATTGTCTAGCAAAGAAACTTTAGAAGGTGTTAAGATAGGAAAAGAAATTGTAGAAACACTTTTTGATGATAAAAAATAATGAGTGCATCACAAGAAAATATAGTTGAAGCGTTACAAAAAAAAATAAGAGAACGCATGAACGAACACGCAGACCACTTGAGTACAGGTGGCTGTCAAAATTTTGAAGAATACAGACACATGACAGGTATTGTGGCTGGATTAGCATTAGTAGAAAGAGATATACTTGATCTATTAGAAATAGCAACACGCCAATAATGGTGCAAGGACCTAGACCTTAATCTAGAGCAAGGAGATAAAATGACAAAACCTGCAAAAAAAATTAATAATAAAGACGAAGAAATTCGCAAAGCAAAACAACTACCTGTACCTAAAGGGTACAAACTATTGATAGCTTTACCAGATATAGAAGAAACAACTAAGGGTGGCATCATAAAAGCCAGTCAAACAATGAAAGTCGAAGAAGTCGGCTCAATCTGTGGTTTCGTTATTACTATGGGTGAAGACTGTTATCAAGACGAAAAAAGATTTCCAAATGGTCCTTACTGCAAAGAAGGAGATTGGATTATCATGCGTTCTTATTCAGGCACAAGATTTAAAGTGCATGGCAAAGAATTTCGTTTAATCAATGACGATAGCGTAGAAGCTGTTGTTGAAGACCCAAGAGGCATAGTTAAGGTAGTATAATGACAGAACAAAATCAAACCGCAAATCAAGAAGTTACATCTGATGAATTAGTTACTGAAACAATTCAACCAGAACAAACTACAAATGAAGATAAATTTTTTGGTGTTAAAACAACTATTGGAAAAACACCTGAAGATAGATTAACTGAAACACCTAAAGAATCTCAAGAAACTGACGAAGTAGAAATTGAGGTTGTTGATGATAGACCACCAGAAGATAGAAAACCTGCAAGAGTTAAAACTTCTGATGATAAAGATGATATTGAATCTGAAATTGAAGGTGTAGATGAGCAAGTTAAAAAAAGAATTAACAGGCTTAAATACGAATTTCATGAAGAAAGAAGGGCTAAAGAAGCTACAGAAAAAGTTAGAGAAGAAGCTATAGCTTATGCTCAACAGATTCAAGAAGAAAATAAAAGACTATCAGCTTTAATAAATAAAGGTGAAGAAGCTTTATTAGGGCAAATATCTGCTAAAGCACAATCTGAATTAGAAAGAGCTAAAGCAGAATTTAAAGAAGCCTATGAAAGTGGCAACAGCGAAAAGATGTTAGCTGCTAACGAAACAATATTAAATTCATCAGTTGATCTTAAATCAGCAAATGAAAAAATTAATTATTACGAACAACAAAAAGAAATACAGGCACAACAACCTGTAGCACCACAGCAAAATGTTGCACAACAATTTGCACCACCCGACCCAAAAGGTGTAAAGTGGTTACAAGACAATAAATGGTTTGGCAATCCAGAGCATAAAGACTTAACAGGTTTTGCATATGGATTACATGAAACATTAATTAAAGATGAGAATATTCTTCCTACAAGTGATGAATATTATCAACAAGTAGATATTAGAATGCGTAAAGCATTCCCAGATTTTTTTGGAACTGAAAACCAAGCTGAGGATAGCATCGAAACAGATGTTGTTGAAACTGCGAGTTCCAAAAAACCATCGAGTGTGGTAGCACCGGCAACCAGAAATAATGGTGCTATGCCTCGCAAAGTGCAGTTAACAGCAACTCAAGTCAACCTCGCAAGGCGACTTGGGTTAACACCAGAGCAATATGCCAAGCAACTAGCAAAGGAGAGCAGAAATGTCTGAAGAAAAAAATATTGAAGTAACTGAAGAAGTTACTAGAGCAGCAAGAGAAGCAGAATCTAGAGAAGTTCAAGCTAGACCAAAAACTAGCTGGGAACCACAATCTAAATTACCAAAGCCCGATCACCAAGAAGGCTGGGTATTTAGATGGGTAGCTACAAGTATTCTAGGTCAACCTAACAATGTAAATGTATCTGCAAAATTTAGAGAAGGATGGGAACCTGTGAAAGCAGAAGATCACCCTGAACTAAACATGATCTCAGATCATGGCTCAGAATGGGCTAGTAAAGGTAATTTAGAAGTTGGTGGACTATTGTTGTGCAAGGCTCCAAAAGAGACTATGGCAGCAAGAGATGAATACTTTAGAGAGCAAGCCCAGAACCAAATGGATGCTGTGGACAATAACTACTTAAAGGAAAATGATCCTCGTATGCCTCTGTTAAAACCAGAACGCAAAACAAGGACTACCTTTGGCGGTGGCTCTAAATCATAATATTTTTTTGAGCTGCTTTTTATAACTTTATTTAAAGGAAATAGATATGTCAGCAACAGCGACACCAATGGGTGCTGAACCAGTCGGAACTTTAAGTGCTAGTGGCTCCTATACAGGAAAAGTTAGACACTATAAAATTGCGTCTAATGACAGTACCGCAATATTCTATGGAGATTTTGTAAAAATGACATCTGCTGGTGTAGTAACACTAGACAATGGCACAACTTCATTAACTCCAATAGGCGTATTTATGGGATGTTCTTATACAGACCCGAATACAAATCAATTGACATTTTCTCAATTTTACCCAGCTTCGACAGTAGCTAGTGATATTGATGCATATGTCTTAAACGACCCTTTTGTTGAAATGAGAATGCAAGGTGATGCAACTTTGGCTCAAACAGCATTAGGAAATAATGCAGCAGTTGTTCAAACTGCTGGTAGTACCTCTATTGGAAGAAGCAGAAACGCTTTTGATTCTTCTACTATTGCTACTACAGCCACCTTACCTGTAAAACTTATTGAGTTCGTTGAAGGACCCGATAGTGCAGTTGGTGATTCATTTACCGATGTAATTGTTATGTTCAATGTTGGGCATCAATTATTAAATACAACCGGCATTTAATCCTTAGGAGGATAATATTATGGCAATATCACGCCCACAAATGATGAAAGAACTCCTACCCGGATTGAATGCGTTATTCGGTTTGGAGTACAACAAGTATGACGATGAGCATACTATGATCTACGAAACTGAATCTTCAGATCGTTCATTCGAAGAAGAAGTACAGTTAAGTGGATTTGGTCAAGCTACTGTAAAAGGAGAAGGCTCCGCTATCAATTATGATAGTGCTCAAGAGAGTTTTACAGCTAGATACAACCACGAAACTATTGCACTTGGCTTTGCAATTACAGAAGAAGCAATCGAAGATAATCTCTACGATTCTTTATCTGCTAGATATACCAAAGCATTAGCAAGAGCAATGGCTTATACTAAGCAAGTAAAAGCAGCATTCCCACTAAATAATGGATTTACCAATTCATTTCAAAGTGGCGATGGCATTAACTTATTTAGTGCAAGTGGTGATGGAGTAACTGGCGGAGATGGACACCTTCTTGTAGATGGTGGAAAGAACGACAATAGACCATCAACTGGTGCTGATCTTAATGAAACATCTTTAGAAGATGCAATCATTAATATCGCAGCTTTTAAAGACCAAAGAGGTCTGCTTATCGCAGCTAAACCTAAAAGACTAATTGTTCCACCAGCTTTACAGTTTGTGGCTACTCGTCTTTTAGAATCGCAAGACAGAGTTAGCACAGCAGATAATGATATTAATGCTATTCGTACCAATGGTGCGATACCTGAAGGATATATGGTTAACCATTATCTTACAGATACAAATGCATTCTTCATCATTACTGATGTACCTAATGGTATGAAGCATTTCCAAAGAACAGCTTTGGAAACTTCTATGGATGGCGATTTTGATACTGGTAATGTTCGATATAAATCAAGAGAAAGATATTCCTTTGGAGTTTCTGATCCTCTTGGAATTTATGGATCACCCGGTTCAAGCTAAGAATAGAACTATAAAGGGCAGTTTATCTGCCCTTTCTTTACTCTAGGGAATTTTTAATTTGTCTATCAACTGCCCTAGCAGACTTGCCAAGATGATAGATACTTTCTTTTAGGAGAAAACATGGCGAATACAACTTTTAACGGACCAGTTAGGTCTGAGAATGGCTTTACAGTCATTTCAAAAAATTCAACAACAGGTGCTATTACTACTGAATTTACTTTAGATGGTGATGGTATGAAGGTTGCACCTATAGCTTTAACTGATGCAGATACAACACTAACAGCAACAGCAAATGGTGGTCGTACTAATGTAGTTCCAGCTATTACAGGTAATAGAACTCTTACATTACCAAGTCCTGCTGCTGGCGTTTACTTTAAATTTATTTATGGTGGTGCAGCAGAAGAAGCAGAAAACCTTATTATTGATACAGGTTCAGACACTAATTTCTTTATAGGTGGAATTATACATTTAGATTCTAATGCAGATAATGTTTCTGTTTATGCTGATGGTAACTCAAACTCCATTCTTACTTTGACTGATTTTGGTTTATTTGAAATTAATGTCTTAGCTAAAGATTCAACTAACTGGTACATCTGGGGTAACCAAGAAGGTGCAGATGTTCCAGCATTTACTGACCAATCTTAATAGGAGTAAATTATGGCTGATGCAGTAACTTCACAAACCATCATTGATGGTGAAAGAAATTGTGTTATGAAGTTTACCAATGTCAGCGATGGTAGTGGCGAATCCGCAGTAGCTAAAGTAGATGTGTCTGCTTTAGCTACTAACTCAAGAGGAGTTTCTTGCTCTGAAGTAAGAGTTATGCGAATAAGTCATTCTGTTGTTGGTATGTCAGTTCAGTTATTTCTAAATGCTACAACTAATGTTTTACTTATGGAAGTAGCTGAAAGTAGTAATGGACATATGGACTTTAAAGATTTTGGTGGACTTTCAAATAACGCAGGGAGTGGGAAAAATGGAGATATTCTTTTTACCACTAAAGGTCATAGCTCAGGAGATACTTATTCTATTGTTTTAGAAATGGTAAAAGTATATTCTGATTAATGACATATTTAGCTATACCAGATGAAAGTCTGGTATTAAGCTAATTTTAATTAAAGGTATTTATATGTATATTAAAGAAGAAAATGGTTATTTTAATGATGGGCATGAAACCCCTGCATTTCTTATTTGGAAAGGCGAAGTAGGTGGAGAGCTAATAGCTGGACCTATGAAAGAAGCTGAAGCAGATAAAATGATTGCAGAGCTTAAACCTGTAAAGAAAAAACCTAAAGCAAAAAAAGAAGCAGTAAAAAAAACACCTGCTAAAAAAACTAAAAAGGTAAAAAAATGAACAAAAAAAGTAAATATGGTTCAAAAATGAAAGGTGGTAGAACAGTTAAGAATACTAAGTATTCATCGAAGATGAGTAAAGGTATGACAGTACCAAATTTTCAAGATACAGTAATTGAAAAAATGTTTAGTGGTGGCACACTTAAATCTAGAGGCTCTAGTAATATTAAATTACCTACAGGAATGCAACCAGTTAAACGATCCACACCTTCAAATAAAATGGTAGGACAGCCTAAAACTGTGGGTAAAAATAAACCGAATATTCAAAAACCGCCTAAAATTGGAGGTGGAATTAGAAGTGCATTAGCATCTGGTTTAAGTGGAAAAAGAGGAGCAACAAAAAGCTCAAGTGCTCCTAGATCAATTCCAAAAAAACCAAAGAAAAAAACAGGTAGAGGCGATATTTAATAAATTTTTTTATGCCTAGAAAAAAAGAAAATCCTATACGCAAAACCACTAAAGGTAAGGGTGCTAACTATCGCCCTACCAAAAGTGGTGCTGGTATGACCAAGAAAGGTGTAGCTGCATATAGAAGAAAAAATCCCGGTAGTAAGTTAAAAACTGCTGTAACAGGCAAAGTAAAAAAAGGCAGCAAAGCTGCTAAAAGAAGAAAGTCTTATTGTGCAAGATCAGCAGGACAACTTAAAAGAAGTTCAGCTAAAACAAGAAATGATCCTAATTCTAGAATAAGACAAGCAAGAAGAAGGTGGAAGTGTTAATGGCTATATCTAGATCAAACATGAAAAAACAAATTTCTTCTGCTGGTAAAAAGAAAAAAAAAGTTCCACATGGAACAAAAAAAATTAGGAAAAAATAATGGCAACAAGTGGAACTACAGCTTTTAACTTAGACCTATCTGATATTTTAGAAGAAGCACATGAGTTATGTGGTTTAAAAATGAGTTCAGGTTATGATTACAAAACTGCTAGGCGTGGTTTAGATTTATTATTTCTTGAATGGCAAAATAAAGGTCTTAATCTTTTTTCTGTAGAAACAGGAACTCAAACTTTAACTCAAGGAACTTTTAGCTATGATTTATCTAGTAATGTTCTAGAAATTATTGAAGCTTTTATTAGAACAGACTCAGGCGATACAACAAAACAATCAGATCAAACGCTTAGAAGAATATCAGTTAGTGAGTATTCACATATTGCTAACAAGCTTTCACAAGGCAAACCTAGTTTATTTCATTTAGATAAAGGTCATGCAAACTCAACTATAAAACTATGGTCTTCTCCTGATGGTGAGGCTACATATACATTAGTTTATTACTACATAAAAAAAATAGAAGATACAGGAACACTTGCAAGTAATACTGCAGCAATACCTACCAGATATTTACCATGTTTAACATATGGACTTGCTTATAATATAGCTTGTAAAAATAACGAAGCATTAGCTAAAGTGCCAATGATTCAACAAAGATATAATGAATTATGGAATGAAGTTGCTGATGCAGATAGAGAAAGAGCATCTGTAAGATTTGTACCTTTTAATTCATATACTTAAATGTTTAAGAAGTTATTACAGTTTTATTATAAAATTACTAAAGAGCAATATGAAATAATGGTAGTTGAATATGATAAAGAAGGAAATATGTCTAATACTTTTACAATTCAATTAAAAAAAATTATTAAAATTAATAATACTTTTTTAAAAGGTGTAGATATAGAAGGTAATTTATATACTAAATCTTCTGTTAACCCATTTAACTATACTATTAGGAAAATATACTAATGTACGCACAAGGCAAAAAAGCATTAGCAATATGTGATAGATGCGGATTTACATATCGTTTAAAAGATTTACGATATGAAGTACAAAACAAACAAAAAAATGGATTAAAAGTATGTTATGAATGTTTTGATCCAGATCAACCACAGTATGATGTAAACGAACTATCTACTATTGATCCTCAATCATTATATGATCCTAGAGTAGATACAGGAGAAGCAGACTCAAGAAGATTATTTGCATTTGATCCTATTGGTGGTGGCATTACAGAACTAGGATCAAAAACAGTTGGTTTAGATATAACAGGAGAAATTGGAACAATTACTGTTTCTACATAATAAATGACATATTCAGAACTTAAATCTTTAATACAAAATTATTTACAGAATACAGAAAGTACTTTTGTTTCTGATATTCCAAACTTAATTAAACAAGCTGAAGATAGAATATTACAAGCAGTAAAACTTCCTGATTTTAGAAAAAATGCTACAGGAACATTAACTTCAGGAAATCAATATCTTTCTACTCCAAGTGATTTTTTAGATAACTTTTCTTTATCTATAACTAATTCAAATAGTCAAGAATTTTTATTATTTAAAGATGTTAATTTTATAAGAGAAGCATACCCTAATGCTTCAACAACAAGCGTACCAAAACATTATGCTTTGTTTGATGATGCATCATTTATTGTTGGACCAACACCAGATTCATCTTATGTTGTAGAGTTGCATTATTTTTATAAACCTACTTCAATTACTGCAGGAGCAGATTCAGGAACAACATGGTTATCTACAAATGCAACAAATGCATTGTTGTATGGTTGTTTGCTTGAAGGATATATTTATATGAAAGGTGAAGTAGATATGCTTACTGTCTATAATCAAAGATATAATGATGCTATTGCAAGATTAAAAAATCTTGGAGAAGCTGAAAATACAACAGATCAATATAGAGATGATGTGCTAAGAACACAAAGGACATAATGTTTACTGTAGATGTAGAATCAACAATAGGTGATGTAGTTGTAGAAACTACACAAAATAAAGGTTTAAGTCCTGAATATTGGGCTGAAAGAATGGTAAATAAAATTGTTAGTATAAGTGATCATGCTGATCCTATGGTGAAAGCACAAGCACAAGCATTTAAAGAATCTATACAAACAGTTATTTTACTTTACATGAAACAAGCTATAGCAAGTGATAGAGCTACTGTAGCAGGTTTATTAGACAAACAAGGTCATAAAGATATGGCTGATATTATTAGGAGACTGTAATGGCAATTTCACAAGCTATGTGTACATCATTTAAAAAAGAACTTTTAGAAGGAGTACATAATTTTAAAAACTCAGGTGGTAATACATTTAACCTAGCACTCTATACTAGTAGTGCTTCTTTAGGTGCAGCTACAACTGCATACACAACTTCAAATGAAGCATCAGGTACTAACTATACTGCTAAAGGTGCATCATTAACTAGAGTTGATCCTACCACATCAAGCACAACTGCTTTTACTGATTTTGCAGATTTAACATTTTCTAATGCAACAGTTACTGCAAATGGTTGTATGATATTTAATGATAGTGCATCAGGTGATCCAGCAGTATGTATATTAGCTTTTGGTGGTGATAAAACATCAACTGCAGGTGATTTTACAATCCAATTTCCTACAGCAGACGCATCTAACGCAATTATAAGAATAGCTTAATTTAGCTTATGGCTGCTATAACTGGTTGGGGTAGAGGCACTTGGGGTCAAGCTGAGTGGGGAAATCCTTTACCTGTAGAAGTTACCGGAGTAGCTGGTACAAGTGCACTTGGTTCTGAAACTGTAGTTGCAGAAGCTAATGTAACCTTAACTGGTAATGCAGGTACATCTGCATTAGGTAGCGAATCACTAGTAACAAATAATAATTTATCAGTTACAGGTGAAACTGGAACAAGTGCAGTAGGCTCAGTCGCTGTAAATGCAGCAGCAGTAACAGGCGTATCAGCAGTAGCATCAACATTAAATTTAGGTGATGAAAATTTAATTACCAATAATAATCTTAGTGTTACAGGTTTTGCAGGTACATCAGGATTAGGATCAGTTACAACACAAGCAAATGCAGACATAGATGTAACTGGAAATGAAGGAACAACAGGTTTAACTGGAGTAAATGTTTGGGGATTAATAGATACATCTCAAACACCTAGCTATTCAACAATCAACACTTCACAAACACCTAATTGGAGTGAAGTAGCTTAATACTATATAATTTTTTTAACGAGGAAAACAAATGGCAAGTTCATATGTAAACAATTTAAGACTCAATGAAATGGGTACTGGTGATGCTAGTGGTACATGGGGTACAACAACAAATACTAATTTAGAACTTATTGGAGAGGCTTTAGGTATTGGCACAGAAGCTATAACAACTAATGCTGATACTCATTCTACTGTAGTAGCAGATGGTGCATCAGATGCTGGTCGAGCTATGTATCTTAAATATACAGGAACATTAGATTCAGCCTGTACTATTACCATAACTCCAAACACTATGAAGCGAGTTCAAATTATTGAAAACGCTACAAGTGGATCGCAAAATATTATTATTTCACAAGGCTCTGGAGCTAATGTAACTATTGCTTCTGGGAAAGTAGCGATAGTTCAGTTAGATGGAGCAGGTTCAGGTGCAGCAGTATTAGATGTATTTACTGATTTACAAGTAACAGATACTTTATCTATTAATGGTACAACTTTAACTATAGGTGATGCTACTGCTGAAGATACTAAATTAGTATTTGATGGCAACGCACAAGATTATTATATAGGACTAGATGATAGTGCCGATGATTTAGTTATAGGTCTTGGTTCAACAGTTGGCACAACACCTGCTATTGAAATTGATGAAAATCAAGATATTAAGTTTGCTCAATCTATTGGTGTAGGACAAGCAGCTTCATCTACTACAGGTGATATTGTTGCTCAAACTATGGCTTTAAAAGGTACAACTCCTACTCTTACAATAGGAGATGCAGGAGCAGAAGATACTAAAATTGTATTTGATGGTAATGCTAAAGATTTCTATGTTGGTTTAGACGATAGTGCTGATAAGTTATTAATCGGTGAAGGTTCTACAGTAGGAACAAATAGTATTCTTACAATTACTGATGATACAGTTACTTTAGGTGATGGAGCAGCAGTCGATACAGCATTAGTCTATGATGGTAATGCCAAAGACTTTTATGTTGCACTAGATGATTCTGCTGATAAATTAGTTATTGGAGAAGGCTCTACTGTAGGTACAAACAATATACTTACAATAGATGATGATTCTGTAACCATTGGTGATGGTGCAGCAGTTGACACTAAATTAGTATTTGACGGTAATGCTCAAGATTACTATGTGGGTTTAGATGATTCAGCAGACGATTTAGTTATTGGTTTAGGTTCAACAGTTGGTACAACACCAGCGATTGCTGTAGATGAAGATCAAAAAGTAACTATGGCTAAAACAGTTACAGCGTCTACTTCAGCAAACATATCTCAAGTAGCAATAACATCAAGCTCTAATGCCACAGCTTGGGATGCAGCAGCAGCAGCTAACGCATATTATGTAACAAGTGAAAACACAACCATATCTGCACCAAGTAATGCAGTAGAAGGAGCAATTATTTCAGTTGAAATAGCTCAAGGTGGTACAGCTAGAACAGTTGCTTGGAATACAGTCTTTGAGTTTGCAGCAAGTACAGCTCCTACTGTTACTGCCACAGCTTCTAAAACAGATATATTTGCATTTAGATATAATGGCTCTGTATGGCAAGAAATAGGCAGAAGTCAAAATATGGCTCAAACCTAATATGGAAACCCTACAGAGAACAGCTAATCGAGGTAGTGTCTCTACTGGAGTGTATGAGATCGGTAATTCTTTGAAATTAAATTCAGCAAACACAGAATATTTATCAATAACCAAAGATGCTTCAGGTTCAGATTGGAACAGGCTTCTATGGACTGCTTCTATGTGGGTTAAACATATACCAAAAGAAAGTTCAGCCACCGCACCAAAAGAAAGAATGTTTGGTGCAGCAGATGCTCAAAGTGATTTTGATATTCGTTTTAGAGGACAGCCTTTAGGATTTAGAAATAACTCTGATGAAGATGGTGTTGCTGAACTTAGAACAACAGCAGTTTATCGAGATTATAGTGCTTGGTATCATGTGATAGCGGTGTGGGATACAGCCAATAGCACAGCAGGTAATAGAATGAGGCTGTATGTTAATGGTGCAGAAGTAACTGATTTTTCTACAGATACTCAACCTAGTCTAAATGAAAAATCTATTTGGGGCAAAAAGAACGATGGTACTGATGGAGATGTTGTTCATACCATTGGTGCTTACTTTAATGCCTCTACTGGTGCAGCACAATATTTAAATGGCTATCTTGCCGAAGTACATTGGGTTGAAGGTCAAGCATTAACTCCATCAGATTTTGGTGAGTATGATAGCGATACAGGTGTTTGGATACCTATAGAATACACAGGGTCTCATGGTACTAATGGTTTTTATTTAGATTTTAGTAATTCAAGTTCTTTGGGTGCTGATGCTAGTGCAAATTCTAATAATTGGACTTTAAACAACATAGCAGCAGCCGACCAATCAACCGATACACCTACTAACAATTTTTGCACATTAAATGCTGCAGTTAATTTTAAATACACAACCAACGCAATTACAGAAGGTGGTACTACATTTGGTGACGATACAGGTGGTGGTGTTGGTGGTGCTTTTGGAACTATAGCAGTAACAGCAGGTAAATGGTATTGGGAAGTTAAACTAACCCAACAAAGCTCACATTATATAGGAATAAGTGCCGTTGATGATGGCGATAATGTTTTAGTTACTTCAGACCCACATCAAGTTAATTCATCATTTGTATTTAATATATTAAACGCAAGAATTGAATATATTGATGGCGGTACTGTTACCGCAGGTTCTCTTGATGCTTTTTCAGATTTTCACTCAGTAGGAGATATTATTTCAATAGCATTAAATATGGATGATAACCAAATTAGTATGTATGGTAATGGCACTTTGCAAAGTGGTGTTGCTAATACTTCTATATTTGATGCAGCTAATAAAATGGTAGTACCTTTACATGGAACTATTAACGATGAGTGTCAATATAACTTTGGTGGTTTCTCAGCATGGACACCATCAAGTGCAGCAAGTGATGCTAATGGTTATGGAACTTTTGAATACGCACCCCCATCAGGTTACTACGCCTTATGCACTAAAAACTTAGCGGAGTACGGATAATGGCTTATACAAATATAGACGACCCTTCAGCATACTTTCAGATTGCTTTATATACTGGTAATAGTGGAACTTTAGCTGTTACTAATGATGGTAATAGTGATTTACAGCCTGATTGGGTTTGGACTAAAAAAAGAAGTGATACTTCACACCATGCTTTGGTTGATTCAAGCAGGGGTGCAACCAAACAAATATATTCAAACTTAACAGCGGCAGAAGAAACTGTAAGTGGAGTAACTGCATTTAACACAGATGGTTTTACTTTGGGCAGTAATGGAACAGCCAATCTCAATGGAGCAACTTTTGTCGGATGGCAATGGAAATGTAATGGTGGTACGACCGCAAGCAATACGGATGGAGATATTAATTCAACTGTACAAGTCAATCAAGATGCTGGATTTAGTATTGTTACTTATACAGGTAATGGCTCTACTTCTGACCAAACTATAGGACATGGTTTAGGTGTAAGAGCAAATGCTGTGATAGTTAAAAATAGAGATGCAGCAGTAAATTGGGTAGTTTGGTCTGAGGGTGTAGACGCAAATCATTCTTTAGAACTAAATACTACTGATGGCATAAGTGATAGTACGCAAGGCAGAGTTTTATCAAACGCTGGTAGTCGTGGCACTTCAACAATTTTTTCTATTAGAAGTGGTGGTGGTTCAGTCGTACAAACAAATACAAGTGGCGAGGACTATATAGCCTACTGCTTCGCAGAAAAACAAGGCTACAGTAAGTTTGGTTCATACAGGGGAAATTCATCTGACGATGGCAGCTTCGTCTATCTCGGATTTAAGCCTAGATGGATAATGATTAAATCAACACAAGCAAGTATGTCTTGGGATATTATAGATTCTGCTAGAAGCACATCAAATGTAATGGATGATTATTTTACTGCCAATACATCTGATCCTCAGGGTACAAGTGGAACAAAAAACATAGATTTTTTAAGTAATGGTTTTAAGTGTAGGGATGATAACAATATTAATTTTAGCGACCATACATACATCTACATGGCATTTGCAGAAAATCCATTCGTAACATCAACAAGTGCAAATAGCATCCCAACAACAGCGAGGTAAAGATTATGTGGGCATTAGTAGAATCAGGAAGTGTAAGTAAAGTTTTTGCACGACCTAAACAATTAACATTAGGAGATGTAAATTATCCTAGCAATATTTTTAGTATGTGGACTAGCTCTGAGTTAGAAGCTATAGGTATTTATGAAGTGGTTGTCGATAACACAAATTATAAAGACCCTAAATACTACAATAACACCAATCAATCTTTTGCATTTGGTAGTGGAAAAGTTACAGCCACTTATGGTACAGCTACAGCAAAAGCTATAGCAGATACTTTATATACTGCACAAGACGAAACCGATGGTCTTGGTACAGAGGGTGAAGTTAAAACTAAAGGTTTAAAAACTTTACACAAAGAAGTTATTACAGATAAAGCATACGGACTTTTACAGCCTAATGATTGGTTAGTGGTAAGAAAACAGGAAGCAGGTACAGATATTCCTTCTGATTGGACTACTTATAGAGCAGGAGTTAGAACAGCAGCACAAAGCATGAAAACAAAAATTAACGCAGTATCAGATGTAGATGCCCTTGCAGCACTTTATGTCTATAACAATGCTAATCCACCAGTAAGACCATTAGGAGAGTTTCCTGATGCACCTGATGAAGATTCAGATTAAAATTTAGGAGTAAAATATGTGGAAAAAAGTTAAAGACTGGTTTATGAGTGGCTATGAAAGAGTTAGAGCTAGAAATAGTAAAGGTCAATATATTAAAGATGATCCTAAAACTAAAAAAAACGAAGCCTATACTCTAAGAAAAAAGAAAAAGTAACATGGCTACTGCTAGAGAGTCATTTGCAAAAATAGCTGCACATGAAAGAGAGTGTACTATTCGATACGAAAACATTGAAAAAAGGTTAGATCAAGGACAGGTAAGATTTAATAAACTAGAAAATATGATTTGGGGATTATATGTTTTACTTATTACATCAGGAGTTATAGCAGGTATATTTTCATAATGAATAAAAATAAAACAACAGTAAGAAAAGTAGTTAAAGGTTTAAAAAAAGCTAGTGCAACACACGCAAAACAAGCTAAAACTTTACAATCTTTAAAACTAAAAAAAGGTGGAAGTACATCTAAAAAGAAAAGCACAGTAAACAAAGCAGGTAACTATACAAAACCTACTATGCGTAAAAGAATATTTAATCGTATAAAAGCAGGTGGTAAAGGTGGTAAACCCGGTCAATGGTCTGCTCGTAAAGCACAAATGTTAGCTAAAGCATATAAAAAAGCAGGTGGCGGATATAAGTAGTGTCTTATCTTATAGACAATATACCCCATTTTAAATGTTGGGTTCGCAAAGAGTTTACTCATAATCATGAAAACTATCATGGAGAATTTTTACACGCTATAGCTATAGCAGTAAATACAATACCTGATAGGTCTTTAAGTTTTCAAGTAATATTTACAGGATGTGAATCTGATTTATATGAAGAAGAAATACCTAATGTTCATGGTGGTGCTATGTGGGCAAGAATGCCAATACAAGCATTAGTAGCAGACATGACAATGGATAGTTTTCCAGAACCAATGGAAAATCATTTAGCTCAACCTTGGGATTGTGAATCAAGACATCATGCAACCATGATATTAGATAGAGCAAGTTCTAGCCCTTGGATAGCAAAAATAGATGGCGATTTTTATAAATCTAAATATTTGTTTACAGTAGATTATACAGATCATTCTATAGCAGATTGCCCAGCACAACATAAACAATCTCATGTAATGTACATAACTGAAGATTGCAAATGGAAAGGCAATATAATTGCTTTACCAAATAATAGAGTAAGAGTTACAAATCCTGCTTTATGGGTTACAGGAGAAGGTCCACCAGATTTTAAACCTTCACAATATTTGCATTCAGCAGAAGAACATGAAAGTTACATGGACCCTGAAATAACATTTAATAATTTATATGAAGAATAATGGCTTTAAAAAAATCACAAAAATCTCTTAAGCGTTGGTCAAAACAAAAATGGAGAACACCAAGCGGTAAAAAATCTTCTAAAACCGGTGAAGTATATGCTCCAGCAGCAACAATAAAAAAATTAAAATCAACAGCAGCAGGTAGAAAAAAACTTGCAGCAGCCAATAAAAAGAAAAGAGCTGCTACTAAAAAAGGCAAACAACATGCTAGACATGGTTTACACAAAGGAAAGAAAAGATAATGGAAGAAATACAAACTAAAAAAGTTAGTCTTGAATTAGATATTGATACTAATATTAATAATACAGGTGCAAATCCATATCAAAAATCAATTCATTTAGCCAAAGCAGTAGATGCTTGGCGTATATTTCCACGCTTATTTTTAAGCGTATATATGTTTTTATTATATTACTCAACTATGTGGTTTATGGATTTACCTGAACCTACTTTAGAACAATCAGGTCTTATATCTATTATTGTAGGTGCAGGTGCTGCATGGTTTGGTTTATACGCAGGTACTAGCAATAGCTCTAAATCGTTTAAAGGCGAACAATAATGTATGAATATGGTTGCACAGTCACTAGGGTGGTTGATGGCGACACTATTGATGTTGTTCTTGATCTTGGCTTTTCTATTCTTCACAAGTGTCGTGTACGCCTTTATGGAATTGATACACCTGAATCAAGAACCAGAGATAAAGATGAAAAAGCTAGAGGAAAAATAGCTGCAAAGTATTTAAAAGATGCTATTCACAATGGCACTAAAGTGGTATTACGATCAAAGCTAAAAGATTCTAAAGGTAAATATGGTCGTGTATTAGGGGAAGTTATTGTAGATGACATTAATATTAATGTTTCTATGATAGAAGGCTATTTGGCTGTTGCATATCATGGACAAAGTAAAGATGATATTGAAGCAGAACATTTAGTAAATAGAAATAAACTTATAGAACTAGGAGTGTTCACCCCGAATGAATAAAAAAGAACAAAAAAAACATGACAGTATTTTAGTGTGGTCAGCATTAATGTTTTGTATTACTTTAGTTATTGGTTTTTCAATTAATGTAAATGCACAATCTAACCAACAATCAGGTACAGCCTGTGTTAATGGCTCGCAGTATTGTGAAAATAATTCTTTAGATACAGTCAATACAACTACAACTACTAATACTAATAGCAACACAAATAATAATACAAATACTAATACTTCGACTGCGACTAACACAAATAATAATTCTAATACTAATGTTTCTACAAACACTAATACATCAACAAATACAAATACAAACACAAATACAAATACAAATTTGAATACAAATGTAAATACTTCTACAGCTAATTCAACTTCAAATAATACTAATACAAATAATAATGTTAATACCTCTACATCTAACTCAACAGTTAATTCAACTGTTAATCAAAATGTAAATAACACAAATAATTCTACTTCTAATAATACAAATCAAAATACCAATATAAATAAATCTGAATCAGAATCGAATGTACAAACTAATAATGTTAATCAAAATAATAATAATACTAAGTCTGATAACACCAATAGAAACATTAATGAATCCAATAGCACACAGACAATTAATCAAAACATTAAATCTGAAGCTCCTCCTGCATCTGCAATAGCACCATCTATAATGTCATATTCACAGGACTTATGTACAACTGGTGTTTCAGGTGCATTTCAAGGACAAGTATTTGGTTTTTCAGGTGGTAAAACTATTACTGATCAAAACTGTGAAAGATTAAAATTATCTAAATATCTTTACGATATGGGCATGAAAGTAGCATCAGTAGCTTTATTATGCCAAGACAAAAGAGTATTTAAAGCTATGTCTATGGCAGGTACTCCTTGTCCATATAAAGGCAAAATAGGTAAAGAAGCATCAATAGAGTGGGAAAAAAACCAATCAAAAAGACCTGATGTAGATGATGCTGAAAAAGAATACATAGCTAAATGTACACATGAAGTTAATCCAAATAGATCAAAAATAAATAAAGATGTTGTAGGTTTAGTTAAAAAAACTTACACAAGAAAAACTAAAACCACAAAACAATGCAAAAAAGAATTTTATGCTACGCAATAGCGTGTCTATTTAATGTTAATGCATTAAGTCAATATACCTACGAATCAGGACAAGACTTATATCATTTACAAACAAACGCTAATAGTTTTAATGGTGAGTTAGCATATGAGGTAGTAGATGATGGTATTAGTCCTGCAATTAATCTTTCTTTTAATTTTACTTTTTATGGTACTACATTTACACAAGCGAGGATGGCAACAAATGGATGTCTACATTTTGGTAATAGTGGTAGCTATTGCAATGACTATACTCCTGACCCTATTAACGGACAGCATACTTACACCTTATATCCCTTCTGGACTGATTTAATAAGAGATAATAACTCTCGTATGAAATCTTGGGGAGACTCAAGTAAAATGATTTTTGGTTGGTATGATCTTAGAGAATATAACAGAAGTAATACAGACAATAGTTTTGAAGTAATACTTTGGAACAATAATTCTTTTGACATACGCTACGGTGCATTAAACATTATCAACCATGATGTGCTTATAGGTGAGGTAGGCTCTAGCAAAGATAACTCATACACCTATTATTATCATGATGAATGTTCTACTGGCACAACTAATTCAAGCACTTGCGTCAATACTAATTGGAACAATACAACTATCAATACAACACTAGAAAATGGTGGTTCTTTGTATGGTTCAGGTAGTGGCAATGGTGTTGACTGTAGTGATCCACTTAATGATTCTAGTTGTACAGGCTATGCACAGGCTTTATTAACACAACAATGTAATATTACTAGTCTTTATAGTGAGTCTTGTCCTAACTACTGGTCAGCTTATGATGACCAACAATGTGCTGATGATCCACAATATGCACCTTTTTGTGCAGGCTACAGACAGGAAGAATCAGTTGCTTTTTTTGACGATAACAATGTTGACTATGGTTTTGTAGATGAACAAGAGCAGTTTGCTACTGGAATATTTATAGAAGATGACTACCACGATAACCATGAATTTGAAGAACAATTTACTATTGTGGAAATATTTGAAGAAGAAATGTTCCTACCTTTTGATGAATTTGGTAGCGATAACTTTGAAGAATATTTTGATGGCTTTGAGCCTGAAGAATTAATTATATTTTTTGAGCTTGAACCATTGCCTTTTATTGATGATTTTACGCCACACCATGATGAGCCCTTGCATCATCAAGATGATATATTGCTAGATGAGTTTATATTTCAAGAAACATTTTTAGTAGAAGATTATAGCGAACCTGAAACATTTATAGAATTTAATTCTATAGACGAACTAGAAGAATGGTTTGAAGAAGAAACTAACGAACTTTTTGAAGAAAGGCTTGAGGAAAGACTTGCAGACCTTGATGAGCCTGAAGAAGAATTTATAGAAGAAATATTTGAAGAAGAAGCTGTAGAAGAAATCTTTGAGGAAATAGAAGAACGACAAGAAATAATGGAAGAAGAAAGAATAGCTGAAAGACAAGAAGAAGAAAGAGAAGAAACCTTTAATGAAGTAGAAGAAGAATTTGCAGCAGTAGAATCTGATACACCTACAGGTAAAAATAAATTAATGACTGTAGCTCTTAATGTAGTAAGAGCAGGGGTACAAACAGCAGCTAACAGCTACTCACAAGCCTCTGGTGGCTCTCAAACAAATAATACATCTAACAATGCATCTAGCAATAATGTAGCCACAGGAAGCAGTACAGCATCTAGTGGTGGTATAAGCACTTCTAGTAGTCCTAGTGCATCAGATCAGTTTGCAAGTGCAACACAACAAACTAACCAAGTTTTATCTATGCAAAATGATGTAGGTGGTTCTAATAGTATGTCTATGTCTATAACACCATTGCCTACCTTTGATAATTCTGCATCTATGGTAATAGCTGATGTGCAAGTGCAAAATGTGCAAGGTGAGATTGATACAGCATCTTCAGGAGTAATGACTGCTTCAGAAGCAGATCAAATAGCAGACAAAATAATTGCAGCAAATATAGAAGCACAGCAAGAAGAAATAGAAGAACAACAACAAGAAACAGGTAAGTATGGAGATGAATCTAAACTTATAGCACTAATAGGTTATGTTCCTGCTTTTAATAACTATTCACAAGTTAGCGTACCTGATGCTCAAGACTGGTACAGTAGCTCTGATATATATACTTCTGCTACACTAGATGATAATACTAGTGCTTTTTATGGACTAGTAAATGATAATTTAAAAGGGTTAGGTCAGATGATAAATGATCAACCTAATATGTGGAGATAATTATGGATTGGTTTCAAAGCAAAACAGGACAGCTTATAGCTTTAGCAACAATAGTTTCTACCCTAGCAGGGTTTGGATGGACTGGAGCACAATATGTTAATCGTATTACTAACCTAGAAGCCAAGATAGGTGGATTAGGTGAAACAGAAAACGAAATGAAAGTAATTGAAGAACGCTTTGCATCTATAGAAACATCTGTTCAGTTTTTAGAAAAAGAAATAGACAATATTAAAGTTCCTGATGTTACTGAAATTAAAACAGACATTGCTACTATTAAAGCTGATTTAATAAGTTTAGAAAAAGATTTAAGTAAATTAGAAAATAAAGACGATAATCCATTAAACGGATAATGCGTTATTTATTAGGCATTATTATACTTACGAGTTGTACAGTACCTATGCCTAAAAAAGAATGGTCTGATGCTTATGATCCTGAGCAATGGCGTAATCAATATAAAGTTTGCAAACATTTAATAAATACAGAGTTATGGACAGAGTGCATGGGAGAGTTTAATAAAAATGAGTAGAATTTTATTAGGTGTACTTGCAATATTAGGTTTGTTTACTTTTTTTCTTTGGAATGAAAACTCTAGACTAGCAGAGCTTAATCAAGCATTTGAATTAAGAAATCAAGAACAAAAAGAAGCTATTAAAACTTTGCAAGAAGATTTTAAAACGCAATCAGAAGGTTTATTAGAAATACAAAAAAGAAACAACGAAATAGAATTAGAAATGACTCGTTATCTTGATATATTTAAAAGACATAACTTAACTAAATTAGCTATTGCTAAACCTAATTTAATTGAAACAAGGGTAAACAATGGAACAAAAAAAGTATTTGATAGCATCGAAGAAGTTAGCAGGACTATTGATGGTCTTGACGATAATCTCCAGTTGCAGTCTGTTTCCGAGTAGACAACAAGTAGAAATTATTTCTAAACCTATAGAACGATCTATAGCACAACCAGTTATGCCTCGTGAAATATCTTTAAACGATCCATATTGGTATGTTGTTTCAGATAAAAATTTAGATGAGTTTCTTGCACGAATAGAAAAAGATAGTGGTAATGTTGTATTTCTTGCTATGTCAGTACCCGACTATGAGTTGATGGCATACAATACACAAGAATTAAAACGCTATATCAGTGAGTTACAAGAAGTAGTTGTATATTATAGAAAAGTTACTACACCGCAGGAGAATAAATGAACATATCACAAGAAGGAATATCTTTAATAAAAAAATTTGAAGGATGTGAATTAGAAGCATATCAATGTGCAGCAGGTGTTTGGACTATAGGTTATGGTTCAACTAAAAATGTAAAAGAAGGAGATACTCTTACGCAAAAAGAAGCAGATAATTTGTTATTACATGAAATGCAAGAGTATGAAGGTTATATCAAAGAGCTAGTAAAGGTTCCTCTTAAACAAAATCAGTTTGATGCTTTAGTATCTTGGGTATTTAATCTTGGTCCAGCTAATTTAAAAGCATCTACTATGTTAAAATTTTTAAATGCAGGTGATTACCATTTAATTCCAAGCCAAATAAAAAGATGGAATAAAGCAAGTGGTAAAGTTTTAGAAGGATTAATAAGACGGAGAGAAGCAGAAGCATTAATGTTTGAAGATAAAGACTGGAGTGCTGTGTAATGCCTTTAGTTAAATATGTTTTTAGACCGGGTATAAATAAAGAAGGTACTAACTATAGCAATGAATATGGTTGGTTTGATGCTGACAAAGTAAGATTTCGTAAAGGCAAACCTGAACGCATAGGTGGCTGGGATAAATTTACTGATGGAAGTTTTATTGGAACTTGTAGAAAACTATACCCATATAAAGCTATTGATGGCGATCAGTTTATAATACTTGGCACTCATCAAAAACTATATGTTCTTAATGGAGATGTTTATTACGATATAAATCCTATTAGAGCTACTTCTACTAATGGTGTTGTATTTGCAGCAACTGATGGATCATCTACTATTACAGCTACTGACGATGCACATGGAGCAGTTGAAGGAGATTCTGTTACTTTTGCACAGGCTGTTAGTTTAGGTGGAGTAATTACAGCTACTGTTTTAAATCAAGAATATCAAATTGACTCTGTTCCTACTGCAGATACTTACACTTTTACTGCTAAAGATAGTGATGATAATACTGTTACTGCTAACTCAAGTGATACAGGTAATGGTGGTTCAGGTGTAGATGGTGTATATCAAATTAACTCAGGACTAGATGTTTATGTTCGTTCTACTGGTTGGGGTGTCAATCCTTGGGGAGCAGGAACATGGGGATCAAAAGCTGATTTATCTTTAACTAATCAACTTAGATTATGGACTATAGATAATTTTGGTGATGATACTCTTGCTGCACCTAGAGGTGGACCAATATATTTTTGGGATGAGTCAGATGGTTTAAGCACTAGAGCTACATTACTATCAGCAGAATCAGGTGCAAGTGATGTTCCTACAGCAGTTATACAAGTAATGACCTCTGATGTAGATAAACATTGTATTGCATTTGGTTGCAATCCTATAGGCTCAAGCACTATAGACCCTTTACTGGTAAGATTTTCTGATAGAGAAAGTGCAGTAGATTGGACTCCTACAGCAACTAATCAAGCTGGTGGCGTACAACTTTCACAAGGTTCTGAAATTATTGGAGCACTTAGAACAAGACAAGAAATACTTATATGGACTGATGTAGGCATTGTTTCTATGCGTTTTGTTGGTGAACCATTTATATTTTCATTTACAGAAGTAGGAGAAGGAGCATCTCTTATAGGACCTAATGCTGCTGTAAGTGCTAATAATAAAGTTTATTTTATGGATGTAGGTGGTTTTTATAGTTATTCAGGTTCTGCACAAAAAATACCTTGTACAGTATTAGACTATGTTTTATCTGATTTAAATCAAAATCAATCATTTAAAGTATTTGCTGCAGTTAATAACATTGCTAATGAAGTAATGTGGTTTTATCCATCAGGAACTAATACAGAAATAGATAAATATGTTTTATTTAACTATCTAGAAAATGTTTGGAGTATAGGTACAACTGATGATGACTTTGTAAGAACAGCATGGGATCAAGCATCAATACTAGAATATCCTATAGCTGCAAGTAAAAATAATTCAAGCAATCTTAACTATGTTTACAATCATGAAAAAGGTCATGGCAATGATGGCAGTAACTTTAATGCTTATATTGAATCAAGTGATTTTGACTTAGAACCAGATGGAGAAAAGTTTACTTTTATATCTAAACTAATACCTGATGTGCAGTTTAGAGATCAACAAGGTACAAGTGATAGTGTAACTTACACTATTAAAGGGAGAGACTATCCACTACAAGATTTAACTACATTACAAACTATTGATGTAACACCTAACTCTACATTTTCTAATACTAGAGCTAGAAGCAGACAGGCTGCATTAAGAATATCTAACTCATCTAGTGACTATGGATGGCGAGCAGGTGATCTTAGATTAGAAATTAGACCAGATGGTAAAAGATAATGGCTGATATAAAAACAATAGCATTACCTTTACCTAGTCAAGAGTTTGATTCAAATAATGAAGCTGTTACACGCAGATTAATAGAACAAGCTATAGAAGATATTAACGCTAGAATTACTTTAACAGATAAAATGAAGTCTACTACTATAAGCAAGGCTTCTAGACGACAACAATTTTTACTTATGGGAATGAAACATGGCTGATAATCTTAAAGTATTAGGACAGTTAGACCCAGCAGCTACCACAACTACTGTGTTATATACAGTACCAGATATGACACAAACAACAGTTAGTTCTATTGTTGCAGCAAATCGCACAGGTTCTGCTATTACTTTTAGACTAAGTGTTCATGTAAGTGGAGCAGGTGCTGATGATAAACAGTATATATACTATGATAAATCAGTCGCAGCTAATGATTCCCTAGCAATCGTTTTAGGTATAACATTAAATCAAACTGATGTTATCAAAGTTTACACAAGTGCAGTTGACATGAGTTTTAATATGTTTGGCTGTGAAACCAAAGAGGAAAGATAAAGAATGGATATAAAGCAACAAACACAAAATGTAGCTAATCAAGGTCGTTATGGCGATTCCATGTTAATGCATGTTAATCCAGCAGAAGTGCAAGGTTTAGCATCCATGATGCCTTTAACACAAAATCCACAAACAGGACAACCTGAAGCATTCTTACCATTTTTAGCACCACTACTTGGTAGTTATGCTGGAGTAGGTTTACTTGGTGGTTCATTAGGTAGTGCAGCAGCAGGAGCTATTGGCTCAGGACTAGCTACAGCTATAGCAGAAGGCGATCTTAAGAAAGGAATTATGGCTGGTATAACAGGATTTGGTCTTGGTAAAGTATTGGGTCAAGTAGGATCAGAAGCAATTCCAAAAGGAGAAGAAGCTTTTGCAGATGCAGTTGCAAAAATACCAGATGCTAATGCAATTACAGCACAGGCAACAGGTGATGCTGCTCGTACAGCAGCAGAAAAAACAGCAATGGATACATTTAGAGGAATTGTACCTGAGGCTCCTATTACAAATACTATTGCAGATGCAACAAATATTGCTGGTCAAGCTGGCACAGGTGCATTACCTGCAGGGCTTCAACCCATTGTTCCTGAGCCTACATATATGGAAGGTGTTGGAAATAGATTTGCTGCTATGAATAAAAATTTACTTAGCGGAGATACATTAACTGCTTTATCTCAACCATCTGCTTACTTGCCTATAGCTATGGGCGAAGGGCAAAGAGGTGTAATGGAAGCACAGGAACAATTTGAAAGAGATATGGCTCAGTTTGAGTTAGATAAAAAAAGAAGACGAGATCAACTATTTGCTGATAATCCAGAACAAATACCATTTAGTTCTCCTTTTTATGGGGCTAGTGGTGGAATAGTTTCTTTAGCAGAAGGAAAAAAAGTTCCAGTTATGCCAGATGATCCTACTCAATCATCACAACCTATACCGCAAGTAGATAATAGTTTTGAAGCAGCTATGGCTGGTGCACAAGACTATATGTATATGCCACCACCAGAACCTACAATTAGTAGATTTGAAGACCCTAAAGGAACTGAAGTTATGGTTGAAAATCAACTTACAGGTGAGATGGAAGGCACAGGTCAATTTAAACCACCTAGTAGTTATAGACCCGGTATTGACGCTGAGTTTAATTATTTTCCATTAAGTAATAGACCAGCTACATACAATCAAAATTATCTTGAAAATGCAGGATATGGTGGTCCACTTGCTGGATTTATAAATCAATATTTGTATGGCGATACTACTGGTATTGGGCAAAATGAATATAATCAATCATATAATGCAAATGCTACTATGTCTGATGGCAGTCCTATTATGGCTAATGTAAAAAATGATTTTATGGCTGGAGTAAATCAATATTTGCAATCTAATCCATATGCATCTAATCCATATTTAAGTGGAGATTCTTCTTTATTATTAAGAGATGATATAGGTGCAGCATCTGCAGACTATTTAGAATATTTAAAAAATCAAGAATCTAGAGAACAAGGTGGTGGAGATTTAGCTAGTGGTGGTTTAATTGGTTTAGCTGAAGGAAAAAAAATACCAGAAGATAATAAAGGTCTTAAAGCACTAGCAGAAAAAAGCCCACAAACTGTAAGAGATATGGGGTTTGATTTTCAAGCTGGTGGAATGATGCCTCAACCACAAGAAGTTGAGCAACTTACTATGGCTATTACAGGCAGTATTCCAAATGGCGATGCAGTAATAGATATGTTTATACAAAAGTATGGCAATGAAATATTTATGCAAATACGAGAATCAGTATTAAATCCTACACAACAAGCCCAAACACAAGGAATGATTAAAGGTCAAGGCGGTGGAATGGATGATGAAGTAATGGGCATGATAGGAAATCAAAGACCTGTTGCTGTATCACCGGGAGAATATATTGTACCTGCTGATGTTGTATCAGGTATTGGTGATGGATCATCTGATGCTGGTGCTGTAGAGCTTGATGATATGTTAGATAGAGTAAGACAAGAAAGAACAGGCACAACTAAACAAGCACCTAAATTAGCTAATGTTGGAGGCATCATGCCACGATGAACTCTAAAGTAATTAATCTTAATAAAGATGAATATCAAGAAGATATAAACAAAGTTAATTATAAAAGTGATATTGAGTACATAGTTACTTTAGTGCCCGGAAATTATGTGCATACTTTATGGAATGATGTAGAACCATATTTAAAAAAAGCTGTTGATAGATCAAATGGTAGATGGAATTTAGAAGCTTTAAAAACATCTTGCATACAACAACGACAAGAACTATGGGTTATTTTTACAGAAGATAATACAGTTAGAGGAGTAGCAACAACTGAATTTGTATATTATCCACAAAGCAAAAGATGTGCAATACAATATTTAGGTGGAAAAGATTTAGAAAATTGGGCTTGGCTTTTTTTAAAGAAAGCTGAAGCTTGGGCAAAAGATAACAAATGTGATGGTATAGAATGTACCGCAAGATTTGGATTTTGGAAATGGTTAGGAAAATCTGGATGGGATAAAGCATACACAGTATTTGAAAGGAGATTTGACAATGAGTAAAGGTGGCGGAGGCGGTGGTCCTCAAACAACAGAATCAACAGTAACACAAACTAATTTACCTGAATATGCAGAGCCTTATTTCACTAGGCTTATGCAAAGAAGTGAGGCTGAATCATTACAGCCTTATAGACCTTATACTGGTCAACGATTAGCACAACAAAGTCCTGCAGCACAAAGAGCTTTAGCTAGACAAACTGCTTTAGGTTTAAGTAGTGGTCCAGTAGAAATGAATCAAGCATCTGATATTGCTAGAGGTGTAGCATCTGCTGGTAGTGCAACTGCAGGTCAAGACATAGCAACATATGATCCTGCTGATATTACATCTACTTATCAGACTGGTACTTTTGATAGTGGATATGATCCAACTAATTTTGAAGCTAATTATGGAACAGAAAGATTTACTGGATTTATTCCAGCACAACAATATCAATCACAAGACTTTGGTACAGATGTAGCTCAAAGATATATGAATCCATTTCAACAAATGGTTACAGATATAGAAAAAAGAGAAGCCACTAGATCATCAGATATTATGGGCAAAGGTATAGGTGATGCTGCAACTCAACAAGGTGGATTAGGTGGTTATCGTGAAGCTATTGTCCAAGCAGAAAGAGAAAGAAACTTAGGTCAACAGCTAGGAGATATACAAGCTAGAGGATCAAGAGATGCTTTTGCACAAGCACAACAACAGTTTGAAAGAGATAGAGCTTCAAGGTTTGGTGCTGCTGGTTTTGGAGAACAACAACGACAAGCAATGGAACAAATGGGTTTATCTGCTGATCAATTTGCTGAACAACAAAGAAGACAAGCTGCACAGTTTGGTTTAACTGCACAAGAAATGTCGGATAGGTCTAGACAATTTGATGCAAGTCAAACATTTGCTGAACAACAAGCAAGAGATTCTGCTGCACAATTTGCAGATCGTCAAAGATTAGCAGCACAACAAGCTGATATAGATGCTAATATTAGATCAAGGCAATTAGGTCTTGCAGGGTTAGGTGCAGATCAAGCTACTCAACAACAAAGATTAGCATCAGCACAGTTACTTGCAGCACAAG
>Ga0208919_1000370_pt1 | contig 31745 bp, 44 predicted proteins | sample 4_EtaG_FD_184076 | JGI IMG/M metagenome (GOLD analysis project Ga0208919, IMG submission 184076) | Marine viral communities from the Subarctic Pacific Ocean - 4_ETSP_OMZ_AT15127 metaG (SPAdes) (version 3) | ecosystem: Environmental > Aquatic > Marine > Oceanic | place: Pacific Ocean | collected...
GCCAGATTCGACGTGCGTATCGGTAGATACGCTGCCAGTCTGGGTATCCTTGCCCTTCGCAGTCGGCTGCTTGGGTGCTTTGTTCGGCTTAACCGTTTTGGGTGTGCCTAGCATTTCGTCGATCTTGTTTCGCAGATTTGCCATGCCCGAGCTTATGCGATTATTCGTTATACGCTGCGCCTCGATGAATGCCGCGAGCGCTTTGGCTTGCGCTTTTGTCGCTGGCTTTTTATTGCCATTGCACAATGCGAGCTTGTGGTTCTTCACGTCCTCTCGGGTCATCTCGAACAGCTCCAGCGTAGTGAATCCTGCGAGCTTGTGCGTGCCAAACTTTTCGTTGTTGGCTAGGACATAGCCACGTCGCAGCGCGTCATACTTCGTGTTATCCGCGTGCTCCGATTTATTGAAGGACAGATCGCCGCGATTGATCATCGCCTTGCCTTCTTTGACGTGCCGCGCTGTTTTGGGCGACCAGACCAGACCGAGCATTTTTGCTACTGCGGCGGTTTGGTTATTGGCTGACGCGAAGAACGCCTCGGATTGTTGCTTAATACCTTTAATGTTGTAGTTAGAATTTGGCATGTTGCCGTCTCCTCTTTAGTTTAAGTTTACGTTGGCAGAACTGCCCGCCAACGCCATCCATTATAACCCCATGACGTGTTACATGCAAGCATTTAATGGTATCCGGTGGTTTTTGTGTATAAATTATACACAAAACAGACCCACCCGCCCCGTACCACCGCTGCGCTGTCAGACATGCGTAGCTGCATATACATACTAATACGCTCAAATAATTCCTTTCGCAGTGAGTTTCTGTATCTTTTTTTATTTTCTAGTAGTATCTAATGGTTTTTACAGCGGCAGCGACCCACCCCCCTCTACACAGGAACACCCCCCACCCTAAAAATAAGTCCCCCCAAGAAAAAATTTTTGTAGTACAAACCCACGTTTTTAAAGGGCTGTGCGGTTATTTGGGTTATTCAGATCTTCGGAACACCCAGCACGTAAATACTTCTAGAAAATTTGGTTACACAGAAGTAGACAGAAAACGATGTCCAAAAAAACACGTAAGTTCTGTTTTGGACTTTTTGGACTTTTGAGTTTGGCTACACTTACTGTATATTCCCGCCAACGGCTAACCGCCAGCGACACATCTTATGACTCTATTGATTGAACCTGAAATCGGCGTACCTCTCGCAGATGACATACCTAATGTGGATCTAAAAGAACGCGCAGAGGCAGCATGTAATACAGCGTTGAAGTTGGCAGAGCATGGGCTAGACTTGGAGCCTACAGTGGAGGACGAGGATGCTGCTGCAAAACTTGCTTTGGCTTACGCTGACAATCCTGAGAAAACTTCTAAAAAGGTTACTGCAAAGAAAGCGGCGACACTTACCCCTGCCTCGATAGTTCTGACTAACAACATACTGCAAGAGTTTGGGCACTCTGTTGCAGAGAGCGCAACTCAGATCAGATACCTCGTAACAAATAAACTGTTATTAGAGTCAGAGAACGCCGACCCGCGTATACGGATTCGTGCGTTAGAACTTCTAGGTAAGATCTCAGACGTAGGATTGTTCGCAGAAAAAACAGAAGTCACGGTAACGCACCAGTCAACTGAAGATTTACGTAACAAGTTACGTGGTAAGTTAGAAAAGCTGGTTCAACCTGTAGAGATAGAAGAGGTCGATTACGAAGATGTCGTTCTAGATGGGGAAGCTCTGAATCTAGAGGAGGAGTTGGGTGTGGACGAGATAGCTGATGCAGTAGATGAAGTGGTAGATGACTCAATCTATAGCTAGTTTCAGCGAAGACGAAGTGGAGCAGATGCTCAATAACCTTGATTCGTTTACAGACGAAGAGATTGTTGAGATAAATCGTATCGTTGATGAGCTAGAAGTACGCAGAAACAACAAAGCGGCGTACGATGACCTCATAGAATTCTGCAAACGTATGCAGCCGGACTACATCGTGGGCAAACACCACCGCATGTTGGCGGATATGCTCATGGATATTGAGAAAGGTAGGAAGGATCGCATCTGCGTAAACATCCCACCACGCCACGGTAAGTCCCAACTTGTCTCTATTTTCTTTCCAGCGTGGTTTTTAGGGCGAAATCCGAACAAAAAAGTGATGATGGTGTCGCATACCACCGATTTGGCAGTGGATTTTGGTCGAAAAGTGCGAAATCTCATCTCTACAGAGGCGTATCAGGCCATTTTTCCTACAGTTCAGCTCGCAAGTGACTCAAAATCAGCCGGTAGATGGAATACAAACGTCGGTGGTGAGTACTATGCGTGTGGTATTGGCTCTGCTCTTGCTGGTCGTGGCGCTGATTTACTCTTAGTGGACGATCCGCACTCGGAACAGGACGTAATCAACGGTAATTTTTCTGTTTTTGAGAAAGCGTACGAGTGGTTTACGTTTGGAGCGCGTACTCGTCTGATGCCGGGGGGTCGTGTAGCCATAATTCAGACCCGATGGCACATGGATGATCTGACCGGACGTGTAACACGCGACATGGTGCAGAATGACAGGGCAGATGAGTACGAGATAGTTGAGTTTCCCGCTATATTAGAGATAGAGGACGAGGAAACAGAGGAGATCGTAGAGAAACCCCTGTGGCCTGAGTTCTTTGACCTAGAGGCGTTGATGCGAACCAAGGCATCTATGCCGACATTTCAGTGGAACGCACAGTACCAGCAGACACCCACCGCAGAAGAGGCTGCACTTGTTAAACGCGAGTGGTGGCAGGTGTGGGAGCAGGAAAGTCCGCCTAGTTGTGAGTACATTATTATGTCGCTGGACGCAGCGGCAGAGAAACACAATCGCGCTGACTACACGGCGCTTACCACATGGGGCGTGTTTCTGTATGAAGAGACTAATAACTACAACATTGTTTTACTGAACAGCATAAAGAAGCGCATGGAGTTTCCAGAGCTAAAAGACATGGCGATGGAAGAATATAACGAGTGGCAACCTGATGCGTTTATTGTGGAGAAGAAATCATCGGGCACGGCGCTATACCAAGAGATGAGGCGCATGGGGCTACCCGTTTTGGAGTATACGCCGCATAGAGGGTCAGGTGATAAACTTGCACGTCTTAACTCAGTATCTGATATTGTCGCGTCTGGTTTGGTGTGGGTTCCTCCTACACGGTGGGCAGAAGAGGTAGTTGAGGAGATTGCTGGGTTTCCGTTTATGAGCCATGATGACTTAGTTGACTCAACGGTCATGGCTCTCATGCGTTTCAGGCAGGGTGGGTTTATACGACTGCCGACAGATGAGCCGGAAGAACCAGTATATTTTAAGTCGCGGCGAAGTGGGTTTTACTAATGGCACTAATACCAGAATTAAAAGAATATATAGATAAGGGATCTCCTGAAGCTAAAAGTGTGCTCACTAAGGCAGCAAATAAGATGTCTGAGGCACAACAGCGAGATTTTCTTGCCTCTCTCCAACTTGGCGATGCGGAGTTTCAGCTAGCCGTCGCTCCGTACATGCCAAAAGGCTCAACGATTGATCCGTCTCGCGCTAGGCTAAAAGCGTTCCCTAAAGAAGCGGGTATTGGCCCGCGAGGACTTACCTTAAAAGGCGTGTCCACAGGCAACATTAAAGACCCCGAAAATCCGAATCTTCGGCAAGAATTTAGGGGCTACGAGGTAATGCTCGAACCTGAAACAGTGTCTGCTATAGAAGCGATAAACGCAACTCCGCGTGTTTTCGCTCACGAGTACAGGCACTTTGAAGACACCGATGGCTTGGAAATAATAAATAGAATACAAGATTTGATGGCATCACAGAATCGGGATGATTTAAGAGCTAACACTCGTATGTTAGCAGAAATGGCTAGACGCAGAGCAGGTATGGAAGACCAAGAGGCGTTTAAGTTGTATACAGACTTATACAACACAACAATTAACTCTAGCGAAGAAGAAGTAATCGAAGCCGCAAAGGCATTAATGCGATCCCCAGATATTGTAGAGTATATGGATATGGGTATTAATGCGATTTCACCTGATCTTTTTCCTGATGTTAGAAAAAAAGGTGCTTTGGGGAACTACTTTAAGAGGGTTGTCTTAGAGGATACTGATGCTACCGAAATGCCTAAAGATTTTCGTGCAGGTGGACGCACAAGACTAATTTAGAGACAGGTTATGGCTATAGAAAAAAGTTTGTACGCAGCGCCTCAAGGTATCGCAGCCGACATAGACGAAGATGCACCTGATCTTGCGATAGAGATTGTCGATCCAGAGATGGTGACGATGAGCGACGGCAGCATGGAGATTACTATAATCCCTGACGCAGACATGGGAGATATGGTTCCCTTTGACGCAAACCTAGCTGAAACACTGGATGAGGACGTTCTTACAGGTCTTGCTAATGACCTCGTTGATTCTATAGACGCAGACATAAACAGTCGCAAAGACTGGGCAGATTCGTTTGTTAAAGGTTTGGATGTGCTGGGCTTCAAGTATGAGGAACGCACTGAACCGTGGGAAGGCGCGTGTGGCGTATATTCTACAGTGCTTGCTGAAGCAGCCATACGCTTCCAAGCAGAAACCATGTCAGAAACATTCCCCGCCGCTGGGCCTGTAAAGGTCAAAATCATAGGCGCAGAAGACAAAGATAAGTCAGAGGCAGCAAACCGCGTAAAAGCGGATATGAACTACGAACTGACCGAGCGCATGGTGGAGTACAGACCTGAGCATGAACGGTTGTTATACAGCCTTGGCTTGGCTGGTAGTGCGTTTAAGAAGGTATATTTTGATCCAAATATAGGCCGACAGACCGCTGTATACATACCGGCAGAGGATGTGGTGGTGCCGTACGGCGCTTCACATATAGAAACCGCAGAACGTGTTACGCATATCATGCGTAAGACAAAGAACGAACTAAGAAAACTACAGGCAGGTGGGTTTTATCGGGACATAGATTTAGGTGAGCCACAAACATACCACACAGATATTGAAGAACGTAAAGCAGAAGAAGGTGGGTACTCACTAACAGACGATGACCGCTACTCGCTCTATGAAGTCCACGCAGATCTAGTTATCGAAGGTATTGATGACGACGAGGACGATATAGCGAAACCGTATGTTGTAACGCTAGAACGTGGGTCGAACGAGGTGTTAGCGGTACGTAGGAACTGGAACCCCGATGATCCGTTGATGCTAAAACGTCAACACTTTGTACATTATGTGTATGTGCCCGGATTTGGCTTTTACGGACTAGGTCTCATACATATAATAGGGGGGTACGCTAAAGCTGGAACGTCGCTTATACGGCAACTGGTGGACGCTGGTACGCTTGCTAATCTTCCGGGCGGTTTGAAATCTCGTGGTTTGCGTATCAAAGGTGACGATACGCCTATAGAGCCGGGAGAGTTCAAAGATGTAGATGTACCGTCTGGTAGCATCAAAGATAATATAATGACGCTTCCTTACAAGGAACCCAGTCAAACACTTCTAGCTTTACTCAACCAGATAACAACAGAGGGCCGTAGACTGGGTGCGATCAGTGACATGAACGTGTCCGATATGTCTGCGAATGCTCCGGTGGGCACTACACTGGCCTTGTTAGAGAGAACTCTCAAGCCAATGGCAGCAGTGCAGGCCCGTGTGCATTATGCCATGAAACAGGAGTTCAAACTCCTAAAAGTCATCATGGCGGAAAACGCCCCTGAAGAGTATGCGTATGAACCGATACGAGGTGAAGTAAGCGCCCGTGTTGCAGACTATATGGCAGTTGATGTCATACCAGTTAGTGATCCGAACAGTTCTACGATGGCTCAACGTGTTGTGCAGTATCAAGCGGTATTGCAGATGGCGCAGGCTGCACCACAAATATACAATTTGCCGGAACTACATAGGCAGATGATAGAAGTGTTGGGTGTTAAAAACGCTGATCGGTTGGTGCCCAATCCAGATGATGCAAAGCCTGTAGATCCAGTGAGCGAAAATATGAATGCGTTGGTAGGAACACCACTAAAAGCATTTATATACCAAGATCACGAGGCGCATATGGCTACACACCAAGCCTTCATACAAGATCCTTCTATAGCGCAAACCATAGGACAGAACCCGCAGGCACAACGTATAGGGGCTGCGATGCAAGCGCACATTGCAGAACACCTTGGGTTCATGTATCGCAAACAAATAGAAGAAAAGCTGGGTGCCCCACTACCAAACCCAAATGCCGAGCTACCAGAAAACATGGAGGTAGAATTAGCACGCCTCATGGCACAAGCAGGGCAGCAGGTCACACAACAAAACCAACAGCAAGCTGCACAACAGCAGGCACAGCAGAAGGCACAAGACCCTGTGGTGCAGATGCAGCAGGCAGAACTACAGATCAAGCAGCAAGAAGTGCAGCGTAAAGCAGCTAAAGATCAGGCAGATGCACAGATCGAACAGGCTAAATTACAGCTACAAGCACAAGAAAACATGCAAGATGCCCAAATGGATCAGGCAGAATTAGAGCTAAAACGTCAAGAATTGATGATGAATGCTCAAAAAGACGGCGTAAAAATGGCTGCTGAACGCCGTAAAAACAATGCAAAAGCTGACATTGATATGATTAAAGCTATGCAAGATTCCAATAATAGAGGCCAATAATGGCTAAAACCGTCTTTGACGTGCTGAAAGAACGAATCGAGGCTGACAAAGCCTCTGCACTACAATTTCTTGGTAACGGGGGAGCTAAAGACTTCTCCATGTACAAGGAAACCACAGGTTTGATTCGGGGTCTCGAAACCTGTCTGGGTCATGTAGAAGACCTCTCGCGCAAAATGGAGTACGACGATGAGTGAAGCTGTTGACACAGTTGAAGAGCTAGAAGCACAACTACCTGTACCTGTCGGGTATAGGGTGTTAGTTGCACTGCCACAAATCGAAGAAACCTTTGATGGTACGGACTTGTTGAAGACCGACACCACAAAAAATCAAGAATACGTCATGTCTATTATTGGCCTTGTGGTCGATATGGGCGATCAAGCCTATGCAGACGAGGAGCGGTTTCCTACCGGCCCTTGGTGTAAACAAGGTGATTATGTGATGTTTCGTGCCAATTCAGGCACTAGATTTAAGGTTGGTGACGTAGAGTATCGTCTGATGAATGATGATTCTATTGAAGCTGTTGTAGCAGATCCCCGTGGTGTATCACGAGCGTAAGGAAGAAAAATGCCTTTTCAAAAAGTCGAGTACAGTTTTCCCGATGAGCAGGAAGAAACTTTGATAGATGTAGAAGATTCTGGTGAGGTGGAGATTGATTTGTCTGGCAAAAAGACTGCCGAAGACTATGCAGAAACGCCTGTAGAGCCTGAAGTAGAAGCTGAAGAGCCAAAAGCAGAGTTAGAAATTGATGTCGTTGATGACACGCCAGAGGCTGATCGTAACCGTAAGCCCTCTGAACCACCACCTGATGTTACTGATGAGGAGTTAGAGGGATACTCTGAAAAGGTACGGAAGCGAATACAGCACTTTAGCAAGGGGTATCACGACGAACGTCGCGCTAAAGAAACTGCACTTCGTGAAAGAGAAGAACTAGAAGCCCTTACACAACGTCTTATGCAAGAAAATAAAACGTTAAAGGGTGATATGGGCACCACACGAGAGGCGCTACTAGATCAAGCAAAACGTGTAGTGGACTCCGAACTCAATGGTGCAAAGATAGCTTATAAGGATGCGTACGAAAGTGGTGACGCAGATAGGCTTATTGAAGCGCAAGAACATCTAACTGCTGCTAAATTAAAAGCAGACAGACTAGATAATTTCAAACTACCTTCTTTACAAGAAGAAGAGACTGAGGTACAAGAGCCTCAACCCGCCCCACAAAGGACGCGAGATCCAAAATTTGACGAGTGGAGATCAAAAAACTCTTGGTTCCACACTGATGATGAGATGACAGCGTATGCAATGGGGCTGCATCAAAAATTAGTTAAGAGTGGGGTTGACCCACGCTCTGATGAATACTACGAGCGAATTGACGCCCGTATGCGAAAAGTATTCCCAGAAGAGTTCGATGATGTTGTAGAGCAGCAAGAACCGCAGGAAACTCGTAAGCAATCCGCTAACGTAGTAGCTCCAGCAACGCGAAGCACAGCACCGAACAAAGTGACGCTAACTAAAACACAGGTAGCACTCGCTAACAGACTCGGAGTACCGTTAGAAGAATACGCCAGACAGGCTGCACTTGAGATGAGGAACAATAATGGCTGAGAACAGAATCAAGCGTGACCACGAGACCCGTGAAACGGAAACTCGTAAGCGATCTTGGCAGCGACCAGAGGTATTACCTACCCCTGAACCAGAGGACGGATACGCCTTTCGCTGGGTTCGTGTATCTATGCTAGGTCAGGTAGACGCCAATAATGTTTCCTCTAAATTACGCGAAGGTTGGGAACCCGTAAGGGCCGCAGATTACCCACAGTTCACAGTGTTGGACGTGGAGCAGGAAAAGTTTGCCGATAATATTGTCCAAGGCGGACTCATGTTATGCAAAGTACCTCAAGAAATAGCTGATGAGAGAAATGCGTACTACGAACAGCAAGCTAAAAACCAAATACAATCTGTAGATAACAACCTAATGCGTGAGAACGACGCACGAATGCCTTTGTTTAACGACAGAAAAACAAAGGTAACTTTTGGCAATGGAACTTAATAGGAGCTAAAAATGGCTTATCCTACTGTAGATGGCCCTTATGGGCTGGTTCCGGTCAAACTGTTAAGTGGTGTTCCTTACGTTGGAACCGTACGTCACTACAGCATTGCTAGTGGCTATGGAACCGCAATCTTCTACGGGGACGCTGTAAAGCTAGTGACCGGCGGCACTGTTGAACGTGATACGTTTGACGCTGCTATGACTCCAATCGGAGTCTTCATGGGTGTTTCATACACCGATCCCAACACTAATCAAAAGACCTTTAGGCAAAACTACATTGCTAGCACGGCAGCTTCTGATCTTGAAGCCTACGTATGCGATGCAACTGATGTTCTGTTTAAGGCCGCTGTTTTGTCTTCTGGCACAACGATTGGTGACTTGGCGATAACTGACATTGGCGCAAATGTAGCTGGTGTAGATAATACTGGGGATAGCATTTCGGGTAACTCCCGTTCTGGTATTTCTGATTCGTCTGCCACTACAGCAACGCTTCCATTCCGTATTGTTGACTTGGTTCAAGAAACCAAGAACAGCTCTGGCGGGTTTACCGAAGCCTATGTGAAGTGGAACGCAGGTCATGCGTTCGACAACACCACTGGCGTATAAGGAGTAAGGTAAAATGGCTATTTCAAGAGCGCAATTACTTAAAGAACTCCTGCCCGGACTAAACGCTTTGTTTGGAATGGAGTACGCTAAGTACGGTGAAGAGCATAAAGAAATCTTTGAATCAGAGACTTCTGACCGCTCATTTGAAGAAGAAACCAAGTTGTCAGGTTTCTCCGCAGCACCCGTCAAGGACGAAGGTTCTGCTATTGAGTATGACAACGCACAGGAAGCATTTACTGCTCGCTATACGCACGAGACGATAGCTATGGGCTTTAGTGTTACCGAGGAAGCCATCGAAGATAATCTCTACGATTCGCTCTCAGCGCGGTACACAAAAGCTCTGGCACGCGCTATGGCGTACACCAAGCAGGTTAAAGGTGCTGCAATCCTGAACAATGCGTTTGCATCTGGCACCACATATGGTGACGGACAGACTCTATGTTCGACTGCACACCCGCTTGTTTCTGGTGGCACTAACTCAAACCGTCCCGCTGTAGCGGCTGATCTTAACGAGACTTCTCTGGAAGCCGCTGTTATTCAGATCGCTGGCTGGACTGATGAGCGTGGTCTATTAATCGCGGCACGTCCTCGTAAGCTGGTTATCCCGCCCAATCTGATGTTTGTAGCAACTCGTTTGTTGGAAACTGAAGGTCGAGTCGGAACTGCTGACAACGATCTGAACGCAATCCGTAACAATGGGTCAATCCCAGAGGGTTACACGGTAAATCACTATCTAACAGATACTGATGCGTTCTTCTTGACGACGGACATACCGAACGGTCTGAAGCACTTTGTTCGTACTCCGATGGCTACATCTATGGATGCAGACTTCGATACGGGCAACTCGCGCTATAAAGCCCGTGAGCGATATAGTTTTGGCGTATCCGACCCACTTGGGATTTTCGGATCACCCGGAGCTTAAAACGCTGCATGAGAAGGGGCACATTGTTGCCCCTTTTCTTTTTCTACTGTATAAGTATTTTGTCCCTGACAGCCGCATAGTGTGGCTGACATAACCCACGACAGGAGATACACATGGGTACTACTACTTTTAGCGGCCCGATTCGCTCAGAAAGTACGCTCAAGACTATTAGCAAGAATGCTACGTCGGGCACAATCACAGAAATAGTAACGCTTGGTGACGGGCCTGTTAGCCTATCTGATGGAAATGTTACGCTCACTAATGCAACTCATAGCGGAAGGATTCTTCTTGTCCCTGATGGCGGTCAAGATAATACTTACACGCTTCCAGCTCCTATTGCTGGATCTGTTTTTAGGTTTATTTACGCTGGTGGCGCTGCTGATGCGACGGATGCGCTTATTGTTACTCCCGGCAACACTAATTTTTATATTGGTGGTGTTACTTTCCTAGATACAGATGGCAATGAGGTTAGCTCAGTGTTTTCTGATGGCAACTCTAACAGCAGCATTCAACTTAATGTGCCTGCTGGTTTTGATGTGACAATCATTGGCCTGAACACTACCAACTACCAAATCTTTGGGAATGTAACTAGCACAACTGCCCCCGCATTTGCTGACCAATAGTAGGAGGCAATCATGGCTGATGCAGTAGCTTCTCAAATAATAGTTGATGGGCCTTCTTTTGTAGCTATCAAACTAACAAACATCTCTGATGGCACTGGTGAAACTGCCGTGACTAAAGTAGATGTGAGTGCACTGGAAGCAGATTCACGCACAGGACTATCCTGCACCGACGTTAACATAGAGCGTATATGGTGGCAGTGTATTGGCATGAAAGTGCGTATTCTGTTCGATGCAGATACAGATGTTATGGCAATAGAGTTAGGTGAGAACCAAAGTGGTAATCACGACTACTCTGTATTTGGTGGACTGACCAACAACGCAGGGACTGGCAAGACGGGGGACGTAAAGTTCACCACTGTCGGGGCTAGCAGTGGCGACACCTATACCGTCATATTGTATCTGCGTAAGAAGTTTGGCTAATAGCTTTGCGTAGCTACTACAAGAAGAAGTCACCTTGCCCCTCTTTTAGTAAGGGGGGTATGCCTAAGCGCAACAAGAAAAACTTTCGTCCTACGAAATCTGGCGCAGGTATGACTGAAGCGGGGGTAAAGGCGTATAGACGCAAGAATCCCGGTAGTAAGCTACAAACCGCAGTAACTGAAAAGAAACCAACAGGAAAGCGTGCAGCACGTAGAAAATCGTTCTGTGCGCGTTCTGCTGGGCAAATGAAAATGTTTCCAAAAGCCGCTAAAGATCCTAATTCTAGGTTAAGGCAGGCAAGGAGAAGATGGAGGTGTTAGTTGGCGTACTTGCAAAGCAACGTACCGTATTTCAAATGCTGGGTAAGGAAAGAATATACCCATAATCACGAGAAGTATCATGGCGAGTTTATTCACGCTATGGCGATTGCAGTAACGACGATGCCAACTAGGTGTTTGAGTTTTCAGGTAATTTTTACCGGAGCTGAAACATACGATGAAGAAGACGAACCCAATGTGCATGGAGGTGCAATGTGGGCAAGGATGCCGATTACAGCGTTGGTAGGAGACACCCCTCTGGAGGAGTGGCCCGAACCTATGCCTGTGTGGGCAGCACAGCCTTGGGATTGCAGTTCGAGGGATCACGCAGTGTACGTGCTTGATAGAGCCACACCATGCCCTTGGCTAGCAAAGATAGATGGTGAAATGTATCCCGCAAAGTATATGTTCACGGTGGACTATACGAACAACGAGATTGCTGATGATCCTGCACAACATAAGCAGAGTCATGTGATGGAGTTACTAGATGCCGGTGATTGGACGGGTAATATTGTAGCTCTACCAAATAATAGGGTGCGGGTGACACATCCCGCTTGGTTTGAAACGGGAGAAGGCGCACCAGATTTTCGCCCTTCTCAACACATTCACTACAGCAAGTCCGATCTGGACTATACGCTCGACGTGAATCAGGTGTTTGATAATTTATATGCGGAGCAAGACAATGGCGACTAGAAAAGGTGGGCGTTCAGCGGTAGCGAGTGCAGGCAAAAGAAAAAGACCTATTTTTGGTGGGGCAGATAGTGATGCAGTAATTAAAATAGACAGGCGCAATCCTGTTACTGCAAGAAAAGAAGAAACAGCTAAAAAAGCAAAAGCTAAAAAAGTTGAACAGGCTAAGATAGACGCTGCTGTAGCTAAACGTAAAAAGAAACAAAAAGCAGAACGTGACGCCATGATGGCTAAGGTTAAGAAAGACCGCCCAATGCCTAAGCGACCTTCTGCAATTAGTTTGGCTAACGCTGCTGACCCAAAGGCAAAGCGTCCCGCAAAGCCGCAAACACCTCCTACAACATCTAAGGTAGCTGCACCTACGAAACAACGTATAGGTACAGGTGACAACCTATATTTAGATGATGGGCGAATGAACATCACTAAAACTAATTTGAAAGAAAGCGGTTTAGGTCTAACAGCCTACGCTAATTACATGAAGAAAAACAAAAAACGCCCACCCAAGAAAGCTATGGGCGGGGGTATGATGCGGTCAAAAATGAAAGCTAAAGGCATGAAAGCCGGTGGCAAGATGAAGGCCAAAGGCTATAAAGCCGGTGGCAAGATGAAAGCTAAAGGTTATATGGCTGGCGGCAAGATGACCACCAAAATGAAGCCGAAAGGAATGAGAAGAGGTGGTAAGTCGTCATTTCCTGACCTTAGTGGTGATGGCAAAGTCACACAGAAAGACATTTTAATTGGTAAAGGTGTCGTCAAGAAGAAAGCTGGCGGCAAGATGAAAGCCAAAGGTTACATGGCTGGCGGCAAGATGAAATCTAAAGGTTACTCAAAAGGTGGCAAAGTAAGAGGCGCTGGTATAGCTCGTAAGGGTGTACGCCCAGCTAAGATGTTTTAGGAGAACATTATGAGTGTAAGACGTAGAGCAGGTAAAGCTCCTGCGCGGAAAAGGCGTAATTTGTCAGCTAATGCGCGGCAAAGGCGTGCTTTGTCAACTAATGCGAGGCGTATGGCGGATGTCATGCGTAATCGTGGCTTTTCACCAGAAGATATTGTGAAAGAAGACCCCCGTAGACGGCGTGATACGCCGTCTAAAAACCCAAGGCTTCCGAAAGGGCCAAGAAATGCCCCCAGAACGCCTCAGACAAAGCCTGACATAGACGCAATGGAAAAGGTGTTTAAAAAGTTTAGTAAGGCTAGAAAGAAAGCAATGGAGGATGTAGAGAAACTCCCTAAACCTCCTCGTAGAAGAAGACCGGGGCCGATAACATCTCCCGGTGAGAAGCAGAAACAAGAAGGGCCGATACAAAAACCTCCTCGTAGGAGAAGACCGGGGCCGATAACATCTCCCGGTGGGAGCTTGCCGGTTGATCCAAAACAAAAACCGATGCCGAGAAGGAAGCCGGGGCCGATTGTAGGAAAGCCTGTGCCACTTCCCGGTGGTAAGCCGCCTATGCGAAAGCCCATGCCTGTTATGCCGGGGCCAGTTGTAGGAAAGCCTGTGCCAGCTCCCCCTCCCGGTAGCAACCCTCGAATGCCGGGTATAAAGCCAAAACCACCCGGAGGCTTTAAGAAGGGCGGCACCGTAGGTGGAGCTAAGAAAAAAGGCAAAGCCAAAATTCGCGGTGCCGGTATCGAGCGTAAAGGTCTACGTAAAGCGAAGATGTACTAATGCGTAGATATTACAAGTCAGGCGGTAAGGTGAAGTCGGGCGGCAAGATCTGCCCGAAAGGTAAAGCGTGGGCCAAGCGTACGTTTGATACCTACCCGTCTGCCTATGCAAACATGGCAGCTTCTAAGTATTGCAAAGACCCTAACTATGCTAAGGGCAGCAAGAAAAAGAAGAAGTAATGGCTAAAGATCCGAAGGTAGGTACAGGTAAGAAGCCAAAGGGTAGCGGGCGTAGGCTGTATACGGACGAGAACCCCAGAGATACGGTGTCTATAAAGTATGCAACTGCTCAAGATGCTCGCGATACGGTGGCTAAGGTTAAAAAGGTAAACAAGCCTTTTGCTAGAAAAATACAGATACTTACGGTGTTGGAGCAGAGAGCCAAGGCAGCAGGCAAGCATACGCAAGCAGACATTGCTAAACGTGGCAAAGAGGCCATACGTAGAGCGCGGAAGGTAAAGTAATGGGTCAGCTTAAACAGTGGCGGGATCAGCAGTGGGTACGTATTGGCACCGATGGTAAGATCAAAGGGCCATGCGGCACGTCGAAAGATAAAAAGAACCCTGATCGTTGCTTACCTAAAGCTAAAGCACAGTCTTTGAGTCAGTCTGAACGAGCCACTACAGCACGCAAAAAGAAAAAAGCTGGAGCAAAAGGTAAAACAGTAGTAGCAAACACGCCGAAAGCAAAAGTACGTACATCTCCCGCTTCCGCAAGAGGTAGGCGTATAGTTAGAAAAAACGAAGGTGGCCCCATTCGCGCAAATCACAAAGGTTGTGGCGCGGTGATGAATAAGCGTAGGAAGAAAACGCTATACGTACAGGGTAGTAGACCATGACGACATCTGGAACAACTGCATTTGATATGGACTTCACGGAGATCGCTGAAGAAGCGTGGGAACGTGCAGGTCGTGAAATGCGTTCTGGGTATGATTTACGCACCGCCAGACGTTCCATGAACTTGATGACTATTGAGTGGCAAAACCGTGGTATCAATTTGTGGACGATTGATGAAGGCACTGTCACGATGGTTAAGGGCACAAGTCAATATGACTTACCTGCGGATACCATTGATTTGTTAGAGCAGGTTATACGCACAAACTCTGGTGATGAGTACGCCCAGTCTGATCTGACTATTAACCGAATAAGTGTTAGCACGTACGCCTCCATACCCAACAAACTAACAGAAGGTAGGCCAATACAGGTTTACATAGAACGTCTTAGAGATAACCCTAAGATTAACGTGTGGCCTGTGCCTGATAAGAATAACGAGTACATATTTAAGTACTACCGTATGCGCCGTATTCAAGACGCAGGTAGCGGGGTAGAAACGGCTGATATGAACTTTAGGTTCTTACCCTGTTTAGTTGCGGGACTGGCGTACCATATAGCTATGAAAGATCCAGAGCTAGCGCCTCGTATAACGTTACTAAAAGAGGTTTATAACGAGCAGTTTGCACTAGCAGCGGCAGAAGATAGAGATAAAACAGCGGCACGATTTGTACCGCGTGCTACTAGGACATACTAATGTCTAATCGTTTTGCGTCAGCCAAAATAGCTATTGCTGAGTGTGATATTTGCGGCTTTCAGTATAAGCTACGTGAGTTAAAGAACGTAATACGTAAAGGGCAGGACACAAACTTAAAGGCGTGCCCAGAGTGCTGGAATCCAGATCACCCGCAGTTAAAACTTGGTGAGTTTCCAGTGAATGACCCGCAGGCCATCAGAGATCCACGTCCTGATAGAAGTTTGGGTGAATCGGGGGTAAACAGTAGCAGACAGATACAGTGGGGTTGGAATCCTGTAGGAGCGGGTGATGATCCTTTTGGTTTAACTCCTAATGACTTAGTAGCAACAGGTCAGGTGGGAACAGTAACGGTAACAACAACTTAGAGGCGTTTATGAAAACACCGAAGTTCGCTCAAGTTAAAGGCGTACAACCTGTTAAGGGTGCACCGCAAACCGACATGAAAGATGTAAAGACTACCGGCATAAAGATCCGAGGTACTGGCGCTGCAACAAAAGGCACAATGGCTCGTGGCCCTATGGCGTAGAGAATGAACTACACTGAGCTAAAAACAAATGTTCAAGACATTTGTGAACTGACGTTTACAGATGACCAGCTTGCTTTGTTTACAAAACAGGCTGAACAAAAGATATATAACTCCGTGCAAATACCAGCACTACGTAAAAACGTAACAGGAGTTATGACTGCTAGTAACACGTACCTATCCGTGCCTAGCGATTTTTTGTATGTGTACAGTTTGGCAATAATAGATAGTAGCAGTAATTACATTTACCTACTAAATAAAGACGTAAACTTTATTAGGGAAGCCTATCCAGTGGCAGCTACCACCGGAGTGCCTAAGCATTACGCTATCTTTAACGATGATTCTTTTATTATTGGCCCTACCCCAAATAGTAACTTTTCAACCGAATTACACTATGGGTATTACCCAGAGTCCATAGTTACGGCAAGCACGACATATTTAGGCGACGAGTTTGACTCTGTATTACTGAACGGTACGTTAGTAGAAGCCATACGATTTATGAAAGGTGAGCCTGATATGGTGGCAATGTATAACGAGATGTACAACACATCACTTGCATTACTTAAAGTTTTAGGTGATGGGAAACTACGCTCTGACACATATCGTTCCGGTCAAGCTAGATTAGCGGTGCAGTAAGAAGTTATATGATTTTACAAGCTCCACAAATGGAAGTAGGTAATGTTCTTGTTGCTACCACAGAACACAAGGGGCATGACCCTGAGTTTTGGGCACAAGCTGCCGCAGGTAGAATTGTAAGTGTGGGTGGCAGTTGTCACCCCGTGATAGCGCAACAAGCAGAAGCGTTCAAAGAAGCGGTCAGAGCTACAGTTTTGCACTACATAAAAGAAGCAATAAAAAGCGATAGGACGACACTTATTGCAGAACTAGAACGTCAAGGTCATAAGGACATGGCAGACATACTTAGGAGTTTATAATGGCTATATCTACAGCTATGTGCACATCCTTTAAGCAAGAGATCCTTGTTGGTACGCACAATTTTACTGCCAGCTCTGGCAATACGTTTAAGCTAGCTTTGTATACAAGCTCTGCTTCTTTAGGCGCAAGCACCACTGCATACACGACATCGAACGAGGTATCTGGTACAGGATATACGGCGGCTGGTGCAGCACTGACTAGCGTTACGCCCACAACATCAGGCACCACAGCATTTTGCGATTTTTCTGATCTTACATTTAGTTCTAGCAGCATCACTGCTAATGGCGCTCTTATCTATAACGACACTCAGTCAGACAAAGCTGTCTGCACGTTGGCGTTTGGCGCGGATAAAACGAGCACTTCTGGTGACTTTACAATTCAGTTCCCTACCGCTGACGCTAGTAATGCAATTATCCGTATTGCGTAGATGTCTAACCTTACCGGCTGGGGCCGAGGTGCTTGGGGTGATGGAACGTGGGGCCAACCTAGTCCAGTCCCAGTTACAGGTGTTTCTGGCACGGGTGCCGTCACGACAGCCACAGTCGCAGCCAGTGCAGTTGTCGCTGTCACAGGTGTTTCTGGCACGGGGGCAATCGGGTCGGTCACAGTTGTCCAAGGCGCGGGTGTCAATGTCTCGGTTACAGGCGTTGAAAGCACGGGGAGTGTTGGATCAGTTACGGTTATCGGAGATGCGAGCACTTCGGTCACAGGCGTTGCAGGTACGGGTGCTGTCGGGTCGGTTACGGTTACTGCTGCGGCAACTACCACAGTCACTGGCGTTGAAAGCACGGGGAGTGTTGGATCAGTTACGGTTACAGGCGCTGCGGTCGTGGTTCCTACAGGCGTGGCAGCTACAGGAGAGATTGGTGTCATCAATATCTGGGGGCTTATTGACACAAGCCAAACACCAAGTTACTCAAGTATATCAACGAGTCAAACACCAAGTTACTCAAGTGTATCTACGAGTCAGACTCCAAACTGGGAAGAGGTAGCTTAATGCCACGCAAAGTTAAGAAGATTATTAAGGGGCTAGAGAAAGCCTCTAAGACTCACAAAAAACAAGCTGAAACATTGAAAAAGCATGTGGCCTCTATGAAAAAGCCCGCTGCTAAACGTCGGAGAAGATAGATGGCAACTTACGTCAACGATCTACGCTTAAAAGAGATCGCCACTGGTGACGAATCAGGTACGTGGGGCACCAGTACGAATACAAATTTAGAATTAATTGCTGAGGCTTTTTCGTTTGGCACGGAGGCAATTTCTACCAATGCTGGCACGCATACTACTACTATTGCCGATGGCTCTACTGATCCCGGCAGGTCAATCTATTTGCAATACACTGGCACTCTTAATAGCACTTGTACCATTACTATAGGGCCGAATACGGTCAGTAAGCTGTGGTTTATCGAGAACGCAACGAGTGGATCGCAGAGCATCATTATTAAGCAGGGCAGTGGCGCGACTGTCACCATAGCCAACGGGCAAGTCAAAGCCATCTACAGTGACGGCGCAGGCTCTGGCGGCGCAATGGTTGATGCGTTTCAAGACCTGTCGATCCCAGACTTGTTTATTGACGATGACCTGACGTTTACCTCTGATAGTGCTGTCATTACATTTGGCGCAGATGGCGATACGACGCTTACGCACACAGACGGCTCTGGCCTAACGCTGAATAGCACCAACAAAATTATGTTCAATGACGCGAGCCAATTCATTCAAGGCTCTAGCGCGACGGTGTTGGCTCTGGGTGCCACGGATGAGATTGATCTGACTGCGACTGCCATTGATGTAAATGGCACGATGGATGTAAGTGGTGCATTGACAGGCACTTCTGCAACTTTTGGAGGAATTACAGGCAGCGGATCTGGAACGCTAAAGGTCAAGTCAAACTCAAGTCACCATGCAATTGCGTTGGAAGAAAATAGCGGAAACGAAGCCTATAGCTTGGGTGTAGAAGCTGATGGCTCTTTAATCTTTGCAAACTCAGGCTCTGAAGCTGTCAGGTTTGACGATTCGAGTAACGTCGGCATCGGCATGACGCCGGTTACAGCCTTAGATATAAATCGCGCTACTGGCTCAGCATCCTATGCGCGAGTTGGGAATGGAGGCAACGTCCAAGCATACATTGGTGTGGCTGGCGATAATTTGCCCGTTTTGGGCAGTTTCACCAACCATGCTTTGCGCATGACCGTCAATGCAGCGGAGGTTGCGCGATTTGATACATCAGGAAACTTCGGCGTAGGCACGAGCAGTCCTGCACAAAAAATACATGCCCAAGGTACCTCTGGGACAACAATCATTGCAGAAAGAACAGGCTCAAACGCAGGTTTTTCTGGCATCTATGGGTCAAACAATCCTGCTGTTGTTTGGGGTGGCTCGTCTGACAGTTTGCGGTTTGCTCAGATGGACGATACGTCGTTTACAAATTTCACAGAACGTATGCGCCTTACATCCGGGGGCGACCTCTTATTCGCGCAAACGTCAGGATCAGCCGCTGATGTTGGGCACATCATGCAACAGAACGGCGTGATGTTTCACACCGCCAGCGAAAGAGCAGTGATGTTTCTACGAAGAAACAACACCGATGGCACAATTCTCCAATTCCGAAAAAATGGTACTAGCGTCGGCACCATTTCAACAAACGCAAATTCATTGCCTTCTGATCGTAATTTCAAAAATAATATTAGCTATGACTTTGCTTTGGGTCTGGACTTTGTAACTAGCCTCAAGCCCGTGACCTATAACTACAAAATTGACGATGCAGGCGCACCAGTCATGTCGGGGTTAATCGCTCAAGACGTTGAAGAATCGTTGAGCGCGGCAGGTGTTGAGAAAAACAGCATGACACTGCTTCAACACGTCCCTACGGATGATGAAGAACAATCTGATTATGAAATGGACTACTTAAAGCTAGTGCCTGTGCTTATCAAATCAATCCAAGAACAACAAAAAATAATCACTGCGCTAGAAACACGAATTAAAACTTTGGAGAACAACTGATGGCAGCAACAATTACTTGGACGATCCCACAGACTGACTTCGTGCTGTCACAAGACGGCCTAACTAACGTCATCAACAACCTCCACTGGCGATGCGATGCAGCAGAAACGAATGGCGGCAAAGAGTACTCCGCTGGCAGCTATGGCTCTCAGGGTTTGGCAGCGCCAGACCCTAATGCTTTCACAAGTTACGACAGCGTTACAGAAGCCAATTGCATAGCTTGGCTCAAAGCAGAGATGGGCGACGATGCGGTAACTGCGTTGGAGGCTGATTTGCAAGCCAACATCGACTTACAGATTACGCCAACAACGGGAGAAGGAGTACCTTGGTAATGGAGACGAAGCATATCCAACTTCACGATTTAGCAAACGTATTGAACCTTATCGACGCAGCCGCTAAAAACGGTATGGTCACTGGCGAAGCGATGAGCCAGATGGGTGCAATGCGAGATCGCTTCATGGCTGAACTGAAAGAGCAAGCTCCTGCACAAGACAACGTGGCTACGATTGATGAAGAGCCTGTTGTTTCTGGACAACTACAGTAACGACTGTGGATGTAGGTTCTGTTAGCGATACTGCTCAAATTAGTTGGAAGCAGATCGCAGTACAAAAGCAGGAGCGTTTGAGAACAGGCGCTGAAGGCGAACCGATCAAAGAGATGGTTGAGACGGTCATACCTGTCTTGTACACCCAAAAAGGTAACAAGATTGAGGCTACAACTCTTGCTCCAACACAAAGAGTGGATATTTCTGTATGAGCGATGCGGGTGAAAAAGCATTGAATGAGGTCAATGCTCACGAGCGTGAGTGCGCTTTGCGCTATCAGCGTATCGAAGAACGCCTTGCAGAAGGCTCTGCGAAGTTCAAACATCTAGAGCATTTGATTTATGGGCTGTACGCACTGATTGCAGCGGCTGCGTTGCCGCAGTTTTTTATGGGGTAAACCATGATTATTGAGTCTGTTGCTGCCGCTGGGATGCTGCTCCAGCAGATCAATTCGGTAATTCAAAACGTCAACGAAGGTAAGGCTAACGTTCAACAGGCGATGGCTTTGGTCTCTGATTTTGGAGAAGCTCTTAATAATTTTGAGGTAGATCGTAAAAGCTCTACATTCAAAGCATTATCTAAAAACGACATCTTGAAGCTGCAAATGCTACGCAGGAACCAAGAAAGATACCAAAAAGATTTGAGGGATTTGCTCCTCGTCGCAGACCCTAAGCTGTTAGAGGATTATGACGCAGCGATTAGGCAGCAAGAGCAAGACAGGAGGGCACACGTTAAACTGATGGCAAAACAAAAACGCGATAGAGAGAGGCTCATTCAACAGCTTCTCGTTGGCGGCACAACTTTGATTATTGGTGGTGGTTTAGCAATTTTAGTCTTTGTATTAGTGATTAAAGCCTTCGGATAAGTATGGCAGCAAAAAGACTAGAAGACGGTAGTGATTACGCCGAATACGATGCGGATGGCGATGGCATAGTTACTGATAACGAGTTAGAAACTAGCAAAGAACTACAAGAACTAAAGATAAGTAACGAAAGGGCGCAGGCACAAAGAAGTATGAGTTGGTTCGCTCTGTGGGGGATGTTGCTGTATCCGTCGTTGGTGGTGGTAAGTAGTTGGGCTGGACTGGTGCAGGCGGCAAGTATTCTTGGCGATATGGCTAGTGTCTATTTTGTGTCAGTCGCAGGTATATTGGCAGCGTTCTTTGGAGCGCAAGCATGGTCAAACAGAGGGAATGGTAGATGAGTTTAGTGGGACAGCTAATCGGCCCAGTCACAGGACTGCTCGACAAGTTTATTGAAGACAAAGATCAGAAGAATGCTTTGGCTCACGAGATCGCAACCATGTCGGAGCGCCACGCGCAGGAAGCGTTAAAAGGCCAGCTAGAAATAAACAAGATGGAAGCTGCACATAAGTCGTTATTTGTTGCCGGGTGGCGTCCCTGCATTGGATGGATCTCTGCGTTTGGTTTGCTCTACAACACTATCATCGTAAACATATTAGGCATCTGGGTAGATGTACCAGAGGTAGATACAACGCTTCTTGTGCCCGTTATGATGGGTATGCTCGGATTGGGCGCTATGCGTTCATACGAAAAGGTCAACCAAGTAGCACGAGAAAAGTAGATGGTGACGTTTATGGGGCCACTTGTAGAAACATTGAAGCGGCACGAGGGTGTAAAGGCTTTCGCATACCAGTGTACAGCCAACAAGACCACGATTGGTGTCGGGCGTTGCATTGACGAAGATGGCGGCATTGGCCTGTCTGACGATGAGATCGAATACCTATTGATGAACGATATAGAACGCTGCGATGCAGAGTTAAGGGCGGCGTATGACTGGTACGGGCCTCTGGGTAAACCCCGTCGTGACGCGATGATTAATCTGTGTTTCAACCTTGGTCTGACTAGGTTACGTGGGTTCGTTAAAGCTTTAGAAGCTATGTCTCGTGAGCAATACGACGTAGCTGCTGACGAGTTTATGGATAGCAGATGGGCAGAACAAGTGGGTGATCGTGCAGTCGAGGTCACTGAACTTATACGGTCAGGCGAGTACAAATAATGCCGTTACGCAAGCTAAGTCTTCGCCCCGGTGTGAACAAAGAAGTTACACGTTATGTGGACGAAGAGGGCTGGTTTGACTCTGATAAAATACGTTTTCGTTCAGGATACCCAGAGAAAATAGGCGGTTGGCAGCGTATATCTGCTAACACGTATTTAGGTGTAGCACGTTCTTTATCTAACTGGGTAACTCTATCCAGTCAAAAATTAGTTGGTATTGGCACCAACTTAAAATTTTATATCGAGAAAGGCGGAGAATATTTTGACGTAACGCCTGAACGTACGCCTTCTGGGGTATCTCTCACTGACCCTTTTACCACTGTTAGTGGATCTACTACTGTTACCGTTACAGATGCTAATGGCGGCTACATAAACAATGATTTTGTTACGTTTAGCGGAGCTTCTGCGGTGGGTGGCCTTACACTAAACGGCGAGTTCCAGATAACTTATTCTACTGGTAATACTTATACTATACAGGCTAGCAGCGCAGCTTCTTCATCAGCTTCAGGTGGTGGTTCTGTAACGGCTAAATACCAAATAAATGTCGGCCCAGAGTTTGTAGTGCCGTTAGTAGGTTGGGGCGCTGGTGGGTGGGATGAAGGCACATGGGGCAATGGTGCCACCTCTACAGATTCTTTGCGTTTATTTAGTCAATCCAATTTTGGTGAAGATCTAATATTCGGGCCACGCGGGGGTAGCATTTACTACTGGGATGCTTCTAATGCTGACGGATTAAACGGACGTGCAGTAGAGTTATCTACGCTATCGGGAGCATCCAATGTGCCCGTCATACAAAATTTCATATTTGTATCTGACGTAAGTAGGTTTGTGTTTTGTTTTGGAGCTAATACGTTAGGAGTAACTACACAAGACCCTATGCTCCTTAGATGGTCAGACCAAGAAGACCCAACTAATTGGACTCCTAGCGCCACTAATCAAGCTGGCGATCTAAAGCTATCTATAGGGTCAGAGATAATAAACGCCGTACAAGCTAGCCAAGAAATATTGGTTTGGACAGATGCTGCGCTGTATGCACTTCAGTATGTTGGTGCTCCTATAGTGTGGGGATCGCAGTTACTAGCAGACAACGTATCTATAGCTTCACAAAATTCTGCGGTGTTTGCTGCGGGAGTGACTTACTGGATGGGCTTAGATTCGTTTTACGTATACGACGGTAGAGTTTCAGTGCTGCCATGTTCTGTAAAACGTCATGTGTTTCGTGACTTAAACTCTGAGCAAAGAGAACAGTCGTTTGCAGGGTCTAACGAAGCCTTTAGTGAAGTATGGTGGTTCTACCCATCAACAGGTTCGACAGCAGTGGATAAATACGTTGTCTATAATTACGAACAAAATATCTGGTATGTAGGCAGTTTATCAAGATCTGCTTGGCTGGATGCGGGTGTAAGACAGTTTCCTACTGGGGCTACTTACAGTAACAATCTAGTCACTCACGAAGATGGTTTGGATGACAATGAAAGTGGAACCAATACAGCCATAACAGCATTTATTACTTCTGGTGAATTTGACATAGAAGATGGCGATAAATTTTCATTTATACGGCGTATTTTGCCTGACATAACTTTTGATGGCTCTACAGCAGACAGCCCCACAGCCACACTAGAGTTATTGCCACTACAGTCATCGGGTTCTGGATACAACGATCCTCGTTCAGAAGGAGGGTCAAACAGCGCCTCTGTTATACGATCTGCCACAGTGCCTGTAGAAAAATACACTACTCAAGTGAACACTCGTGTTCGAGGCAGACAGCTATCTATTAAAGTACAATCCGATGCTTTGGGTGTGCAGTGGCAGTTGGGGGCACCTAGATTAGATATACGTCCTGACGGAAGAAGATAATGCCAGCAGATATAACCTTCGTAGCACCTCGATTACCAGATCCTCCTAAAGAGTATCAAAAGACGTTTCTTGAACGATTCAACAATACCTTACGTTTATATTTTAATCAGTTGGATGACGGCATAAGAAAAGCAGCCACATCACCTGAAGCTCAAGCACAGGCATGGTTCCTTGGCTAATCAATACAAAAACGCAAAAGTAGATTTGACGGCTACCACAGCCACTACGCTCTATACGTGCCCTACGGCAACTACAGCTATTGTTAAATCTATTCTTGTGTCTGAAGATTCAGGGAATGCGGACACCATAACAGTTACGCTAACCAACGCATCTGCTGCGGTATTTAGTTTATTTAAGACTAAAGCAGTTAGTGCTAACGCTACGGTAGAGCTACTAACTGCGCCCATAGTAGTAGAAGAATCGGAGATACTAAAAGTAACTGCTGCTACTGCTAATAGGCTTCATGTGGTAGCCAGCTTGTTAGAGATTTCTTGATGTTTGAACCTGATATAAATATTGATCCAAGACTATTACCGCCTTATGGAGTTTCTCCTCGTGGGCGTATACCACCTGTTGCACCGAAAACACCGCAAGAAGAAACAAGGGACGTTGTAGGGGTAGCGCCGAATGTAGAGCTAAGGGAGCAATCTGCTGGTACGCCTATAACTCCTATAACCCCTGTAACAGCTCAAACGTCCGTAACACCTGAATTTAAGTCAGTAGCACCTAAGCCTACGTCAGTAATACCACCAAACAGGGAAGGTCAGCCTGTAAGTGCTGGTGAGTTTATACCCGAACCTACAGCCGTAACATCCACACCTACAGCCGTAACATCCACACCTACAGCCGTAACATCCACACCTACGTCCGTGGCACCTGCAACTACATCTGTAGCACCTGCAACTACATCTGTAGCACCTGCAACCAAATCTGTGGCACCAACAGACTACGCGGGCGCACCGGGTATGAGTTATGAAGGTTTAGGCGGCGCAATCAGTAACTACAAAAAGAAAATGATGTCGGGTGCGGATTACTTTGAAATTGATGACGTTGACTTAGTAGGCGGTTATTACGATAAAAACTTTACAGACATACTAGGCAAAGAAGCTGGTGTTATGTCTGACCTTGACCTTTTAGGCGGTGAAGCAAGCATAGGAGGGGCACAAGCTCCTTCTGAAAGAATAGTTATTGACCAAAGATCATATCTTTCCCAAGTAGACGCTCCCGAATATATAAGTAATTTTTCTACGAGTATGAGAGAGTCTGCTACACAAGACGCCACTGTGTCTGCTTTTTCAAGTATCGGTGAGCTACAAAAACCATCTGACGTAGCATCCGGTCTTAGCAACCACTATGGGTATGAAATAAAACCCATTGAACAAAATTTAGGTGAGTTTGGGGGAAATCTTCGGGCGCACACAAGTTCTTCCAAAGAAAAATTAGCAGAATTTCACTCTCTCGTAGAGCCTATCTTGACTGAACAACTGCCTTATTTACAGGCAGTAGAGGGCATGACTTACCAAGAGGCGCTAAAAGCGGCTTATGACCGTGATCCCATGCTACAGGCTTTATACTACAAGTATGGCGTAAACCCTCTTAGATACACTGATGATGGGTCTGAGTATCTATACGATCCATTTTCTTTTAGTGAAATTAGAACAATAGAGGTCAAAGATGACAACATACTAAAGAAAATTCTTAAAGTAGCCCCTAGTATCGCCGCTTTCTTTGCACTAGGGCCAGCAGGAGCAAGTCTTGCTGCGGCTACAGGAGCGACAGGAGTTACGGCGGCTGTAATATCTGGTGCAATACAAGGTGCAGCGTCAACAGCACTTACAGGTGGTGATACTGATGACATCTTAAAGTCCGCTGCGTTAGGTGGATTAGGCGGACTTGGTAAAGGGCTTAATGCGAACGCAGCAGATTTAGCAAACAAAGCCAGTGCAAACGCATTTACTTTAGGTGCTGCGGCACCAGACCCCTCACTATTAAAAGCCGCAAATGCTGCCGCAAAAACTGCTGATACATTTAACAAAATAGTAGCAGGAGCCAAGTTTGTAGACGCTGCTGCGGATGGAAATTTAGTCGGTGCTATTCTCGCAGTGAAGGGGCCAGACATAACCAAAGCAGCACTCGATAAAGTAGGATTTACTGAAGATTTTTTATCTAATTACAATATAAATAGGGATGACCTAGAAGCAGGACTTAACAAAACTCAAATGGAGCTAGCAAAAGGTGCTGATTTTGGTGATGCCATAGCTAGAGGCTTTGGTGAGTACATCAAGGAAGGCGGTGCACTCGGCCCTAACAATGTAAAGACCCCTGAGTTCATTAAAAGAATAGGCGATGCAATAGCAGAAACTGGTCGTAACATTGACGATCTTATTCTTCAACCAGTCAAGGATACCGTAGAGCCTGTCATAGACGTTGCAAGAGATGTAGGCAGGTCAATAGACGACAAAGTGCTACAGCCTGTTAAAGAAACCGTACAAGAAGTAACTGAACCTATAACTAAACCAATAGTCGAAACGACTAAAGAGGTAGGCAGGAAAGTAGATGATGAATTGATACAACCTGTAAAAGAAACCATTGAAGAGGTGTATGAGAATCTGCCTGAAATAGATGTGAACTTACCTGAAGTAGATGTGGACGTACCCAGTATAGGCTTAGGTGCACCTAGTTTGAGTGCACCATTTGGTTCTCCTAGATCACCTCGGTACATACGAGATACAGGGTACACGATATTTGATAAGGGTGAACGAGGGCCAGAAGTAGATATAATAGCTAAATACTTAGCTGGTTTAGATAGGTCTTTTGCTGCTGGTGGTGCGGCAAAAGGCTCTTATGGTAGTGTTGACGAGCTACTGCGTATAGTCGGAGGCAAATGATGAGTTCCTTTAACATTGACGATTTCCTAGATGATCTAGACAAGATGGAGGTGGGTTATGTTGAAGAACAACCTAGCTATATCGATTACCGTCTAGACAAGATGGAGGAGGATGTTACAGATTACGATTTTAGCAAGCCTTTTGATGTCGATGATTTTCTAAAGGGTTTACGTATATCTTCTCCTTCTCCGGTTTTTGACGATAAGGGATTCAACATAGATTTTATTGAAAATCTTAGAACTACGGGTGATCTTTCTGATTATTCTAATTTTGATGTTGATGCGTTTATAGATTCATTAGGCACAGGGGCACCGACTAGCTCAACTAGCTCAACTAGCTCAACTAGCTCAACTAGTTCAAAACGCCCCAATATAGTTGAAACTATTTTTTCATCTCTAGGAATCAATCCTAACGTAGGTGGAAATCTACTAGCTCTAGCTCTAACAAGTGCACTCAGAGACCGTGGTAAATTTAGCCCCAAAGTTCCTCAAGTTGGGTATCAAGGTGAGGTGCCTAAACTAACTGCTATACGCGAACGAATAGAGCGCGATGATACAGGCCGTCGCCCCGGCAGTGCGGGTAGGCGTTATTTTTCTGACGTTATATACGCAAAAAGACCGGAAGGCGAAGAGCGCATGACGGTGGAAGAAGCGCGTGCCGCAGCTAAAAAACAGGCAGAAAGTCTTGCGAAGGGTGGTTCAGTATTACAGGGTGGGGGTTATTTAGAAGGTGATTCTGACGGTCAAGCTGATCTTGTAAAAGGTGATATTGATGGTGTGCAAGAAGCACGGTTGAGTCATGGAGAGTTTGTGTTACCTGCTGACGTTGTAGCAATGCTTGGTAATGGTAACTCTGATGCGGGCGCAGATGCGTTACAGGATTTTATGAAAAGTGTCCGTACTAAAGCTACTGGCAACCCTAAACAACAGAAAAATATAAATACAGATAAAGTGCTTGCGATGTTATCAAAGAGGGCTAAAGCATGAGTGATCCAACTGATCCCACAGGCGAAATAGCTGGCACACAGTCAGGTCTTGCTGAGTATGTTGGCCCTTACGTTACCACCATGCTTGGCGAGACTGAAGCTCTTGCCGCTGCGCCTTATCAAGCATACACAGGGCCGCTTACTGCTGGAGAAAGCGGACTCCAAACAAAAGCATTTGCCGGATATGGGGGTATAGATCCTAACCAAACAACCAATGTAAATACGTTTGGTGGTGGCTTTGGCCTTGGCTCTAAATATCAAGCAGGGTTTACTCCTGAGTCTTATGACTTGTCTGGCATGAAAGCTCGACGATTTACAGGTAAACAAGTAGATAGGTACATGAACCCTTATCTACAAGCTGCACTAGAGCCGCAGTTAGCAGAAGCAAGGCGTCAAGCAGATATAAGTCGCGTTGCTGACACAGGAAGACTAACTAGAGCAGGTGCTTTTGGTGGTAGTCGTCAAGCTGTTATGGAATCTGAGGGAGGGCGTAATTTAGCCGATATACAGGCAAATATTACTGGTAAAGCCTATTTGGATGCGTTTACACAAGCGCGTGATCAATTCAACACAGAACAAAAGATGCGCCAGCGTATCGCTGAAGTCGGTGTAGACCAGTTTAATAAAGAACAAGAAGCACTGCGTTTAGCAGAAGAAAGAAGAAGAGATCAGTTTAATATTCGTGGAAGGCGCAGAGATGCTGCACGAGAAGACAGACGCGCACAATTTAACGAAGAAGAACGTCGCAGAATTGCAGCAGAAGAAGCTGATCGTCGTTTTGGTTTAAGTGCGTTACGAGATATGCGAGCGGCTGGACAGGAACAGCGTGATATTGAGCAAGAAGGCATAACTGCCGACTATCTACAGTTTGAAAAAGAACGTATGAACCCTTATGAGATGCTGCGATTTAAGTCAGACATGCTCCAAGGTTTACCGGTAGGAGCCACTCAACGTGAGTTTGTAGATCCTAGCAGTGTGGGTGAACTAACATCAGAGACAGCATATCTTATAGAGCTTTTACGATCCTTTGGAATCTTACCGCCTGAAGCAAGCAAAAGTCCGGGCACAGGTACAGGTACAGGTGGTACAGGTACAGATCCGGGTACAGGCACAGGTACAGGTGGTACAGGTACAGATACAAGCATAGATCCGGGTAGCGCGTAGTCATGCTAGATAACATTATTAGTCAAGTTGAAAGAACTCAGGATGCCTACGCTGGTAATTTTGAAGAACTACAGAAACGGGCGAATGTAACTCAAGATCTGGTAGATCTATTAGCCATGCAAAAGCTCAAGAAAGATCTTGATGCTGCAAAAAACGAAATGATGGCTAATGCACAAACCGATCCGAGCACGGTAAAAGACCAGTTAGAACAGGGTCTTAGAAGCGAATATATCCGAAAAGAATCTGAAGCGGTGAGTAATGCTTCTCAAGGAATAGCTCAACAGCAGCAGATGGCTCAACAGCAGCAGATGGCTCAACAGCAGCGAATGGCTCAACAGCAGCGAATGGCTCAAGGGATGATGAGCGGGGCACGCCCAGTGCAGCTAGCACGAGGCGGTATTGTCGGGTTTAGTGAAGCTGGAAGTGTGCAAGTACCAGAAGGGCTAAGCTCAGATGAGTTAGCTGAGTTCTTAAAAGCGCAAGTAGAAGGAATGAACGCGCCTGCCATTGTAAAATTAGAAGAATTCAAACGTCTTATGGCAGAACAAGGGTTAGATCCACTTGGTAGATTTCTTGCTGAAGAGGATGAAGAGAGAGTTTTATCAGGAACGACTAGGCGTCGTGTGCGAAGGGACAGAGATAATGTAACATCTTCAGAGACCTCGGTTGCTGAAATTCCAGAAAATGATGCTGAAGAGGTTGATGCTGCACGGCAAGACGCTATTGATCAAGCCAACGCTGCTGCACAACAAATACAACAACAGAGACAACAAGATATTCAAGACGTACTTAGTTTACAGGATATTCCAGAGGGGCTTACGGCTTATACAACAGATCCAGCGTTGCGAACCAGTGCACAAGAAGAGCTATTATTGAATGCTGGGTTAGCGGGAAATGAGGCTGTATCCAGATTAGAAGGACTTGCTCAAATAAGTGACAGTCGTCAAAGGCTTATAGATGCACAAAACCGAATAAGAGAATCGTACGAGGCTGCGACTCCATCGCGTTTGGATAGAATAGTTGATGTTCTTGGTGCTGGGGGCACTCGTGCTTCAAGAGCAGGAATTGGCGGAAAACTACGTAGGGAAGAAGCTGAACGTAGAAGACAACTTGACCAAGATCTTCTTGCTGTCGATACAACGGCTATGGAACTTAATAGACGTTTCGGTGCAGATGCTGCTAATGCGTATCAAAACGCTGTAAATGGTGTTAATGAGCAGAAAGCTAACGCTCGTTCTTTCTTAGCAACCGCCGACGCGGCAGAGAAAAAATCTGTTGTTGATATAGCCAACGCATCACTAACAGCACAAACCAATGTCAGATCAATAATAAATGACATGGAACGTAATCGTTTAACGGAACTAAAAATAACCGAAGAAAACATAGAAACTGCCGCAAACAACGTATTAAACCTCCAGCTAAAAGTATTTGAACAACGAGCTGTGGTACAAGCAGATGTAAATGCGATGCCCCAATTCATGAAATTAGGCACCGGGCAGTTATCCGAAAAAGAAGAAGAGATACTTACGAAGCAAAGAGACACTTTGGTGGAGGCTCAATCAGCCGACCTTGAACGATTTGAAAGAATGTTAAATGGAAAACAATTGGAAATTGAAGCCGCAAAGCAACGTATGGGGGGTCTCAGAACACCTATTTCTTACACTTCATCTGAAGAAGGCCGTGCTGCCTTAGCTAGTGCAAACAGCGGCCCCTAAATGCCTACATTAGCGGAGGCAAGAAGAGCTATAGATGTACTAGAAGCTCGTGGGGATATGGCAGGAGCAGCCGCAATCCGACGAGATATAGAACGCGCTGGACTGTCTTCAATCTTTGAACCCAACTACGCCGCACAAATTGAAGAAAGAGAACGGCAACGCCGCGAACGTCTAGAGGAACTTCGTGAACGCGAACGTGATCTTGCTTTACAGTATAGAGAAGCTCAACGCGGCTCTCTTGCTAGAGGGCTAGATATTGGCACAGACATAGTAGGGCAGGCTACAGGCTCTACTCTTGAAGGTCTTGGTAGGATTTTAGGTCTTGAAGGACTTGAACAGTACGGTGCCGAAGTAGCTCTTGAAAATGAAGCTGACGCGCAACGCAAAGCACGGTTCCAAACCAGATTCGACGATATTGAAGGCGTTGGAGACTTCTTTTCTTATTTAGGTGGTATAGCTGCTGAGTCTGCTCCCGCAATGGCTGCGGGTATTGCTGGCGGTATTGGGGCCGCTGCCGCTGCCCCGCTTTTAGGTCTAGGAGCTTTGGGCACCGGTATTGCCGGTGTTGCCGGTGCTAGTGCTGCTGGTTTGCCGTTCTTTTATGGTATGAACCGTGAGCGGCAAAAAGAAGCCATAGAGGCAGGGCTTAGAACTGAAATAGATGAAGGTGCAGCAGCCCTTA
>Ga0208919_1000371_pt1 | contig 31742 bp, 45 predicted proteins | sample 4_EtaG_FD_184076 | JGI IMG/M metagenome (GOLD analysis project Ga0208919, IMG submission 184076) | Marine viral communities from the Subarctic Pacific Ocean - 4_ETSP_OMZ_AT15127 metaG (SPAdes) (version 3) | ecosystem: Environmental > Aquatic > Marine > Oceanic | place: Pacific Ocean | collected...
AGATTGCACGCTAGTAACGTCTGCAGATATGTCTTCTAAGCTGTCGCTGAAGTCCCCGTCATTGTTCCAATCAACATAAACGTTATACTTACCGTAGCCGGCGCGAATATCATCATACCTAATACTGGAATCGTAATCTATGGCTTTATCATATAGCGTTGGCATCTATTTTGTATATAAACTTTCTGGTATTGGTTCTTCGCCGTTCAATCTTCGCAACGTATTCAGCTGTCCGACTATGTTGAAGACTTCAGCTTGACTAGTACCTGTTGTAATAGTTTTTAATTTATTTTCTAAAGTTTTGATATAGCTTTCATTTTGATGAGTATCTACTTTTTCAGTATCAAACTCTTCGGCTTGTGTTAAGACCTGCATTATACCGTGCCAAGCCAAAATTTCTCTTACGCGGTCTTTTGCCACTTGCTTTTTAAGTTGACGATTAAACAAAGCTTCATCAAACTGTATTTGTAGCTTGTCTGTTTCGTAGTGGTCAACGCTTTCTTCTATCAGCTTTCCTAATCTTTCTATTTCTAATTCGTTTTCTCTATATCGAAAACTTAGCCTTACAAGTTCTTCGTAGTGTACAGATTGTTCTCTAACGGCTTGCCAGTACTTGCTTGCGTTAGTAGGAAACTTTGCGTCGTTCAGTACGCTGAACATCATCTCGGTTTCAGTCCTAAAAATTTGTCTTTTTTCGTAATTTAAATCTATTTCTTGTTGTATGTCGTTAATTTTGACAGCGTCACCGGTTTTTAACATCGGTGTTAAATCTAATTCGTTCATGGTAATTCCTCTTTCGTTGGTCTGACTACTGGTTGCATATCGTTGTCGTTCCAGTTGTCAATTATATTGTCCATGTGCGCGTCATACGAAGATTGAGCTGCAGACTTCGTTATACTCGTTAGCGAGTTTCTAGTAAGCCAAGCTGCGCCTTCCGTACTATTTTCCACTACTATAATATTACCATATTGCACAGGATTAATACCGTTACTTCTATCAGTATGCGTAACAAACCCTCTACCGCTTATCGTACCTTCTGCGTATAACATTTATACTCCTAACTTGCCGAATACATCGTATTGACTACTGAACCACCACTAATACCACCCGCTAAAAATCCGTTACTGGAAGTGTCGCCGCCCATTCCCTGTGCAGCTAAGCTTTTTGCTGCAGGTAAGTTAGTATCGCCACTCCAAGAACTTCCGTTATATGTTTCCGTGCTTATTTGGTCTGTTCCCCCGTTCTCGCCGCCCGCTACATAGCCTTTGCTCAAAGCACCAAAACCTGCAGCATAGCGCCGCCCTGTAGAAATACTGCCACCACTACTCCAATTTGTACCGTCGTACTCCTCGCACGTTGTAGTGTCTACTGCTGAACTTCCTCCAGAAGCTCCAGTAGCTTTTACGGCTGCCGTTTGTGTGCCAAAAGTAGCAGATTGTGACGTTCCCGTAGAGCAATTATTGCCGTTGCTCCAGTTCGTTCCGTCATACTCCTGCGTAGTCTGTCTATCTCTTTGGGTTGGTGAATATAGTGTTCCTCCTACTACTGCGCCGGCTGAGAGTGTACCCCAACCCGCTGCTCCATATATTGGCGTACTCATAGTATTACCACTACTCCATGATGTACCGTTGTATTCTTCCGTCCTCCCTGTTTCATCTCCGCTCGTGAAGCCGCCCGCATTAACTCCGCTGTTAGCAGCTCCAAATCCTACTGTTCCATCACTACCTGTTGAAAACGACAAAGCACCACCACTAGACCAGTTAGTTCCGTCAAATTCTTCTGTAGAAGACAAAGTAGCAGAACCGCTATAGCCGGCTGTAACCATACTGGCAGAGCCTGTACCGTGCTGTGTATGTCCTTGCCGGTTCGCGCTCATAGCGTTTTTTGTTGTCCAAGTTAAAACAAGATTAATATCTAAACTCATTATTTTGCTTAGACTTCCTATTGCTACGTTTTGAAACTTTGCAACATCTCCTATAGCAATATTTGATATTTTTGCTATATCAGTCAAATTAAACCTCTGCGTAAGTTAGTGAAGGATTAAAAAATATTCTATCAGCGTGTGTTGCAACGCCTAATATCTGTACAATGTCGCCGCTTCCGCTAGGTGCTGTTTGTGTTAGCGTGTTGCCTGTACTACCGGTAGTCGAAAGATAAATTAAACCGCCTACAGTCCAGTTCCATGAATCATCTCTAGCGAAGCCGTAAAACATGAAATTGCTTGCTGCGCCGTCCGAACCGCTCGCGACTGCCAAAGCCACAACACCCGCTGTGGACGCTGCGTCTGCGTCCGCTAGGTGCATTTCTCCGTCAGATTTTTGATAAACAGCATCGCCGAAGTTTAATGTTGCTCCTGCAGTCATGCTTGCTAGTAATCCGGCTGCGTTATGGTCTGAAGCCGGTGCTGCGTCAAATATAACTGACTTTGCGTCAGCCATCGTAACATTACCTCCGGCGCTTATATCACCCGTGCTAACAGTACCTGTAGTAGTAATCGTCGAAGCTCCATTATTTATAGTCCCGAAGTTTGAAGTTATACTACCGCTATCTAGTGCGCCTGTAGTAACGATTGAAGAACTTCCCGCTACTGGTGAAGCGCTTATAGCTGTAAGAACTTCAGAAGCGCTTTTCCCTTCTATTGTAGAACCGCTGCTACTTATTTGTAAAAAATCACTATTAGCAGCTCCAGAAGTAAAAATAGGAACGTTATTATTTGCTATCCCTGTGTCTTGGGTTGCGGCTGAACCTAATCCTATACTAGTTCTTAGAGTAGCTCCCGATTCTATACTTGGGTCTGTTGTTCCGTCGCCGACTATCATTTCTCCGTCTGCCAAAACTGCAGTAGCAGTTATAGCACCAGTTCCAGAACCGAGCAATATACCACCGTCTGTAAGAGAACTTGCGCCTGTACCGCCGTTCGCTACTGGTAAAGTTCCAGTTACATCAGTAGTCAAAGCAACCTGCGCCCAAGCTGAAGTACCCGTTCCAGTTCCTCTTAATACTTTGTTGTTAGTAGGAGTGCTACTACCTGTACCAATTTTGCTCTCTACTTGAACTAAAGCTGTATCTGTTACTCCGTGTAAGTTGGAATGTACTTTATTAGCGTCGCCGTCGCCATCTAGTTCGACGCCCGATAAGCTACTTGCTACTGGTAAGTTAGTCGTGGAATCTAAGCTTGTGGGAAAATTTGTACTACCGGCTGTCATGTTTACTCCTTAAAATTGCCCTGTTGATAAATCCATATATGGCACAAGTCCGCCGTTGTCTAAGCCTTCTTGTACTGCTTCCGCTACATCTACTTTAAAATTGTCTAATCCGTATATATTGCCGTTAACCATTACATTTACCGGCGTTTGAAAATCGTGTATACTCGGCATTGGTCTTCTTTCAAACATTCGTCCAGTATCAATTTTTTCAAAAAATCTAGCTTGTGCGTCAATTCCTGCTTGACCGTGTTCTGCTATTTGGCTTCCTTGAAAAAAGTTCCGGAAAGCATTTCCGAGCGCGTCCGACATATGTCCACCTGTGCCTATTACGTCTGGCATATTTTTTACTCGCGCCATCTCTATACGTAAAAAATCAGAATATGATAAATTAAAATCTCCGCTTTCTGCAGCTCGCTTTGCTTTTTGCTCCGCTCTTATCTCCGCTCCTCTTCGTTCTCTATCTTGTTGTTCAAATTTGGCTAGCTCTTCCATATCTTCCAGAATGGCTTGCTTTGCGCTTTCGCTTCCGGCTATCTTTGCTTCTGCTAAAAACATAGCGTCTTCTGCGTTTTTTGCCATAGCGTCACTATTATCTTTTATAGCGTCTGTTGTATCGTCTAAACTTCTTTTAAATCTTGGGAATGTTACTTCTCCTAAAGTGTCAATGTCATCTCCAAAAACGTTTACAAAATTAAAAGCTTCAATCATTACGTTAATAACCGTAACAACATTATTAGCCATGTTCTCAAAATAAGTGACTACGTTATTGACTACCTTAAACGCAACATCTTGTATCTGGTCAAAATGTTTTATTAGCAGCGGTATTGATAGCGTGGCTAGCGTAGCAATTGCAACCGCAATCAGTCCGAACGGGTTAGTCATCATAGTAACTTTTAACAGTACAAACGCTGTTTTCAAAGCCGTTATTCCAGAGATTATTAACGGTAGTGCTAGTCCTAGCGTTCCTACAGCTACTGCTGCAGCTCCTAACGCTCCGGCTGCTATAACGATTGTTTTTGTAAGCTCTGGATTTTCTTCTGAAAACGCTATAACTTTTTGTATAGCATTATCAAGCGCCGGTACTACAGTTTTCATAACTGGAAGAAGAACGTCACCGATTGTCTGCCCTAAGTCCCCCATACGGTTTCCTAATTGTGTCGTTGGGTCTGCCGAAGCTATTGCAAGGTCTCTAAATTGCGTTTGAATTAATTCTAATATTTCGAGGTTTGTTGCTGCTTCTGGTATTTCTAATCCGTATCTTGTTAACGCTGTAGCGTTACCTGTCAAAGCTTTTGAAACTAGTAAAGAAGCATTTTGTAAATCCATATCCATTCCGGCGGCTAGGTTGGTTGCTGCGCTTAGCGCTTCAAGTGCTATTGTTTCGTCTTGAACTAAACTTATAATCTTAGTAAGAGAATCTCTTTGCTCTTCGTCGCCGAAGTTTGTAGCAGCTTGTGTAGCAGATATTGCTTCTTCTATAGCTTCTTTTTGTTCTTCATAGCTTGAATTTACATTTTTTAAAGCTTGGTCAAGCCGATTGATACCTATTTCTTGGTCTAAGCTTGATTTTGTCAAAACAGTAAACACACCAGTAATAGCAGCACCCGCTGCAGCTACTTTAGTAAAAGTACCTCGCAAGTCTTTAGCTTTCTGGTCTAACGTTTTTAGCTTTCCGCTTGCCATGTCATCGGCTTTTATTTTTATATTTACTTCATTTGCCATCTTTATATCTTAAATTCTCTACTATATTTGCAATCTTTGCGATGCGCAAAACCATAGCCGGTTCTTCCAGTAGCGCTGACGGTAAAACGCTATAGCGCTGACACAAGCTGTCGATTAGAAGCAGTACCTCTAATTCGCTGTCGATGTGTTCGCTAGTTCCGCCAACGTGGACGTATCGTTCTGCGCTTCCGATAAATTTGCTGATGGCTCTGTTACAAGTTCGCTCCACTTTAAAATTAGTGTATTGAGTAATCTTGATGGTACTCCCATTAGCAAGCTTTCAGCAGTAGCAGGTATGTTTTCTCCTTTGTCATCTACTAAATTCCACGATAACAGAACTTTATCGCACCATATCGTGTTTGCTTTTAATTTATCTTCATTTTCGTCAGAACCGCTTAGAGATTGTATATCTAGTACAACCTTCAACGGTAAATCTAACGAAACTTTTACTTCCAAGCCGTCAAAGTCTGTTCCCTCGAAACTTATGTTAGCGATTTTTTGCGCTTGACTTAATTTAAACTTTGCCATTTTTCATTCCTCTATATTGTTATGCCCAAGTTGGTACTGAGCCGTTGCCAAGTACGCCGGAAGCTGTGAACGTTAGCTCTCCACTTGCCGGTCTACTTAAAGCGTAGTCAGTAAAAAAACTTTCTGTAGCTAACGATTGTCCAGATATTCCTAGAGTTACGGTTCTTACTACCGATGTACTAGACACGGTTTTAAAAACATCATGGGACATATTGGACGCATCGTTAAAAACGCCGTTTAATGTTACTGAAAAATCTGCTAGTAAAAGTAATCTTTCGTTAGCTGATTTGTCCAAGCCTGTTATATCTTGTACACCTCTTGGTATACTAAAATCAGTACTTGTAATGTCGTTAGAAATTGTCCTAGCACTACTGCCGCTATCATCAACCGCTACTGACATTCCTAATCCGCTTTCTTTAGCCATCTATTTCTCCCTTCAGTTTGTGTAAATGGTTATCGAATTTGTCTACCCACTCGTTGGCTTCTTGCTTTTTAGTGCCGAAGCTATCCCGAATAGCATATATAGCCGGTTTGTCTAGTGAAACGTAATGTTCGTTTCTTTTAAAACATTTTTGTCCGGCTTCAAAAATAAATTCTATCATATTTTCTTTACTTACTTCAGTATAACGCATTTTTGAGTTTCTTATCCAGTCTACCCCGTTGTGTTCTTTTGGTAGTAGAGTTTTCCAACCGTTAAGATACTGAAGACAGCTGACTTCTTGACAAGTTCCCTGTCGAAAATGTGTAGATAATGGCTTAATCGCCCTATATGTCGTCTGCTGTGCCGCGCCTAACGACGACGTTAAACGAGCAGCTCGAGAATGTACCACTTGAAATTACCCTTAAGTATCTATTGACCGTGCCGCTTGATGTAGCTCTTTCGGACGTAATGTCATCTGCGCCGGTGAATGTTATTAAATCTGACCATGAGCTGTTATTAGTAGAATGTTGAACTTTGACTACACAAGTTCCAGAAGAAACTGCAAAGACTTGCAAGTATGCTGATGCTCCGTTGCTCGTGCTAGCAGAGTTATCAATACTTGTAACGTTCGTAGCTGAAGAATGCGTAACTTTGCCGGCAGTTCCAGATATTCCCCACTCTAGCGGAAAACCTTGCCCTACTACTTGTACACCAAAAGTTAATCCGCCGTCTGCAGTTCTGCTAGCGTCGTAATTAAGCTGTTTCCCAACCAAGCTACAAGCACTATCACCAAGTGTACTACCCATTAAAAATGTGACTATTCTGTCAGTAGTCGGTAATCCACTAAGTGCAGCGTGTTCTGCTAGTGCAGCGTCATTGAAAAAAGAGTTAAAATCAATAGTACTATCACTATGCGTTAATAATCTTTCATGAGCTGACTTGTTTATACTCGTTACATCTTGCACTCCGCGAGTACTTGATATTGTGTTGATTACGCCAACATCTCCGCTTAAATCGTAACCAGATATGAAAAGATTATTTCCTAGTCCAGATTTTTTTGCCATATATATTTCCTTTACTCAGATATGCTTTCTGCTTCTAGTTCTATTAATTGTAAATCAAAACTTATTGTACGGAAAGTGTTACCGCCAATATCAGTCCACCCGACTTGCGCCAAGCTTATGTCTAAATCTGTGACGTTTCCGCTGAGCGTTGAATCTCCTCGAAAAGCCGTCTGAATGCTCCGCACAGCGTTCCAAAGCTCTAACTCTAAGTCTTCCCTTAGTTTTGCGGTTGCACCCACCCTAAAATACGCTCTGACGGTGAAAATTTGCGTAACCATTATGTTACCTAGCGTTTTTGTTTTTTCGCTTTCACCGTTAAACCAAGCAGCCACCACTCTATCCCCAGTAGGAATCGACAATGGTTCACCTATGAAAACTTGCCGGAAGGTTGGAGAGCTTACCCCATCAAGTAAACTTTTTATAGTTGTTATAGCTCCGCTTCTACTCAATCTAATGTATCCTTCAACGGTTGTTTAAAATATTTATCTTTGTCTTCTTTGTCTAGTGTATTTTTTGCGTTCTCGAACATTTTGTACCCTCTAAAACTTGTTGTTTTATTTCTTGCAGATATTCCTTCAACCCAATCAGTATATACAACATTTGCGCCTTGCTGAAACTTTCCGCTATCTACTTGTGCCTTTAAGTCGCCGACTAGCATTCCGCTGATACTACGCCTAAGATGACCAGTAAGAACACCATGTCCTTTATATAGCTGTGCCTTGACTCTTTCTTCTGTTACTAAAGCCATATTGCTAACAGCACGATTAATTGCGTCTTTAAGCTTGGGATTTTTAAAAATTTTCCCCGTAGTTTCAAACTGTATTTCAAAACCACTAGACATATATTGCAGTTTCCCTTTTGTTCAAGTAATGGTCTAATCTTCGTAGTAACATTTTCTCTTCGTTTTGTGAAAATGTCATCTGCATATCAGCCGTACCTATTAAGGTACTTTGTCCAACATCGCGGCTCTTCCAGTACGTTCTTGCGACGTCTAAGCAAGTTTGAACAACGTCTGCAGGATATTTGTACCGGTAGTAAGTTACTCCTCCGCTATGTGTGGCTGCGGTTGTGCCGTTTACTGCTCTTATGACTGTCAAAGTATTACCGTCAACATTTGTTACGTACATCTGTTCTGAATCGATTAAAATTGTATCTCCTATATAAGTTGTACTTCCACTTGTTACTGTAACCGTCGTTGTACTTGTTGAACCTACAGCGTCAGCTGTGCTAATACTCTCTGTATCGTTTTGCCAACCCCATTCGCCTAATATTGTAAGTGTTTGCTGACCGGCGAATAAATTCTTACTTGTATTTTCTTGAAGCTTTAGTTTGCTTTTAGGATTACTGTTATATGGCATAAGTAGGAAATCATTCCCTATGCCTTCTGTAAGTGTTGCGCTTGTGGTTCTGTCAGTACCTTCGTAGCTTGTAACCGTAGTTGCAGAAATCAACCAATCATCTAGCGGCAATATTCCGGTACTTTGTAATTTAGTAGTCCAATAATCTGGACGCTCCACCATATCGCCATTTGGCATTAATGCGTCATCTCTTAACGCGCCTTCTCCCAAGTCGAAAGAATGTGTTTCAGTTCTTACTCCAAACGAACGCCCTGCATATTGGTCTATGCGGTTGCTTGCAGCTTCTAAAACTCTTAGTACCGGTGTTTCGTCTGTAGTCCAGTTCGTAACATGGTCAGTACCGCCTAAGTATGATTTAAAATCGTAAATATTGCCGTATGTATGATAGGTTTGTGCCATCGCTATTTATCCTCAGTTTTTCCTGCGTCTTTGTTTTCTACTTTTTTGGCTTTTTTAGTAGTTGGTTTTTTTTCTTCAATAATAGAAATAACTTCAAAATAATTTCTGTATTTTTTAAGCCTATCTGTTTCAAGTATGTATTCCTCGCCGGCTGTGTAGCTATCGTCTGCAATCCGTCGGCTTTCGATGCACATAACTTTATATTTCATTTTTTCTCCTTATTTTTTATATAGTCGGCGAGTAGCAAGCTCAACGTTTGCCGGCATGCCACCCGCCTATATATTTTTAATTTTAGTTTCTGGTATCTTGGTCAGCGATAACGTAGACGCCTTGTACTGCTGCAGCGGTTGCGTTAACCAATACAGTTTTTACAAATGGCTTTCCTGCGGGAATCTCGAAGTCCACTAGCTGTGAGCTTCCGGAATCTCCGCCGGCTTGTGTTGCTTGTGTTATTGCCGCTCCAGTAATATCAGCGTAACTTCCTCCGGAGGTTGCAGAAGCCTGTACTTTACAGTCTACTGTACCGCTTGAAGAAATAACCCCGACACTAACAAACAAACTAGCATTACTATATCCAGTCAAGTCTATTGCAGAACTTGTTGTCGTTCCCGCAGACTTTGATACAGGTGCTAAAGCTTGATTGAAGCTTACCCGATTACTTAATTGTCGTTGTTTTGGCATTGTAATTTATACTCCTATTACGCTATTTTGAAGATTCTAAATGCGTCAGCCAGTCCTACTCGACCGTCCCATCTATTTCTAGCAAAGAAACCTACTTGGTCATTCGCTACATATATGGAATCGTCCCTTCTCATACTCATTCCGATTCTCTCGATAATGTAGTAGTTTGAAAAGTCACCAATACAACCAATTTCTTCATTAGTCGCAATAGCAGTCGCATCGTCCCAACCAGTACCATCGAATAGTACAGTTGGTCTTCCGTATAATGTAGCTGCCGGAGTTGCGGTAGCTAGATTACCTTTGTTAGCTGTAACGTCTAAAGCTGCTATCTGTGCCATAGCTGAAGATGTTGTTGATACTACAGCGTTTGCTCGGAACTGTGCCGGCAAGTTAAAGTACCAAGTTTGGAAGTCACCGATTGCTACTGCGTTGTTAGCAGCAGAATCAGAACCGTCTGTACCAGATGTTCTTATGCCCTCCGGTTCAGTTGAACCATCACCTTCAATAATTTGTTGGTCTTCGTATCTTCCTGCTGCTTCTCCCATAATCTGGCTAAGTAGTGCAGGTAAGTTTACTGCTGAGTCTTCTAACAATTCGTTAGAAACTTTAACAGTACCACCGGCTTTTCTAGTTGTGAAGGAAACCTGTCCTACAGTCGGTGTATTGTCACCGTAAGCTGCTTCTTCAGCGATTGCCGCCCAAGTTACAGAACCTAGAGTAGGTAGGTAACCGTCTTTTAAACTTGTAGTCAAGACTGTTGTATACGGTCTGTGTACTCCGCCCGGCACGCCCGTGTTATGTATAACTTGCGTTCTAAAGTCTTCCGGTACGAAAAAACCACCTTCGTTGTCAGTTCCTTCTTGCATAGCTTTTAGCTCGTCTGCTGAAGCTGTTGCAAAGAATTTACCGGCATTCGGTGAGCGGTCTCTGAACCACTTTGTCCAAGTGTCTTTATAAAAGTTTTCTTCTTGTTTTAAGTTTTGTCCCATTTGCTCACGTACCCATTTTGGCTGTACAGCAGCGGGTAAACCTTTAACCCATGTTGCAGGTTTGTAGTCGTTCCTGTAGTCCTTACCGTTGTCGGTAGGATTGTATAATTTTGCTTCTTCTTTAGAAGCCGGAACAGAATTAGTTGGCTTGTTGAAGTCACCAGAAAGCGTTTTTAGCGCGTCTGCTTCATTTTGCAATTCTGTTGCTAATTCAATTTTTTGAACCGCGTCTTCTTTTGCTTTTTTAGCAGATTCTACTTCACCACTTTCAATAAACTTACCAGCATCAGCTAAAGCTATTCGTGCTTGCTCTTGAAGCTCGTTTACTTTTTTCATTATTTTTTCTCCATAATGTCTAGTTTTGTTTTTTGTATTTCAATTTCAACCTTTAATTTTTCTGTTTCCGTGACAACGGCACTATCATCTGTAGTAGCTTCCTGCGTCATTGTGGCGGATTTACTGATTATAGTTGACGTGTCCGGCGATGCTCCGCGCATTACCGGTGACACTTCTACCCAATCTAACGCTTTGATTACTCTAACGTTTTCACCGTTGGATAGTCGCTCGATATTGTCATCAAGTGAGCGGAAGCCTACGCTCCACTCCTTAACGCTTCCGAACTGTACGTCAGCGAACGCTTCACGCCCTCGCTGTGTATTCATATTAAACTGCATTACGGCTTTCAATCTACCCTTCTTAAAGTCTTCATCGTCGTAATCGCCGTAGCCAAGTTCTACTGGCGCTGCGTCAATCACTTTTCCTACTGGCGAGCTTTGGTCATGAAACCATGCTACTGATTGACCGCCTTTTTCTATAGACGCATTAAACGCGTCGAATTGTATAATTTCGCCATCGTGGTCTACTACGCCCATACTGTTTACATAAGCTTCTACGATACCTTCTGCACCGTCTATAACTTTTACATCAGATGTATAGATTTTATGGCTAATTTTTTCTAGTTTTTCTATTGTCATAATTACTCCTAGTAATCTATTCCTTCTACTACAGCTGCGAAAGCTCTAGTGCAATTTGGATGTGCGCTTGGATTTTGTAACGCCCAATCCATAGTTTGTATTGTATCTGCGAATGGCGCGCACAGGTTGTCTTCGTCACCGTCCCGTACGATTACTCTGGTTACTCCGGCAGCTTGATACCGAGCTACTGTAGAAGCGTTTTGTGCTTTCCCTACTTCGGTTCTCGCTATCGCCTTCGCTCTGTTTTTGTAAGTTTCTCTTACTACGCTTCTTAATCCCACAAAATTATCTTTTTCTACTCCGCGTACTATCTGGTCTAAACTGTAACCCCTAGCCGTGCCAGTTTCAAGTACTTTTGCTACTTTTCTTCTACTCGCGTCATTGATTAACTTTCCACTACCCCGTAAAGCATTTTGTACTATTGGCAGCTCTGCGTCAAACGGTGTGCTAACAAAAAGACCGCCGGCGTTAACTGTATTCCAAGCTTTTTCCATCGCTCTTAATTGTGTAGGAAGCATTGTTTGATTCAGTAAAACATCATCTGCTAACGGTATTAAAGAAACTTCATTGAATGGCAGCTGTTGTTTGGTTTTCTCACCGTAAGTCGTAGGTGTTGTATTGCCTACGGCGCTGTCATAATCAGCGTGAGTACTACATGGCATATATATCGTGTTTCCGTCTTCGTCCATGCTGTGCGTACCCTCGCAACCTATTTCAGCTGCTCTTGCAGCTGCTTCTTCTTGCGTAGTAAATCTATCTGCTCCTGCTACTGGTGCTTTGCTGTTTTCTTCAAACTGCGCTACTTGCCTATCTGCCCACTCTTTCGCCCGCATAGGATTAGTAGTAGGATTACCACCCCATAAGTACCATGCTACTGCTCCGGCTTGCGGAAAGTCTTCATTACTCCTGTCACTATTAGCCGGTGAATCTAAATCTGAAACGTGCCGCGCGAACCAAGCAGACATTCTCCTAACTTTGCTTTCGCTTGCAAAACCCCCGGAGAGCGCACGCGCTTCCCGTTTAGTCTTGTCGGTTAGTCCGTCACCGCCGCGTCCCTCTCTGACGTAAACAAGTCCCTTTGCGGCGTTCTCTGCAATGAATGCGGGAACTTCAATCTTGACTTCAATGGTTTTGTCTTCTGGTTTTTCTTGTTGTAAATATCTTCCTATGATTCCGTCAGCTCGGTTTTGCTGTTGTCTGAAATATTTTTCAAGAACCTTTTCCATATTCTCTACTTCTTCTTCGTAGTCTTGTTGTAACGGCTCTAGTAAAGTGTTAGCGCGTCCCTGTGATAAAGCTTTCGTTGAATCTTTTATTTCGCTTTGTCCTCTTCCTAGTACGGTTAAACTAGACGGTAAATATCCCGTATGCTCCATTTCTTCGTTTAAGCCGGCTGTTTGTAGTGCTGATTGTGGCGTAAAACCTGCGTTTATAAGCTCTTTAGCTATTTGTGCTTGCGTAAGTTTTCTTTGTACTATCGCGTCTTCGTCTTCTTGTAACGCTCGTACTTGCGCAAAGTCAAACGCTACGTACCCGTTCTCGTTAGGAAATTCTGGTTCAAGCAATCCTATCATAAACTGCTCAATACGTTTGTATAGTGGCAATAAAGTTTCCTCCCAGAAACTCTCCCTAGCTTCCCTGTAGTTGCTGTAAGTGCTTCTTTGAAGTCCTACGTTCGCTCCAACCAATATCGCAGGTACTCCGAAAGCTGCACATATTCTTGATTCTGATAGTTGCCTTAGTGCCGGTATCTCCATTTGTCCTATTGAACTTCCCATAGTTTCGTAGCTTGCGTCCTCATCTAAAATCGCGATTCTATGCCAATTTCTGTCACCTCTAAATTGACCGCGCCATTGAGTACGTAGTCGGTCAGCTTCTTCTTGGCTGCTCATGCGTCTTTTTAATTTCAATATTCCGCTAGGTACTCCTGCATTGTTAAAAAATGCTCTAGTGAAGTTAGTGGCGTCGGTATCAATTTGAACTTGCTTTAATAAAACTTGTAGCGGTGATAGTCCGTAGAAATCGTTGTTAGGATTAGGAAATTTAAGATGTCCTATATCTTCGGCGGGTATTACATATTTCAATCCGTTAACTTCGTAAGTATATGCGTCGCGGCTTGGGTGAACTTCTACTCTATCCGGTCTTAGTAGCATTAATGAAACAACGCCTATAGCAGCACGTTCTTTCAAAACGTAAGCATTACCCGATATTTGTAAGTGTGTGATTAAAGCTTCTAAAAACTCGTACTGTGTATCTTGCGTTGAAGGTTTTTCTAGTAACATGGCTAGCGGCGACTGATTCGCTTGTATTTTTTGTTTTTCATCATCATACAAACACAACATAGCTTCGGCTGATGATGTTGCTATTTCTCTTATACAAGCGAAAACTAGTTCATTACCCGCGTAGCCTTTTTGTGAGAAGCTCGCGTAATTAGCGTCTGGATAGGTTGGTTGTAAATCCGTACTGTTAACAACACTCGAAACTATAGCTTCGTTGTTCTCTTGCTTCGCTCTAAAAAAATCTAAAATACCCATTTTATAGCCATACTCCAATACTTGGTGCTTTGTTTGAATGATGTACTGCTAGCGCTAGTGCGCATACTCCGTCATCGTGTAGTCCGTTCGGCGCTGAGTACTGTACTCCCGTTCTAGTGTATACGTACTCGAAGCTTAATAACTCGCTAGCCAGCAACCCTTCTGGAACTGTAATTTCATTTTGTTGAATTACTACTGCAAGCCGTTCCATGATTTGTTGCTTACTTGATGCTGTAAACTTAAAACCCTCGTAATTGTTTCCTGCTTCTGCTAAAAATTCTATTATAGCATCGCCTACTCCGGTACTGTCAATAAGCGCCGGTGTTCCTCCGGTTAGGTTTTTTATCCGGTGCAGAGTATCTTTATAGTCCATCTGGAATCTATCGGAACGGCAAACATTCCCGTCTTCGTCTAAAGCTATTCCCCACGTATAGTCTACACTCTTCGCTAAGTCCCAACCCCAAACTACTGGCGGCTTGTCGCTAAGCTTGCCAACACATTTATATATCGCTTCTACTCCGAACGGGTTGCCTTCGTCGTTGCTTGGTTCTGCCATGTATAGTTCTCTGAATACGTTCTCCGGTAAATCTCTTTTAGCTTCTTGAACTTCTGATTCGCTTAGTACGCTTCCTTCGATAGCGTCCGCAGCTGTGATTCTGCTGTAGCGCCATGATGGTACGCCGGCTTCTGCTTTGCGCGCTAGCTGATATGCCCAGTTTTTTCTACCCTTTACGTTACCTATGATTCTCACAGGAGCTTGTGTAGCGGTAATCGTAGACCTTATAGCGTGCCAAACATCTTCTTTACATCGGGTTGCTTCGTCTATTACTGCTCCGAATACATCTTCTCCGTATAAGCTGTCTGGTTTATCTCCGCCCTTGAACCATATTGTACTTCCGTTTGCTAGCGTTACGGTCAAGTTAGAAGCGTTAGTTACGTAGTTATTTTGTCCAAGTCCCGCCTTAAGTCGTCTATATGCTATCTCCGCTTGACTGTATATCGGCGCTATCCACCAGTAATTTCTGTTCGCTCCGCCCTTTATAGCCTGTTCTGCAAGCCATACCATGCAACCTACAGTCTTACCCGACTTCGTTGAAGCTTCGATTATACTGAAACGCTCTTTACAGAATATCGCTTCTTTTTGCTTCGGATACATATACGGTCTAGTATACTTAACTCTATGTTGTTGTTTCGTCGTCATCTATTGGTAATTCTAAAACATCAGTAGGATTTATGTCTATTGTAAAGTCTGCGGGTTGGAATGTCACTACCGGCTTATTCTTCCAAGCTTCACCGCCACGCCGTTCTAGCCAAAACATCATAGCCTTAACATCACCTTCGGCTGCTCTCGCGAATAGTTTTTCTGCTATCTTTGCGTTAGCTTTTGCTAGTGATATGTTTAGTTCTCGTTGATAATGCTTCGTTAGTGTTTTACGACTTATTCCTATAACTTCTGCAATTTCTTCGTGCGGTATACCGTAAGCGCTCATCGCTTCAACGGTTCGCCTATTCTGGTCTGTTGGTTTGTGTAATGGTGTCGGCATTATGTTTCTGCTCTTTTGCGTTCTATTTCAGTTCGCTTGTTTCGTAGCCGGTCAAGCTCTACGCCGACGGCTTCACAGTTCCACATCTGCTGCAGCGAGTAGTAAACTATGCTGTAGCGCTTAGCGTTGGCAGAACGTTTTGTTATAGGTGTTACGCCGTGCAATAATCCTTGACCGTCGAATAGTAGCAAGCTTCTGTCGCCAATCTCAAAACCTAATCCAAGCTCGGGGACTGCTAAGTAGCCGCCGCTGATACCCTGTTTAAATCCGAACATTGCAGAGTATACGCCCTTGTAGTTACCAGAATCAAAATGATAATTGAGCGGGTTATTCTCGTTAACAATCCCGCTAGTAAACATTGTGTCAGCTAAAACGTAGTCGCCGTTTAGTTTTTCGTCGGTCATCTGTTGGTGTAGTCCCGCTAAGTCTGGATTAACTTGCTTGTAGTATTTAGCCGCTACTCTTGCGCCTAATTCAATCGTGGCATGTTCTTTCGGGAACTCGGTAGCTAGTGAAACTAACCTGCACGGGTGATTACGTATTGCGTTTCGCGGTGACCACCCGAATATACGGCTAGTCGTTTTAAGTCCAGATGTTCTGGTACTCGTGCTATATTTAATATCGTGTAGTGCTTGCCGTAGTTCCGTCAGCTGCTCGCTTACCGGCGCGAAGTAAGCTATTGCTAATCTGCCGTCTATATAAACTGTAGTGTCTTTTTTAATCAACGTTGTAAAATCGTCTTCGGAAGCTCGGCGATGTTGATACTCGCTGATGTTAAGATTCTTTTTCTTGGCTTGTATTGATTGCATAACCGTTGCTCTCCATAAGATGTATAAATACTTCAGTATTGTTTGCTAGTCCGTTTTTCTCTGCATATTCTCCCATCGCGTCAATAACTCTGTTAAACTCGTCCTGCATAAAAACTAGTATAAGCTGCCTAATACTTCCTTGTTCGTAAGCTTCCTTCAGTTCTGCAGGATTTTCGGCGTTATCCATTCCGTATACAGTTTCTTCAAAGTCCACCACTTCGTTAAAACTTAGTCCCAAGTCTTCAAGACTTTGAGCGTCAAAACCAGTTAGCGACAAATCGAAATTACTATCACGCAAAGCTTGCAGCTCAACGTCCAATAAGCCGACGTCCCAAGCGCTGTTTTCGGTCAATCTGTTATCCGCAATAACGTACGCTCTCTTCTGGGATTCTGATAAGTCTTTTAGCTCGATGACCGGAACTTTAGAAGCCTTCAATTTCTTAGCAGCTTCCAGTCTACCGTGACCGGCTATTAGTCCGTTTTCACCGTCGACTATCAACGGATTAGTCCAACCAAACTCTTTTATACTCGCGGCTATCTGGGATATCTGCTTGTCGCTGTGAATGCGCGAGTTGTTTATATACGGTATTAAATCATCAGTAGCAACGTACTTGATTCGTAAATCTTCGCGCGCGTGATGAGTAGCTTCGTTAGTATTATCTGTGGTCATAAAATGTTCCTCTTTTATGTTTCCCCGCCTTGTTTTATATACAAAAGTTGGGAAATATTTTATAAATTGAGCAATAATTCATATCGTTGATGGTGTTAATAAAACCGGTCACCATCGCGGACAGAGGAACTTTGCCCAGATTTAAATATAACAGAAGCCACTCCAAAAACGCAACCTAACGTCTGACCTAGAAAAATGTCTGCGAGTGGCTTAAAACGTAAGCTCGTTGCCGAAAACGACAGTTTCAACAATGTTTCTTGACGTTAGTTCTTGCAACAAGCTGCTTGTTTCTGTTACTGTAACTAGTAACTTAAGTAACTAATAGAATAATTATCTTTCTATGAAGTAACGGGTTACTTAAGTTTCGTAGCTTAAGTAACTTAAGTAACTTAAGTAACAGTAACTTTTAAGTAACTAGAGGAACGAAAGGTTTTTTTTGTTTCTTTTTGACTTGCTCAAAACAATAATATTTATGGCGATTATTTGCGGTATAATGTTGTTCGTAGTTTGGAAATATCCGGACGATTAAAAAGAAATAGCCGCTACATCTGTAACGGCTACTCTATCAAACAAACAAACTAGAATTTTTTATATATAATTTTTTCTATTCCGTTTATTCTAACGTATAGGTAAACGATTTCTTTCATACTTACCAACCCTTCATAGTCAAGTCATCATCTCCGAGCGTCAAACCATCGCTAGTTGTCCATCTCTGAGTATCTGCTTCTTCGTGCGTTGCTACGATACTGTTACCAGTAGCTTCTACTTGCTTCTTGAATCTCTCTATAGCTCCCTGTTCAGCTTGTGGGAAGCTGTGCTGCTTCCCGCCTTGCTGTCCAAAAAACATATACTCTTCAAGCGTGAATACTATTCTTACTAAACTCATACTAAGCTCCTACTTCTGCTTTTTCTTCTAACAAAGCGATATAGTAATTTTTTAAGTTGTTTATTACACTTACTAACGCTAGTTCCAGTTCTCCGTGCAATTTGGTACAAATATCATAATCCCCTACTAGCCTTATATGGTCATGTGCAACATATAGTCGTATAGGAATAATTTTTGTGTAGTGCGCACCGTTCGGTCTGGTCTTAGTTTTTTCATATCCTATACTAAAAAACTTACCTTGAAAATGGTACTCTTCAACGTCTGTATCCCAGTCTTCGTCCCATATTGGAGTATTAGTCACCGTAAAGCTTTCAGATTTGCCGGTACTCCTATACTCTTCTAACGCGCTGTAGTCATAGTGCGAATGACGTACTGTTTGTACTAGTACTTGGCTAATCATCAAGTCTAGGAAGCTGCTAACTGCAATTTTATTTTCCCAATCTATTTTACTTATTTTCGCTAGTATCTGGTTTACGTCTGCTGCTAAGTCTGAAAACTCTAGCCAATCTTCTTCATTCTCTGAACCTTGCAGTACGTTAACGTTTTCTATGTAGTATGATTTTTCGTTTGAAAAGTTCATTGGACTTCTATGACCATTTTCGTACTGAAAAAAACTACCGTTGTCTACGCCACCGCCTACTGAAGGTAGTTCAAAGTGTTTCGGCTTTGCAGCGGCTTCTTCGTAAGCGTGCGTAACTCTGAAATTTCTTTTATTCTTATTATTATCTTGAAGTTGCTTAAGCTGCTCGTAAGTCAAGTAAATCTTTGAGTTATCTTGCAAGCTTGCTTTATGGCTCTTTGTTTCTAGTTTCTGTAGTTCTGTTTTGTGTGTTGTCATTGTGTTTTCCTATTCTTTTTAATTTTTTTTTTGAGTAGGCAGTTTAGTCAGTTGCCTAGCTGAACTTGTTATTATTGCTCTAGTCGCGTTCTGTTGTACACTCTAGCTCTATTCCGGCTCTTCTCTGTAAATCTGTAACCATTCTGTAGTCCATAATTCTGTGAGTTTCGTCTGGGTACTCTGGGTAGTACAAGTAGATGTTTGTGTAAACTTTGCGGGACGGTGACATAAACATAAATTCTTCAGTTTCTACATTTTGTACTATCTTCATACTGAAGTTTTCATTGTCTATATCTTTGTTCGTTCCAACCAGTACCCATACGTCGTGACCTTCTTTGTTAGTAGTAAAGTAAACTCCCTTCTCTATATCCATTAATCTTCCGCTATGTGTTGGTCTGGTGTTCAAGTACTGAATTTTGTGAGTATCAAGCTCTTCTAATTCGCTGCCGTCGCTCCAACCTTGCGTTATCTCGTTAAGACTCTCTATTTGATGTATTATTTCTTCGTTCATTTTGTGTTTCCTTCCGTGAAACTAATTTGTTTGATAACTCTATTATCGCTAATAAAGAACTTGTTGTCAATAGGTAAATCACACGAATTTAGAGTTTTTTTAAAAGTCGTATATAAAATTGGAAAATGAATTTTTAATTCATATATTAAATGGTAAACGGCTTGCAATCAAATGAACCAAAAACTACAAGCCGCTTACTAAAAAGGATTACACAAAATAAACTGTAGACTATGCAAAAACCAGTTTACTTAATTTCATTATATCGGAAGTTCTTTATCAAGTATAGTTTCTTTGTTGATGTTATGACTTCTTACTATAGCTTCGATTTTTTTGATGAATGTATCTGCTTCGCCGCTAGTAAAGATATGCTTACTAAAAATGTTGTAATCAAGTACTTTTTCATAAATTTGCTCCTCTTTGTTTTCGATAGAATCGATAGCCACTATCCGCAGCTTATACGACTGCATTAACTGTTTCCGCTTGCTTGCCTACGTTGTAAAAAGTCAAAGCCACTCCAAGCGCGCTCCAAACATGACCAGAAATGCCGTTTAAAACGCCTTTACGGGACTGCAAGCCACTTCCGGCACAGATTCCACAATAAACCCTACCGCGTCCGCTCCACCCCTTCCCCTTGCATTCTAAGCACTTTTTACCACCAATCGCTGCAGCGTCACCACCGTAATAATCTATGATGGCTTGCCTAACGTTTTTGTCTGAAGCTCTGTTCGTTTTGCATAGGAAATTTTTAACTTCAGAACGTTTTACAAAATTGTACGGAATAAGTTCAGCTTTGCATACGTGCCGCAGCTCTCCTAGCCACTTTACAGTTTCAAATACATCAACACCGACCGGCATTCCATAGCTTTGTATATCTTCAAAAACTACTGTTACTTTGTGCGGGTGATAAATTTCGTTATTAGTGTCTGTAATTAAAATTTCTAGCTCTTCATTATCCCAAAAACCCCACTCAACCGGCTTCAACCCTCTATCTTCTTCAACCAACGCCCAACCAGATTTACTAGTTCCGGCGTCTATTGCCAAAATATGATTCTTTTTTCTGTTATTCATTTGTTACTCCTCGTGTTCCTCGCCGATTACGGCGTCTTTATTTCGTACTAATATTATAAACTCTTTCGCTATTTGACATCGATAAAAATCCATATAGCTGTCAAAACTATTTTTTCCAAGCACCTTCGATATTGCCGTTCCTTCAACCATAATGTCCGTACCAATTTCGTACATCTCGTAAAAACTATCGTATACGACTGGTTCGTTTTTTGCTTTACTTAAAAAATTTTTAGCTTCTGTATAGTTGTTTTTTTCTACCCATATTTGTTTTATAAAGTTTACTTCAAATAGTAATTCTTTGCCTGTTGCATCTTCGTAAGATTTTATATTACGCCATATAGCAGATATGTTATAGTCTTTGTACGAGTTTTTCAGCTGCTCAAAAAACCAGTCATAATCTACTTGTTTTGTAAGCTCTTCGTAATAGTTTTCTTTGAACCAATCTTCTGTTAATTTTTCTACATCACGTTCAGCGACTTCTTCTATCAGCTCCCCTCTATCTTTCAAGTCTTTCAAAAAATTAATATTTTTTTGTTTCAGTTCGTTGTATTCTTTTTTTGTAATCATTCTTTTCATATTTCACCCTGTGTAAGTTTCCTTAAAATTTTCATTATAACGACAACAGTAACAATGTTTCGTCTTCGTAGTGTCGTAACCAACGTACGAGAGTATCTTATATACCGTTGCTCCTATATCGCTAACTCTTTGACAATCTATTATATACCCCTGTTTGCGCAGCTCAGAAACTCTCGCTGTAGGTTGCTTAGCTCCCGAAGCTTTTTCTAGCTCCTCCCTACTGTGCCAATTTCCATCTGCAAGCACGTCGTATATAGATTTCATCTGTTTATTCCACCGTGCATAATCTTTTTCGTTCGCTACAAACTTAGTAGCTTCGTCGAACGATAGTTGTTTATTCATGATAATTTCCTTTTTGTATGTCATAATTTTTTATTGATAGTAAGCTCATAATGCGTTGAGCGAACCATTTGCTTGGTAAGTGCTTCGGTACTCTACCGCTCATTGTTGGTTCTATCTCGCGGTTGCAAGCTATACAACGTACGTATTTTTCTCTGAGATATTTCCCAAGCTTACCAGAACCAACGCACCGCTTAAGCCACTTAGCGACGGTGCGCCTATCACCTTTACTAGTCAAGTCATAATGCTTTTCATGACCGCGCGCTACCATTACGGTTAGCATAAATTGAAGCTCTACTGGAGTTTCTCGCCAACCGCAATTAGCACACACAATATCATCATATTGCATTAGCATTCTACCTTCACATTTTTTACACTTCATCGACTAGCTCCCATATACGGTCTTGACCTAATCGGAAATTTGTCTTGAATTGATAAAGTGTGCTTGTAGTTTTTTGTAAACTAATTCCGAGATATTCAGAAATTTGTTCAGCGTTCATACTGCCTTGCTTTAGTACGCTTATAATCTGCTCCCTAACGCCTGTAAACTTCGCAAGCTCTGGAATAGTTTGTATATCCACTGGTTTGTATCTGATAAAGTTGTCTTCAGAATTTAAATCGCCGTATTCTATTTCCCAAGCCATCGGAGCATTAAGCTGCGACCGGTTCGCTTTTTCATGAAACATTCCTACTATAGGATTGCTTTCAGTTTCTACTACGCTATGTATTCTGTAAACTTGTCGCGATAAGTTCCAGAAGAACCGGTTACCATACAAGCTCCCTTCTCTGTTAGTGTGCGTAATTCCTATTGAAGCCACCTTCAGCGAGCGAACAGCTTGAAAATACTGCCTAGCTGCTTCAGCGTCGTTAACATCGCTTCCTGCACTACCGACTAGACTGTCTACGATAATCAATTTAACATTGTTTTCTACTATCGTGTCTACTAGTCCGTCTACTCTATCGATGAAAGCTCCGGACATATGCTTGTATAGGATTAAGTTGTTAGGTATCTCAATACCTCTTCCCCTAGCTACTTCGTCAATCATGTCGCCAACGTCGTCTTCGTCTGCTTCCCAATCCAAATACAAAGTTTTTATCGGCTCTGTATTCGTTGGATTAAGACCTTGAATAAACGATTCACCAGTTGCTAGTGAAGCTGCTAAGCATAAAGCCATAGTCGACTTACCGCTTCCGCCGTCAGCGTAAAATATACTCGCTTGATTTTCTCGGATTACCGGATATATCAAATACGGAGATTCTTCTTTACGCTTGTGCTTTACAATGTCGACTATATCGCCGTCACGTTCGCTGCTTGTGTCGATTACGTGCGTTATATGTTGCAAAATGCCAACCCAGTCAATCAACGGTACTAAATTATTCAAGTTCTGGTGAGCAACCCGCCTAGCATTTTCAGAGTACAGCGTATAACTGTTAAAAAATATCATAGTCCCTTCATACCATATTTTCATACGGCAAGTTGTATTTGTGTTCTTATGATTAATTTTTGACAGCTCAACGCGTACGTCATAATCTGTCCAGTAAAAAGTACAGCGCCTATCAGTTTGTGTTTCAATCATTGGCGGCTCTATCAGATTCCCTACAAATGATATTGACTCGCCTTGATTGTACGATAAAGCTTGCAGTATTATTCCTTCTACTTCTTTTATAGGTAGTGGCGGAACTAAGCGTTCATCGTTAAATTTTCTAACTAGAACATCTATATCAGAACTGTTGAGGTTCTTATTCGCTCTCAACATACATGAGTATCTGAACAAAGTGTTATTTCTCTGACCTTCTGTAATAGCTCCGTTCTGTAATTTATCTATCCATTCTTTTTGCGGCGGCTCTACTCCTGCCTTAAAAACGCTAGGAAGTTCTGAAGTTGCTACTGTAAAGTCGCGAGCTACTGTATACTCTACACCGTCTACGACTGAACCGGCAGCCACTACGTAGCCACCGTCGTTTCTAATGTCGCATTTTGTGAGCTTCCCTGCAGATTGACCTATAGTGCTATCGTACTGATAGTAGTGATGCCAACCTCGCGGGGTTTTTACAGTATAAGTTTCCGGAAACTCGTACTGTATTTCTTGCAGCTGCTCGACAGCTTCCATTCCATCTAAGTCCAAGACCGTCAACGACGAACCTTTACCAGTAGCAACGCCTATATTAGCGTCTGGAAATAAATTCCATAGCATTTTAATTTTATTTTCATCTACTGTAGCGTCTTTACAGCCGTTCCGCTGCAGCTCATGCGAGATTGGCGCTTTAGCGTTATTTTGTAAAGCAAGAACGTACCAACCGCGCTGAGCATAATCTAGTGCATAATCTATTTTTTTCATTTCAACCTACCAATTAATCTCTGTAATTTCTTCTGTTTTTTGCTCCTCAGTTCCGTTTTTAGGTGCTTCAGCGACGTTTTCAGTCGGTTGCTCCTCTTTTGCAGCTTCGGCGGCTTCTGCGGCTTCCTGCGCTTCGATTTGCTCCATCTCTCGCTTAACCCTCAACGCACGTTCACGAACCGCCGGACGCATCATCAAAAACATGGTATCGATATACCCGCTCATGGCAGCTGCTCTTTCTGGAAGTTCCATTTGCTGTAGCATTTCTACTGTCAAGTTATTAAAAAATGCTTGCTCCCTTATGCTTGTATTCGTGTCAATTTCTCCGAACATCTGAGTTTTAGGTGTAGGATTATTCGGGTTGTGTACTGTTGCTCCTAGCTCTACGGCTTTGTTCACAGAAGGTGAATCTGATTGTAGTGCGTTCTGCACCTGTGGCGAATCTGTCGGAACTGGATTGACGTGTAGAATGTCTTGGTAGCGTGAGCCTGTAGCTTTTTGCTTTCCAAGCTTCAATACTACTTCTACCGGTACTCCCTTCTCTATCAAGTTTGCCGCACCCTTCCACGACCAAAAACCGTCTACACCCTCAAAACTCCAACCGCCATATTTACCGAAAACTTGCGGTACTAGTACTGTTGGTTCTGTTTGTACTTCTTTCGTGCCGTCTTGTGCTATTCGTTCTGTACCGTCAGCGTTCAAAGTCGGCTTCCAGTTCAGCTCTTTACTGTTGTATGTGTTGTTTGCGTTAACCATTTGTATAACCTTTCTATACTTTTTGTGTTGTTTTGTTGATTCCCTGTTTTACTATTCTTTGTACACGCTGTACAGTTATGTCGCTTCCGCTTGCTTCTACTTGTTTTCTTATTTGGTTGTAAGAAAACCCTTTACGGTGCAAGTCTATAATCATTCTGTTACGCGGTGTATCTTCAGCGCCTTTATGTCCTCTCAAAATTAACCTCCTTCCTTGTTTTTGTAGTTTTTCAGTATCCTTAATTCTTCTTCTTTTGTAGCGGGAAAAAACAACGCTATATCTGCAGCTGTAAGCTCTCCCGTTTGTATCATAGTGTAAAGTTCTTTTATACTAGCCATTATAATTCCTCCACTTTAATTGTCTTATATGACGGTAGTAAACAAGTTTGTAGCTTTGCCACTACATCGTCGCCCATGTCCCACCAGTTCTTAAGCTCGTGACCGTCTACTGTATGCGGTACTTTGACCGTTTTTTCTGTAGCCGGCTTGTAAGCCTTATCTAGTAGCGCTCCCATAACTTCATCATCAGCGAAGTTCGCTAGCAGCTTATCAACATCATATTTTCTTGAATATGATATAGTGCATTTTTTGCCTGCTGCAGTTAGTACCCTAGCGCCTTTAATTTCTGCTATAGTTTCTATTTGCGCCTTAACGGTATCGTACTGTTGTTTGTAGAAGTCAAGCTGTTCTTTAGCGTTGCTTAGTTTTTTAAATAGCAACCCTAATTCCATCTCCTCGATAGCTTGTGCATCTGGTATTAATTTTTCGTTCATCTCATAGTCCTTCCATGATTGTAACCGTAGCTTAGTACGTACATAGCGTACGATTGTTCGTTGTGTTTTTTTTCGCGACATACTGCACAGAAGTAGTTATCGTAGACAAATGGTAATTCATTGTCAAACTTTTTTTGACATGAGCTGCATACGTCTTTGACTTCCGGCTTCGGTGAGCCTGTCATTTTTAGCCAATTTTCCATGTGTAATCCTCCTTCGGCTTCTTTTTATTATCCTCTTTTTAAAACTTATTGTCAACCCCCAAAAATAATTTAATTTATTTTGTATATGAAAAAAAAATTGGTTTATCAATTTTATATATAACTTTTAAAAAACTTCAAAATAGATGGCTTTTACCTATTGACAACAGGTAATATATTCGCGATAATTATATTAACAAACAAAATAGTTTCTAAAAAAAGGAGAAACACAAATGACAAACCAAGAACTAGTACAAGAGTTTATAGCGAACGGAAACGACGAAGACTACACATACAACTACTGTGTAAAAACTGATGCTTTCAGAAACGCTAGTAAAGCAAGAGTAGGAAAAGTACTAAAAAACAGCAACGGTACACTACGAGTAGAAAACGGTAAATTATACTCTTACGACCTTCTTATTGCTGAGTTTACAGGTACAGATTGGAGCATACACGTACACGACTACAAGATAGCTGCTATCGAGAACGTAACTGGCTACCGCTCAATGACTACTAGACAGCATATTGGACTACTACAGAGAGAAATCGAAGAATCTTTACACGACGCAACAGTATTCGTATACGAAGAAAACGACGATTTCACAACCATGTACGAAGTAGGAAAACCTTCACAGGTAATCGCATAAACAAACAAACTATACAAAAAAAGGAAAAAATAAAATGACAAAATTAGCAGACAATGCAATGAACAAACTAGAAGCCAACGTTATAAAAGCAGCAAGAAAACTTTGCAAAAAAAGTTACTTAGAAGCTGAAGTACCAAGTCCAGTATATAAGAATCGTGAAGACAAAATGATAAGCGAAGTACTGGATTTGATTATTCAACATTGTACAAAAAACTACGAGAAGTGGCTAGCTGTTTGGCTTACTGGCAAAGTCGGGGTACAAGCAATAAACGAGTACGCCGAAGAAGCAGCGACTACGCTACACATAGTAAGCGAAAGCGAACGACTACTAAGACTTACTAAATACGCGGAAAAATACCAGATAGGAAGTACAGCTTATGTTGATATGTTCAATCTAGTAAGTGATGATTCTTTTGTTGAGCTTTTCAACGAAAAGCAAGATTCAATGTTAGAACGAACAATGGAAATTGTTTCAATGATAGTGAAAAACAACATATACATACCAAGTCCATATCTAATTACCAGTGTAATTAGCCTAATGAATAAAAATCGAGGAGCGATGTACGTAGAGTTCGCGCCTACTGTTGAAGAGTTTTTCGTGGAAGCTTACTATCAAATAACGTACGATTCACAAGATGCTGACTACTTCGCTGAAAGATACATCAACGCGCTAAATCCGAAAACTGAAGACTTTCGTAGAGATGATGAAGCTCGCGAAGAACTACAAAGATTATTCGACAGAACTACGACTGCTATAATGAAGAAGAAAACTGAACACTTAACTAGAGTACCTCTTTTTGATGTTGATACGTTTTTACACGCTGATTCATGGAGCGCCACTTCATGGAGAAGCGAAGAGTACGACTATCAATCCAAAAAACGAGATAAAGAAATCGGGATTGTAAAGATAAGCTCAATTTAATAACCGGTTTTTTTACCAGACGAATGGAGGAGCTGCGCGACAAGCGCGGCTTTTTCATTTAAAGCAACCCTCTATGCCAGAGAGCCACAAGCAAGCAGACCGCCTAACCTTTGGCATAAAAAAGAATCTTGAACGTCCTTAAAACGCAATCTGGGACGATTTAATTTGTACTGCGACGCCACCGTCGAGTAGCGCCGCAGCTAAAGAATGTTGGAAAGAATAAGCTATTTACCCTTTAATATCCCGAGCTTTGCGCCAAGCTTTGCCCATTCTCCCATAGTTACCCTAGTCCCTCCAGTACTGTTTTCATCAAACATCTTGCTAACATATTCTGCAATCTCTGCATGATTGTCTTCGATGTTTTCCAAAACTTTCATACCGACTGTAAGCATACTTTGGTATTTTTTCGGTAATAACTTTATAATAAAGCTCATAGTTCCTCTCCTATTTTTATTCTGATTCAAGTACCTTCATACCCAATGCAATTATACCGCCAATCGCACCAGAAGCTATCTCATTATGTCCCTTATATAATCCGACTATTGAAAGTACTGCTAGTACTATTATAGCAAGAAAAATTTGTGGTCTTAATTTTCCAAACATAATTACCTACTTTACGCTTATAGGAACTTCAGCATTGTTAGTCAATGTTGACGTAGCTATTTTAGTATCGCTTTGAATAATAAAATCTGCTGAGTCAATTCCGTCCCCGTCGCCGATAGATGAATTTTGTATAGTCAGCTGTCCGACTTTTAAATTCTTTAAGACAATACCTTCGTCATAAGCTTTCAGATTTTTAATATGAAGCTTTCCTATCTGTGCGCTAGCTCCTGCAGTTTCTATAACGATTCGGTCATAATCCGAGCCTGTTATTGCAGGTAAATCGATAGCGCCACGAGTAGAAGCCAGAGTTATATCTGCTATTCCGTTCGTAAGCGTTGGCGAAAATGAATTACCATCTGCTTTATTATCTTTTACTACTAAGCTGTATATCTCAGAATTTCCTAGCACAAAATCCGGCGCTGTAAGATTATCAATAAGTAATTCGTCAACTTCTATCCAATAGCTTCCAGTCGCGAATATTTTTAAAGAATCTGTAATGGTTGTTGAACCTACGTTTATATCGTCAATAATTATTGATTCTATTCTTGCTCCGCCAATATTGAGCGCTAACGTTTGCGTAAGCTCTGAACCTTCGTTTCCTACAGGTACGTTAGTAGTTTTTGCGTTCATATCGTAAGTAGCTGATTGTGGAAATACTGGTGCTTGGTTTACTCCTGCAATAGCAAAATAAACAGAACCCACTATAATCAACCCCGCTAAAGATAACGATATACCCATTATTTTTTTGAAGTTATCTCCCAAACCTAACTTCGTACGAATGCGTGGCACAGCCATTTCAAGTACTGGTAAGCTGAGCTTTGCTTTAATTTTCGGTATATAGATTTTAGGAAACCGAAACGTTTTAGACTTAAATGTAATTTTCATCTAGTCTTCCTCCTTCTTTCTTTCTGTAACCTCTGCTGCATATGCGCGGAGTATCTCGCTTAGTCCTCCCGCTACTGGGAGTGAGAGTACTGCTAGTGCGGTTAGTAAACCTTCTATGCTGTCTAGTGTTTCTGGATTGCTGCTTGCGCTCCATACTATCCTAGCTGCAAGAAATAACCATACTACGACGATAGGAAAAAATATTAAAAACGTAATTAACTGAGTACCAGTTAAATTAACGTTCCCGTCTTTTTCTTTCTTCTCTACTTTAATTTTTTTCTCGTCAGACAAGTTTATTTTTTACCTCATTCATAGCCGCGAATCTTTGCAACATCTGGTCATAATTTAATTTTTGTTCCCCGCTATACGGATAAGCAAAACCTCTGTCTATAAGCTCGAAGTTTATGTTAATCCCGTCAGCATATACGACGCCTAAAGCTCGACCGTATTTTCCAACCTCTTTTACTTCGACTATAAGTTCTTTACAGTTTGTCAGCATATCGCCTAAAGCTTTTTTTGCTGCTAATCCGTGTTTTTTTTCCTCTAAGTTTCTAGTGCGACTTTCTGGAGTATTGATTCCTGCAAGCCGTACTGTTTCTTTTCGATGAGTACTAAAGCCTAAATCTATCTTCGCTACGAACGTATCGCCGTCAATGATTCTTATAAGCTCAGCAAAATATTTAAACATTTTGTATTTCCCTTAGTTTCTGCAATCGTTCATGATTGCTTTGTAGTGTTAATTTTTCTAACCATGTTTGTAGATGTAAATTTTCTTTTTGGCTTATCGGTGAGCCGTCGCTGTGATGTACAAAAAATTGAGCATATCTTTTATTTTCAAATTCAAGATAGTCAACACCGTATTCTGTAAGCTCTGGTCTGCCGAAAACTTTTTCTATATGTTCTAAATTTGTATCTTTTAAAATTTCTACACCTAGCAAAGACATTATACGTACCTAATTTCCCGTGTTACGGTTACTCTATAATTTACGTTGCCAGTTTCAGATGCTCTGTAGTCGTTTTCAAAAACAGTAGATGAAGCTGCTAATTTATCGTATAGAAAATCTCCTGCAAGCTGTACTGTATTGTTTGCAGTAAAACTTACTGATAATTCTCTCTGTTGCGTGCCGTCTTTTTCAAAATTCATAAAAAAAGTTCCATCAGTCCCGTTAGAATTTGTATAGATAACTGAAGCATAATGCAGTATGGCGAATTTCTCCGTCCCTGTGCTTGCTGTTGGAGTGAAGGTGACAGAATGTTGTGCAGAACCGCCTGCATACGAGCTTGCTACACCTGTCGAAGCCATTGAAGTAGCTTTTGTTTGCGTACTTTCTGCAACAGTATGAACGTGGTCTGTTGTTGAAAATATTTGAACGCTTCCACTAGAACCGGCTCGCATTTTTAAAAGTCCGCCTTCACTAAATATTATAACTTTGTTAGTACCTGCAGCCGATGGTGTGCTTCCGGCGTCGTCCGTCGTAATGCTATCAACGCCGCTTAATGTTGAGCTTCCGTCCCCTGCAGCGCCGCTGTGGGTATGTGTTGAAAGCGCGTTCATGTTATCTCTAATTTGTTCGTTTAAGTCATCTTCGTCTGGTATAGTGCCGTCTGTCCATGTTGCGGGATTATTCCAAGCCATGATTATCTCCTAGTGTGTGTGCGTTGTTGTTGATAGTGTAAAAACTGTTCCGGCGGGTACTCTGTATTTTAAAACTCCGCCTTCTGAATATATAATAATCTTTCCAGAACTTGGAGCGTCTGGGGTACTGCTAACATCGTCAAACGTTATTGTATCTACTCCGGCTAGTGCGCCGTTACCCTCACCGCCAGAATTATCATGTACATGTGTACTCAGCTCGTTAAGATTGTCGCGAAGCTGCGCGTTTAACATATCAGCGTCTATTAAGTCGCCTGTTTGGTATGTTCTTGGGTTTGTCCAAGCCATTTTAATCTCCTAATAAGTTAATCTAGTATCGATTCCTAGTGCAGATTTCCCTAGTACCCAAAAACCCGCGAAGCCACCTGTATCAGACAAAAAATAAGTACACGTGTGAAGACCACCTGTAGATATTGCGTGCTGTATGCTTTCTACATAAAAATCTCTATTTATTCCAAATTTTACATTATTATTCGCCTTAATGGTAACTCTATCGCTAATTTCGCGCGTGAGAGCTTCGGAGAGCGTCCCGTCGCTTTGATTTGCCGCGAAGGTTAGCTGCACCGTCGCCGTCGGCTCTTTGTGTGCGTTAAGCGCCTGCAAACACCAATCTTGCGCTTCTTCTTGGGTTGGAACGAACTTAGCTTCGCTCGGTCTTGGATAAGTTCTTTTTCCATATTTTGTTTGGCTCGTGGCGTCAGAAGTTTTTATAGTGGCTGGGTCTGAAAGTGTTACTGCAGTCCCTCTAGCTTGAAACTTTGTTAAATATATTTTCACTCCCGCGCCGTTTGTTATTGTTACTTCCATGTTTTTTGAAGTTTTTACTGTTGATATTGATAAATCTGTAGTTTTGTTACTACCCGTACCGTTAGCTGCAGTATTTGCAAGATAGTCGGTTGTCGCTGCCGGTGTAGTCCAAGTTTCAACGCCAATAACGTTATTATCTGAAGTTTCGTTCGGATATTCTGCGAGTATGGTTATACTCTCGCCATCTTCTAAGCTCGGAGCAGTACCAGTTGTAGTAGCTAGCGGGTGTGTCCACAAAGTCGCTATAGACGCTACAGTATAAACCCGAACTGGAGATAAAAATTCATTGTATACAAGCCGCATAGCATCTTCTTGTCTAATTTGTGTATAAGATAACCCTGTACCGTCATCTGCAAAAGTGGCTTGACTTGTATTTGATGTTGCTGTTTCTAGCCTATGGTGTCTGTCCTCGAATGCTATTTTGCCATCTTTTGTTTCTTTTATAAAACCCGCTTCAGTATGTTCGACTTGCCTTAAGCCTGTAAGCGCTGCTCCAGAAAAGAAAAATCTAGTCATAGTAGTTTTTCCAGTATCTATACTGCGGTCTGCGCTCGCCCACCCTGCAGCGTCTAGTACAGCGCCTACTGCAGTACCGGTTGCAACGCTTGTTGACATAGGTACTCTAATATTCTGCTGTGAAAATCTTCTAAAAGCTCCACGAGCTGTTATTACAGCTATTTGTGTTTTGTTTCTTTCAGATTGCGGTATTATGCTTTCTACAAAACCGGTGAATAAAGGTTTTACTATAGGATAGTAACTACCAAATTGTATTTTTCTGTTTGGTACAAGATTGCCGTATAAAGAACCTGTAGTATTAAACGGAGAATATTTACCAGTTTCATTCCTTACTACAACAGTCAAAGTACCCGCTACAGCTTCGCCTGTTAGCTGACTTGCAAAGTTTCTACCAATTCGAGATTGCACGCTAGTAACGTCTGCAGATATGTCTTCTAAGCTGTCGCTGAAGTCCCCGTCATTGTTCCAATCAACATAAACGTTATACTTACCGTAGCCGGCGCGAATATCATCATACCTAATACTG